>ODAK010002950.1_pt1 | contig 17773 bp, 12 predicted proteins | sample 1539591 | NCBI WGS metagenome assembly ODAK01 (sample SAMEA3539303, study PRJEB22396) | soil metagenome | biome: tundra; feature: field; material: soil | place: USA | collected 2010-05 | depth 0.15 m
CTTGGCCTATCGCTCGTGGGAGTCGTGCTGCGCGCCCAATCGCTCAACCTGCGCGTTATTGTCGACAGCCAGTCCGCCCACGGGGCGCTCTCCTGGAACATCTTTGGCGGATTTCAGTTCGTGGCTTTCTTCATTTACCTGATGGCTGCTTATGCCGAGACCAACCGCTCGCCTTTCGACCTGCCTGAAGCCGAAACCGAACTCGTCGCCGGATACAACACCGAGTACAGTTCCATGAAGTTCGCAATGTTCTTTATGTCTGAATACGCGAACATGATTACAGTTGGTTGCGTCGCCACATTGCTCTTCTTTGGCGGTGCATCCAGCCCCTTCGGGCATCTTATTCCGGCCTTTGGCGGACACATAATGCAGGCAATTCTGCCCGTTTTGTGGTTTGTTGCTAAGGTCTTCGCGTTTCTGTTCCTCTACATCTGGGTGCGGGCCACTCTGCCGCGCTTCCGTTATGACCAACTGATGAGCTTCGGCTGGAAGTTCCTGCTGCCGCTCGCCATGGCCAACATCATCGTCACCAGCTTCGTCCTCGCAATGCGGGGCTAAGCCGCTACTGCTTTACAATCAAAAGATACGCAACGATTTATCGCCCGCTTTAGAGATTGTTTTGTGTCTCACAGAAGGATCGACGGAACGTCATGCAACTCGCACTCTTCATCATCTTTGGCGCATTGGCACTCGGAGGAGCATTGAACCTGCTCTTTCAACGCCACCCCATCAACAGCGCCCTGTCGCTGGTGGTCGTGATGATGTCGCTCGCGGTGCTCTACTGGTCGCTCGGCGCGGAGTTCCTCGCCGCCGCCCAGGTCATCGTCTACTCGGGCGCGATTATGGTGCTCTTCGTCTTCGTCATCATGCTACTGAACGCAGGCGAAGAGGAGCAGACACACGGCAGTCGCGCCGCCTATACCGTCGGCATCCCCGGCGCCGCGGCCATCTTCTGCCTGCTCAGTTTTGTTTTTTTGTCGGAACGCGGCGCGCTCAAGACCTCCAACATCGGCGGCGATCTCGGCAACGGCGTGGATAATATCGCTGCGGTCAGCGCGATGCTCTTCACCAAGCAGCTACTTCCCTTCGAGGTCACATCCATCCTCATCCTCGTAGCAATTCTCGGCGCGGTCGTGCTCGCGCGGAAGGAGCAGTAGCATGGTCCCCACCGCCTACTACCTCATTCTCGCCGCAATGCTCTTCTCGATCGGCATCGCTGCCTTCCTCATCAAGCGCAACGTCATCACCATCTTTATCTCCATTGAACTCATGCTCAATGCGGTCAATCTGACCTTCGTCGCGTTTGCCCACATGTGGCACCAGGTCAGCGGCCAGATCTTCGTCTTCTTCGTGATGGTGGTCGCAGCCGCCGAGGCCGCGGTCGGCCTCGCCATCATCATCTCCATCTTCCGCACCCGCCAGACATTGAATGTCGACGAGATCGACCTGATGAAATCATGAACTCCATGCCCGCAAGTTATCTCTGGTACATTCCGCTGCTGCCGTTCGCCGGCTTCCTGATCAACGGGACGCTGGGACGTAAGCTGCCGCGTGCTCTCGTCAGCGCCGTGGCGTTGCTATGCACGGCGCTGCCAGCGGGCATCGGCGCATGGCTGTGGATGACCATGCGTGCCCCAGGCGCAGCCGACACGTTCCAGACCCCAACTTATCCCTGGATCGCCATCACCGGCTTCACCGCCAACTTTGCCTTCGCGGTCGACCACCTCACCCTCATCATGCTCGGCGTGGTCACCGGCGTCGGCTTCCTCATCCACATCTACTCCGTCGGATACATGGCCCACGAAGAGGGCTACTGGCGCTTCTTCGCCTACCTCAACCTCTTCATGTTTTTCATGTCGGTGCTGGTCCTCGCCGATAGCTTCCTGCTGCTCTTCGTCGGATGGGAGGGCGTCGGCCTCGCCAGCTACCTGCTCATCGGCTTCTACTTCCGCAAGACCTCCGCCGCCAACGCCGGCAAGAAGGCCTTCGTCGTCAATCGCATCGGCGACTTCGGCTTCCTGCTCGCAATGTTCTTCCTGGTCGCTCACTTCGGCAGCCTCAATTTCAGCCAGGTCTTTCCGGCCATCGCGCAGCATCCCGAATGGCAGGGTGCTCGCTTCCTCACCGCTATCGCGCTCTTTCTCGTCCTCGGCGCTGCCGGCAAATCCGCCCAGATCCCCCTCTACATCTGGCTTCCCGACGCGATGGAAGGCCCCACGCCCGTATCCGCGCTCATCCACGCCGCCACCATGGTCACCGCCGGCATCTACATGGTCGCGCGTTGCCACACGCTCTTCGACCGCTCCCCGCTCGCCCTCGCAGTAGTCGCCTGCATCGGCGCAGCCACCGCCATCTTCTCCGCATCCATCGGCATGGTGCAGCACGACATCAAGCGCGTCCTCGCCTACTCCACCGTCTCGCAGCTTGGATACATGTTCATGGCCTGCGGCGTCGGAGCCTACGCCGCCGGCATCTTTCACCTGGTCACCCACGCGTTCTTCAAAGGCTTGCTCTTCCTCGCCGCGGGCTCTGTCATCCACGCGCTCTCCGGCGAGCAGGACATGCGCAACATGGGCGGCCTGCGCACGCGCATTCCCATCACCTTCTGGACCATGAGCGCGGGCGTCTTCGCCATTGCGGGCATGCCCCCGTTCGCCGGCTTCTTCTCGAAAGATGAGATTCTCTACCAGACCTTCAGCTCGCCCAACCCGCTCTTCAAGCTGCTCTGGTTCATCGGCCTCGTCACCGCCGGCATGACCTCGTTCTACATGTTCCGCCTTTGGTTCAAGACCTTTTTCGGCGAGCCGCGCTTCGAGCAGCATGCACTGGAGCATCATGGCGCGCCGGTCCACGCGCGATCGACCACCACGCTCACCATGGTCGCCGAACCCGACGAAGACCAGGCCGCGCAGCCGCACGGCGTCCACGAATCACCCTGGATCATGCTCTTCCCGCTGGTCGTGCTCGCCATCCTCTCGGTCATCGGCGGATGGGTCGGCGTTCCCGCCGCGCTCGGCGGCCACAACGAGATCGAGCACTTCCTCGATCCTGTATTCGCAAACGGCGCGACCGCGCAAGCTGTGGCAACAACAGCCGGTCATGGTCTGGAGCTCATCCTGGCCGCCATTTCCGTCCTGACCGTGGCCCTCGGCTTCTACATCGCCTATCTCTGCTATTACCAGAAGCCCGGCATGGCAGCCGCACTCGCCGGCCGCAACAAGGCTGCGTACGCACTGCTCGCAAACAAGTATTGGGTCGACGAGTTCTACGCCAATTTTCTCGTGATGCCCCTGATGATGTTTACCCGCGGCTTCCTCGAAACCATTGTCGACCGCGGCATTGTCAACGGCTCAGGCCGTGCAGCGGGCATGACTACGCGAGGCTTCGCCTGGGCCACCCGATCGCAAATCTCAGGCAACATCCGCTCCTATGCAGGCTGGCTCGCCCTGGGCGCCGCCGCCGTCATTGCCGTCATGATCTTTGGCCGCTCGCTGCTGGTGTACCTGTGAGGACACGATGAATATCGATCACGCCATCCTGACCCTCATCGTCTTCCTCCCGCTGGCCGGCGCGCTGCTGCTCGTGCTTCTGCCCGACCGCGGCAAGATCGTGCAAGGGAGCGCGCTCGCGGTAACTCTCGTCACGTTCCTGCTCACGCTTCACCTGCCGTTCCATTACTCGTACGCCTCCCAGCCCGGCTCGTTCCAGTTCGAGCAGAACGTCCCCTGGATTGCGTCGCCTCTCATCCATTACCACGTCGGCGTCGACGGCCTCTCGATGTGGCTCATGGTGCTCACCGGCCTGCTCGCGCCTCTCGGAGTGCTCGTCTCCTGGCGCGCCATCGACAGCCGCAAGAAGCTCTTCTACATCCTCTTCCTGCTCCAGCAAGTCGCCATGATGGGCATCTTCGCCTCCCTCGACATGTTCCTCTACTACGCCTTCTGGGAGCTGTCGCTGGTGCCGATGACCCTCCTCATCGCAACCTTCGGCCGTACCGAGAAACGCCGTCGCGCCGCTATCAAGTATTTCCTCTACGCCTTCATCCCCTCCGCTTTGCTGCTCGTTGCCATGCTGTGGCTCTACGCGCAGACTCACACCTTCGACCTGCCCACGCTCGCCGCCCTCGCTGCGCACCATGCGATCTCTCCCAGCGCGGCCGCGCTTGGGTTTGCCTCGCTCGGCTTCCTGCTGGCATTCGCGGTCAAGGTCCCCGTCTTTCCGCTGCATGGCTGGCTCGTCGACGCGATCTACGAAGCGCCCACCGCTGCCGTGATGGTGCTTGCCGGCAAGACCGCGCTCTATTCCATGCTGCGTTTTTCCTTTGCGATCTTCCCCGAACAGTCGCGCCACGTCGCGCCCTTGATGATCGCCCTTGGGGCCATCGGCATCGTCTACGGCGGCCTCCTCGCCCTGGTGCAGAACGACCTCAAGAAGCTCGCCGCCTACTCCACGCTCGGCCAGCTTAGCTTCATCGTTCTCGGCATCTTCACCTTCACCATCGCCGGCCTCGACGGCGGCATCTACCAGATCCTCAATGAGAGCCTCGCCGGAGCCACCCTCTTCATGCTGCTGGGGCTCCTCTATGAGCGCTACGACACCAATGACATCCGCGAATACGGCGGTCTCGCCGCACAACTGCCCTGGATGGCTGCCATGTTCGTCGTCACTACCCTCTCCATCATCGGGCTTCCCATGCTGAACAGCTTTGTTGGCGAGTTCCTCATTCTCTCGGGCTCCATGCAGTCGGGCTTCGCGCACCATCACTTCTGGACCGCGCTTGCAACCACCGGCGTCGTCCTCAGCGCCGCTTACATGCTGAGCATGATCCAGCGCGTCTTCTATTGCGATCTCGGCCGGAAGCCGCGAACCATCGCCCCGCGCGACCTCAACGTGCGCGAGCACCTCGCGCTCTGGCCCATGGTCGCGCTCTTCCTCGTCATGGGCGTCGCCTCGCCCATCTGGCTCAAAGCCATCGACGGCGCCGCAGTCGCCATGGCCGACCATCACGCAGTCAATCAGACTGCTCTACCCAATTCTGCGCTCAAGCTCGAAGCTCACACCGCCGGGCCTGCCGGCACCACCGCGACTCAGACGACTCCCGGAGGCGCGCGTTGATGGCTCTCCCCACTCAAGTCATTGCGCTCCTCCCGGAGTACATTCTCACCGGCGCCGGCGTGCTCATCATGCTCATTGAGCCGGTGCTCAAACCCGCCCGCAGCCGCAAGCCGCTGGGTTGGCTGGCCATCGCGGGCGCGGTCGCCGCAGGCCTCGTCAGTTGGTACCAGCTTCGTCTCGGCGTCCTCACCGCATTCAGCGGGAGCATTCAGGTCGATCCCTTCAGCATCTTCTTCCACCTGCTTATCGCCGCAGTCGTCGTCGCCACGCTGCTCGGCTCGCTCGAATACTTTGAAGGCAAAGCCGGTCACGCCGGCGAGTACTACGCGCTGGTCCTCTTCGGCTCCGTCGGCATGATGTTGATGACCTGTTCGGTCGAGCTCCTGATGGTCTTCATCGGCCTCGAGATCTCGTCCATCTCCACTTACATCATGGCCGGCTTCCGCAAGACCGAGGTCGCGGCCTCCGAGTCCTCCATCAAGTACTTCCTGCTCGGCTCGTTTGCCACCGCGTTCTTCCTCTACGGCATTGCGCTCGCATTCGGCGCCACCGGTTCCACCAGCATCGCCGCGATCGCCGCCGGCCTTGGCAGCAGTACGACGCCACGCATGGCCTTCCTCGCGCTCGCCATGATGATCGTCGGCCTCGGCTTCAAGGTTTCCGCCGCTCCGTTCCATGTGTGGACGCCGGACGTCTACCAGGGCGCGCCCGCTCCGGTTGTCGGCCTCATGTCCACCGCGCCCAAGGCCGCTGCCTTCGCCGTCCTGCTCCGCATCACATTCTCCGGCTTCCCCTTGATGCAGCACCGCTGGGCCATCCTGCTGTGGGTGCTCGCCGCGCTCTCCATGACCATCGGCAACCTCGGCGCGCTCATGCAGCGCGACGTCAAGCGCATGCTTGCCTACTCCAGCATCGCCCACGCCGGCTACCTGCTGGTGGCCTTCACCGCATTTCCGCAGGATGGCATCGCCGCCGCCTGCTTCTACACCGCGTCCTATGCCGCCATGAACGTCGGCGCCTTCGCCGTCGTCACCCAGGTCGGCGGGTACCGCGAGACGCTGAGCACCATCGAGGATTACCAGGGCCTCGCCATGCGCCGTCCCATCCTCGCCGCTCTGCTCGCCTTCTTCCTGCTCTCGCTCATTGGGATTCCCTTCACCGGCGGCTTCTTCGGCAAGTTTTACGTATTCACCGCCGCGCTCCAGGCCGGCCACGTCTGGCTCGCCATCATCGGCCTCATCAACAGTGGCGTCGCCTGCTTCTACTACCTCAAGCTGCTCGCGTCCGTCTACGCAAAGCCGGCCGAAGCCGCCTCTGGGCAGGAAGATGATGCGCCCGGCTTGGTGCCAACAGCAGCAATCAGCGTGCCCGCAGGCATCGGCCTCACCCTCACCGCCGCCGCTACGCTGATGTTGGGAATCCTCCCCGGCCACATTCTTCACCTGGCCAGCTACGCCAGCGGTAGCCTAGGCGCAGACCGCGCCAGGAACATCGCCGCCGCATCCCAGGCCGGTGCTCAAGCCAGCCCCACCCTCGCCGATCCCAAATAGCACAAACCCAGAGCCGCACTGTGCGGGCGCTAGGATATCCGTGCCAAAGACACAGTGCGCCGGCCTGAATTTGCGTGAGATTGTACTTTTGGGGGTGTGCCGCAGCAGCAGAAATTATGGTGCGCCCGGAGCGATTCGAACGCCCGACCTACTGGTTCGTAGCCAGTTGCTCTATCCAGCTGAGCTACGGGCGCACACCTTGCAAGCTGCAACCGTCTCAGCCGCAACTCTCTAAGTTTAGAGGATTCCACGCTCGATATCAACCTGCTCAAAAGCCGCAGAACCGTCGGATTGCGCTCACCTATGCGCATGCTCCAGGGGCGCGTGATGATGTGCGCGGAACACGTAGTGCCCGATGAGCCACCCGCCTGCCGCCCCCAACAGGACGTCGCTGGGAAAGTGCTCTCGTCCCATGATTCGCGTGGCGCCGACGCCGGCAGCCAGGGTATACACCCCGAATTGCGCCCACTTCGAGGGGTATTCGCCGGCGATCACCGCGGCGGTCGCAAACGCAATCATGCTGTGCTCGGAAACAAACGAAGAGTCCAATCCTGCTCTGCCGGCAAAAAATTTCCCTCGAGCGTTATCTTCGTATGGGCGCTCGCGAAATGCGCACAGCTTCACCACCTCATCGACGATCAGAGCGTCCGCAATCGCTTCGGAGCCCAGCAGGCCGGTCTCCCTCATCCGCTCGTTCTGCCGCAAATGCCCAATACCGAACATGACCACCGGAGTCGCGATGAAACCGCCTATCATTCCGTTCGAGACGTTGACGTTGATCTGGTTGAATGATGGATTGGAACTGACCACTTCCGTCATGGTCGTGTGATCTGTCTCAAACGCAGCGGCAGTGGCGCCCGCCAAAGGCAGCATCCATTTCAGGTCGTTCCAGCGCATATTCTTCGACGAGACGGCGATATTCAGCCCATCGTGAAGCACGTTTGCGGGAACCTTCCCCACGGTCACCGGCGGATGGTCCTGCAGCTCCAGCCGGACGTGTGTGCCTCCACTCCCGGGCTGCGGGCTGGGAGGATCGAATGCTGAAGGCGCATCCGGGAGCGCGTCCGCACTGGTGCTTGCTACTCCCGCATCGGGTTGGCCGGAAGGCTCGCCTCCCGAATTTGCGCGCGCCGAACGGCCGCAAAGGCCGATTGCAAGAACAATAACGGCGAAATGGAGCCAGCTTGAATAAGGGTTGCGAGAATGTTGTGATCGCATCGTATGGGTCGTCAAGGCGAAGTCGGAGCGAGGAACGCTGCATGGATACTATCAGGAACATCCATTGCCTGGGGTCCCCTGTGAAGAATGGTGGGCGAGGCGGGAATCGAACCCACAACCACCGGCTTAGAAGGCCGGTGCTCTATCCAATTGAGCTACTCGCCCGGATCGCGCGCCCGCGTTCCGTCAAGCCATCGACCGAACGGCGCCGGTGACCTCCATCGATTGTAACGGCAATCACCGCGGCTTTTAACACCCGCGAACCTACCCCGGCATCCGAACGAAGTTGCCCGTCTGCCCGGCCCCAACCAAGCCGCGCTGCTAAACCAGCACGCGGCGGCTCACCGGCAGCGATTCTCTCTTGGAGAACAGGTAGTGGTTCATTGCCTCCGCGGCCTTGCGGCCTTCGGAGATCGCCCACACCACCAGCGACTGGCCCCGCCGCATGTCGCCGGCAGCAAAGATGCCGTCCACCGACGTCATGTAGTCCGCGTTGGTGGCAACATTGCCGCGGTTGTCCAGCTTCAGCCCCAGTTGCTCGATCATGCCCGGCCGCACCGGCCCTAGAAAGCCCAGCGCCAATAGCACCAGTTCGGTCTCGATCGTGAACTCGCTGCCCGCGACCGGCGTAAAGACCGGCGGCGGGCCCACGCGCACCGCGTGCAACTGTTTGACCCGGCCGTGCTCGTCTCCGGTAAAGCTAACGCTGTTGATGCCCCAGTCCCGGATGCCACCCTCTTCGTGGCTGCTCTCCGTGCGCAACTGCAACGGCCACATCGGCCACGGCGTGGAGGCTGCCCGCGAGTCGGGCGGCTTGGGCATGATCTCGAACTGGTGGATGCTCTTCGCCTTCTGGCGCAGGCTGGTGCCCAGGCAGTCCGCCCCGGTGTCGCCGCCGCCCAGGATCACGACGCGCTTGCCCTCCGCCAGAATCGCGAGCGCCGGATCGACCGTGTCGCCTTCGCAGCGGCGGTTCTGCTGCGGCAGAAACTCCATCGCAAAGTGGATGCCCTTCAACTCCCGCCCCGCAATCGGAAGGTCGCGCGGCTTCTCGGAGCCGCCTGCCAGCAGCACGGCGTCGTACTCGTCCGTCAGGCTCTCCACCGGCACGTTCACGCCCACATGCGCGTTGGTCACAAACGTCACGCCCTCGGCGCGCATCTGCTCCAGCCGCCGATCGACGATGTGTTTCTCCAGCTTGAAATTGGGAATGCCGTAGCGCAACAGGCCGCCAATGCGGTCGCTCTTCTCGTACACCGTCACCGAGTGGCCCGCGCGGCGCAACTGCTGCGCCGCCGCCAGTCCCGCCGGGCCGCTGCCAACCACCGCAACCCGCTGGCCGGTCTTCTCCTGCGGTGGCTCCGGATGGATCCATCCCTCATCCCACGCGCGCTCCACCACGCCGCGCTCGATCAACTTGATCGAAACCGCCGGCTGATTGATAGCCAGCACGCACGCCGCCTCGCACGGCGCGGGACAGATGCGGCCGGTGAACTCGGGAAAGTTGTTGGTCGCGTGCAGCCGCCGGATGGCGTTCTCCCAGCGGCCGTTGTAGACCAGGTCGTTCCAGTCGGGGATCTGATTGTTCACCGGGCAGCCGGTGTGGCAGAACGGCACGCCGCAATCCATGCAGCGAGCTCCCTGCTCCCTCTGCTTCTCCTCAGGAAACGGCTCGTAAATCTCCTGCCAGTCCTTCAGCCGCTCGGCCACCTTGCGGCGCGAAGGCTGTTCCCGCTGAAGCTCCAGAAAACCTGTGACCTTACCCATGCTGCACCTGCCCGGTCGCAACCAGTTGCGACCCATTGGTTGGGGAAATGTAGACCGCCTCGGCGCGCGGTACGCCCAGAACGCGCTTGTGCTCGTGCGGAAAGACCTTGATGAACCGGGCCTGCGTGGTGTCCCAGTGCTCCAGAATCCACGCGGCGTGCGGGCTGCCGGTCAGATCGATATGGCGCTGCATCAGGCCGCGCACCAGCTCCAGGTCCTCATCGGAGGCCAGCGGCTCCAGGTCCACGCCGGCACGGTTGCACCGGCGCGTGGAGAAGTCGCCCTGATCGTCGTAGACATACGCCCGTCCGCCGCTCATGCCGGCGGCAAAGTTGCGGCCGGTCCCGCCCAGCACCACCACCGTACCATTGGTCATGTACTCGCAGCCGTGGTCGCCCACGCCCTCCACCACCGCCGTGGCGCCTGAGTTGCGCACCGCAAACCGCTCGCCCGCGATGCCGCTCAGGAAGGCTTCGCCTCCGGTCGCCCCGTAGAGCACCACATTGCCCACCAGGATGCTCTCCTCCGGCAGGAAGCTCGACGTCTTCGGCGGATACACGATGATCCGCCCGCCCGACAGTCCCTTGCCCACGTAGTCGTTGGCATCGCCCTCGAGTTCCAGCGTTACGCCTGCGGGAACGAACGCGCCGAAGCTCTGCCCCGCCGATCCCTGGAAGCGGAAGTGGATGGTCCCATCGGGCAATCCGGCCGTGCCATACCGGCGCGCGATCTCGCCGCCCAGCATGGCGCCCACCGTGCGATGCACGTTGCGGATGGCGAAGCTCCCTGTCACCGGCTGCATCGACTCCAGCGCCGGCTTGGCCTGCGCAATCAGCGCATGGTCCAGCGCCTGATCCAGTCCATGGTCCTGGGCCTGCGTCCTCCGCCGTTTTACGTGCGAAGGCAGCGTCGGCGAAAACAGAATCGACTCGAGATCGATCCCCTTCGCCTTCCAGTGCGAATCCGCCACCGCCGCATCCAGCTTGTCCACGCGGCCAACCATCTCATCCACCGTGCGGAAGCCCAGCTTGGCCATGTGCTGCCGCACCTGCTCCGCAATAAAGAAGAAGAAGTTGATCACGTGCTCGGGCTGGCCCTGGAAGCGCGCCCGCAGCACCGGGTCCTGCGTGGCGATGCCCACCGCGCACGTATTCAGATGGCACTTGCGCATCATGATGCAGCCCATTGTGATCAGCGGCATGGTCGCGAAGCCAAACTCTTCCGCGCCCAGCAGCGCGGCAATGGTCACGTCGCGGCCGGTCTGCAGCTTGCCGTCGGTCTGCACTCGGATGCGGCTGCGCAGATCGTTCAGCAGCAGCACCTGCTGCGTCTCGGCCAGGCCCAGCTCCCACGGCAATCCCGCATGCTTGATCGAGCTCAGCGGCGATGCTCCCGTGCCGCCGTTATCGCCGGAGATCAGCACTACATCCGCATGCGCCTTGGAGACGCCCGCGGCCACCGTGCCCACACCCGCCTCCGCCACCAGTTTCACCGCAATGCGCGCCTTCGGGTTCACGTTCTTCAGGTCGTGGATCAACTGCGCCAGGTCTTCGATCGAGTAGATATCGTGGTGCGGAGGCGGAGAGATCAACCCCACGCCCGGGATCGAGTACCGCAGCTTCGCGATAATCTCGTCCACCTTGTGCCCGGGCAGTTGTCCGCCCTCGCCGGGCTTCGCGCCCTGCGCCATCTTGATCTGCAGCTCGTCCGCATTCACCAGGTAGTTCGCGGTCACGCCGAAGCGTCCGCTCGCCACCTGCTTCACCGCGCTGCGCCGCAGATCGCCGTTCTCGTCGCGCTTGAAGCGATTCTCGTCCTCGCCGCCCTCGCCCGTGTTCGACATGCCGCCGATGCGGTTCATCGCAATCGCCAGCGTCTCGTGCGCCTCCTTGCTGATGGAGCCAAAGCTCATCGCGCCCGTGGTGAACCGCTTCACAATCTCCTTCGCCGGCTCCACTTCGTCGATCGGAATCGGCTCGTCGGCGTACTTCAACTGCATCAGGCCGCGCAGCGTGCACAAGTGCTTGCTCTGCTCGTCCACCAGGTCGGTGTACTCCTGGAAGGTGGCCGGGTTGTTCTGCCGCACCGCCTGCTGCAGCTTGCTGATCGTCGCCGGGTTCAGCAGGTGATACTCCCCGCCTTCGCGGTACTGATACTGCCCGCCGACCACCAGCTCGGTCTCCGACTCCGTCAGCGGCTGGAACGCGAAGCCGTGCTTCATCTGCGCCTCGCGCGCCAGCACATCCAGCCCCACGCCTTCGATCCGCGACGCCGTCCCGGAGAAGTACGCATCCACCAGTCCCTTGTTCAGTCCCACCGCCTCGAACACCTGCGCGCCGCGATAGCTCTGCAGCGTGCTGATGCCCATCTTCGAGAAGGTCTTCAGCAGGCCCTTGTTGATCGCCTTGATGAAGTTCTTCTCCGCGTACTCGGCGCTAACGTCGTCCGCCATCAGCCCGCGGCTCTTCATGTCGTGCAGCGTCTCGAACGCCAGGTAAGGATTGATTGCGCTCGCCCCATATCCAATCAGCAACGCGAAGTGCATCACCTCGCGCGGCTCGCCGCTCTGGATGATCAGAGCCACCTGCGTGCGCGTCTTGTCCCGCACCAGCCGGTTGTGGACCGCGGCCATCGCCAGCAGACTCGGAATCGGCGCCAGCGTGGAATTCACCCCGCGATCGGAGAGGATCAGCAGCGTATAGCCTGAGGCCACCGCGTACGCCGCGCGCGTGCTCAGGTCGTCGAGTGCATGCTTCAGCCCGGCCTCGCCGTCCTCCGCGCGGAACAGGGTCGACAGCGTCGTCGGCAGCAGGTCGCCCGACGAGACGCGGCGCAATTTCTCCAGATCGCGATTGGTCAGGATCGGATGCGGCAGCTTCAGCGTGTGGCAGTTCTCCGGCGCCTCCTCCAGAATGTTGCGCTCCGTCCCGATGTAACTCGTCAGCGACATCACCAACTCTTCGCGGATGGGATCGATCGGCGGGTTGGTCACCTGCGCAAACAGTTGCTTGAAGTAGCTGAACAACTGCTGCGGCCGGTCGGAAAGGCACGCCAGCGGCACGTCCGTGCCCATGGAACCAATCGGCTCCTCACCTTTGGCGCTCATCGGGCCCAGCAGCACCCGCAGGTCCTCTTCGCTGTAGCCGAAGGCCCGCTGACGGCGCAGCAGCGTCTCCGGGTCCGACGAGACCGTGCGCCAGGGTTCCGGCAACTGTTCCAGCGAGACCTGCTGCTGCTTGATCCATTCGCCATACGGCTGCCGGCCGGCCAGCGTCTTCTTGATCTCCGCGTCCGAGATAATGCGGTGCTCCACCGTATCCACCAGGAACATGCGCCCCGGCTGCAAGCGTCCCTTCTTGCACACGTCTTCGGCAGGCACTTCGATCACGCCCGCCTCCGACGCCAGCACCACCAGGTCGTCCTTGGTTACGATGTAGCGCCCCGGCCGCAGCCCATTGCGGTCCAGCGTGGCGCCCACAAAGCGTCCATCCGTAAACGCCACCGCTGCCGGCCCGTCCCACGGCTCCATCAGCGACGCGTGATACTCGTAGAACGCGCGCTTCTCCTCGTCCATGTCGGGATTGCCGGACCACGCCTCCGGAATCAGCATGGCCATCACGTGCGCCAGCGAGCGCCCCGACTGATATAGAAACTCCACCGCATTGTCCAGCGAGGCCGAGTCGCTTCCTCCGGGCATAATCACCGGATACAGCTTCTCGATCTGCTCGCCGTACAGCGGGCTCTCCAGCAGCGACTGGCGCGCATTCATCCAGCTCACGTTGCCGCGGATGGTATTGATCTCGCCGTTATGGCAGACGTACCGGTACGGATGCGCCAGTTTCCAGCTCGGGAATGTGTTGGTCGAGAAGCGCTGATGCACCAGGCACAGCGCGCTCTTCACCAGCGGGTTGGCCAGCTCGTAGTAGAACTTCTCAATCTGCGGAGCCAGCATCAGCCCCTTGTACACAATCGTGCGGCAGGAGATCGACGGAATGTAGAAGTCGCCCTTGTCCTCGATGTCCGACTCGACAATCTCGTTCTCGGTCCGCCGGCGAACGATGTACAGCATCCGCTCGAACGTGTCCTCGTCCATCCCCTTCGGCCGGTCGATAAACAACTGCTCAATGTACGGTTGCGACGCCCGGGCTTCGCGGCCAATCAAATCGCCATTCACCGGCGTATCCCGCCAGCCCAGCAGGGTCAGGCCCTCCTCCTGGACGATGCGCTCCAATACTCCCTCACACTGCAGGCGGCTGTGCTTGTCCACCGGCAGGAACACCATGGCCACGGCATAGGTCCCGGACTCGCCCAGCTTTATCCCCAGCTTCCCGCACTCCTGGACAAAGAAGTCGTGCGGGATCTGAATCAGAATCCCCGCGCCATCGCCCGTCTCCGGATCGCAGCCGGCTGCGCCGCGATGCGTCAGGTTAATCAGAACCTCCAGACCCTTGCGGATGATCTCGTGGGTCTTTTCCCCGCGAATGCTCGCGACCAGTCCCATTCCGCAGGCATCGTGCTCATTCTGCGGATGATATAGGCCTTGCGGGTCGGGGATGCGGCGGCGATGGGGCTCTGGTGTTGTCATGGCAACCTTCCATTTGTAGGACTTCGTCTCCTGGCCAGGAATACACTGCGAGTATCAAGTTTCTGCGCCGAATCCTTGCTTCGGGACTTCATCGACACTTCGGCTGCAACAGACCGGTCGAGCGTCAGGGACAGAATGAACAATTCGGTACTTACAAATATATAAGGAAAACCCCGTCTCGGCGGAGTTTCTTTGCCGTCGGGCCGTACCCGCACAGCCCGTCTCTATATGTTACCGAATCAGGTCGCAAATCGGAAATCCCGGCGCGATCATTTTTGCCCATTCAGCCTTCCGCAGGACGCTCCGACCTAAGCCCGCCAGGCTGCGAGATACACCTTAGCAATCAATTCCGAAATCGCAGACAAATCGACCTGCTCGGTGAGTTGCGAACGCACCGCCGAATCTTCGGCCTCGCAGCGCAATCGCTCCGCTTCCTTAAGAAATTGCTCCAACGTCCATGCTCCGGAACGAGCCTCGATCAGAAAATCGCGCTCGGGCCGAGGAAGCGTGATGACTCCGAATCTCATCAGTTCAATGCATTCCAGATAAAGCCGCAGACAATGCATCGCCGCTTTCGTGTCGTAGCCAAAAACGCTTTCATACTCCGGCCGACGCCCTTTCGTTCCGCGTCCCTTCTCGCCCGTGATTCGGCGCAACTGATTTCCTGCAAATCCCAGAAACTGCGCCGCGGATTGTTTGCTGAGAAACAGATGACGACCCGCCTGAACCATTCGCCACAACTCGTCACTCGTCCCCGTCGCATCCGCAAATACAAAATGCAGAGCCGTCGCATTCCCTTTCGCCGCCAGGTGTGCCCATCGCCGCAGGGAATACAGCGTCAGGTCAACATCATCAGGGCCATTTCTCCGGTCATCCGCCGCCGTCGACCACACAAAGTGATTCCTTGGCTCCAATCCCAAAGTTCTGCCTGGGCCATCCAGAAACACCCCATAAAGATCGAGATCGTCCGTCGCACCAACCTTCGCCCCATGCAACTCCGACCCGCCAACAAACAGATGAATGATCGCGTCGGGCGCATCGAAGCCGGACCGCTCAACCTGTCGCATCAAAGGCGTCTCTAGCATCGCCACTCACCGGCCCGAATTCTGCGAAGAACGCAAAAACTCCGCCCACTTCGGTAGAGGTTCATGCAGTACTATTCCCCGCCCCTCAAGCTTCACCGCAACCTCTCGATGCCCAAGGTCCGATGAGTTATCAAGCAGCACTGCATCGTCCGAAAGCTCTAACGCTCTGGGAAGGTTCTCGAAACTGCGCGCATAGCGCCTGATTTGGTCCTCAATCGGCACATCATGCCCTCCATCAAGCACCCGCGCCTTTATGCGAGAGATATTGATGCTCAAATCGTCCGTTCCTACGTAAAACAAACGAGTGTGGTATCCGAGGTTCTTCGCCTCAGCAAGCATCTTCAGATAAGTGCTGCCTGACAGCGTCGTCTCGACGGAAAAACTGACGCCCTTTTTCAAGTAGTCCTGAGCCAAAGCCAATATCTGCTTCCCTGCTTCAATAGGACTCACTTCGTCTGAGGTCCGGGCCTGTAAATCGACCGCTGCCGCATCAGGATCGAGATTTGCTGCCTGCTGGAAAAACGCTCGCGCCCACTTGGTGAGCGTGGTCTTCCCGCTGCCATTCGCTCCCGCAATGACGATAAGAACCGGAGCGTTCACTTGGGATTTGTTGCCTGCTTGCGCTCTTGGTCGGCCTTCAGCTTTTCGTGCCACATCCGCTCGATCTGGACACCTCGGCGAGCAGCCTCAGCGATCTTCTGCGCGAGTTTCTCTAGATCTTCGGCCATAGCGGAATCTTACTCCTCGTCCTCACCCTCACCCACCTCCACCTCGTCCCCCTCCGCCTCCATCTCCGCCGCCTGCATCTTCCCACCCTTCCCTTCCACCAGCACCAGGATCTTCCCTTCGGCCTGCTCCAACTCCTCTTTGCAGGCCTGCGAGAGCTTCATCCCCTCCTCGAACAGCCGCACCGACTCCTCGAGCGTCAAATCCCCCCGCTCCAGCCGCTCCACCACCGTCTCCAACTGCGTCAGGTGCTCTTCAAATCCAGCCATATCAACTCCTCGCAACGATTCTCAGCAGTTTACGCCCAAAACTTCATTGTCAAGCCCCTAAATCGCTTATCTCTCTGAAACACCACGAGATAAACAATGCAGATGTTATGGTCAAAAGCCTATACTTAAGTATGGGGAGTACTGAGCCACAATCGCTCTTCACTTCCCAGACCGCCGCTGCGTCCCATCCGCGACGTGCTCGGGCAACCCTCGCAACTCATTGATTCCGGCTATCTTGGGGGGAGGGGGGTACCCGGCCCACGCCCACGCCCACGCCCAAATTGTTCCACGTGGAACAATTTCGGCTCACCCACCCTCAAGCGCGCGCAGAGACAACCTCATCGCGCGCGTGTGCTCCGGCGTAGTGCCGCAGCATCCGCCGACCAGTCCCGCTCCCGCCCGGACGAACCTGCGCGCAAAGTCTGCCAACTCGTCAGGCGAAACCGCATACACGTTCCGCCCTTCGACCGTGCGCGGCAGGCCCGCGTTCGGCATCGCCGCCAGCGGCAACCGGGTCGCACCGCGCATACGTTCGAGTGCGTGCAGCACGCTCGCCGGCCCGTACGAGCAGTTGCACCCGACCGCGTCCGCGCCCAACTCCGTCAACCGCGCGGCCGCCGTCTCCGCCGACGCACCATCCAGGCACTTTCCGTCCTTCCCTATTGTCATCATCACCACCAGCGGCAGCCCCGGAGCAACTTCCTGGGCGGCACGGATCGCCTCGCCCGCCTCCGCCAGCGACGTCATCGTCTCGATGAACAGAAGGTCCGCTCCCACGCTGGGACCTCCTTCCGCAAGCGCGCAAATCTGTTCCGCAAACGCAGCGCGAGCCTCGTCCAGGCCGATCTCACCGCGCTCAAGCCGCACGCCAAGCGGACCGATGGCTCCCGCGACGCACACCTCCGCTCCCAACTTCTCCGCGACACACTCACGCGCAATACGAACGCCGGCAAGGTTGATCTCCCCAACCTTTTCTCGCAGGCCGCAGCGTTCCAGCCGAAATGCGTTGGCGCCGAATGTGTTGGTCTCGATGATCTCCGCCCCCGCCCGCAGATACTCGGCATGCACGCCGGCAACGGTCTCCGGCTGCGAGAGGTTGAGCTCATCGCAGCAGCGATCGATGGAGATGCCGCGGTCGTGGAGCATCGTCCCCATCGCACCGTCGCAGAGCACATGTCCGCCCGCAAGCAGCCTCTGCAACACGCCGCTTGCCGCTGTTGCTGTCGTTCTCTCCACCGCGCTCAAGCCCGCACCTGCCATCGCTCGTCAGCCAAACCCAATCATCCATCGTAAGCCAGCATCCAGTGCGAGCACGGACCACCGCGCAGGCCCTTCGGGGGCGTCTTCCTTTGGTATACTCAGACAGCGATCCTTGGGAAAATCCCTTGCACGATCAAGGTTGGAGTTGTCCACGTTGAAGAACCGAAGTCTCTTTGTCCGCGGGTCCGGCGCCAGGTC
>ODAK010002952.1_pt1 | contig 17768 bp, 5 predicted proteins | sample 1539591 | NCBI WGS metagenome assembly ODAK01 (sample SAMEA3539303, study PRJEB22396) | soil metagenome | biome: tundra; feature: field; material: soil | place: USA | collected 2010-05 | depth 0.15 m
GCTGTCGGCATGGGCGTCCTCAAACGGGTCGTCCAGGCGCGGGCCCCGGTCACTGCCCCGCCCGGCCCGCAGGCCGCGCCGCAGCAGCTTCCTGCCACGGGGCCCGCCCTCAACGGACACGCCGGGCCGGCCGCGAGCCGGCCGGGGCGCGGCCGGCCAAACAGCCGCTCCCGCCGGTCGGCGAAGCCGCGGGAACCGGTGACCGTAGAGGCCGTAGCGGCGCATTTCGCCCCGCAGATCGCCGCCGGGCAGGTGCCGTCGCAGACCGCCATCCGCCGTCAGTGGCACATCGGCAGCGACCGCGCCAAGGAACTGCGGAAGAGCCTTACCGCAGAGCTGGCCACCCAGCCATCCGACTGACAGCCGCTCAGGACCGCGCGCACGGGACATCGCCGACGCGGGTTCCGCAACTACGGTCCCGCGCGGGACTGGCAAGATGGACGTTGGGGACTTTCGCCCCGGCGGGTAAGCCGTGAGGGCACATGAAGGAGACGGGACCGTGGCGCAACGCGTTCAGCGCTGGATTGAGGTAACCCCGTCCCAATTCACGCATGAGGCGGAGGGGCTCAACCTCATCCGCGCTCTGCTGCCCGCGAACGCACCTTTTCGGGCATGGTCCAACCTCGAGTTCCGCGATGGCCACGGCAAATGGCATGAGGTTGATCTGCTGGTGCTGGGCAGACGCCGCCTGCACCTGGTGGAGCTCAAGTATTACTCAGGCACTTTGCGCGGGGACGACCTGACCTGGCGGCGTGATGGGCATCGTGCCGAGGACTCCCCGCTCAAGCTCGCCCGGCGCAAGGCGCAGCGCCTGGCCAGCAAGCTTCAGGATGAGCTGATCCGCTGGGCGCAGGAGACCGGCGCCCGCATCCCCGATGCCCGCACCGTCGTGCCGTTCGTCCAGGAATCCGTATTCCTGCACCACCCTGGCATCCGCTGCCTGCTGCCGCCTGCCTCCCGGATAGACCTGTTCAGCCTGGATGGCAGCGAAAGCAGTACTGGGCTTCCGGGCATCTCCCAGCGGTTGCTAGAACCCGCCACACCCACGCAGTCCGTCGGGGCCAACCGCGACGACATCATCGCCGCGCTGATGGAGCGGATCGGCGTCGTCCAGCGCCGCCAGCGTGAGGCCGGCACCTGGGTGATCGATGAAGACCCGCTCGGCGAGGGTGATGGCTGGCAGGACTGGCCGGCGTTCCACCGGGTAGCCACCACCGACCGGGCCCGGATCCGCTTCCTGGTCACCCCGCCAGGCGCGACGGCCACCACCCGGGCCAAGATCCGCCAAGTCGCGGAGCACGAGTACCGGATCATGGCGCGTCTCGCGAACGACCGGCTGCTGCGCCCGCGGGACATGGTGGACAGCGAACTCGGCGTCGGCTTGGTCTACCCGCTCGACCACCGGTTCCAGCGGCTCGACCTGTGGCTGGCCGACAATGCGGGCACCTTGTCCGCGACCGAGCAGCTGGCGATGCTGCGGCAGGTCGCCGAGGCGGTCGCGTACGCACACGGCAACCGGGTCGTCCACCGCGGTCTGACCCCGCACGCCGTCTCGGTCCGCCTCCTGCCCGACCGCGAGGTCCGGGTCCTGGTCGGCGACTGGCAGAGCGCCGGTACGGTGGCCGGCCCAGCGCTGACCGGGTTGTCCGGTAGCGGTGTCACCGGCCTGATGGGCGCCGTCGATGGAACCAGCTCCGCGGCTGACCAGCCGAACGCGATGATGCGCCCCGGTGCCGTCGATGTGGACCGGCGGCTGGCCGAGGCTTTCCAGGCACCCGAGGGCGTGTGGAACCGCGACGCGGACCGGATCCGGCTGGACGTGTTCGCTCTTGGGGCCCTGGCCTACTACATGCTGTCCGGCCGCCCGGCTGCCTCCGACCGTGCCGCCCTGCGCGAGCGACTGCTCCGGGACGGCGGTCTGGACTTGGCGGCCGACCTGCCACAGGTGCCCTCGGCGGTCCGGACGCTGGTGCTGGAGGCCACCCGCCCCACGGTGAGCGACCGACTGCCGGACGTCCGGCACTTCCTGGAACGGCTGGCCGATGCCGAGCGAGCCCTGGCCGGTCCCGGCGAGGAGGTTGTCGACCCACTGGAGGCGGCCCCCGGCTCGGTCATCGACGGCCGGTTCCGGCTTGAACGCCGCCTCGGCGCCGGGTCTACCGCCGTCGGCCTGCTGGTCACGGACCTGACTATCGCCGCCTCGGGCCCGGACGCGGCCCGTGTGCTGAAGGTCGCGATCGACGACGCCGCGGCCGCGCGGATCGCCGATGAGGCCGGGGTGCTGGCCGGACTGACTGGCTCACGGCTGGTGCGGCTCGTCGAAGGACCGCTCGACGTCGGTGGCCGGCAAGCCCTGGTGCTGGAAAGCGCTGGTGATGAGACGCTGGGCGACGTGCTGCGCGGCCGCGAGCGGCTGTCCCTGGATCTGCTGGAACGGTGGGGCACCGACCTGCTGGAGGCGCTGGTTGCGCTGGACCGGGCGGGCGTCGATCACCGGGACATCAAGCCGGCCAACCTCGGCGTCCGCGAAGGCCGCGGCGACCGGGTGAAGCACCTCGTCCTGTTCGACTTCTCCCTGTCCCGCGCGGGCGTCACCGCCGTCACGGCGGGTACGCCGCCTTACCTTGACCCCTTCCTTGACGCCCCCGAACGCGGACGGCACGACTCGGCGGCCGAACGGTACTCGGCGGCCGTGGTGCTCTTCGAGATGGCGACGGGAGCCGCCCCAAGGTTCGGCGACGGCTACTCCCATCCGGCGTCGGTTCACGACGAGGCCACCATCGAGGCCCGCATGTTCGACCCGGCGGTCGCCGGCGCGCTCGTCACGTTCTTCCGCACCGCGCTGGCCCGCAACGCCGAGGAGCGCCACGACACTGCGACGGACATGCTGGCCGCCTGGCGGTCCGTGTTCGCCCCCGTCCCCAAGACCGTGCCCGACGACGCTGGCGAACGGGCCGCCGCGGCGCAGCCGTCGACGCCGCTGGCCAAGGCGGGACTATCCGCCCGGGCGCTGTCGGCGCTGGAGCCCTATGGCGTGGTCACTGTCGGCGACCTGGTCGCCGTCGACCCGGTGCGGCTGAACCGGCTGCCCGGGGTCGCCGAGGCGACCCGCCGCGAGGTTAAGGCGCAGGCCAGGCGTTGGCGGGACACGTTCGGCCCGGCCATCACCGGCCGCGGCCAAGACCAGCAAGCCGTCGCCGGGACGAGTGATGGGTCCCTGCCTGATCCGGTCGCGGCGGCCGAGTTGCTGCTAGCGCACGCCGGGACGGCCCGTGCGGCGCCGCGCCGCGCCACCGCACGCCTGCTGCTGGGGCTGGACTCTGGGCTAGATCCTTTTGCCAGCCAGAACGAAATAGCCGCCCTGGTTGCCGTCAGCAGAGCACGGGTGGCCCAGCAAGTAGCCGCCCTGCAAGACGGGTGGGCCACCCACGCCGGGTGCCGCGACGTGCTCGACGCCATCGCGGAGACAGCCCGGCAGTCGCTCGCCGACGCCGGCGGCATCGCCACCGTGGACGAACTGGCCGGGGCTGTCCTCGCTGCGCTGCCACCGCCAGCCGTCCTCCCGGACTCGGTGTCAGCCGCTCGTATCGCTGCGGGCCTGCTGCGCCTGGCCCTGGACCGGGCCCAGGCACTGAGCCGCGCTGACGCGGGTGAGGAGCAGATCATCACCCGCCGCCGGGACGGCCGGATCGCGCTGCTCGCCACCGATCCCGCGCTCCTCGACTCAGCGGAAGCGCTCGGCCGCACGGCCGATCAGCTTGTCCTGGAGGCCCGGTCGGCCGGTGAGCCGTTGGTGCCCGCCGCCCGTGCCGCGCAACGGTTGCAGGATGGCTGGGCCCGGGCCGCCGCAGGCCAGGTGCCGTCGCCGGCTGCGCTCGGGGACGGACGGCTGCTGCGGCTCGCGGCGGCACTGGCCCAGGAAGCTGCCCTGTCCGGGTCGAATGAGCTGTACCACCGCGACCTGCCCATCACCGACGCACTCGCTCTCGCGCTCAAGGGAGCAGGCGGGACGCAGGCGGTGACGCAGCACGAGATCCGGGACCGGGTCCGGGCCAGGTTCCCGGCGCTGCCGCCGCTGCCCGATCGTCCCCGGCTCGACCAGCTCATCAGCGATGCCGGGCTCGGCCTGGTCTACGACGACGCTGATCATGGCTACCGTTGGCCGACACGCGCCGCCGACACGAACGGCCTGGCTTCCCGGCAGTCCACGGTCACCGCGCCCGCCGGTCCCCAGCTGATTAGTGGTGGCCGGTCCGGGCACCGCCTGGCAGAGAGCGCAGCCACCCGGTCCTTCCTCGCCCTCGGCGTGGACGCGGGCAAGACCGACCGCGCCGTTGACGCGCTGACCCGCCGGTGCGGCGCCACGGTGGTCGACGTGACCCAGGTGCTGATCGAGGCCATGCGGACCCAGGCGGCAACGGTCGGCCTGCCGTGGGACATGGTCCAGGCCGCGGACGCGGCAGCCCAAGGCAGCCGGGACGCGGCTGGGCTCGCCGCTCTTGTGCAGCGCAGCCTGCCCGCCGTGGAAGCGGCGATCGGCACGGCGGCCTCGGACGCGCCCGAGGGAACGCGCCCGGTGCTGCTCACCGAGATCGCGCCGCTGGCCCGGTACGGCCACCTGGCCATTCTGAGCCGGTGGGCAGATCTCGCGGTCCGACGCCCGCAGGCGATCTGGGTGCTCGTCCCGCAACTGTCCGGCAGCCGGGGCGCCATCGTCGATAAACGACCGCTGCCACTCGCCGCCCCCGGACAGTTCTTCCGGCTCGACGCCGAATGGATCGATGCCCGCCCCACCGTCTCTGCCGCCGAAGGAACATCATGACCGCAACACCGGGTCTCACCTTGGATCTCCAGCGGCAAGTCCTGCCCCTAGAGGACGATCTGCGCGCCAGAGTAGCGGCCGACGCTGAGCTGGAGGGCCGCTGGAAGCAGGAACACCAGCGCGCCCGCGACAACGAGCGGACGGCGGCATCCTGGGTCGCCTGGCGGGACGACCGGGTCACCCAGGCCGCGGTCGCGTGGGTGCTCACCAGCGTGTTCATCCGGTTCTGCGAGGACAACGCACTGGTGGCGCCGGTCTGGATCGCCGGGCCGGAGCAGCGTCGGCAGGAAGCACTGGACGCTCAACTTGCGTTCTTCCGCGCGCACCCGGAAGACACCGATCGCGAGTGGCTGCAAGCGGCGATCGACCACCTTGCTGCGTTGCCTGCGACGAAAGCACTGGTCGACTCACATTCCGCACTGCACCTCGTCTCGCCGTCCGGTAACGCAGTCACGGTGCTGCTTGACTTCTGGCGACGCCGGAACGAGGACGGTGCGCTCGTGCACGATCTGGCCGACAGCTCGCTGTCCACCCGATTCCTCGGTGACCTGTATCAGGAACTGTCCCAGCACGCCAAGGACACCTACGCGCTGCTGCAAACCCCGGTATTCGTCGAGGAATTCATCCTCGACCGCACTCTCGAACCAGCGCTGGCCGACCGGCCCCTCGAAGGCTTCAAGCTGATCGACCCGACCTGCGGGTCTGGCCACTTCCTGCTCGGTGCCTTCGACCGTCTGCTGGACCGCTGGCACCGGCACGCTCCCGGGCTGGAAACCCAAGCCCGCGTCCAGGCCGCGTTCAACGCGATCCACGGCGTCGACCTCAACCCCTTCGCCGTCGCAATCGCCCGCTTCCGCTTGACCGTCGCCGCGCTCAAGGCATCAGGCCTCACGTCCCTGGAAGCCGCACCTGCGTTCAGGTTCCACTTGGCGGTCGGCGACTCCCTCATCCACGGCCCCGACCCCGACGTCCTCCCCGGCATGACCGACCGAAGCGCCTTCATGCCCTTCACCTACGCCACCGAAGACGGCCCGCTTCTCCTGACTATGCTGGAAGAAGGCCGCTACGACGTAGTCGTCGGCAACCCGCCCTACATCACGGTCAAAGACAAGGCCCTCAACCAGATCTACCGATCCAAGTATCCCAATGTTTGTAAAGGGAAGTACGCACTCACCGTGCCATTCATGGCGCTGTTCTTTGGCTTGGCAAAATGTGGCGAACAATCTGGCTGGGTCGGCCAAATCACCGGCAACTCGTTCATGAAGCGCGAGTTCGGTTCCAAGCTCATCGAAGACTTCCTCGCCCACCAGGACCTACGCCTCGTCGCGGACACCTCCGGCGCCTACATACCCGGCCATGGCATCCCGACAGTTATCATCGTGGCTCGCCACCGCCGCCCAGTTGGTACGACCGTGCGCGCGGTGCTCGGAGTACGCGGGGAGCCCGACCGGCCAGAGAACCCCGCGAAAGGTCTTGTCTGGACGTCAATCGTCGATCATGTTAGCGATCGTGCGTGGGACGACGGATGGATCACCGTCACCGACCTGGAGCGCCGACTGCTCGCGACCCATCCGTGGAGCCTCAGTGGCGGCGGCGCGGTGCAACTACTTGAGGCTGTAGAACTTGCCGCACGGTCGCGCGTCTCGGCACGCGCTTACCGAGTAGGCGTTTTTGGAATCATGGGCGCAGATGACGTCATGATGATTGATTACCCGTTTATCTTGCGCCGAGGTCTAGAACCAGGGTGGGCCAGTCGCCTGGTAATTGGTGATCAACTTCGAGACTTCCACCTGAATGATGGAGGATTCACCTGGTTCCCATATACAGAGAATCACGAACTGCGACCTTTGCAAACTTCTCTGGCGTGGAGCAAGTCGCTATGGCCAATGAGAACGGAACTTGGCAATAGGTCCACGTTCTCCGGCGGGACCTACGTCAGCGAAGGGCGACCGTGGTACGAGTGGCATCAACTACCTAAGGATCCTGGCGCATGCCATTGGAACATCGCGTTCGCGGAAGTGGCAACCCATAATCATTTCGTGCTCGACCGTGGCGGGAAGATATTTAAGCAAACCGCACCAGTGATCAAGCTTCCGGATGGTGCGACTGAAGACGAGCACCTCGAATTGCTGGGGCTACTGAACTCGTCGACGGCGTGCTTCTGGCTCAAACAAGCTTGCCATAATAAGGCCGGCAGCGGCATGGGCAGAGGGATTCAGCCCGAGGAGTGGATGAACCGCTATCAATTCAACGGGGCTAACGTCCAGGATTATCCTCTGCCGAGTCTCTTTCCGACAGAGCACGGGCAGGCGCTTGATCGGCTGGCGGGGCGACTGGCGGCGCAGGAGCCGACTGCGGTCTGTGCCAACCAAACGCCGACTGCCGCCTTGCTGGCCGAGGCCCGATCCAAGTCCGACGACATCAGGGCGTTGATGGTTGCCGAGCAGGAAGAACTGGACTGGGAGGTATACCGCCTCTACGGGCTCCTCGATGAGGACCTGGCCCACGATGGTGCCCTGCCTGGGGTGCTGCTCGGGGAGCGGGCGTTCGAGATCGCGTTGGCCCGTGCAGTTCAGGCAGGCGAGGAGGAGACAGCCTGGTTTGCCCGGCACGGGTCTGCGCCCGTCACGCAGATGCCGACGCACTGGCCGCAGCCGTACCGGGCAACGGTGCAGCGGCGACTCGACATCATTGCCTCTAACCCATCGATCCGGTTGCTGGAGAAGCCTGAGTACAAGCGGCGGTGGCTGCAGGACACCTGGGAGAAGCGCCAAGAGCAGGCGCTGCGCGGCTGGTTGCTTGACCGGCTGGAGGATCGGCGGTTCTGGTTTGATGCGGTGGGGCGACCGTTGCCGCGCAGCGTGGCTCAGCTTGCCGACGACGTGACCCGCGACCCTGACTTGGTGTCGGTGCTGGCGTTGTGGGAGGGGCGGCCCGATGTTCCGGTGACGCAGTCGCTGGTGCGGTTGTTGGCCGACGAGGCGGTGCCGTATCTGGCGGCGTACCGGTATAAGGACTCCGGGCTGCGCAAGCGGGAGGCGTGGGAGGAGACCTGGCGGCTTCAGCGACGCGAGGACGCCGGCGAGAGGGTCGGCCCCATCGAGGTGCCACCTAAGTACACGTCGGCGGATTTCCGGAAGAACTCCTACTGGCAGGCGCGGGGCAAGCTGGACGTGCCGAAGGAGCGATTCATCCTCTACCCCGATGCGGGCCGGGAGACTGATCCGACGCCGCTGCTGGGCTGGGCCGGGTGGGATCATGCGCAGCAGTCGCTGGCATTGTCGCTGATCATCGGGGATCGGGAGAAGGACGGCTGGGACGACGACCGGCTCGTCCCGCTCGTCGCGGGGCTGGCCGAGTTGCAGCCGTGGGTGGAGCAGTGGCACGGCGAGGTTGATCCCAGCTACGGGGTGAGCCTGGCCGCGTTCTGCCAGGAACAGCTCGCCGCCCGCGCCGCCCAGGTCGGCAAGACGCTGGGCGAACTGGCCGCCTGGCGTCCCACCCCAGCAATACGCGGCCGACGGGCCCGGAGTGCCGAATGAAATTATGGGCCTACGGGGATGAGCAAGGACGCTCTTGGGGGAATTGTGCGAGGTTGGACGGCATGAGGGCAGGCCGGCAGTGAGCGCGCTGCTGCGTGAGGTTCTCGACATCCCAGTGCAGGCGGGTGCCGAGGATTATGTGCTTCGGTTGACCGACAGCATCGAGCCCGCCGCAGTCGCCGCTACGGTCGATGAGTATGTGGTGACGCCTGCGCTGATCGAGGCGTTCGACGCCGCGCTGGGGCTGGTTGCGGAGGCACTGACCTCCGGGGTGAGCCGGGGCGCGTTCCTGGCTGGGTCGTTCGGGTCGGGCAAGAGCCACTTTATGGCCGTGCTGCATGCGCTGTTGCGGCACAATCCGGCGGCCAGGGCCAAGGCTGAACTGCAAGCGGTTGTCGCCCGGCACGATGATGTGCTGCTGGATAAGAACGTGCTGCCGCTGGCCTTTCACCTGATCGGGGCGGAGTCACTGGAGCAGGCATTGTTCAGCGGCTACATCCGGCAGATTCACCAGTTGCATCCTGAGGCGGTGCTGCCGGCGCTGCACCAGTCCGACGGCATTCTGGCCGATGCTGAGCGGCAGCGGGCCCGTGATGGGGACGAGCGCTTCTTCGCCGGACTCAACGGCGGCGCGGCCGGGACCAGCATCGCGGATCCGTGGTCGAGGCTGATTGGCGAAGGCTCGTGGACGGCTGAGTCCTACGCGGCCGGCCGTGCGGCGGAGGCAGGGTCGGAGCCGCGTCAGCGCCTGGTGACCGCACTGGTCGCGCATTACTTCAGCTCGTATACCCAGCAGGCTTCTTACGTCGATCTCGACACCGGCCTGGCGGCCATCGCCACGCATGCGAAGGGCTTGGGCTACGACGCGGTGGTGCTCTTCCTCGACGAGCTGGTGCTGTGGCTGGCCTTCTCGGTTCAGGATCGTGAGTTCTTCCGCCGCGAGTCCCAGAAGCTGACCAAGCTGGTGGAAACCGGGACGGGTGCCCGGGCGATCCCGCTGATCTCGTTCGTGGCCCGGCAGATGGACCTGCGCCGGTGGTTCGCTGACGCGGGCGCCAGCGGCGCCGAGCAGGAGGCGCTCGACCGGGCGTTCCGGCACCAGGAGAGCCGTTTCGGCACCTTGGTGCTCGGCGACGACAACCTGCCGTATGTGGCGAACCGGCGGCTGCTGCGCCGGCGGGCGGACAACCCACAGGCCGATCAGCTGCTGGCTGAGGCGTTCTCCCGGCTGGACCGGCGGTCGGATATCTGGGACGTGCTGCTCGACGGCGTCAACAGTGACGAGCATCATCGCGGCGCTGATGAGGCGGCGTTCCGGCTGACGTACCCGTTCTCGCCGGCGCTCGTTTCCACGCTGCGGTCGCTGGCCAGCGTCATGCAGCGGGAGCGGACTGCGCTCAAGGTTATGCAGCAGATGCTGGTCAGCCGACGGGACATCCTGACCGTGGACGACATCATCCCGGTCGGCGACTCTTTTGACTACATCGTGCAGGGCCGGGACGCTCTCGACCCGCAGGCCGCCGCCCTGTTCCGGTCGGCCACGACCCTGTACCGGGAGAAACTGCGGCCGATCCTGCTGACTGCCCACAACCTCACCGAGGACGACACCGCCGGGCCCCCGGACGGCCTGCCACCCGGATTCCGCGCCGATGACCGGCTGGCCAAGACCTTGCTGCTGTCCGCGGTCGCACCCAAGGTCCCGGCGCTCAAGGAACTGACCGCAGCCCGACTCGCCTCGCTCAATCATGGCTCGATCAAGTCTCCGCTGCCGGGCAGCGAGGCGGGCATCGTGCTGGCGAAGGTCAGGGAATGGTCCCGGAGGGTGCCGGAGATTCATGTCGGGGGCGACCCGCGCAATCCGGTGATCCGGGTGCAGCTTTCCGACGTTGATTACCAGTCCGTCGTGGAGAACGCCAAGGGCGAGGACAACGCCGGTCGGCGCCGCGAGCTCATCAAGGATCTGGTGCGGGATGCCCTGGGGATCACCGCGCGTGACGCCGATGTCTTCGGCGCCTATGCCCACCCAGTGATCTGGCGGGGCTCACGCCGCGCGGTAGATGCGGTATTCGGCAACGTGCGGGACGCCGGCTGGCTGAACGAGGACCATTTCCGGGCCCGTCCTGGAACCTGGCGGTTCGTGATCGATTACCCCTTCGATGAGGCGGGACACTCCGCGGCGGAGGATCTCGCCCGGCTGGACCGGCTGATCGAGGGCGGCCTGAAGTCCCGGACCATCGTCTGGTTGCCCAAGTTCCTGTCCGAGGAGCGGATGGGTGAAGTCCGGCGCCTGGTCATCCTGGAGTGGCTGCTCAGCGGCACGGGCGAGCGCTGGACCCGGCACGCCGACCACCTGTCCGAGGTGGACCGGGCCCAGGCCCGGGCGATCCTGGAAAGCCAGCGGACCGGCCTCCGGGAGGCGCTGCGCCGCGCGATGCAAGAATGCTACGGTGCCGCCGCGCCATCGCCAGGGACCCTGGCCGACGACGCAGCCCACGACCGGGTCCTGGTCAGCCTGGACCGCGGCTTCTCCCCCGCTGCCCCGGTCGGCGCGGACCTGGCCGCGGCGTTCGGCAATCTCGTCGATCAGGCGTTCACCGCGACCTACCCGGGACATCCACGGTTCGAGCCGGCCGACGTTGAGGTCACCGTGCGGGATCTGGCCGCCGTGTACTCCCATGTCGAGCGGGCGGTGGCTGACGCCGGTGGCCGGGTGAAGCTGGAGGGCGACATCACCGCCGTCCGCCGGGTGGCCAACGCCCTACAGGTCGGCATGGCCGGTGAGACGCACTTCCTGTTCGGCGACGACCGGTTCGGCCCGTGGGGCGCCGAGTTCGAGCGGGCGGCGGCCCGGGACGGCCTGCAACCCCAGGACACGGTCACCGTGGGCCAGATCCGGGGCTGGATCGACGTGATGCGCCCCGAACTGGGCTTGCGTGACGAGGTCGCCGACCTGGTCGTATTGGCCTGGGCCGCGCTGCGCCAGCGAGCCTGGTACCAGCACGGCGCGTCTATCCCGGCCCCGCGGCCGGGCACAACCCGGCCGGACATGGAGTTGAGACCCGAGCCGTTGCCGGCACCAGCCGACTGGCAGGTGGCGACGTCGCGCGCCGCTCCCCTGTTCGGCATCCGGGTCAACCCATACCTCACCGCGGCCGGCGTGGCCGAGTTCACCGAGAACCTTGGCGCCCACCTCGAGACCGTGGCCGACCCGGCTACCGCACTGGTGTCGCGGCTGGAACTCGCCTACCGGAACTTGAGCCTGCTCGCTGATCGCCCGGGTCGGCTCGCGACCGCCCGCGCCGCAGCCGACCTGGTGGAAGCCCTGCGTCGGGCAGGCAGCCGGGTTCACCTGGTGGAGACCTTGGCCCGGGCCACGCTGCCGGCCACGGAAACCGCTGTCGCGAACTCGCTGAGCCGGGCGGCCGTCGTCACCGCGGCGGTGGACGCGTTCCGCTGGGAGCGGCTCGCGCCACTGCGCGGTGCTGAGGAGCGGACTGATGAACGAGGCCGGGCCGCCGCCAGCACGCTGAAAGCCCTGCGCGCGGCGGTGGCCGCCGACGAGTTCGCGACCCGGCTAGGACCCGCCCTCACCGCGACCGACGACGCTATCTTCGACTGGCTGGCTATCGGCCAGCCGGTGGAACCGGTGCAACCCCCTCGGCCGCTTCAGCCGGACGACGTAGCTCTGGCCCTGCCGAAACCAACGGCGGGCGCTGACGGCCAGGCGACCCGGGCCAAGGGTGCCCCCGCTAGCGACGTGCTTGGCCCGCTGGCGGCGTTCCTCGACGAGCACCGCGACGAGCAGGTAGTCGTGGAGTGGCGGGTGCAGGAGTGACCGTGACGACGACCCGCGCGACGCTTCCCGTGCTGCGGACACTGCTTGAAGAGGCCCGCCGCAAGGACTTCGCCTCCGGGGTGCTCGGGGTACGGGCATCTCCCGAATGGCCAGGCGCGCCGACGTTCACGCACGGCGATGTGCCGGTACGGGTCGTGCCGTGCGTGTCGGCGCTCGCCGTGCGCGAGGCACTGCTGGAGCGGGTGCGCGACGAGTGGCTCGTGGTGCTTACCGACCGGCCCGATGACGATCTCGGTGCTGGTGTGCTCAGCCATTTTGTCGGGCAGCGGCTGCGCACGCCCAAGCCCTGGGATGCAGTCCAGCTCCGCTTCGCCGCCACTGGTGTCGACCCAGCGCTGACCGGCGCGGCTGACGATCGCGAGATCGCGATCGGGCTCCTGGTAGCTTCCCCCGCGGGTGGGTGGCCACCAGCCCCGGGCGGTGTGCTGACTCGCGACCACGCCCTAGGCGCCCTGACGGCCGTGCATCTCGGCCTGACCGACCCGGTTGTCGACGCGACCAGCGTCCTGGCCTGGACGGCTGACCCGGCGGTCGTCAGCCGCGTCGCGGACCTGCGGGCGCTGGCCGGGGACGCCGTGACCGGCGCGGCCCTGGACTGGGTGGCCGGGCGTGCTGGCGCAGCTGGCCCGCCGTTGCGGCACTTGCTGCGGGCCGGGGAGGCGCGGGACGCCGTCCCGCTCGGGCTCATCGCCGGACTGCTGGGCGCGGCCCGAGACGGCGCGACCAGCGAGACTGCCCACGGAGCGGCCGAGACGAGGCAACTGGCGCGAGAGGCCCTGATCCGCCTCGAACCCCGGCTGGGGGGCACCACCCCAGCCACCGCCGTGCTGCGATCGTGGGCCGGGGAGTCCTCCACTGTGATCGCCGGGATGCTTCAGGATCCGGCGAGCCGCAGCCACGGAGAGGCCCTGCTGGCGCGCGCTGACGAACTGCTCACCGCGGCCCGGGCCGACGGCCTGGCCGATGGGTCAGACTTGCTGCCGGCCGGGCTGACCCGGCGGTTTGCCTCGCTGGCGGCCACCCTGCGCGCCGCTCTGCCGAATGCAGAGCTGCCGGCCACCGGCCAGCCGACCACTGGCCGGGAGAACCCGAACCCCGATCTTCCCCAGATCACCGAGACCGCATTGGCTGGCGTCGAGCAGGCGTGGACCCGGGTGGCCACCCACCGGCTCGCCGAAGCCGACCCGCGCACTGCGGCGTTCCACGCCGCGGTGCGGCTGGCGCGCTGGCTGACGGTGAACTCCGCCGTCGGCGGAACGTCCTTGCCGCTCCTGCTGGACCGGCACGGCGACAGTGACGCCTGGGTCGACTCGGCCGTCAACGACGCCGCCCCGGGCACGAGCGACCCTGATCTCGGGGCCGGGCTGGCGGCCGTCCTCGCCGCCGTGCGGGCCCGGCGGGCCTCCCACGACCTGGCATTCGCCACGGCGCTGGCCGCGCACACCACCGACGATCCGGCCAGTGTGTCCGGCACCCACGGCGGGGTCCGGCACATGGAGGAACTTCTCCCGGACGTGGTCTTGCCGCTGGCCCGCAGCGCCCCGGTGCTGCTGCTCGTGCTGGATGGGATGAGCGCCGGGGTGGGCGCGGAAGTGATGGCCAGCGTGCTGTCCCGGACCGCTGATGCCTGGGCTGAGGCGTTGCTGCCGGGGCAGAGCCGCCGGGCGGCCGCACTCGCCGTGCTGCCCACCCTGACCGAGGTCAGCCGGGCCTCTCTGTTGTGCGGCGAGCTGCGCGCGGGCGGCCAGGACGTTGAGCAGCGTGGGTATCAGTCACTGACCAGCGCCCACCGCCTGCCGGGCGCACTGCTGTTCCATAAGAAGCCGCTGGACTCGTCCCGGCTCGGATACGCCGTGGCCGACGACGTCGCCGCGGCTATCGCCGACGTGACCGGTCATCCCCTGGTCACCTGCGTGCTGAACACCATCGACGACGCCCTGGACCGCAGCGATCCGGGCGGCACCGAGTGGGGCGCGGACGCGGTCAAGCACCTGGTGCCGCTGCTGGACCGGGCCCAGCACGCCGGGCGGGTGGTCGTGCTCACCGCTGACCACGGGCACATCGTGGAACGCCGCCAGGGCAGGCAGCGGCCACACGCTGACATTTCCAGCGGCCGGTCCCGCGCGGCGATCGAACCGGCCGCCGACGGGGAGGTGCTGGTCACCGGGCGGCGAGTGCTGCGGCATGACGGCCGGGCGGTCCTGGCCGTGGACGAGCACCTGCGGTACGGGCCACTGAAAGCCGGCTATCACGGCGGCGGGGCCCCGGCGGAGGCCGTCGTCCCGGTGGCCGTCCTGGTTCCCGGTGCGGTCCCCGACGGTGCCGAGCTGCAACTGGCCCCGCCGCAGGAGCCGGCCTGGTGGATCGACCCCATCGTTCCCGTCGCCCCGCTCCCGGCGACTGCCAGCCCGGCGCCGCGTCCTGCCGCGGACCTGCGGAGGCGCCCGAACGAGGTGACGCCCACCCTGTTCGATGAACCGGACGGGCACGCCGAACCGCCCCCGCCCACTAAGGCCAGGCCGGCTCAGGCCACGCAGATTGAGGCCACGCCGGCCAGTCCCGTCCCGACGGCCGTGCTGAAATCCGCCGCCTACTCCGCGCAGAAGAAGGTCGCCGGACGGGTATCGGTCACTGACGGGCAGATCCGAGGGCTGCTGGACGCGCTGCTGGACGCCCCCGGCCACCGGCTGGTCCCCGCGCTCGCTGCGACGGCGCTGGCCGTATCGCCGGTGACGTTGCGGGGGGCCGTCCTGCATGCCCAGCGGTTGCTGAACGTCGAGGGCTATCCGGTGCTGCGCGTCGACGCCGACGGAGCCACCGTCATCCTCGACGAGACGCTGCTACGCGAGCAGTTCGGGGTCCGCGGGTGAACGAGCACGTCTCCCCCCGGCGCCGCCGCGAGGTGATCGACGCGTTGCGCCGGGGCACCGTCCCGGCCAACGGGCTGGACCTGCTGGCTGTCGGCTTGGAGCGGTTCACTCCGGCGCTGGACGGTGACTTGGATACGGTGGCCGGGGGCGGGTCGGCGTTCAAGGCTGTGCGAGGTGAGTACGGGGCGGGCAAGACGTTCGTCACCCGGTATGTCGCCGAGCGTGCGTTGCGCCGGGGGTTCGCCGCCGCGGAGGTGCAGATCTCCGAAACCGAGACACCGCTGCACAAGCTGGAGACGGTGTACCGGCGGGTGGGTGAGGCGCTGCGGACGGCCGCGTTCCCGCCCAGCGCACTGCGGCCCGTGCTGGACTCGTGGCTGTTCACCCTGGAGTCCGACGCCACCGCCGCCGATCCCGGCCTAGCCGAGCGCGGGCAGACCGCACTGGACGCAGCGGTCGAGGCGCTTCTGGAGCAGCGGCTGGCCGCGGTGTCGGTGCGCACCCCGGCGTTCGCCCAGGCACTGCGGGCCTACCGGTCAGCAGTGACATCTGGCGACGGCGCGGGAGCCGACGCGCTGGCCGCGTGGCTGGGCGGTCAGCCGCATGTCGCGGCGGCAGCCAAGCGCAGTGCCGGGATCAGAGGCGAGCTGGACCACTTCGGCGCGATGGGATTCCTGCAAGGGCTGCTGGAAGTGCTGCGGGACGCCGGGCACCCAGGGCTGTTGCTCGTGCTTGATGAGGTCGAGACCCTGCAACGGGTCCGCGGCGATGTCCGGGATAAGGCGCTTAACGCTCTGCGGCAGTTGCTCGACGAGATCGATGCTGGGCGGTATCCGGGGCTGTTCCTCGTCATCACCGGTACGCCTGCGTTCTATGACGGGCCGAGCGGAGTGCCCCGGCTGCAGCCGCTGGCGCAGCGGCTGGCAACCGATTTCTCCACCGATCCCCGCTTCGACAATCCGCGGGCTGTCCAGTTGCGGCTGCCCGGCTTCGACCGCGACGCGCTGCTCGCGCTCGGCGCGAAGGTCCGCGACCTGTACGCGGGCGGTGCCACCGAGCCGGACCGCATCATGAAGATCGTTGACGATGGCTATATCGGCGAGCTGGCCGACGCCGTGACGGGGTCACTGGGCGGGAAGGTCGGGGTCGCGCCCCGTGTATTCCTCAAGAAACTCGTCACCGATGTGCTGGACCGGGTCGACCAGTTCGCCGACTTCGACCCCCGCCGCCACTACGCGCTGACCCTGGCACCGGGCGAACTGTCCGAGGTGGAACGCAACGCGGCCGCCCTGGCCGTGTCATCCTCGGCCCGCGCCGACGACATCGATCTCGACCTGCCGTGATCCTGGTCCGGCCGGTGACGGGGGGCGGTGCGTCGCCATGAGTTCGGCGCTCGACCGGCTGCACCCGGTCGTCGTGCATCACATCGTCAACAGCCTGGGCTGGCAGTCGCTGCGGGCGCTGCAAGACGAGGCGACCGGCCCGGTGCTGGACGGAGCCGACGCCCTGCTTCTGGCACCGACGGCCGGGGGAAAGACCGAGGCCGCGGTATTCCCGCTGCTGACGGCGATGGACACGCAGGGCTGGTGTGGTATCTCGGTCATCTACGTCTGCCCACTGAAGGCGTTGCTGAACAACCTGCTGCCCCGGCTGGAGACCTACGCCGGCTGGCTGGGGCGCAGAGTCGCGGTCTGGCACGGGGACGTCACCACATCAGCGCGGCAGCGGATCCTGCGGGAACCACCGGACATGCTGCTGACCACCCCGGAGTCGCTGGAGGCCATGCTGATCAGCCTCAAGGTCGAGCACGGGCGCCTGTTCACCGACCTGCGGACGATCGTTGTGGACGAGGTGCACGCCTTCGCCGGTGACGACCGGGGCTGGCATCTGCTGGCCGTGCTGGAGCGGCTGACCAGGGTGGCCGGGCGGCCTATCCAGCGGATCGGGCTGTCGGCCACCGTGGGGAATCCCGCCGGGCTGCTGGACTGGCTGCAGGGAGCAAGCAGGGGGGATCGTTCGGCCGTGGTTGTTTGTCCTGAGGTGGCCGCCGCGTCAGGAGCGAAGCCGCCGCCTGGGGACATCGAGCTGGACTATGTGGGGTCGGTGAGCAACGCCGCCACCGTGATCGCCTCGCTGCACCGGGGTGAGAAGCGGCTGGTGTTCTGCGACTCCCGGCAGCTGGTCGAGGAGATCGGCGCCGCGCTGCGGGAGCGGGGGGTCACCACGTTCCTGTCCCACGCGTCGTTGCCGCTGGACGAGCGGCACCGGGCCGAGCAGGCGTTCGCCGAGGCGCGGGATTGCGTCATCGTGGCAACCTCGACGCTGGAGCTGGGGATCGACGTGGGTGACCTGGACCGGGTCATCCAGGTCAACGACCCGCCGAGCGTGGCCTCGTTCCTGCAGCGCACCGGGCGGACCGGGCGGCGGCCCGGGAGCAAGCGCAACTGCCTGTTCCTCGCGCTCGGCACAGACCCGCTGCTGTGGGCCGCCGGGCTGCTGCACCTATGGGGCCAGGGATACGTCGAGCCGGTCGTGCCGCCGCCAGAACCGCGGCACATCGTCGCCCAGCAGCTCCTGGCGCTGTGCCTGCAGGAACACCGGATCGGCAGCCGGCTCTGGGTGGAGGAGTGGAACGGGCTCGCGCCGTTCGACCGCAGCGCCGAGCCCATCCTGCGGCA
>ODAK010002954.1_pt1 | contig 17758 bp, 17 predicted proteins | sample 1539591 | NCBI WGS metagenome assembly ODAK01 (sample SAMEA3539303, study PRJEB22396) | soil metagenome | biome: tundra; feature: field; material: soil | place: USA | collected 2010-05 | depth 0.15 m
GACCACCGAGATCTACACTCTTTCCCTACACGACGCTCTTCCGATCTATCAGCCGACGGGTACAGGAACCTGTGCCGACTGATTACCACGATGAAGATGCGCGCGCCGAAAGGCGAAGGCGCGCTCGCCCTCGGCGAGCTCGACGGCCGCACGCGCGGCCTCGTCGCGCTCGTCGGCCGTACGGCGCTCGACGGCCGCCGGTATGGGGTCGGCGGCCTGCTCGATCGCGTCGCGGGCATTTTCGGCCGCGATCAGGTGTACGTCGAGCTGCAGCGCCATCTGCGCCGCGAGGAAGAAGCCGACATCCAGGCGCTCGTCGCGCTCGCCTCGGCGTTTCGCGTCTCGGTCGTCGCGACCGGGGGCGTCCGCTTCGCGACGCCCGCCGAGCGGCCGCTCTTCGACGTGTTCACCTGCCTTCACCATCACACCGACCTGGCGCGGGCCGGCCGCCGCCTGGCGCCGAACGCGGAGCGGTACTTGAAGCCGTCGGCCGACATGGCGGCGCTCTTCAGCGATCTGCCGGACGCGGTGCGCGCGACGCGCGAGCTCGCCGATCGGCTGCAGTACACGATGGCCGATCTCGGCTACCGGTTTCCCGACTACCCGGTGCCGCCGGGCGAGACGCAGGCGTCGTTTTTGCGCAAGATGGCGGAGGTCGGGGCGCGCGAGCGGTACCGGCCGTATCACGATCGCGCGCGCGCGCAGATTGCGCGCGAGCTCGATCTCATCGAGAAGCTCGCCCTCGCCGGCTACTTCCTCATCGTCTGGGACATCGTCAATTTCTGCCGGCAGCAGGACATTCTCGTGCAGGGACGCGGAAGCGCGGCCAACAGCGCCGTGTGCTACAGCCTCGGGATCACGGCGGTCGATCCGGTCGGCATGGATCTGCTGTTCGAGCGGTTTTTGTCCGAAGAGCGCGGCGAGTGGCCCGACATCGATCTCGATCTGCCGAGCGGCGATCGCCGCGAGCGCGTCATCCAGCATGTGTACGAGAAATACGGCCGGCTCGGAGCCGCGATGACGGCCAACGTCATCACCTACCGCGGGCGAAGCGCCGCGCGCGAAGTGGGGAAGGCGCTCGGGTTCGAGCCGGCGCAGATCGATCGGCTGGCGAAGGTGATGAACAATTTCGAGTTCACCGATCCGGCCGACGCGCTGCCGCGCCATCTCGCGTCGGTCGGCCTCGACCTGCATGCCGACCGCGTGCGCCATTTCGCGCGCCTGTGGGGCGAGATGCAGGATCTGCCGCGTCATCTCGGCCAGCATTCCGGCGGGATGGTGATCTGCCAGGGGCAGCTCGACGCCGTCGTGCCGCTCGAAAACGCGAGCATGCCCGGCCGCGTCGTCGTGCAGTGGGACAAGGACGACTGCGCCGACATGGGGATCGTCAAGGTCGATCTCCTCGGCCTCGGCATGATGGCGGTGATCCAGGATTCGCTGGCTCTTGTGAACGGTGAGATCCCCACGATCAACGCAGAACCCGCAGAACCCGCAGAACAGATTTTCAACAAAACGTCCTCTGCGAGTTCAGCGAGTTCTGCGTTAAATCGTCGTGTCCTTGATTTGGCTCACCTTCCGGCAAACGATCCCGCGGTCTACCGCATGCTCTGCGAGGCCGACACGATCGGCGTTTTCCAGGTCGAATCGCGCGCGCAGATGGCGACGCTGCCGCGACTCAAGCCCGCCTGCTTCTATGACATCGTCGTGCAGGTGGCGATCATCAGACCCGGGCCGATCGTCGGCCAGATGGTCCACCCGTATTTGAACCGCCGCGCCGGCCGCGAGCCGGTGCGCTATCCGCATCCCTCACTCGAGCCGATCCTCGCGCGGACGCTCGGCGTGCCGCTCTTTCAGGAGCAGTTGCTGCGCATGGCGATGGTCGCCGCCGGGTTCAGCGGCGGACAGGCCGAAGAGCTGCGGCGCGCGTTCGGGTTCAAGCGATCCGAGCGGCGGATGAAGTCCGTCGAGGTGCAGTTGCGCGAGGGGATGGCGCGGCAGGGCATCGAGGGCGAGGCGGCCGAGGAGATCGTCAGGTCGATTGCGTCCTTCGCGTTGTACGGATTTCCCGAGTCGCACGCGGCGAGCTTCGCGCTGCTGGCGTACGCGAGCGCGTATCTCAAGGCGCATTATCCCGCGGCGTTCTATACCGCGCTCCTCAACAACCAGCCGATGGGCTTTTATCATCCGTCGACGCTCGTCAAGGACGCCCAGCGCCGCGGCGTCCGGTTCCATCCGATCGACGTGCAGGTGTCGCAGTGGAACTGCACGGTGGAGGCCGACGGCTCGATCCGGCTCGGCTTGCGGTATGTGAACGGTTTGCGCGAGCAAGTTGGCAAAACGATCGCGACACAGCCTTCACCCGAGGCCGAGCGTCTACGCGCGAGGCCGAGGGACAATGTTGAAATAACCCCGTGTCCGAAATGCGGCTGTGACGACCCTTCACTGATCGAACGCGTCAATGCGTCGCGATGGTTCTGCAACACCTGCTCGCACGACTGGGCCGCCGGCCCCGCGAGCGATAAAATAAGATTCGCCTCGCTCGACGATCTGATCCGACAGAGCGGCCTGCGCCGCGATGAAGTCGTCACGCTCGCGGACATCGGTGCGCTCAATGCATTCGGGTACGACCGGCGCTCCGCGCTTTGGCAGGCCGAACGGGCGGTCAGGCCCAGCGGGGAGCTGTTCACGACGACGGAGACGACGAACAGCGCAGAACTCGCTGAACACGCAGAGTATTTTTATCAAGAGCTTTCTGCGAGTTCCGCGGGTTCTGCGCCGGACGTCGTGGACTGCCCACTCAAGCCGATGACCGAAGCCGAGCGTCTCGTGGCCGACTACGCCGGCACGGGCCTCACTGTCGGCCGCCACCCCATGGCGCTGCGCCGCGACGAGCTGGCGATGCGCGGCGTGCTGCGCGCGTCCGATCTCCGCGCCACGCGGCAGGGGCGCCGCGTGCGCGTCGCCGGCATGGTCATCACGCGCCAGCGTCCCGGCACGGCGAAGGGCTTCGTCTTTCTCACGCTCGAAGACGAAACCGGGATCGCGAACATCATCGTGCGGCCGGATCTCTTCGCGCGCGACCGCCTCGTCATCCTCGACGAACCGTTCCTCGTGGTGGAAGGCGTGCTGCAGAATCAGGACGGCGTCACCTCCATCCGCGCCGAACAGGTGCAGGGGATGCGCGGCGCCGACGTCGACTTCGACGCGCACGATTTCTACTGACGTCGATCGCCGTCGTCTTTTATACTCTCGTCACATCTCGATGGCGGACACCGAATGGACGGCCGGCGCGGACGCGTCCGCAACCCGGCTCGATAAGTTTCTCGCCGCCCGAGAACGCCTCGGCTCGCGCGCGCGCGCCGTCACGGCGATCACGCGCGGCAAGGTGTTCGTCAACGGCGTGGAGGCCGGCGCCGACGCCGCGGGCACGCGCCTCCACGCCGGCGACGTGGTCCGCGTCTGGATGGACCGCCCCGGCACGGCGAAGCGGCGTCCCGCGATCGGACCGTCGCGCGATCTCCGCATCATCTACGAGGACGATGCGCTGCTGGTCTTGAACAAGCCGGCCGGGCTGCTCGTCGTCCCGCTCGAGCGCCGGAGCGACGCGCCGTCGGTGTACGAGGAAATCAAGGACCATCTCCGTACGCGCGGCCAGCGGCGGCCTTTCGTCGTGCACCGCATCGACCGCGATACCTCGGGGCTCGTCGTGTTCGCCAAACGCGCCGACGCGCAGGCGCGGCTGAAGGAGCAGTTCAAGCGCCACGAGCCGGAGCGCGTCTATCGCGCGGTGGTCTACGGCCATCCCCATCCGCCGGCGGGGACCTGGCGCGACCATCTCGTGTGGGATCAGGATGCGCTCATTCAGAAGGAAACGAGCCCGCGCGATCCACGCGGCAAGGAGGCGGCGAGCGAGTACCGCGTGATCGAGTCGTTCCGCGACGCGTCGCTCATCGAGGTCCGGCTCGTCACGGGCAAGCGCAATCAGATTCGTCTGCAGGCGCGACTGCGCGGCCACATGCTCGTCGGCGAGCGGCGGTACGTCTTCGGGCCCGATCATCTGCGCTCGATCAACTTTCCGCGCCAGGCGCTCCACGCCTTCCGGCTGTCATTCCGCCATCCGTTCGACGGGCGTGTGATGGAATTTGAAGCGCCGATGCCCGCCGACATGGCGGATCTCATCGCGCGGCTGGGCCGACGATAGAGGACTCTGGCGACAGTCCAGAATGACGCACTCAGCCCACAATATCGTCATTGTGTGAGCCGTTCCGAGACATCACGATCTTCTCGTGCCTCACAATCGCGCTCAAAACAGGTGGCATCGCACTTGCGGAAGAGGCGCCCAGGAGGGTATCAACCGTGTCATTCACCAACTCGCCGGAGACGCTCGGACCCATCGGCGACTCGGCCGACCAGGCGGTGGAAGTCCTGGCGACGGAAATGCACATTCGCGAGCTGTGCATCGAGCGTCCGTCGATCATCGCGTACTTGCAGACGATTCCGGCCGGCAAGCAGACGATTGCGCTCGTGCACGCGCTCGAGGTCGGTGTCACGGAGATGATCGCGCGTCGCGAGCGGTTCAAGCACTAGACGCTGCCGCCCTTCGTCACGAACCCTGACGCGGGTGAAGCTATTCAGCTTGCCTTCGATCGCTCGTCGCAAACATAATGCGCAGCGTGAGTAGAGGAGCGCTCAGCGTCTTCGTTTTTGGCGTGTACCTCCTCGGCCTCGGCTCAACGCTCATCCTGATTCCGAACCCATTTCTGGCCGTGTTCGGCTTGCCGCCGGTTACGGACGTGTGGATTCGAGCGATGGGCATGACGTTCTTCTTTCTCGGGACGTATCACGTGGTCGCCGCGCGCCACGAGTTCAAGCCGTTCTTTCAGTATTCGGTGTACCTCCGCCCGCTCGTCATCCTGTTTTTTGCTGCATTCGTGGTGCTGAAGCTGGCCGGCCCTGCCCTGATCCTGTTTGGATGCGTTGATCTCGCCGGCGCGACCTGGACCGCGATCGCGCTGCGACGGGATAGCTGACAACGTCGTACTAACGCTTGTAGACTCGGCCGCCCTTCATCACGAACCTGACGCGCGTGACGGCGGTGATGTCGGCGGTCGGATCGCCGTCGACGGCGATGATGTCGGCTTCCTTGCCCGGCGCGATCGTCCCGATCGTGTCGCCCAGGCGAAGCGACTGCGCCGAGAGTGAGGTCGCCGAGATAATCGCGTCCATCGGTTTTTGATTGCCCTGCCGCACGCGCTCCACCAGTTCGTCGGCGTTGTGGCCGTGGGCGCCCGCCACCGCGTCGGTACCGAGCACGAGCTTCAGATTCGGCGTCGCCACCGCTTTCTTGATCATCGCGGCGTTGATGGCGAGGCCTCTCTCCATGGCCGCGAAACCCGCCTCGTTGTAATTGCCGATCCCGAGGTACTTCGCCTTGTTGCGCAGATAGTTCTGCAGGACGACGCCGACGTTCGGATCGAAGTACACGCCTTTCGCCGCCATCAGCTTCAGCGTGTCGTCGTCGATGAGCACGCCGTGCTCGATTTGATCGCAGCCGGCGTTGACCGCGGCCTTCACCGACTCGCTGCTGTGCGCGTGCACCATCGTGCGAAGCCCCTGCGCCCTCGCTTCGCCGCACACGGCCTGCAGCTGCTCGTTCGTCATCGTCTGCGTGCCGCCGTCGCGGATGCTGGCCGACGCGAAGATCTTCACGACGTCGGCGCCGTCGGTCTTGAGCGTGCGGACGAACTCGCGAAGCGCGTCCGGCGTCGCGAGGCGGTTCTCGCCCCTCGGCACGCCGGTGTGCTCGTCAATCGCGCGGATCGAGGTCAGGATGCGCGGCCCCGGCAGCACGCCGCGGGCGATCGCGTCGCGCAGGTCGACGTCGCTGGGCTGGCCGGGGCTCTGAATCGTCGTGAAGCCGGCCATCAGCGTGACGTACGCATTCTCGGCGCTGTACAGGATGTCCTGCGCGGGCGTGCCCCCGCGCGCGGCGTAGCGGCCGTCTTTGTCGAAGTGCCAGCCGACGTGCACGTGGACGTCGATCATCCCCGGCATCACGGTCAGCGCGCCAAGGTCGTACGTGACATTGGCTCCCGCGCCCGCGTTGCTGGTGTCGATCGCGGCGATCGTCGATCCCTGCACCACGATGGTCGCGTTCCTCAGCAGGCCCCCGGTGCCGTCGAGGATCGTCGCCGCGTGAATCCGGACGGTCTGATCCTGCGCGATGAGGACGGCCGGAGCCCCGCTGGAAACGACGAAGACGGCGAAGGCGACGAAGACGGCGAGCCGAGCGGCGAGGACGGCCTTCAGTCGCATGGTTCTCATGGTTCTCCCCGGGGCTGATCGTGCGCGTATTATAATCCCCTCACTTCAGCCATGACGAAGCACTCGGCGGGACACGGGCGATGATTGCGACGCTGCTCGTCATCACGTCGCTCTGGGCGCCGCTCGGGTTTCAAAGCGCGCCCCCCACCGTGTCGGGTGTCGTGCGCGACGAAAGCGGCGGCGTGGTGGCTGGCGCGTTGGTCGTCGTGCGCGCGGGCGGCGCCGAGCGTCAGACGGCCACCGCGCCGGATGGCCGCTTTTCGGTGGAGCGGCCCGCTCCAGGCGACGTCGTGGTGATCGTGCGCGCGGGCGGCTTCGCCGAAACCGAGCGGCGCCTCACCGCCGACGCCGGCGCGCTCGACATCGTCCTCAGGCCGGCCACGCTGCTCGAAGCGGTGACCGTGACGGCGTCGCGCGGCGCCAGCGGCTCCGACGCGCCCGGCACGTCGACCGTGCTCACGCGCGCGATGCTCGATTCGACCGCGGCGCCGATGCTCGACGATCAACTGAAATCGGTGCCAGGCTTCAGCCTGTTCCGCCGCTCGTCGTCCCGCGTCGCGAACCCGACGACGCAAGGTGTGACGATGCGTGGGTTGTCGGCGTCCGGCGCCAGCCGCGGGCTCGTGATCGTCGACGGCGTCCCGCTGAACGACGCCTTCGGCGGCTGGATCTACTGGGACCGCGTGCCGCAGACGGCGCTCGATCGCGTCGAAATCGCGCGCGGCGGATCGAGCGATCTGTACGGCGCGGACGCGGTCGGCGGCGTGATTCAGGTGCTGACGCTCGCACCCTCCCGTCCGACGGCGCGCGCATCTGTCGAGATCGCGTCGCGCAACACGCCGCGGGTGTCGCTCTTCGGCGGCGGCGCGTATCAGGGCTGGAGCGCCTTCGCGTCGGGCGAGTGGCAGCGCAGCGACGGCTTCGTGATCGTCGCGCCGGAGGAACGCGGGCCGGTGGACACGCCGGCGGCGTCGAGCTATCGCACGGCGTACGCCAACATCGGCTACCAGACGGGCAGCTGGCATGCCTCGGTGCGCGGCAATGTGTTCGAGGAAAGCCGTCTGAACGGCACGCCGCTCACGACCAACAACACGGCGTCGCGAAGCGTAAGCGCGGATCTCTCGGGCACGGCCGCGGGGGGCGTCTGGATCGTGCGCGGATACGGCGGCACGCAAGGCTATGACCAGAGCTTCAGTGCCGTGGTCACGGCGCGCACCTCGGAGTCGCTGACGCAGCGCCAACACGTGCCGAGCAGAAACGGTGGCGCGACGGCGCAATGGAGTGTCTTCGCCAGGCGGACGAGCTGGACGATCGGGGCCGATGTGCGCCACGTCAGCGGGTCGACCGAAGAGACGCCGTTTTCGCGCGGCGTGGCGACCGGGTTCACCTCCGCGGGCGGCGTGCAGTGGGACGCCGGGCTGTTTGGCCGCGCGGAGTTTGCCGCAACCGATCGGCTGACGCTCGCCGGTTCGGCGCGCGTCGATCGCTGGTCGTCTGAAACCACCGGCGATCCGTCCCTGACCCACGGCGTCGTCGCGTTCGATCCGAAGGTCGGGGCGGCGTGGCGCGCCGGCGAGCACGTCACGCTCCACGCGCTGGCGCTGCAGGCATTCCGCACGCCGACGCTCAACGAGCTGTACCGCAGCTTCCGCGTGGGGAACACGTTGACCGCGGCGAATGATGGGCTTCAGCCGGAAGGATTGACGAGCGTCGAAGGCGGCATCACGGTGAACCGGCATGCCGCCAGCCTCCGCGTCGTGGGCTTCTGGAGTCACTTGGCCGACGCGGTCACCAACGTGACGCAGAGCTCGACGCCGTCGCTCATCACGCGCCAGCGCCAGAACGCCGGTACGATCCGCGCCGCCGGCGCCGAGATCGAAGGCGAGTGGCAGATCGCGCATGCCGTGCGCGCAACGGTCGGCGCCGAGCTGGTCGATTCCGTGTTCGCCGACTCCCAGGAGCCGGGGCTGGCCGGCAACCGTGTGCCGCAGGTGCCGCGCACGCAGGCGTCGGCCGGGCTTCGCGTCAGCGCCCCGGGCGGGATCCTCGCGACGCTGCAGCTCCGCTTCAACAGCTCGCAGTTCGACGACGACCGCAATCAATTTCTGCTGGGCCGCGCGACGGTCTTCGATATCTTCGCGTCTCGACCGCTCGGCCGGGGCGTGCAGATCTTCGGAGCGGTCGAGAACACGTTCAACGACGACTACGACGTCGGCCGGACGCCGACGCGCACGATCGGCCTGCCGCGCACGCTGCGCGGCGGTATCCGCGCGTATCTGCGCTAATCAGGAAGACGGCGGCGGTTTGGGTTGCCGGTGGATGGATCCGGAGTCGACCGTCTTGCCGGTGCGCGAGATGACCTGGAAGAAGAGATCGTCGCCCGCCACTTCGTTGAGCATGAAGCTTCGGTCCTGATCGAAGCCGGCGGCCGTCATCGCCGACCGGTGCAGATCGCCCGGCCGTAATTGTCCCGCCGCTCCCGACACGAAGTAATAGATCCCTTTTTGCGGCTTGAGGCGTTCGTAAACGTGATCGTGCCCGGAGTAGACGACGTTCACGCCATACTTGATGAAGAGCGGCTCGAGGACGACCCGGAGATCGACTTCCGAGCCGTGGCGGCCGCCGTCGGAATAGAGCGGATGGTGAAAGTAGCAGATCTTCCAGTCCGCCCTGGAGTCCTTGAGCTGCGCTTCGATCCACTGCAGCTGTTTGGGATCGAGGTAGTCGGTGTCGAGCACGAAGAAGCGCACGTTCTTCTTGCTGTAGGCGTAGAACCGCTGGCCGTCCATGTTGAACGGCTTGTACAAAATGTTGGTCTGGTTGTCGTGGTTGCCGAGCGCGGCATAGAACTTCACGCCCGCGGCGAGCAGCGGCTGATACGGCCGCTCGAACTTCTGCACGAAATCCTTCGGCTCCTGGCTGCCGTACAGGTTGTCGCCCAGCATGATCGCCGCGTCGAAGGGAAACTTCGCGTGCCACGCCACCATCTGGGCGGCCACTTCGTACTGCGGTGTGTCGCCGGTGCCGTTGTCGCCCATGGCGGCGAACTTCACCGAGTCGGCGGCGTTGGGGAGCGTCAGCTCCTGCGCGCGGGGCGCGAGCGAGACGAGCGCGACGAGCGCGACGAGCGAGAGGAAAGCGAGCAGCCTGCGCATGCCTCTACCGCCGGATCGTGGGCACCGCATCGTGGACGACGTCGACGATGAGGTTGGCCTTGGTGTCGCGCAGGATCAAATCGCGTCCCATGAAGCGGTATTCGAGGCCGTCGGGCAGCGGCTGGAGCCGCGCGAGGATCAACGGCGGCACGGTGGCGAGCGGCGCCTGTTCCGGATACTCCGCATTGACGCGCGGCGTCACGGACTTGGGGACCTCCAGCATCGCCGCAAACGCATCGCGGACCGAGCGGTCGCGTGCGTCCTGTTCAATGATGAGTCGGAACTGGCCAGCGGTGTCGCCGAACACGTCACCGATTCGGGCGTCGGCGCGGGCTTTTCGAATGGCGTCCGCCAGCGCCTTGCGGTGCGCCTCCGCCTTGCCCGGGTCGTTGCTCGGTGCTTGCGAGGGCAGCCGGCCGTCGAGCTTGTTCTGCAAATCGACGTATTTGCCGATACGATCGCCGAATTCCTTGAGCTTTTTCGCACCGGGGTTGACCGGTCTCTGCGCTGCCGCCTGCGCGGTGGTCGTGAAAAGCACCGACGCCGCCAACAGACCCGCAAGGAAGAGGTGGACGGCTGGGTTGGCTAGCAACTTGCTATTATTCCTGAGTTGGGTCACGGCGTACACTGGCCCTTCAAGGACCGTTCCGTAATGAAGCTCATCGTGCAGCCGGACGCCGGCGTCGCACCCGTCGTCAGCGCCATCAAGCGGGCAAAAAAGTCGATCGACGTGTTGATCTTCCGCCTCGATCGACGCGAGGTGATCCAGGCGCTCGAGGCGGCGGCCGCTCGCGGCATCACCGTGCGGGCGCTCATCGCCCACACGAACCGGGGCGGCGAAAAGACGCTGCGCAAGCTCGAGATGGGGCTCCTGGCCTCCGGCCTCACGGTGACACGCACCTCCGACGACCTGGTGCGCTATCACGGCAAGATGCTGATTGTCGATGGCAAGATCCTCCACGTGTACGGTTTCAACCTGACCGCGCTCGACATCGGGAAGAGCCGGAGCTTCGGCATCACGACGCGAAACCTGCATCTTGTGCAGGAGGCGATCAAACTGTTCGAAGCCGACTGCGCCCGCCAGCCCTACACGGCCGGGTACAACCGCTTCGTGGTGAGCCCCGAGAATGCACGCGAATGCCTCTCGGTGTTCATCAAGTCCGCCAGGAAGCAGCTGCTCATTTACGATCCGAAGGTCGCCGACCCTGCGATCCTGCGGCTGCTCAACGAGCGGCAGAAGGCCGGCGTCGAGATCAAGATCATCGGCAGGATGGGCAGTACGAAATCCGAGCTGACGGCGGAGAGGTATCCGGGAAGGCGCCTGCATATCCGCGCCATCATCCGTGACGGCCGCCGCGCCTTTCTCGGCAGCCAGAGTTTGCGCCGGCTCGAACTCGACAAGCGGCGCGAAATCGGCGTCATCATTCACGACGATGGCGTCGTCCGGCTGATGCAGACAGTGTTCGAACAGGACTGGGCGCTGACCGACCGGGGCAAGAAGGAAGCGAAGAAGGCGGTGAAGGCCGTGAAGGCGGAGAAGGCGGAGAAAAAAGAGGAGAAAGCGGAGAAGAAAGCGGAGAAGGCGGAAATCGCGAGTCAAACCGCCGCTGGCTAGAGCAGACGCCGGCTGACGACTGGCGACTCATGACTCGCGGCCTGCGGACTTCTCCAGAAATCCATCGTGGACACGCGGTGCACGCAGCCGACGGTGCAGTACGGCGCGCACGGCTTCGGAGTGTTGAACTCGCGGCGGATGTCGTCGATCGTGTACGACTCGAGCGGAACGCCGGGATGGCCGCGCTGCTGCGAGCAATAGTGGACGAGCCCTTCCTCGCACACGTATAAGTAACGCCCGCCGGCGCGGCAGCGCCACTCGTTGGGCTTGCCGTCGGCCAGGTTGTCCTGAAACGTGCTGATCCCCGAGTACAGGTTCTTGAAGACCTGCCACGGACCGCTGATGGCGGCCGAGATCTCGTCGTAGACCTTGCGCTCGACCGGCCCGAGCGGCCTCAGCCGTCCGGAGCCATCGTGAATGATGCCGATCGAGGTCGAGAAGCCGAGCGCGCGCGCCCGCGCGTTGATCGTGCGCGCGTCCTCGGGGTTCTTGATCCCGCCGCCGAGCACCGAGTTGATGTTGACGTCGAAGGTCGCGTGCTCCTTGAGGTGCTGCAGTTTCTTGTCGAGCAGGCGCAGGCTCTTCTTCGACACCTCGTCGGGCTCGATGTTGTCGATGCTGATCTGCAGGAAGTCGAGCCCGGCCTCGTTCAGGTCTTCAATGCGTTTCGGCACGAGGAAGTAGCCGTTGGTGATGAGACCGGCCATCATGCCGCGGCCGCGGATGTGGCGAATCAGCTGATCGAGATCAGGGTGCAGCATCGGCTCGCCGCCGCTGAACGCGACGACCGAAGTCCCCAGATCCGCGAGCTTGTCTATGCGCCGCAGCATGAGGTCGGTCGGGACCGGCGCCGACACCTTGTCGTACTCGTTGCAGTAGCCGCAATCGATGTTGCAGCGGCGGATCGGAATGATCTGCACGAGCAGCGGGTGCGCGGTGTGCACGAGCCCGCGCACGAATTCGCGGGCCGAGCGCGCCTTGCGGCTGGCCGTGGCAAAGGTTTTCATGGGGTAAACCCCAATTATAGACTCATTCCTACACGAGGTGCACCCTGGCGGCGAGGCGCCAGTCGAATTCGCCCAGCCGGCCCGCGCCGAGACGCTGCACCTCTGCGAGCGCCATCGCCGCCGCGGCGAGCAGCGCCTCGACGTTGACGCGCTGACAGTGCGGCGCGAACGGACGAAGATACTGCGGGCCGCGCGTCAGCATGTAGACCGTCCCGTGATGGTTGAGACGCCGCAGATGATGGAAGGCGACGCCGATCTGCAGGATGCCCTGGTAGAGGCGGCGCACTTCGCGCGTCTCCTCGCGCCACAGCCGTTCGAGCGTGTCGTGCTGCTCGAAGTACTCGCCGCGGTTGAACTGCGCGATCCCCTCGAGCAGCAGAGGCGGTGGCGGCTCGAGGCACCAGGAAGGCATGCCCGAATGTTATCTTAGAGCGGTGATACAGAAGCGACGATCGAAGATCCATGGCGCGGGCGTCTACGCGACCCGGGCGATTCCGAAGAACACGCGCATCATCGACTACGCCGGCGAGAAGATCTCGCACGGGGAGAGCCTCAAGCGGGAGCGGCGCTACATCAGGAACGGCCGTCACATCTGGTGCTTCACTCTGTCCACCCGCACGGTCATCGACGCAGGCGTCGGCGGCAACATTGCGCGGTTCATCAATCATGCCTGCCGGCCCAACTGCTACATCGAGATCAAGGACGGCACGATCTGGATTCGGGCCGCGCGCACGATCAAGAAGGGTGAAGAGTTGACCTACGACTACAACACCGACGGCGACGGCCTCATCCCGTGCCAGTGCCGCCCCGATTGTCAGCGGCTGCTGTGAGCCGCATCTTCTATCTTCACGGCTTCGCTTCGTCCGCGCACTCGACCAAGGGCCGGTATCTGGCCGAACGCCTGCGCGAGCACGGCATGACGCTGTACGGGCCGGACTTCAACGAGCCGGATTTTGCCTCGCTCACGATGACGCGGATGCTCGACCAGCTCGCGCACGACCTGCGCGGAGCCGAACCCGAACCGGTGACGCTCGTCGGCTCGAGCCTCGGCGGCACGCTGGCGATCCTGGCGGCCGTCCGCTTCGCCTCGCGCATCGATCGGCTCGTGCTGCTGGCGCCGGCCGTGATGTTCGCGAAAGAGGGGGACCATCTGCTGCCGCCCGACCGGGTCGCCGAGTGGCGCCGTCGAGGCGCGCTGTCGTTTGTCCACTACGCGCACGGCGGCGAGCGGTCGCTCAACGTCTCGTTCTACGAAGACAGCCTGCAATATGACGCGTTCCATGCCGCGTTCACGCAGCCGACGCTCGTCTTTCAAGGGCTGCGCGACACGGCCGTCGATCCGCGGACGGTCGAGCTCTTCGCCCGCGATCGCCCGAACGTCACCCTGGCGCTGCTGGACGACGATCATCGGCTGGCCGCGAGTCTGCCGCGCATCTGGAGCGACATGCAGACGTTTCTGGGGTTGACCGATTGAAGCTCGCGTTGGCGCTCGCCTGCCTCGTCGCCCTCGGTGCGCCGTCAGCGCCACCAGCGCCGGCAGCTCTGGCAACAGTGTCGACGGACCTCCGCGTCGGCATCGCCCGCCCGGGCGGCGGCTACACCGTCACGACGATGCCGCTCGAAGCCTACGTCGCGCGCGTCGTGGCGGGCGAAGCGGCGCGCGACAGCCAGCCCGCGGCGCTCGAGGCGCTCGCGATCGCCGTGCGCACCTTCGCGCTCGCCAACCGCGGCCGCCACCGCGCCGACGGCTTCGATCTCTGCGATCAGACGCATTGTCAGGTGGTGCGCGCCGCGACGGCCGCGACCGCCCTCGCGGCCGAGCGGACGGCCGGCCGTGTCCTCCTGCACGACGGCGCGCCGGCCTCGATCTATTTCACGGCGTCGTGCGGAGGCCGGACCGAGATCCCATCGGCCGTGTGGCCGGGCGCGCAGGACCCGCCGTTTCTCCCGTCCAAACCCGACGCCGCGTGTGGCGGCGCGCCGCTGTGGACGGCCGAACTGGCCGACAGCGATCTGCTCCACGCGTTCCAGGCCGCCGGCTTCCGCGGCGATCGCCTCCGCGACCTGCGTATCGTCGCGCACGACAAGTCGGGCCGGGTCGCGCGTCTCAGCCTCGGCGGTCTGACGCCGAACGAGATTTCGGGTCAGGACCTGCGCGTGGCCGTTGGCCGCACGCTGGGATGGCAGTACATCAAGAGCACCGCGTTTGAACTGAAGCGCACGCGGGCCGCGTATCGCTTCGCCGGCCATGGGTCCGGCCACGGCGTGGGTCTGTGCGTGATCGGCTCCGCACATCTCGCCGTCGAGGGGAAGACGGCTGACGAAATTCTCGGCCGCTATTTTCCTGGTCTCGAGATCGCGCCGCTCGTCCGCCTTGCGGCGGCGCCGGCCGCTCCGGCTCGGGCGGCTCCGGCCGGCGTGCTCGTGTCGCTGCCGGATGAAGACGAAGGCGAGCGGGCGTCGGTCGACGAGGAGGCGCGCCGCGCGCGCGACGATCTGGCGCGCACGCTCGGCGTTCCGGCGCCCTCGCGCATCACGCTGCGCTTCCATCCCACGACCGACAGCTTCGAGGTTGCGACCGGACAGCCGTGGTTCACGGCGGGCGCGGTCGTGAACGGCGAGCTGCACTTCACGCCGCTCGCGATGCTGCGCACGCGTGGTGTCCTCGCGCGAACGATTCGCCACGAGCTCGTCCATGTGATGACCGATGCCGTGCTGGCGCGCCGTCCGCTGTGGGTGCGTGAGGGCGCGGCGGTGTACTTCTCCGACACGGCCGATCAGGCGCCGCCGCAGACGCGCGCGGCCTGCCCGACCGACGCGGAGCTGGCGCATCCGGTGTCGGTCGGCGCGCTGAGCAACGCCGACGCCCGCGCGCGCGCCTGTTTCGCGCGGCAAATCGCCGCCGGCAAGACCTGGCGGGACGTGGGTTAGCAGCCAACATCGTGCGCATGCCGCGGATCAGCGCACGCCCGAGCCCTTATAATGAGGGGGTACCCATATGCTGATTAAACCTCCGTCCGACATCCGCAGCTCGGAAATCACCGACAAATCGCTGTATCTCAACCGCCGGGCGTTCATGCGCGCGGCGGCGGTTGCGGCCGGCGCGGCTGCCACCGCGTGCGTGTCCACCGACGCGCTGGCGGGGTCGGGCCAGCCCGCGGCGCACGGCCGGAAGCTCGAGAACGTCAAGTCGAGCCCGCTCAGTACGTCTGAGCTGCCGAATACCTGGGAACAGATCACCACGTACAACAATTATTACGAGTTCGGCACGGACAAAGACTCGCCGTCGAGGTACGCGCGCGGCTTCAAGACCACGCCGTGGACGGTCGCCGTCGAAGGCGAGTGCAACAAGAAGGCGGTCTACCATCTCGAGGACATCCTGAAGGGGCAGACGCTCGAGGATCGCATCTACCGCCATCGCTGCGTGGAACGGTGGTCGATGGTGATTCCGTGGGTCGGATTCCCCCTTTCGAGCTTCATCAACAAGTGCGAGCCGACCTCCAAAGCCAAGTTCGTCGAGTTCACGACGCTCGCCGACGATCGGCAGATGCCGGGATTGGCGAGCGGTGTCCTGCCGTGGCCCTACGTCGAAGGGCTGCGCATGGACGAAGCGATGCACCCGTTGACCATTCTGGTCGTCGGGTTGTACGGCGAGGTGCTGCCGAATCAGGACGGCGCGCCGCTTCGGGTCCACATCCCCTGGAAGTACGGCTTCAAGAGCGGCAAGTCGATCGTGAAGATCCGCTTCGTGGAGAAGCAGCCGGTGAACACGTGGCAGCGGGCCGCGGCGGACGAATACGGCTTCTACGCCAACGTGAACCCGACGGTGGATCATCCGCGCTGGAGCCAGGCGAAGGAGCGCCGCCTGCCGTCGCTCTTCACCAACACCCCCACGCAGATCTTCAACGGCTACGGCGATCAGGTGGCCAGTATGTACGCCGGCATGGACCTGAGAAAAAACTTCTGACCGCGAATCAGACGATCCGCTGGATCCTCAAGCCGGCGGTGTTCCTCGCGGCTCTTGGTCCGCTCGGATGGCTCCTCTGGGCGGCGTACACCGGCAATTTCAGCGCCGATCCGCTCGCCGACATCACGCACGAGACCGGCGACTGGACGCTGCGCTTTCTCTGCATCACGCTCGCCGTGACGCCGCTCCGGCGCGTGACCGGCTGGAACGGCGCGATCCGCTTCCGGCGGATGCTCGGTCTCTTCGCGTTCTTCTATGGGACGCTGCACCTGCTGATTTACCTGATCGCGGATCGCTACGCGTCGCTCGATTTTCCCAACGGCATTCTCGCCTGGCAGAGCGTGCGCGCGTTCGCGGCCTCGGTGTGGTCCGACATCTACAAGCGGCCGTTCATCACCGTCGGGTTTACCGCGTGGCTGTGCATGCTGTCGCTCGCGCTGACGTCGACGGCGGGCATGATCCGCCGGCTCGGCGGGAAGCGCTGGAATCAGCTCCACGCGCTGATCTACGTGGCGGCGATCGCCGGCGTCGTGCACTACTGGTGGCTGGTGAAGGCGGACGTGCGGCGGCCGGAAACCTACGCCGCGATCGTGTTCGTGCTGCTCGCGTTCCGAATCGTGTGGAGGTTCACGAGCGGTTCGCGAGCCACGCCGCGACCTGCGTGAGGTCGACGTTGCCGCCGCTCAACACCACGCCCACGCGTTTGCCGGCGACCGGAATGTTGCCGTGGATCGCGGCCGCGGCTCCCAGCGCGCCCGTCGGCTCGACGACCAGCTTCATCCGTTCCCACACATAAAACATCGTCTCGAGGAGCGTCGCATCGTCCACCGTGGTCATGTCGGCGACGTGCTGCAGGATGAGTGGAAAGGTCAGCGCGCCGAGCGACGGCGTGCGCGCGCCGTCGGCGACCGTCTTGGGGTTGTGGACCGTCTGCAGCGTCCTGGTGCGAAACGACCGCGTCGCATCGTCCCCGGCCGAGGGTTCGACGCCGACGACGCGGCAGCCGGGGGAGATCGCGCCGGCGGCGAGCGCGGAGCCGGAGAGGAGGCCACCGCCGCCGCAGGGGACAAACAGCAGGTCGAGCGGGCCGACCTCTTCGAAGAGCTCGCGTGCGGCCGTGCCCTGGCCCGCGATGATGTGCGGGTGGTCGTACGGCGGAATCAGCACGAGGCCGCGCTCGGCCGAGAGACGGCGTCCGATGGCCTCGCGATCGTCGCGCTCGCGATCGTAGAGCACGACCTCGCCGCCGTAGCCTTCCGTGGCGATGCGTTTCACGGCGGGCGCGTCGGTCGGCATCACGATGACGCGCGGGATCCCGAGGAGTTGGCCCGCCAGCGCGATCGCCTGGGCGTGATTGCCGGACGAGAAGGTGACGACGCCGCGCCGGCGCTCGTCGGGGGAGAGGCGCGAGAGCGCGTTGTACGCGCCGCGGAACTTGAAGGCGCCGCCGCGCTGGAAGTTCTCGCATTTGAAAAATAGGTGCCCGCCGGTGCGGGCGTCGACGGTGCGCGAGGTGGCGACGGGCGTGCGGTGCGCGACGCCGCGGATCTGTTCGGCGGCGCTGTCGACGTCCGCGGAGGTGGGCAGGATGTTGGCCAAGGGTGAAGGACCTATGCTAGCATTAGGGTTCCTTCAGTGACGCGGGGTGGAGCAGTCCGGTAGCTCGTTGGGCTCATAACCCAAAGGTCGC
>ODAK010002955.1_pt1 | contig 17757 bp, 16 predicted proteins | sample 1539591 | NCBI WGS metagenome assembly ODAK01 (sample SAMEA3539303, study PRJEB22396) | soil metagenome | biome: tundra; feature: field; material: soil | place: USA | collected 2010-05 | depth 0.15 m
ACGATCTCGCAGGCCGGTATCTGGGCCGGCGAGAACATCGAGCCCGACAAGCAACCTTCCGAGATCATGCCGACCGAGCCCTACCTGCTCGGCTCGCATGCCGGCTGCGCCGGAATCTGGGTGTCAGGCCCGACCGATATTCCGGGCACACCCAAAGAATGGTCGTGGGGCTACAACCGCATGACCACGGTCAAGGGCCTGTTCACCGCCGGCGACGGCGTCGGCGCCTCGGGCCACAAGTTCTCCTCCGGTTCGCACGCCGAGGGCCGCATCGCCGCCAAGGCGATGGTCAAGTTCGCACTCGACAACAAGGACTGGAAGCCCGAACTCGCGCGCAGCGTGGCAGAACTGGTCGAGGATATCTACCGCCCGGTGAAGACCTTCCTGCAGCACAAGGACTACACCACCGCGATCGATATCAATCCGCATTACATCACGCCGAAGATGCTGCAGTTGCGCCTGCAGAAGATCATGGATGAGTACTGCGCTGGCATTTCGACCTGGTACCAGACCAACGCCAAGATGCTGGAAATGTGCGAGAAGAAGCTCGAGATGATCAAGGAAGACTCGCTCAAGATGCGCGCCAAAGACCTGCACGAGCTGTTGCGTGCGTGGGAGAACTATCACCGCATCGTCGCCGCCGAATGCCACATGAAGCACATCCAGTTCCGCGAGGAAACACGCTATCCGGGCTACTACTACCGGACGGACTACAACTACATCGACGACGAGAACTGGAAATGCTTCGTCAACTCGCGCTATGACCGCGACACCAAGAAGTGGGCGCTGAAGAAGGTGCCCTACGTTCAGCTGATCAAGGACTGAAGCAAAACCCCGGGCGTTATTTCCTCGAAGCAATAAGCGTATCATCGGGGCCTGGACGGCACGGTCCAGGCCCTTTTTTGTCGTAATTTCGGCTCTTTCTAACGGAATATGAACAGCAAACTTCCTGACAGCGCGCCGCAAAGCCCGATCATCCCGGTGCAGTTGAGACTGGACGACAAGTTCCGGTTCCGCTGCCATAAGGGCATCGCGTGCTTCAACAAGTGCTGCGAGAACATCGACATCATGCTCACGCCGTACGACATCGTGCGGCTCAAGCACCGTTTGGGCGTCACCTCGCGCGAGTTCATCGACCTTTACACCGTGGACTTCCAGATGGACGGCCACGGCACGCCGGGCCTTAAACTGCGCGCCAAAGAAAACTCGACGGCGTGCATCAATCTCACGCCTGAAGGCTGCGGCGTATACGAAGACCGCCCCGCCGCATGCCGCTATTACGCGCTGGGCCTGGTGTCGATGCGGAAGAAGGATGCGCCACGTGACGAGGATTCGTACTTCATCGTGCGCGAGGAACACTGCCTGGGCCACCTCGAGCCGGTGGTGCAAACGGTATGCGGCTACCGCAAAGAGCAAGGCGTCGATCTTTACGACGAGATCAATCACGAATGGCGCCAGATTATCCTCAAGAAGCGCTCGTCGGGACCCACCGTGGGGCGTCCGTCCGAGCGCAGCTTCGAGCTGTTTTTCCTCGCCAGCTACGATCCTGACGGTTTTCGCGAATTCGTAGCCAGCCCCGGGTTCGGCGAAGTATTCGATCTCGATCCCTCGTTCAAGCAGGGACTGATGGCGGACGAAGTCCAGCTGCTCAGGTTCGGTTTTCGCCTGCTGAGACAAGTGCTTTTCGGCGAGAAAAGCATTCCACTCAAGCCCGGCGCGGCGCAGATGCGCATCGCACGCTACCAGCAGCGCATGGCGCAACTGTCGACGGGCCGCGCCGAGGACCTTGCCGACGCGCAGGACAAGATCTACGAGAGTCTCGGTGACTAAGCCTTCGACAAACAAGGTCTCGACGCTGCGCGAGCGCGCGCTGCAGCCCGAGGCGCGCCTGATCGAGAAAGAACCCTACTACGAGCCGCTCGGCTCCGAAATCGCGCTGTTCGAAGCCGCTTATGCGAGCCAGATTCCGGCGCTGCTCAAAGGCCCGACCGGCTGCGGCAAATCGCGCTTCATGGAATACATGGCGTGGCGTCTGAAGCGCCCGCTGATTACCGTTTCGTGCCACGACGACCTGACAGCCGCCGATCTCGTCGGCCGCTATCTGATCACCAACAACGAAACGGTGTGGGTTGACGGCCCGCTCGCACACGCCGTGCGCTGCGGCGGCATCTGTTATCTCGACGAAATCGTCGAAGCGCGCAAGGACACCACCGTCGTCATCCATCCGCTCGCCGACGACCGCCGCATCCTGCCGATGGAAAGGCATGGCGAGTTGCTGCACGCGCCACCGGAGTTCGTGCTCGTGATGTCGTACAACCCGGGCTATCAGAGCGTACTCAAAGAACTCAAGCAAAGCACGCGCCAGCGCTTCATTGCGATCGAGTTCAACTATCCCCAGGCGGCACTCGAGAAGAAAATCATCGTCACCGAAACCGGTCTTGACGCCGACAGCGCCGACAAGCTGATCAGGCTTGCCGAGATGACGCGTAATCTCAAAGGCAACGGGCTGGACGAGGGCGCATCAACGCGCCTGCTGGTACATGCCGGCAAGCCCATCGTCAGGGGCATTGCGCCGCGCACCGCGTGCAACGGCGCGATCGCCGAAGCGCTCACCGACGATCCTGAGATGCTGCGCGCGGTCAATGAGCTTGCAACCTCCCTCTTCTGACCCGCGTCTCACCATCGCGCTGAGCGAACCGCTCGGCACGCACCAGCTTGAAGAGCGGCTCGACGAAACGCTTGACCCCGTGCTGTCCTCGCGCCGCACCGCCCAGCCGCTGGCACTGAGGCTTGCGCCGCTCGAGCGCGAGTTGCAGGACTTCACGTTGCACTGGGTTGCCGTTATCGCGCGCACCAGCAGCGAGATGGCATACCAGTTCGCAGCGCTTGCCCCTGACGTCTTGCGCAAGCTCGACCTCGCTACGACTGAAGCGTGGATCATCCATGCGATGGACACCTTCGACCGCGAAGGCCTGTATCGCGGCAGCTCGGAGCTCAAGAAGCTCGACGCCTTCATCGCCGCATCCCGCAGCCGGACCCAGGCCGTCGCGTTTGAAGACGCCTGCAACGTGCTCGGATGGTTCATCTGCGGCTTGTCGGGGCGCCGCCTCAAGCTCGAGGCCGGCAACGAAGCCTATACCGACACCGAGACCATTCATCTGCCGGCATGCAGCACCGAATATGCGTCGCGCGAGCAGAACTTCATCGTCTACAAGGCGATGGCAACCCACCTGTGGGCGCAAACGCGCTACGGCACCTTCAATGTCGATCCGGCGGCAAAACTCGCGTCCTACCCCGATCCCGGCAGAGCGCTTGCGCTTTACCATTACCTCGAAACCGCGCGCATCGACGCCATCATCGCCCGCGAGCTGCCGGGGCTGGCGCGCGAAATCGCCGCGCTGGGCAACGCGGCTCCGCCACCGCAAGCCTGCCGGCGCGTGCTCGATTTGGATGCCACTGCCACCGACAGCCTCGCTTTGGTCAGCGTGCTCTATGACAATTTCGCGCTGCCGCGCCTGAGCTACATGGGAGCAATGCATCCCGAGCTGGTACAAGCGGTGCGCGCGGCACGCATCGCCCGCGAAAAGCTGGAACTGCAATCCGGGCTTGCCAAAATACTCGCTGAAAAATCGGCTGCCGGGCAGGCGCAATCCGCCGCCGGGCCGCGCTTCACCGTCAATCGCAGCGATCCGGCCGATGCCGGCGGCGATCTCGGTCTCAGCCTTGACGGCGCGCCGGTCGCACCGCCCGAGCGCGTCAATGACCTGCTGCAATCGATCGCGCAGGACCTGGACGAGATTCCCGACGACTACCTGGTGCCCGCCGGCAACGGTGCATATCGCGACAGCAAGACGCCGGAGAACAAGGCGGCGGATGTCTGGCAAGGCACGTACCATGAGGAAGGCGCCGTGCTCTACCACGAGTGGGATTATAAGCGCCGCCATTACCGCAAGCACTGGTGCGTGCTCCGCGAGCTCGACGTGCGTCCCGGCTATCCCGACTTCATCGACGCGACGCTCGCCAAGTACGCGCCGCAGGTGACGCTATTGCGCCGCACCTTCGAGCTGCTGCGCGGCGAGAACAAGCTGCTCAAGAAGCAGCAGAGCGGCGACGACATCGATTTCGACGCGGTGATCTCGGCCTACGCCGACATGCGCTCCGGCATGGAACTGTCGGAGCGGCTGCTCGTCAAGCGCCACAACGCCGAGCGCGACATCGCGGTGATGTTCATGGTCGACATGAGCGGCTCGACCAAGGGCTGGATCAACGACGCCGAACGCGCAGCGCTGGTGATGCTGTGCGAAGCGCTCGAGGTGCTCGGCGACCGCTATGCGATCTACGGCTTTTCAGGCATCAAGCGCAAGCGCTGCGAGATCTACCGCATCAAGCGTTTCGACGAGCGCTACGGTGACAGCGTGCGATGCCGCATCGCCGGCATCCTGCCGCAGGACTATACGCGCATGGGCGTTGCCATCCGCCACCTGACGGCGCTGCTCGATGCGGTCGATGCGCGCACCAAGCTGCTGATTACGCTGTCCGACGGCAAGCCCGACGATTACAGCGACAATTACCGCGGCGAATACGGCATCGAGGACACGCGCCAGGCGCTCATCGAGGTGCACCGCAGCGGCATCCATCCATTCTGCATCACGATCGACCGCGAAGCACGCGACTACCTGCCGCGCATGTACGGCACAGTCAACTACACCGTAATCGACGACATCGCCAGACTTCCGTTCAAGCTCGCCGACATCTACCGGAGGCTGACCACCTAGCCGCTGCTCCGTGAAGAGCAGATAATCGAGCTGATAAGACCATGAAACGCGATAGCGACGAAATGCCGAAAAACGTGCTCGGCGGTCCGCTGCAGCCATGCAGCGAAAGACCGCTGACGGGTTTTTACCGCGACGGCTGCTGCAACACCGGAGACGACGACCTTGGTGTACACGTGGCCTGCGTCAAAGTCACCAAAGCATTCCTCGAATTCAGTTTAGCGCGCGGCAATGACCTCATCGCGCCTCATCCCGAATTCGGCTTTGCCGGCCTTAAGCCCGGCGACCAGTGGTGCCTGTGCGCCGCACGCTGGGTGGAAGCACTGAATGCCGGCGCCGCGCCGCGGGTCGTGCTGACCGCGACGCACGAAGCCATGCTCGAATACGTTTCGCTCGCGGAACTCAAGAAATACGCTATCGACCTTAACTGAAGTAATAATTCAGTTCGAGAAAGCGGGAGGTCGGGAGACGGGGCATCCAAAAAGTCCCGGCACTCGTATATTCTGAGGGCCGTGGGAGCAACTATAGGGCAACGGAGGATCGCTAACCCAGCGACGATCCTCAAGCCTTGGCCGAGTTTGCTCTGATGTGGAGCGACCTGATGGAAATAACGATCGTCCCCGTCCTTGAGGATCGGGAGCTTTCCGAGGTGTTGCAGCGCATTGGTAAGAAAGCGATGCTCTCGATTCGGCGCTCTCCGGCCCGCGCTCGCAGCCGGTTAGGCACGCGGATTTAACCGATTGATCTGACGAACAATCTGACATGCCATCTAAACCATCGCAACCAGGCAAGGACAGACTGGACCGGGTCGTTGCCGAGGCCCGGCGCAACCGGGAGATCCGAGAAAAAACTTATCGCGAGCAAGCGCTCAAGATCTATCCCTGGATCTGTGGGCGGTGCGCACGCGAATTCACCCGTGCGAATCTGCATTTGCTCACGGTGCACCACAGGGACCACGATCACGACAACAATCCGCGCGATGGCAGCAATTGGGAATTGCTGTGCGTTTACTGTCACGACAATGAGCATTCGCGCTACCTGGACGAAGCTGGACGTGGCGAGGCGATGCCCGGCGGCGGGCAAGAGTCACCTGCCACTTACAGGCCGTTCGCCGATCTCGAGACCCTGTTGAAGGGCAAAAAGTAACCATTCTATTGGGCAGTCGCCGCAGTTCGTGAGACGGCCGGCAAAGTTGACCGCGAGCCTGGTCATGCCGGTACTAATTGATGGTTGGGCTCGCGCCCTCGGCCGAGATCTGCGGTGCAGGTGCTGAGGCTTCGACGGTGTCTTCCTCAGGCGCAAGCATGCCGCCGATTTGCGCGCCGGCCGCGACGGTCTCGACCAACTGCCCGAGATCTTCGAGCGGCGGCAATTCGGTGAGCGAGCGCAGGTTGAGATCGTCAAGAAACTGCCGGGTGGTCGCAAACAGTTCGGGCCGGCCGGGAACCTCGCGATGCCCGACGACGTCGATCCAGCCGCGCGCCTCGAGCGCCTTGATGATATTGGTCGACACCACCACGCCGCGGATATCCTCGATATCACCGCGCGTCACCGGCTGTTTGTAGGCGATTATCGCCAGCGTCTCCATCACCGCGCGCGAATAGCGCGGCGGTTTCTGCGGATTCAGGCGTTCGATGAAGCGGTGGTACTCGGGACGCGCCCGAAAACGCCAGCCGCTTGCGACGTTGACCAGCTCGACGCTGTGACCTTCCCAGTCGTGAGCGAGCTCATTGAGGATGTTGCGCAACGCGTCGTTGCCCAGCTCTTCGTCGAACAGTTTCTTCAAGTCCGCAAGCGGCAGCGGCTCGCTCGCGGTCAGCAATGCCGCCTCGAGTATCCGTTTTACATCCTGTAAGTTAAACGACGGTGAGTCCATGGGTCAGTTTCACATATATCGGTGTGTAGGGTTCCTGCTGCGTGAGCTCGATCAGGGTTTCGCGCGCCAGCTCGAGTATCGCGAGAAAGGTCACGACCAGCTGCGGAATCCCGAGCTCCGGGTTGAACAGCTGGGTGAATTCCAGGAACCTGACCTCCTGCAGCCGGCGCAGGATATGGGTCATGTGTTCGCGTACCGACAACTCGTCGCGCGTCACGCGATGGTGCTTGTTGACGCTCGCGCGCTGCAGCAGCCACAGCCACGCCTGGTGCAAGTCCTCGGTGTTGATGTTGGGAGGCGCCTGCGCGGCTGCTTGTTCGATCCATACCTGCACCAGCGCGAAGTCGCGTCCAACCTGCGGCAGTGCGTCGAGGCGTTGTGCGGCAAGCTTCATCTGTTCGTAGGCAAGCAACTGGCGCATCAGCTCGGCGCGCGGATCGTGCTCCTCCTGCGCCGATGATGCAGGCCGCGGCAACAGCATACGGGATTTGATCTCGATCAGCACCGCTGCCATCACCAGGTATTCGCCGGCGAGCTCCAGGCTTTTCTGCCGCATCAGCTCAACGTATTCGAGATACTGCTCGGTCAGCCGCGCCATCGGGATGTCGAGCACGTCGAGATTATGCTTGCGGATCAGGTACAGCAGCAGGTCGAGCGGCCCCTCGAAGGTTTCGAGGAATACTTCGAGCGCATCGGGCGGGATATAGAGGTCATGCGGCATCTCGAGCACCGGCTCGCCGCGGAACTTGGCGATCGGAGTGACCGGCGCGACCGGTGTTATGGTATCGGCCGCCGCGATCATGCAGCGACCTGAAACAATGGGTGGAGGTACTGCCCTGCCCTTTTGGGAAAGTTGAGAAAATCGCCAGGTGCAATAAGTCGCTGCAGCATACGGTATTTTACCGCGATTTGCGGTTGAAACCTATTGCTGCACGAGCTCTTTTGCACGGGCTCCGACGAGCGGGCCTAGGTGTATTTGAGGCCCATCACCTCGCGCACGTCGCGCATCGTCTCTTCGGCGAGCTTCTGCGCTTTTTCGCAGCCGTCGGCGATAATGCTTCTGACCAGCGTCGGGTCTTCGAGGTAGCGCTGCGCGCGTTGCCGCATCGGCTTGAGTTCGGCCAGCACGGCATCGACCACCGGCTGCTTGCATTCGAGACAGCCGATACCCGCGCTGCGGCAGCCCTTTTGCACCCACTCTTTGCGCTTGTCGTCGGAATAAACCAGGTGCAACTGCCATACCGGACATTTATCGGGGTCGCCCGGATCGTTACGCTTGACGCGCGCCGGGTCGGTCGGCATGGTGCGTATTTTTTTCGCGACGTTATCGTCGTCCTCGCGCAGGCTGATGGTGTTGTTGTAAGACTTCGACATCTTCTGGCCGTCGAGCCCCGGCATTTTCGATGCTTCGGTCAGAAGCGTTTGCGGCTCGGTCAGGATCACTTTGCCACCGCCTTCGAGGTAGCCGAACAGCCGTTCGCGATCACCCAGTGCCAGGTTCTGCGCTTTTTCGAGCAGAGCGTGCGCAGCCTCGAGCGCCCCGGCGTCGCCCTGTTCGAGGAATTTGGTGCGCAACTCGCGATAGAGCTTGGCGCGCTTGGCGCCGAGCTTTTTCACCGCCGCCTCGGCTTTTGCCTCGAATCCGGGTTCGCGGCCATATATATGGTTGAAGCGGCGCGCAATTTCGCGGGTGAACTCGATGTGCGGCACCTGATCATCCCCGACCGGCACGCGGTTGGCACGGTAAATCAGGATGTCGGCGCTCTGCAACAGCGGATAGCCGAGGAAGCCGTAAGTCGAGAGGTCCTTGTCGCTGAGTTTTTCCTGCTGGTCCTTGTAGGTCGGCACGCGCTCGAGCCACCCCAGCGGCGTGATCATCGACAGCAGCAGATGCAGCTCGGCGTGCTCGGGCACGCGCGACTGTATGAACAGCGTCGCCTGCGACGGATCGACGCCGGCGGCGAGCCAGTCGATCACCATGTCCCAGGCGTTCTGCTCGACGATCTCCGGCGTGTCGTAGTGCGTGGTCAGCGCATGCCAGTCGGCGACGAAGAAAAAGCACTCAAACTCGTGCTGCAGCTTGATCCAGTTCTTGAGCACCCCATGGTAGTGGCCGAGATGCAGGGCGCCGGTGGGGCGCATGCCGGACAAAACGCGATCGACGAACATAAGCGCCGGTTTCCTTGTTTCCTACAATGTCTTGATCAACTGGAATAAATCATTCGGCGAAAAACCGAACAACGCGCCGATTCCGGATATCGACAAATTGATCAGCGGCCACAGAATCATACCCAACACGCCGGTAAACAGCAGCACGATCAGGATCATAAAGCCATAACGCTCGACCTGTGCGAACTTCCACGCCAGCCGGTGCGGCAGCAGGCTCACCGCGATACGACCGCCATCGAGCGGCGGCAGCGGCAGCAGGTTCAGCACCATGAAAATCACGTTGACGAAAATACCGCACGCGCCGGAGAGCACCAGCCACGTCGTCCCGGAATTGGCCGGTGCAAGTCCGGCGCCGACCTTAAGCACCAACGCCCAGCCGAGCGCCATGAAAAGATTGCTGCACGGGCCGGCCGCCGCCACCCATAACATGTCCTGTTTCGGCCGGCGCAGATTGGAAAAATTGACCGGCACTGGCTTGGCCCAGCCAAACAGGATGTCGGCGAGCAGCAGGCTCACCAGCGGCACGATGATGGTGCCAACGAGGTCGATATGGCGCAGCGGGTTGAGGCTGACTCTGCCAGCTGCGTAGGCGGTCATGTCACCGAAGTACCGCGCGACATAGCCATGCGCCGCTTCGTGCAGCGTGATCGCGAACAGCACCGGCAGCGCGAACACCGCGATTTTCTGGATAACGCTAAGCTCCAACGGCGACCCCCAACAGCCCGGCGCTTCCCTTGCCCAGGCGCGTAATCGCCGGAATCTCTGGCGTCAAGTCCACCACCGTGGTGGGCACGATGCCGCACGAGCCACCATCGAGTATCAGGTCGACGCGGTGCTCGAGGCGCGCGCGGATCTCCTGTGCGTCGTCGAGCGGCGCAGCGTCGCCCGGCAGCATCAGCGTCGATGACAGCAACGGCTCGCCCAACTCGGCGAGCAGCGCATGCACGACACGATGCGCCGGAATGCGCACGCCGATGGTTTTGCGGCGCGGATGCAGCAGCCGGCGCGGCACTTCGCGGGTTGCGTGCAGGATGAAGGTGTAGCTGCCGGGCGTTGCCGCCTTGATCAGCCGAAACTGCCGGTCGTCGATGCGTGCATACACGGCCGCCTCGGCAAGGTCTCGGCATAGCAGCCCAAAATGGTGGCGTGCATCGACCTCGCGAATGGCGCGGATGCGTTCCATCACCGCCTTGTCGCCGACGTGGCAGCCGAGCGCATAGCACGAGTCGGTCGGATAGACGATCACCCCGCCGCCGCGAATGATCTCGACCGCTTGGCGGATCAGCCGCGGCTGCGGGTTGTCGGGATGGATGGAAAAAAATTGGGACAATTTTTTTCAGTGTTGAGTGTCAAGTTTCAATTCAAAACTTCCCAAACGGGCGTAAGCCCGGTGGGGAGCTCGGGCAGCCTGCCCAGGTCGTGGTAGCTCTCGTGCGGTGAATGAAAATCGGAGCCGGCTGACGCGGCGAGTCCGAATTGCCGCGCGTGCGCTGCGAATGCCGCGTAATGATGAGGCCGGTGGCTGCTGCTCACAACCTCGATCGCCGCGCCGCCCAGATCGCGGAATTCCGACAGCAGCGCGCGCATCTGCGCCGTGTCAAGCGGATACCGGCCGGGATGCGCAAGCACGGCGGTCCCTCCGCTGCCGTTGATCCAGCTTACCGCAGCATCCAGCGTCGCCCACTCGTGCGGCACATAGCACGGCTGGCCACCGCCGAGGAAGCGCTTGAACGCGGTCTTGATGTCCTTCACTACGCCTTGCGTGACGAGAAAACGCGCGAAATGCGTGCGCCCTATCAGCTGCGGGTTGGCGGCGAACTGCTGCGCGCCGTCGCGGCTGCCGGCGATGCCGAGCGCCTCAAACGCGGCAATCATTCGCTCGGCGCGATCAGCACGTCCGCCACGCGTCGCCTCCAGCCCGGCCTGCAGTACCGCATCGGACGGATCGATGCCAAGGCCGACGATATGGAGGGTCTGGCCGTGCCAGGTAACGGAAATTTCGACGCCGTCGATCAGCCGGATACCGTGTTCGGCAGCCGCTGCGCGCGCAGCGGCAAGCCCGCCGGTGTCGTCATGGTCAGTCAGCGCGAGCGTCGTCACGCCGCGCTGCGCAGCGCGCGCGACCAGGCTCTCCGGCATCAGGGTACCATCGGAAAAGGTGGAGTGACTGTGGAGATCTAAGTTGATCAACGCGGACCGCCCCCGTCGGCACCGACAAAGTGCGGCAAGGATTTGTCAAAAAAAGCGGAAGTCTACCAGAAACAACTATTGCTGGGCCGGTTGGTGCAGGCGGCTTTGCGCGGGCACGTGCTGCGCCAGGAACTCCATCTGGTCGGCGAGTATGCGGCGGTTGGTCAGAATCAGGTATTCGGCACGGTTCGGCACATAGGGCAGATACAGCAACTCCATGCGCGCTTTCTCCGGCGTGCGGTCGCTTTTCTTCTCATTGCACGAACGGCACGCGGTCACCACGTTCATCCAGGTATCTCTGCCGTTGCGTGAAAACGGAATCACGTGATCGCGCGTCAATTTCGAGCCCGAATAGATCCCGCCGCAATAGGCGCACAAATAGCGATCGCGGTGAAACAACTCACGATTGTTGAGCGGCGGCACCTGGCTGAATGCACGCATCGCCAAGGCTTTGCCTTTGATCGCGATGATACTGCTGGCGATGATTTTGGAGCGCTCTCCGGAAATCCGGTTGTAACCACCGAAGACGGTGAACGCGTGCTCGCCCGCGGTCCATGCGATCTGGTCCTTGGCGTAATAAAAACATGCGTGCTGCCAGGTGATCCAGCGATGCGGGATACCGTTGGTATCGAGCGTCAGGATCAGCGGGAACGCGCCGGGTTTCGGCGCTCGCAGCGATTCATTTGCCTCAAACATGCGTAAAGGCGTTTACCTTATGGCCAAGGTATGGTTACAAGTCAGTTGCGCGTTAATTTACCAGATTTTGTTGAATCTTTAGAGGTTTTTTAATACCCGGTGGCGATTTATCCACAAGCAGGTTATAATTGCAAAACAAGTGCTTAGTAACACGTATTGTAACCTTCCCGCCAGCCCTGAATTGGAGCCGATCAAACGCCTTCGGCGGCATACCGTTATTGGTTTCGCGCTGCGGCCAGCGGTTTCCAGGAGCAGTTCCTAATGTCGTTTGAAACACTTGGCTTGATGCCGGAGTTGCTGCGCGCAATCGCAGACCAAGGCTACACCGAAGCAACTCCGATCCAGCTCAAGGCAATACCGCCGATCCTGGCGCACCATGACATCATGGGTTGCGCGCAGACCGGAACCGGTAAGACTGCGGGATTCGCACTCCCTATCCTGCAGATGCTCGCGCCGCAACAGAGCAGCAGCCCGTCGCCGGCGCGGCACCCGATCCGCGCGCTGATACTCACGCCCACACGCGAACTCGCCGCCCAGGTCGAGGAAAGCGTGCGCGTCTACGGCAAATACCTGTCGCTGCGCTCGAGCGTGGTTTTTGGCGGCGTCGATATCGACCCGCAGATCAAAGTGCTGCGCGGTGGCGTCGAGATCCTGGTGGCGACACCCGGCCGTCTGCTCGATCATGTGCATCAGAAAACAGTCAATCTGTCGCGCGTCGAAATCCTGGTACTGGACGAAGGCGACCGCATGCTCGACATGGGCTTCATGCCCGATATCAAGCGCATCCTCGCGCTGCTGCCGGCACGACGCCAGAACCTGATGTTCTCGGCGACCTTCCCTGATGAAATCAAGAGGCTTGCCGGGCAGATACTGCGCTCCCCGGTGGTGATTGAAGTGGCACGCCGCAATGCGCCGACCGAACTCGTCACGCATCAGATGTACGAAGTCGAGGCCGAGCGCAAACGCGCGCTGCTCACCCACCTGATCAAGAGCCGCGATATGCGCCAGGTGCTGGTGTTCGTGCGCATGAAGCGCGATGCCAACCGCCTGACGCGCGAGTTGGTGCGCGATGGAGTCGCGGCCACCGCGATCCACAGCGACCGCACCCAGGGCGAACGCATGCAGGCGCTCGAAGACTTCAAACAAGGCACCGTCAACGTGCTGGTCGCCACCGACATCGCCGCGCGCGGGCTCGACATAGAGCTGTTGCCTTACGTGATCAACTACGAACTGCCGCATGTCGCTGAAGACTACATACACCGCATCGGCCGCACCGGCCGCGCCGGCAGCACCGGTGAAGCGATATCGCTGGTGTGCGCCGACGAGCACCGCATGCTCGACGACATCGAGCGCGAGCTCAAGAGCAAAATGGAGCGGCTGCCGCTGCCTGAACTGGCCAGCGGCAGGAAATCAGGCAGCGCCGGGGGACACCACGCCACGCCCCGCCATGCGTCCGGCCACAAGCCATCGCATTCCAAGCCACATCCCAAGCCGCCGGCAACGCCGCTAGCCGGCGGTTTCGATTTCAGCAAGCCGTACGAGGCCAAGCTGGCGGACAACGCCTCTGCCCCCACCACCGGTCACATCAGTCACGCCCGCACGCACGCCAAGTCAGGACGACGGCCAACTGCCGCGCTGCTTGGCGGGGTCGCCGCCAAGAAATCGTAGCGGTCAATGGTTGCGGCGGCTACGAGCCGCTGAACCAGTTGTAGCCCTGATCTTCCCAGTAACCACCCGGATAGTCGTTGGTGACGAAGATCGCCGTGATGTGCTTCGGGTTCTTGAAACCGAGCTTGGTCGGAATCCGCATCTTCATCGGGAAACCGTACGCCACCGGCAGAATCTGGTCCGCAAACTTGAAGGTGAGCAGCGTTTGCGGATGCAGCGCAGTCGCCATGTCGATGCTGGAGTAGTAATCGTCGGCGCATTTGAAGCCGACGTATTTAGCGCCCAGATCGGCGCCGACGCGCTCGAGGAAAGTTTTGAATGTTACCCCGCCCCACTTGCCGATCGCGCTCCAGCCTTCGACGCAGATGTGGCGCGTGATCTGGCTGGTCTGTGGCAGCGCGTATAGCTTCTCCAGCGTCCACGGCGCCTTCTCGCGTATCAGTCCGCCAAGCTCGAGCTTGTAAGTTGCCGCAATCACGCGCGGTGCTTCCGCTTCGGAGTAGAACGCGTTGAACGGGAACGGCTTGGTGATCGCGCTTTCGGGATAGGTCGGCGCGAGCTTGTCGGGATCAAAAATCGCAGCCTGCACGCGATCGTTCCAGCGCGACATGCTCCATAGCATTTTTTGCACTGCGTCGGCGTCGGTGATATCGCAGCCGGACAGCAGGGTCAGTGCACCCAGGCTCAGGCTCCGCCTGAGAAACAGCCGGCGCTCGAGCCTGACGATATTGCGCGTCGGCGCCACCAGACTGCGATCGGGTTGCTGCGGCAAGTTTTTCATGTCAGCTCTCCTGTCCGTTTTCCCGCCGCCGCGCGTAACCCGTAAGCATGGGCAAAAACGTGCGTGGCACCAGCGCCACCATCGCCACGTGCACGAGAATGAATAGCACCACCAGCGTCATCGCCACAAAATGCACGATGCGCGCGCCGTCGTAGCCACCCATCAGTGCCGCGAGCTCCTGAAACTGCACTGGTTTCCAGATCGCCAGCCCCGACAATACCAGCGCGATAACCACGCAAATCACGCCGACATAAGCCGCGCGCTGCGCTGCGTTGTAAACACCCAGTTCGTGTGCAATCCTCCCGCGCAACGCGTTCCTGAATTCGTGCCACACCGATTGCGGCGTCAGGGGCAGGAAACTTGACTTAAAATGCCGGGATAAGATTCCATACAACAGATAAACCAGCCCGTTGAGCGCCAGCAGCCACATTGCGGCGAAATGCCATTGCAGTGCGCCGGCCAGCCACCCGCCGAGCGTCAGATCCCGGGGAAATTTGAAGGCAAACAACGGCGAAGCATTGTAGATGCGCCAGCCGCTGGAAATCATGATCAACATCGCAAACACATTAACCCAGTGCGTAATGCGCACCAGCAACGGATGAATCGCCAGCTTGCCGCCTGCGGGCGCCGCCGCGCCTGCGTGGTCTGCCATGAGCCCCTCCGTCTTATCGACCTGAATCAGAAACTTGGCCGCGATGCAGAAAACCGTTCGCGGCGCCGCCACGGCCTGGTAGTCGCGCCAGGCGCCACCTCCTTACAGCGGCCATGCTACCTCTGCATGGTGCTCCCATACGCGAGGCGGCGCAACGATCAAGCCGCCTTATAATCGCGCTTCGCTTCCGGAGGAATGAATGGATCCTACAGCTATTGAAATACGCAACCCGGCAACCGGCAGTATCAGCGCGATGCAGCTGAAATCCATGCTGCACGACGGGGCAGAAATTGCAGTGCTCGATGTACGAGAAGAAGGCGTGTTCGCCAAGCGCCACCTGCTGCTTGCTGCGGCGGTTCCGCTGTCGCGGCTCGAGGTGCGCGTGCCGCTGCTGGTGCCACGGCGTTCGACCCGCGTCGTGATCTGCGATGGTAACGAAGGCCTCGCGCAGCGCGCCGCGGACAAGCTGATACGTCACGGTTACTCCGACGTGATGGTATTAGCCGGTGGCGTCGATGCGTGGGCGGCCGAAGGCTACGAGGTCTACAGCGGCATCAACGTGCCGAGCAAGGCGTTCGGCGAGTTCGTCGAGCACCGGGAAAACACGCCGCGCATGGCGGCGCAGGAAATCAGGGCCAAACTCGACGCTGGCGAAAAAGTCGTGATCCTCGACAGCCGGCCGCTCGCCGAATACCGGAAAATGAGCATTCCGGGCGGCATCGACTGCCCCGGAGCCGAACTCGTCTACCGCGTGCATGACATCGCCCAATCGCCGGATACGCTGGTCGTCGTCAACTGCGCCGGCCGCACGCGCAGCATCATCGGCGCGCAGTCGTTGATCAACGCCGGCATTCCCAATCGCGTGGTCGCGCTCAAGGATGGCACCATGGGCTGGCACCTCGCCGGGTTCGAGCTTGCGCGCCAGCAGAATCTGCTCGCACCCCAACCATCGCAAGCCGGCCTGGCGAAAGCGAAACGGGCCGCGGCACGAGTTGCCAAACGCTTCGACGTCCGCGCCATAGACGTCGCAATGGTCGCCAAATTCGCTCAGGAAATGGAGCGCCGCACGTTGTATCTTTTCGACGTGCGCAGCCCTGAGGAATACGCGGCCGGCCACTTGCACAGCACCGTAAACGCTCCGGGTGGCCAATTAGTGCAGACCACCGACGCGTTCGCAGCAACGCGCAACGCACGCATCGTGCTGATCGACGATAACGGCGTGCGTGCGACTATGACCGCGTCGTGGTTGATCCAGATGGGCTGGAAGGACGTTTATGTCGTCAAGGACGCGCTCAAATCGGGGCCGTTGCTTGCAGGCCCCACCAGCCCGGAAGTGCTCGGGCTCAAGCAGGTCAAATGCGACTACATCACAGCATGCGAACTCAAGCGCGAGCTGGACACCGGCAACGCAACCGTAATCGATTTCGACACCAGCCTGCGCTACCGCGACAGCCACATCCCCGGCGCATGGTTCGCGATCCGCGCCCATCTCGAGCATAACCTGGAGCAAATCCCTGACGCGAAGCCGCTGGTGCTGGCATCTCCCGACGGCATCATTGCGCAACTCGCGGCACCGGAAGCGGCGCAGCTGACGCAAACCCCGATCAAAGTGCTGCAAGGCGGCACCCATTCGTGGCGCGCTGCCGGGTTTCCGGTCGAGACTGGCATGACCCATCTTGCCGACTCCACGGATGATGTCCGCTACCGGCCCTACGACCGCACCGACAATGTCGAAGAGGCAATGAAGGACTATCTAAGCTGGGAAGTGAACCTGGTCAAGCAAATCGAGCGTGACGACGACGTTAACTTCCGCACCTTCGCACGCGTTTGATCTGTTCTGAATGCTGATAGCAAACACCTGCGCGCCGGATCGTCTCCCTCAACTCATCCGGCGGTCCACTCGCGTATTCCAGTCCTTCCGCCCTGGTCCGGCTGTTCATCTCGTCCGTACGGAGAACTTTCGCAACCTTCTTGTTCCACCGGGCGATGATATGCTCCGGCATGCCCTTCGGAATTGGGGCGTTTCAGTTTAGGTCAGCTTGGTTATCGTTGAATTTACAATCGGATTAAATTAGAATTCCCGTGAGGACGCCAAAATTCCAGGAAACGATGACCGTTGTGTGCGCTACCGCACAGTGGGTCTTGGGGAAAACGCGTTAACAGTCTATAGCCTTCTCCCGCGCGCCGCGCGGTAGAAGCCCGGGCGTCCCGTGCAAGCATCCGGGGCAGGATCGAACCCGGCGTGCGAACCGCGCACCTGGGCGTCTGTGGCAAGCCGGATGCAAATGGTGTCATGAAGATGTGTTGTCAGTTGAGCAGCGGGCGCGAGGCATGACCTACTGTATAGGGGTAATGCTCGACAAGGGGATGATTTTCGCCTCGGACTCCCGTACCAATGCCGGCATGGACAACTTCGCCAAGTTCTGCAAGATGACGGTGTTCGAGCGTCGCGGCGACCGCGTTATCGTTTTGTTGAGCTCAGGAAACCTGGCCGGAACTCAGGCCGTCATCGGCGCGCTGAAGCAGCGCTGTGTTGCCGGCGATGCGGCACCCAACCTCTGGAGCGCGCGGACCATGTTCGACGTCGCGATACTTGTCTCGGACGCGATGCGCGATATCGAGCAACGCGACGGTGAGTACCTGGAAGGGAACGAGATCGGCTTCAATGCCTCGTTCATCGTCGGTGGACAGATCAGCAGCGAGCCATTACGGCTGTTCCGGATCTATGCCGAGGGCAATTTCATCGAAGCAGGGATCGACACGCCTTACTTTCAGACCGGTGAGACCAAGTACGGCAAGCCGATCATCGACCGCGTGATTACGCGTATTACGCCCCTTGCAGACGCCGCGAAGTGTGTGCTGGTGTCATTCGATTCGACCATGCGCAGCAACTTGTCGGTGGGCATGCCGATCGACCTGATTTGCTACGAGCGAGACAGCCTCGAAGTGCAGA
>ODAK010002956.1_pt1 | contig 17756 bp, 15 predicted proteins | sample 1539591 | NCBI WGS metagenome assembly ODAK01 (sample SAMEA3539303, study PRJEB22396) | soil metagenome | biome: tundra; feature: field; material: soil | place: USA | collected 2010-05 | depth 0.15 m
GGGCTTTGACGCGATGCGCGAGACTGAGGCTCACGCCCTTCTGACGCCGCGCGAGCTTGAAGTGCTGGCGGCGCTTGCGGAAGGCATGACCAACAAGGCGATCGCGCGCCGATTGAACATCTCGCTGCACACCGTGAAATTCCACGTCGAATCCCTGTTCCGAAAATTGGGGGCGCGCACGCGGACCGAAGCGGTAGCGAAAGCCTCCGAACGCCGGCGCCATGAGACGATCACGTTGTGACAACGTAAATTCCAACTCGCTCCGAGCGCCCTGCCGGCTCACATCTGGGTGCTGAGTCACGATCGGATTGAGATGATCAAGTAAGTCAGGGCTGTTACCCTGACGCTTCCGTCAGAAGTCCGCCGCGATCTGGACCAATCGACGGTGCGCGGTCTCGCGGGCGAGCCGCGCCGGTTCCGCCGGGCCGACCGTCGGTCCAATCAGCGTGAACCGCACATCGCTGACGCCGATGAAGCGCAAGACCTCGCGCAGATAGGGTGTCGCCATATCGATGCGTCCCCGGTTCATGCCGGTGACAAAGTCGCTGCCGCTCGCCAGGATCACGACCGTCGGCCGGTTCTCGAGCAGCGGAAAGTAGCCCTGGGCCGGATCGAAGCGGAAGGTGAGCCCGGGCTGCACGATCAGATCGAACCATTGCTTCAGCTTGTAGGGGATGCCGAAATTCCACATCGGCGTGGAAATCAGTACCCGATCGGCGAGCGCGAACCGCATCGCCATCCGCTCCAGCACGGCGAAAGCGTCGCGCTGGGCGTCGCTGAATTCGCGCCCGTTCTGGCGGGCGTATTTGGCTTCCAGCGCGTCGCCGCCGAACTCAGGCAGCGTTTCGCGCCACAGGTCCATCACGTCGATGTCCCAGGTCGGCCGCGCCTGCCGGAACCGCGTCACGAACGCCTCGGCGCCGGCCGAGGATTCGGAAGCCGCGCGCGGCGAACAGCGCAGGTGAAAGAGCTTGGGCACGCCGGCTACCTTTCCTCTTTCCGTCGCTGCCCGCTTACCCGATCGCCTTGATCACGGCGTCCGCGTTGGTGACGACAGCGACGTTCTGAAGCGCGAAATTGATCGAAGCGTTGTGCCACTCGGCGTTCATCGTCGAGCAGCAGTCCTCGGGAACGATCATGAAATAACCCTTGTCGGCGCCGGTGCGCGCGGTGTGTTCGATCGACATGTTGGTCCAGGCGCCGGTATCGATCAGGATGTCGCGGCCGGTGGCCTTCAGGATGGTCTCGAGCCGGCTGCCTTCCCACGCGCTCATGCGCATCTTTTCGACAATGAAGTCGCCCGGACGAGGCTCGAGCCCCGCCACGGGTGCGGCGCCCCACGAGCCGCGCACCAGCGCCTTGGCATCCACCAGGCCTTCGAACAATGGCGCGTTCAGCGTCATGCCCGGCGCGCCTGGCTCGACCACGAACCAGACGTGGATCACCGGGATGCCGCGGGCGCGCGCTGCATCGGCGAGCCGGCGGACGTTTTCGACGACGCGCTGCGAACGCGCATGGGCCGGCGCGCCTGAGTCCGCAAACGCGCCGCCCTCCATGATGACGTCGTTCTGCAGATCCTGCAGGATCAGCGCACAGCGCTTCGGATCGAGTTGCAGGCCGTCGGCCTTGATTAGCGGCGCGGGCGCGGAAGACGCCGCGGCTGCGCCGCCTCCCTTGGAGGTCATGTACGGTTCGGCCCTCGGCCCGACCTTGGTCGCGACCGTGTACACCGAGTGCGTCGAGGTCATGTACAGGGTGCGGAAGTCGGCGCCGCCCCATGTCAGATTGGCGACCAGTTCGGGCACGCGAACCTTGCCCAACAGATCGCCGTTCGCCGCATAGACCCAGACGCCGCCCGGCGCCGTCACCCAGATATTGCCGCGTTGATCGCACTTCATGCCGTCGGGCTGGCCCGGCTCGAGTTCGGAGCGGATGCCGCTGGCGAAGATGCGGGCGTTGGAAATCGAGCCGTCGGCTTCGACGTCGAATACCCGGATCAGCGCCTGCACGGTGTCGTTGATATAGAGCCGCTTTTCATCCGGAGAGAAACAAAGACCGTTCGGCTGGTCGAACAGATAACGGTCGACCAATAATTGCGGCGCGCCGCCGCCGGGCGGCACGCGATAGACGCCCTGGAAGCCGAGCTGACGCGGTCGCTCGACGCCGAAGACCGGCATGCGGCCGTACCAGGGGTCGGAGAAATAGATCGCGCCGCTCGAATGCACGCAGACGTCGTTCGGGCTGTTGAGTTCCTGTTTGTCGAAATGCGAGGCGATGACTTCGCGACGGCCGTCGCGGTGCTCGCGGATCAGTGACGACGTGGCGTGCTCGCAGACGATCAGATTGAGATCGGCGTCATAAGTCATGCCGTTGCATTTGTTCGACGGACGCTTGACCTCCACAACGCCCCGCGTGGCGTCCCAGCGGCGGCGGACGTCCGCGGGCATATCCGAAAACAGCAAATAGCGATCGACCGGATGCCAGATCGGTCCCTCGGTGAAGGTAAAGCCGGTGCCGAGCTGGCCGACCGGCGCATAGGGATCGATCAGGTTCTCGAATTCAGGACGCATCGTGGTGTGGGTCATGGGGGATGCCTTCTCGGCTCAGGCCGGGAACCAGTTGCGTTTGGGAAGCGATTGAACAATCGGGCCCGGCACCTGGTCCTGCAGCCGGCCCACGACATCGCCGCCTTCGATCTTGCAGGGACGGTCGTGCACCGGCAGCAGAAAGCGCGAGCTGTTGACGAGCTTCTTGATCGCCGCTTTCTCCGCGCGCTTCGAGGTGCCGTGGTTGCCGGTGGTGCGCGGTTCGGCGTCGTGAATCTCGCGGAAGGGATCCACCAACTGGTCGTTGATGTCGTAGAGTACGTCGCCGCAGATGGTCGCGATGCCCTCGGCGGTGTGAACGTGCAAATTCATCGATCCTTCGGTATGCGCGTTCGCCGCCTCGCAATAGACGCCCGGGATCAGTTCAACCGCGCCGGTGATCTCGAGATCGAGGAATCGCAGGGCGCTCTTGGTGTGCAGCCGGTCGATCAGGTGCTTGATGTCCGGAGCCGGATATTGCGGGTGCATCAGGCCAGAGACCGAATATTCGAGCTCCTTGCGATTGAGGACGACCGTGGTGTTCATCGGAAACAGGTCGTCCTTGCCGGCGTGGTCGATATGCAGATGGGTATGGCAGACGAAGCGGACATCGCCCATGCGCACGCCATGGCGCGCCAGCTGGTTCTCGATCATGTTCTCGTGGAACTGGAGGCCGCGCATGCCGAGCGTTTCCATGATTTGATTGGAGCGGTAGCCGGTATCGACCACGATCGGATAGGTGCCTCCGACAATCAGAAAGCCCAGTGTCAGCACGCGGCGCGTGCGCCCGCAGTCGCGGCCGAGCACCAGGAAGCTCGATTCCAGTTCGATGTCGCCATAGTCAAGAATCTTGATTTCCAAAGCCATACTTGCCTCCCGTTTTCCTTCGTTTGTTTTCTCCGCGCCGGATCAGGGCGCGATCCGATAGACCCGCATCGCCGTGTCGCGCATGATCGCATCGCGATGACGCGGGTTCGATTTGACGGTGTCGAGATAGGCGTCGACGAGCGCACGATAGCTGGTCCACAATTTCTCGATCGGAAAGTTCGAACCGAACAGGCAGCGATCGGGGCCGAAGATCGCCAGTGCCTCGGCAACGATAGCGGCGATATGCGCAGGATCGCTGCGATGAATGAAGGTGCCGAGCCCGGAGAGCTTGCAGACGATGTTCGGACACGCCGCCAGCCGCACCATGCCGGCCCGCCAGGCCGAGCGGCCGGCGGGCGACATATCCTCCAGCATTCCGGCGTGCTGCAGCACGAAGGTGACCTTCGGACAGGCTTCGGCAAGCCCTGCCGCGCCCGGCATCTGCGGCGCAAACACCTGCAGGTCGAAGCTCCAATCGTAGTCGGCCAGCCGCGCGACATTGCGGCGGATCGCCGGGTCCGCGCACAGATCGCCATGCGCGGCGAAACGATAGAGCGGGTTCTGGTGCCACTGCAGCTGCATGCGCACGCCGCGCACCAGCGCGTAACGCTTGAGCCGGTCGAGCTGCGGGCGCACGTCCTCCACGCTGAAATCCGCATAGGCGACGATGGCATGCGGCCAGCCGGTTTCCTCGGAAGTACGCTGCACCCAGGCGGTCTCGTCCTCGAATCTTTCCCTGGCCCAATTGGTCTGCACATAGACCGATTTGACGACGCCATTGCCGGAGAGGTCGTCAAGATATTCGCGGATCGAATAGTCGCGGCGGATCGGTTCATAGGAGCCGAAGATGCGCGGCTGCATCGGCCCGACCAGCCAGGGCAGATCGGCCTGGCGCCAGATATGATGATGCGCATCGACGATGCCGGTCACGCGGCTCTCCTCTGCTGCAGCGACAGCAAATGGCCGACCACCGCCGCGGTCGATCCGCCATCGACCATGTCATCGACGAAACGGCGAACGGCGATCAGCGCCTCGGTCTGCGGCACAAAATTGGAGCCGACCGCGAGCGGCGTCAGCCAACTCAGCCGCCAGGCGCGCCGCGAGAGTTTGGCGACCGCGTCGCGCAAAGCCGTGAGATCGCCGCGCTCCAGCCCGTCGGACACGACGACGACGGCGGCGCCACGAGCGTAGCCGCCGAAGCGCGGCACTGCCAGAAAGGCCTGGAGCGCGTCGCCGATCCGCGTGCCGCCGTCCCAATCGCTCACCAGATACGCGGCAGCGGCGAGCGCCTGCTCGCGGCGCTTCAGCCGCAGCGCGCGCGTTACCCGAGTCAGACGCGTACCAAAGGTGAATACTTCGATGTTCTGGGTCGCCTGCACCAGCGTATGCGCGAGCCTAAGATTGTCCTCGGAGCGCGATTTCATCGAGCCCGAGACATCGATCAGCAGCAGCATCTTGCGTGGCCGCGGCCGGCGCTTCAGCCGCCCGAGCCGCATCACCTCGCCGTCATTGCGCGCGGATTCACGCAAGGTTCGCCGCAGGTCCGCCCAGGGCCCGCGCCGCGCCCGCATCCGCCGATGCCCGCGCCGCCGTGGCAGGCGCCTCGAGGCTTCGCGCGCCAGCCGGCGCAGCGCCTCGTTCGGTTCGCTTGAGCCGAAGCGGCGCTCCACCAGCGCCTCGGCACGCGCCGCCATCTCGCCTGACTTGTTGACCTCGTCGGCCAGCGGCGGCTCCTCGTCGCCGCTCCCTTCGTCCTGCAGCCGCACCACGTCCTCGTCTTCACCCTCGGCGCCGGGAATCTCTTCGCCGCCGAGGAAGTGGATCCGGAACAGCATGTCGTAGGCGGCGCGCCGCTCAGGCGGAGGCGCCAGAGTTGCAAGTCCGGCCTGCCTTATGTCCTCGGGGCTGCGCGGGCCGAGCAGCTCGATCGCTGCGAGAAACGCGGTGGTCTGCTCGGGCGCAACCGGAAAGCCGTTGGCGCGCAACAGCGCCACGAAGGAAATGAAGGCATGGACGGCGCGAGGCAGTTGCGGCTCGTCGATCACGCGGCCGCCTCCGCGATGATGGCGTCGAGCCGCCCGGAGACGAAGGCAAGGTCCTCCTCGTCCTTCAGCGCGACGCCGATCGAACGCTTGAACGCATCCGGCCAGCGCGCACCGCCCTTGTTGAGCAAGGTCGCCGCCTCCGCCCAATCGACCGCCTCGGCGACGCCGGGCGCCTTGCTCAGCGGCTCGCGCCGCAGCTTGCCGACGGCAGCGACAACCGCGCGCGCAGTCGCCTCGGCCACGCTGGAGGCACGCATCATCACGATCCTCGCCTCGCGCTCCGCAGTCGGGTAATCGATCCAGTGATAGACGCAGCGGCGGCGCAACGCCTCGTGCAGGTCGCGCGTGCGGTTGGAGGTGAGCACCACCACCGGCCGCTCGGCCGCCCGGATGGTGCCGCGCTCGGGGATCGAAATCTGAAAATCGGAGAGGAATTCGAGCAGGAACGCTTCGAACTCCTGATCCGAGCGATCGATTTCGTCGATCAACAGCACCGTCGAATCCGGCGCGCGAAGCGACGCGAGCATCGGACGCTCGATCAGGAAACTCTCGCCGTAGATATCGATGGTCTGGTCCCCGGCCTGGCGGATCGCCAGCATCTGCCGCGGATAGTTCCATTCATAAAGCGCGGCGGAGGCGTCTATGCCCTCATAGCATTGCAGTCGAATCAACCGGCGGCCGAGCACCGCGGCGATCGCCTTGGCCGCTTCGGTCTTGCCGACACCGGGGGCGCCTTCGAGCAGCAGCGGCTTGCCCAATGCGAGCGCAAGATAGGCTGCCGTCGCGATACCATCGTCGGCGAGGTAATAGGCCGCGCGCAGCGCGTGCTCCAGCGCCTGCGGGCTATCGATGCCGCCGATGTTGCCCCGAACCGCCATCAGCGGCGCGCCTGCGGCCGTGCGCCGCCCTGCCCCTTGATCGCGCGCAACACTTTCTCCGGCGTGATCGGCAGATCATCGACGCGCACGCCGACCGCGTTGAATATCGCGTTGGCGACCGCCGGCAATACCGGATTGGCGCACATCTCGCCCGGGCCCTTGGCGCCGAACGGACCATCCGCCGCCGGACGCTCCAGCACTGCGATATCGTGCGGGCAGATGTCGCCGGGACCCGGCATCAGATATTCGACAAAGTCGCGCGGGCCGTGACTGGGATCCGGATAATAGGGTTCCGTCGTCTCAAAAAGCGTGTGGCTGATGCCCATCCAGGCTCCGCCGACGAGTTGCTGTTCGACCAGCCTGGGATTGAGCGCGCGCCCCAGTTCGTAGGCGCTGTCCATCCGCACCATCGCGACCTCGCCGGTCTCGTCGTCGACCTCGACCTCGGCGACCAGACAGGCATGCGCATAGCAGGTGGCGGGCGACATTTCGCCGGTCTCGGGATCGACGGCGGAGAGCGGTACCAGGAAGATGCCGCGCCCGGAAATGGTTTTGCCCTGCTTGAACTGCGCGGCGATTGCGACGTCCTTGGTCGAGATCGATCGGTGTGGCGCACCCTTGACGTGAATGTTGCCGCGACCATCGGTTTCGAGGTCGGCGGCATTGACTTCAAGCTCCTCGGCCGCCGCCTCCATCATCACGCCGCGCGCTTCCTTGGCGGCCGCCATGACCGCATTTCCGACGCGATGGGTGCCGCGCGAGGCGAAACTGCCCATGCAATGCGGCCCGGTGTCGGAATCGGCGGTGTCGACATAGACGTCCTCGACCGGCACGCCAAGCGTCTCGGCGCAGATTTGCCGTGTCACCGATTTCATGCCCTGGCCGAGATCGATCGAGGACAGTGACACCGTGAACTTGCCGCTTGGATTGGAATGCACCAGCGCCTGGCTCGGATCGCCACCGAGGTTCATGCCGATGGGATAGTTGATCGACGCGATGCCGCGTCCGCGATGCCTGGTCATGGTCAGCGTCTCCTTGAGCCGAACACAGAGGAAAATCGTACCGCGCCATGCGAAGCGGGTTGCGGCGCGGGCGGCGGCGGTGGGGCCGCCGGTTGCGGCGGCGCGGGCCCGGCGGCCGGCTGCGCCGGCTGCGGTGCGCGATCGTAGGACGTACGTTGCTGCGCGGCGACACGCGTCGGCGCAGACGAACTCGCCGCCGCGATCGGAATCAAGGCGCGTTCGCCGCCGCCGTCCTTGAGTGAGGACATCCGCTTGAATTCCTCGCGCAACTGCCATTTCGACTTTTCGGCGGCGACCTGCACGCATTCAATCAGCGCGGTGTTCTTGGCTTCGCGTCGGTGCGCCTTCATGTCGCCGTCGCGATAGGCATTGAGGATACGGAACTCCATCGGGTCCATGCCGATGAGATGGGCAAGCTTGTCCATCTGGCATTCGATCGCGAAATCCATCGCGGTGACCCCGAAGCCGCGCATCGCGGTCGCCGGCGTGCGGTTGGTGAAGACGCAATAAATGTCGCCGTACACGTTCGGGATCGTATAAGGGCCAGGCAGATGCGCCGCGCATTTGACCACGGCGTAGCTCGACAACCGGGTGTAGGCGCCGCTGTCGAAATAGGCGCGCACCTTGCGCGCGACAATGCGGCCGTCGCGCATCATGCCGTCCTTCAGGTAGATGCGTTCGGCGCCGCGCGGCGGTCCGAATTGCATCTCCTCCTCGCGGCCGAAAATGTAACGCACCGGGCGGCCGGTCAGCATCGCGCCGAGGATGGACAGCGGCTCGGTCAGGGTATCGACCTTGCCGCCGAAGCCGCCGCCGACCGTGCCGCCGATGAAATGAAACGTGTTCGAGGGCACGTCGAGAATCTTGGCGCAGGTGTCGAGCGAGAAGAACAGCGCCTGCGTCGAGGTGTAGACCACATAGCGGCCGTTGGTGTCAGGCGCTGCGATCGAGCCGTTGGTCTCGGTCGGCGCGTGCTCGATCGGCGACATCTGATAGCGCTGCTCAAGCACATGGTCCGCGCTGGCGAAAGCACGCTCGACATCGCCAAAGCGCAGCTTCTGGTGATCGTAAATGTCGTGATAAATGAAGGTGTTCTTTGGATAGGTTTCGTTGACCACCGGTGCGCCGGCCTTGAGCGCCTCTTCGACATCGAACACCGTGGGCAGCGGCTCATAGTCGACGCGAACCTTTGCGATCGCCTCATAGGCCTCGCGGTCGCTGTCGGCGACGACGGCGACGACCGGCTCGCCCTTGTAGCGCACCTTGTCGACCGCCAGCGTCGGCTCGTCGTCCTTGCCGAAATTGATCAGGCTGAGCAGCGTGTTGAGGTTGCGCGGCACATCGGCGCCGCGGATGATCCGGCGCACCCCGGGGCTGCGCTCGGCCTCGACGGTGTCGATGCGCCGGATGCGCGCATGCGCGTGCGGGCTGCGCAGCACCTTCAGGTGCAGCATGCCCTGCAATTTATGATCGTTGAAATAGGTGGACGTGCCGGTGACATGACCCAGCATGTCCTGGCGCTGGGTGCCCTTGCCGATCTCCTTGAGATTGTCGTCACGCTCGTCGGCGAAAATGTCCTTGCGCAGTTCCAGCATGGCGCGATCCTTTAGGCGCGCGCGCGACCGCCCGAGGCGGCGGCGAGCACGGCGTTGATGATGGGTTCGTATCCGGTGCAACGGCAAATATTGCCCGCGATGGCATTGACGACATCGGCGCGGGTCGGCGACGGGTTGTGGTCGAGCAGCGCCTTTGCAGCCATCAGCATGCCCGGCGTGCAATAGCCGCACTGCGCGGCGAAGTGCTCCATGAAGGCGCGTTGCAGCGGGTGCAGGTTCGCTCCGTCCTTGAGGCCGTCCAGCGTTTCGACCGAGCGGCCCTCCACAGTCTCCGCCAGCGTCAGGCACGAGAGATGAGCCTGGCCGTCGATCAGCACCGTGCAGGCGCCACATCCGCCCTGGCCGCAACCGAATTTTGGCGTCATATCTCCGATCAGATCGCGCAAGATGCTGAGCAGATTGGCGCCGCCATCGACGAAGACCGCGACATCGCGGTCGTTATGACGAAATTGCAGGGCGGTCTTGGCCATGGGCTTTCCTTATGGGCTTTCTTATTCCTGGCCGGTGAGCAGGCGGCGCAGATGGACGCCGATAACCTCACGCCGATACCAGGCGCTGGCGAACGAATCGTTGGCGGGCGAAGTGCCTTCGGTCGCGGCGGCAACCGCCGCAGTGACGCTCGCCGCATCGAGCGCGCGGCCTTCGATCGCGCGTTCGGCCGCCTTGGCGCGAACCGGCATCGCCGCCATCGCACCGTATGAGATGCGAGCACCGACGATGCGGCCGCCGCTGGCCGGAAGAAGGGCTGCGAGCGTCACCAGCGACCCGCCCTTAGGCTTGCTGCGCGAGATCTTGCGATAACGAAACGCCTCGCCATGTGGGCGCTGGCAGGAGACGGAGAGCACGAGTGCGCCATGCTGGCGATCGCGCCCGGCAAGGAACTCCTCGATCGGCACGTCCCGCGCACCATAGCCGCCCTGCACCGCGACGGTGGCGTCGAGCGCCAGGAGTGCGACGGCGAAATCGCCGAACGGCGTTGGCGCGAACAGATTGCCGCCGACCGTGCCCATATTGCGCACGGCGGGGCCACCGATCGAGGCGGCCACGGGGTGTAGAAACGCGAGCTCACGCTCGGCCAGAACACGCGCAAAGGTGACGCCGGCGCCGATCGTGATGCGAGAGCTGGCAAACTCGATTTGCGTCAAGGCGCGGTCGGTCGCCCGCACCACCGTCGAAACCGAGAGATCGCCTTCGTTGAGCGCGCGCATCACCAGCGTGCCGCCGCCGAGATAACGCGCGTCGCGCTCCGACGAAAGGGCGGCCGCGGCTTCTCCCGAGGTTGCGAACGTCTTCACCGTTACGGGCATGATTTTGTTTCCGCGCTCATGCGGCTCCCTGGAGATGCCGGCGGATCGCCTCGAAGCCGGCCTGATAGATCTGCTCGCCCACCATTTCGGTGATCTCTGCCGCGTCGGCGGGCCGCGTCGTGAAGCGCGACTCCCAATGCCAGAATGTCCGGTCACCGTCCGTCACCGGCAGCAGCCGCACATGGGCGACGTAATTGAACATCGGAATCGGCGTATCGAGCAGGCAATAGCTGAAGGTCTGTTCGAGATCGGACAGCGCCAGCAATTGCTCGCGCAGCTCCGAGCCGTCCTTCAGCTTGAACCGCCGCACGCAGCCGATTCGGTCGGAGGGTTGCGCGCGCTCGATCGTGCTGGTGGCGACCGCCGGATGCCAGCGGTCATGGCCGTTGAAATCGCGCAGCACATTCCAGACCGCGCCGGTCGGCGCGTTCAGGATCGTGCTTTTGACGATATGCGGCACTGGATCAGCCTCCGAACGCGCGCTTGAGCGCATCGAAGCCGCCCTGGAACACACCGCCACCGATGTTGTTGATCAATTCGGCTTCGCGCTCGGGCGCGCAGTCGAACTCGGCCGACCATTCCAGGAACGTCTTTTCACCGTCGGTGACCGGCGTCAGGCGCAACGTTGCGACATAGTTCTCGACACCCATCGGCGACTCAAGAATCGAATAGGTGCAAAACATGTCGAAGTCCGAGAGCCCGAGCAGCTTCTCGCGAATGCGATCGCCGTTGCGCAACCTGAAATCACGCACGCAGCCGATCTTGTCTGCGGGCTCGCCTCCCTCGATGCGGCTCTCCGCGATCGCCGGATGCCAGTTCGGCAGACCGTTGAAGTCGCGCACCCGTGTCCACACCCGATCATTGCGGGCATTGACGACGGTCGAAACATAGACACGAGCCATGACGCGCCCTCAACCCTTCTTGCCCGATGGCCGCGCAGGCGGCCCCTCGCCGGAGGGCGGAGCGGCCGGCTTGGGGTCGCTTTCTTTCTTCGGTGCGACCTCCTTGCGGATGCCCTGCATGTCGCGGGCTTCGCGAATGAGACCCGGCATCTTCGAAAGACTGCCCCCTTCAACGCCGATGTCGGCGAGGATCGAATCGATTAGCGGCGCCTGAACGCGGTAGCGCAAGGCCGAATCGATTACCTCGTCGGTGGCGCTACGTCCGCCGCTGCCACCACCGCCACCGCCGACCCCACCCAGCCCGTCGACATGCAGGATGCGGATGCCTTCGATTTTCTCCATCGGCTTGACGCTCTCGCGCACGATGCCCTCGATGCGGTCGAGCAGTTTGCGGCGGAACAGCGAGTAGCGCGCCTGGTCGGTAAGCACGTTTTCGGCCTCGTTGAGCAACTTCTGCCCCTCGGCCTCGACCGCCGCGCGCACGCGTTCGGCCTCGGCGCCGATGCGCGTCTCCTCGGCTTCCTTCTCGGCGATCAGCACCTCGACCGTCTTGCGCCGCTTGGCGATTTCGCTGTCGCGCACGGTGATAACGCGTTCGGTTGCCTCGGTCGCCCGCGCCTTGGCGTTCTCGGCCTCCGCTTGCGCGGCCGAATGTTCCAGCGACTTCTGATAGAGCACGATCGCCTTGTCCATCAACGCGGCCTCGACTTCCTTCTCGCGATTGACCTCGAGCTTGCGCAATTCGCGCTCGCGTCCGATCCGAGCCTCGTCGAGTCCACGGTCCGAGGCGATACGCGCGCGCTGCACCTCCTCGTGCGCGGCGATCTCGGCTTCCTGCAATGCCTGAACGCGGCCGACTTCGAGTTGCTCAATCACGCGCCGGCGCTCGAGCCGGGCTGCTTCCAGCGCCTGCTCCTTCGACACTTCGGTGGTCTCGACGTCGCGGCGGGCGACGATTTCGGCCTGCTTGACCTGCCGATCGGCGTCGATGCGCTCGGATCGTTTCGCCGATAGCGCGATGATCCGCTCTTCATCGGCGATTTCGATCGTTTTCTTCTGTTCGATGTTGAGCACTTCGCGTGTTTTGCTGGAGGCAATGCGATCCGCCTCATGCGCGAGCTCGACGCCGATGCGCTGGCGCTCGATGGTGTCGCGGCTTTTCAATTCGGCCGCCTCGACCGCCTGGTCGCGGTCGATCTGCAGGTTGCGGATGGCCTCGTCCTTGGCGATCCGCTCGCCCTCGGTCTTGCGTTCCTGGGCAATGCGGGCGGTCTCGACCACCTGCTTGGCGCTGATCTCGGCCTTCTCAAGCGTTTCGTTGCGGGCAATTTCGAGCTTGCGCGTCTCGCTCTCGGCTGCGATCGAATCGGCGGCGGTTTTCTTTTCCTGAGCGATGCGGGCAGCGCGCGTCGCCAGCCGGGCGGCGATCTCAGCCTCTTCGGTCGCGCGCTGGCGCTCGATGTCCTGCTCTTTAGTTTCCTGATCGCTCATGATGCGGGCAAGAGATATGTTTTTCTCCTGGGCGATCCGCGCCGCCTCGATCGCCTCGCGCGAGGCAATGTCGGCTTCCTCGACCGCGCGATTGCGCGCGATTTCGAGTCCGCGGATGCGCTCCTCCTGCGTGATGCGCGACGCTTCGGTCGCCTCGCGCGCCGCGATCCCGGCGACTTCAAGCGCCTGATTGCGGTCGATCTCCAGTTTGCGGGTGCTCTGATCGGCGGCGATGCGTTCGGAGGCGAGAGCGCGTTCGCGCTCAATGCGAGCGCCTTCTACCGCCTGCTGGGCTGCGATCTCGGCTTCCTGAATCGTGCGGGTCTGACGGATCTCCAGCGAACGGGTTTGCTCGTCGGAGGCAATCCGTTCGGCGTTGACGGCGGTAGTCTGCGCGATACGCGCCTTCTCGGTCGTTTCCTTGGCGTTAATCTCGGCCTCGTCGACCGCCCTCGTGCGCTCGATCTCGCGCCGGCGCGTCTCTTCCTCATTGGCGATGCGGGCATCGGTGACGACGCGGTCCTGCTGGATGCGGGCCTTCTCGATGAATTCGCGCGCCTGAATCTCGGCTTCCTCGACCACCCGGCCGCGCTCGATCTCCCTCTGCCGCACGTCGCGTTCAGATTCGATGCGGGCGGTGTCGACCGAGCGCTGGTTGGCGATGCGCGCCTTCTCGATTTCCTCACGCGCGAGGATTTCCTTTTCCTCGACCGCCTGGGTGCGCTCGATTTCCCTTTGCCGGGTTTGGCGCTCAGAAGCGATGCGCGCTTCCGCGATGGCCTGCTCGTTGGAGATGCGCGCTTTTTCGATGGTCTCGCGCGCCGAGATTTGCGCCTGTTCGGCTTCGGTCTCGCGCAACGCCCGTTCGCGCGCCACCTCGGTCCGTTGCATGGCCCGGCTGACCTCGATGTCACGCTCCTGATCGAGACGAGCGGTCTCGCTCTGGCGTTCGATATCGAGCGCCTGCCGTTCGGCCTCGAGATTGCGGGTGCGGATCTTGATCATCGAATCCTGTTCGATGTCGTTGCGCAGTTTGCGCTTGGCCTCGATGTCTTCCATCAACCGGGTCAGGCCTTCCGCGTCGAAGCGGTTTGACGGGTTGAAGAATTCCAGGTCGGTCTGATCGAGGTCGGTGATCGCGACAGATTCCAGCTCAAGGCCGTTCTGGGCGAGGGCCTCGGCGGCAGCTTCCTTGACGCGCGAGACGTATTCGCCGCGCTTCTCGTGCATCTGCTCCATCGTCATTTCCGAGGCGACCGAGCGCATCGCGGAGACGAACTTGCCCGACAGCAGCGCATGAAGCCGTTCGGGTTCCAGCGTTCGCCGCCCGAGGGTCGCCGCGGCGATTGAAACCGCTTCGCGCGTCGGCCGCACCCGGACGTAGAAATCGGCTTCGATATCGATGCGCATGCGATCGCGGGTGATGACGGCGTTCTGCTTCGACCGGGTGATCGGCATCGGCAGCACGTTCATGTTGACCGGCGTGAAGTCGTGAATGAAGGGCAGCACGAAGGCGCCGCCGTCGATCACCACCTGTTCGCCGAGGAAGCCGGTGCGCACAAACGACACTTCCTTGGAGGATCGGTGATAGAGCCAATTCACGACGTAAACGGCCACGACGATCGCCACCAGCGCGATGATCAGCCACAGGATCAATTCACCAACAAGAATCCCAGACATAGTCCTACCTCCCGTACCGGCGCTCAACGCTCGCCGATCGCCTTGAATTTCCGAACCTGCTCCGTCAACGCCCGCTCCACCGGCAGCCGCTCCATCGACGAGGCGCCATAGAAGCCGTGACACTTGCGCGTGTTTTTCATGATGAACGCGGCGTCCGCCGGTTCGGCCACCGGCCCGCCATGCGCCAGCACCAGAATCCCGGGATTGACCGCCAGCGCCGCTGCCGCCCAAGCGTCGATGAGAGCGGGACAATCCTTAAGTTTCAGCGCGGTCTGCGCGCCAATCGCGCCGCCGGTGGTCAGGCCAAGATGGCAGACGACGATGTCAGCGCCCGCCGCGGCCATCGCCCTGGCATCGACGTCGTTGAAAACATAGGGCGTGGTCAGCATATCCTTGGCGCGCGCCTTGGCGATCATCTCGACCTCCAGCGCGTAGGACATGCCGGTCTCTTCGAGATTGGCGCGAAAGACGCCGTCGATCAGTCCGACGGTCGGGAAATTCTGCACCCCGGCAAACCCAAGCGTCTTCAACTGATCGAGGAAGACGTCCATATCGCGGAACGGATCGGTGCCGTTGACGCCGGCCAGCACTGGCGTGTTTTTGACAACGGGCAGCACTTCGCCGGCCATTTCGACGACGATGGCGTTGGCGTCGCCATACGGCATCAATCCGGCGAGCGAGCCGCGCCCGGCCATCCGGTAGCGACCCGAATTATAAATGACGATCAGGTCGATGCCGCCCGCTTCCTCGCATTTGGCGGAGAGCCCGGTTCCGGCGCCGCCGCCGACGATCGGTTCGCCGCGCGCGACCATGGCGCGGAATTTCTTCAACAGTTCAGCGCGTTCAAATCGGGGCATCGATCACCTCGCCACCCGCCTGCGCGTGCTGGTGCGCCCCACGATCGAACGAAACGCCGCGACGATCGCTGCTGCGAATTCCGGCTCGTTGATGTTGCGCTTGAGCCGAATGAGCTGCCGGTTGCTGGTCTGGCGCACGGTCTGATCGAGCGCGCGGAACAGCGCAGTATCGGCGTCGGGATCCCAGAATGGCTGCCCTAATGCATCGAGCGCGGAGACGCCGCCTTCCGGCAGAAAGAAGCGTACCGGCCCGTCCATGGCGTTGAGGCGCTCGCCGATCCAGCGGCCCACACGTTCGTTCTCTTCGGCAGTGGTGCGCATCAGCGTGACTTGCGGATTGTGAACGTGCAGCTTGCGGCCACGGTAGCGCTCGGGGATCGTGTCGGGCGCGCCGAAATTGACCATGTCGAGCGCGCCGACCGAGCCGACATAGGGGACGCGGGTGCGAACAATGGCGCCGAAACGATCCTCGGTCGCCGGGAACACGCCGCCCATCAGGAGATCGCAGACCTCGGTGGTGGTGAGATCGATCACCCCCGACAACAGGCCGGAATCGACCAGCTTCTCCATCGAGCGGCCGCCGACGCCAGTGGCATGGAAGACCAGGCATTCGTAATCGCCGCGCAAGGCCGCCGCGACATTCTGCACCGCGGGCGTGGTGACGCCGAACATCGTCAGGCCGACCGCAGGCAAATTGACGCTCGGCTCGCGCGCGTTTGCCACCCGCTCGTCGAGCCGCGCCTTCACCATGCCGACAAGGGCGTTGGCGCCATTGGCAAGCACCTGGCGCGAGATCGAGTTCAGTCCCTGCACATCGGTGACCGAGTACATCATGGTGATGTCGGCGGGCCCGACATAGGGCGCGACATCGCCGGAGGCGACCGAGGAGACGATGAGTTTGGGCACGCCGATCGGAAGCGCGCGCATGCCCGGCGCCACCAATGAGGCGCCACCCGACCCGCCGGCGGAGATCACGCCGACGACGTCGCCCTGACGACGCAGCCAGTTGGTAAAGGCCTCCGCCATCGCCGTCACCGAGGCGCCGCGATCCGAGCCGAACACGGCGCTGCCGCCGCGCGGGTGGTTAAGGGCAATTTCCTGCGCGGAGACATCGCAAGATGCAGCCTTCCCGGCCGTCGAGACGTCGACGAGACGCGCGCGCAGCCCGCTGCCCACCACGATATCGCGGATGAATCTGAGTTCCTCGCCCTTGGTATCCAGCGTGCCGACGACAAGCACGGTCGGCCGTCCGGAGCTTCGCGCCGCTTCCATGTCGCGGCGCGGCCGCGCGGCCTCCTCAAGCCTCAGCACACCGGTCGAAAGCGCCCGCGCGCCGGACTCAATGCGCGCGATCGGCACCGGCTGCGACCATCGGGTCGGCGGCGTCGGATTGGAAATGTAGATGCGGATCGGAGCCGGGCTCTTCGGGCGCGGGGAAGCCGCCGTTCCTGCAACGTCGTCCTTTGCTTCCGGATTGACCTCGGCCTCGGCTTCGGCATGACGTCCGACACCAAGCAGGCGCTGTTGCAGGTCACGGTCAGAGGCCAGGCGCGCGGAATCGATAACGCGATTGACGCGGCCGTTGACCATGATGGCAACGCGGCTGGCGACCGTCGTCGCCACCCCGATATTCTGCTCGATGACGAGCACAGAAATGTCGCCCTCCTCACCCAGCCGCACCAGCATCTCCTCGACCTGTGCGACGATGACGGGGGCGAGCCCTTCGGTTGGCTCGTCCATGATCAGGAGGCGCGGATTGGTGACCAGAGCGCGCGAGATCGCCAGCATCTGCTGTTCGCCGCCGGAGAGCTGGCCTCCGCCATTGTTCTTGCGCTCGGCGAGGCGCGGGAATGTGTCGTAGATGCGCTCGACCGTCCACGCGCCACGGCGGATGCCCGCGGTCATGCGCAAATGCTCGTCGACGGTGAGCGAACGCCACAGACGTCGCCCCTGCGGGACGTAGCCGACGCCGAGCCGGGCGATCTGCGCAGGTTGCAGCGACAACAGGTCCTCGCCGCCCATGCGGACCGAACCACCGGTCGCGCGCACCAGTCCCATGATCGTCTTGCAGAGCGTCGTCTTGCCCATGCCGTTGCGGCCGACAACGGAAAGCACGCCGGAGTCGAGGGTCAGGTCGACGCCCTGCAGCGCGTGCGAGCGGCCGTAGTAGACGTCGAGGCCTCGGACCTCGAGGATCGGGGCGGCGCGGCGGGCGTCAGCCATGCGCGCCTCCGAGATAAAGCTCCTGGACTTCGGGATCGGACTCGATTTCCTGCGGCGGCCCTTCCTTGAAGATGCGGCCATTATGCATCATCGTAACGCTCTCGACGACGCGCAGCGCCACGTCCATGTCGTGTTCGATGATGATGTAGCCGATATGCCCGGGCAGCGATGTCAGGATCTCCACCAACTCGCCGCGCTCGGTCGGCGACAGGCCGGCGGCCGGTTCGTTGAACAGGATGAAGCGCGGGGCGCCGGCGAGCGCGAGCGCGATTTCCAGCTGGCG
>ODAK010002957.1_pt1 | contig 17750 bp, 17 predicted proteins | sample 1539591 | NCBI WGS metagenome assembly ODAK01 (sample SAMEA3539303, study PRJEB22396) | soil metagenome | biome: tundra; feature: field; material: soil | place: USA | collected 2010-05 | depth 0.15 m
CCAGCATCATCATCTTCAGCAGCCTGTGGGGAATCGCGTTGCACGAATGGAGCGGCGCTGGACGGCGGACCAAAGGGCTGCTGGCGCTGAGTTTGGCTTTGTTGCTGGCATCGACCATGATTGTTGGGTATGGGAATTATTTGGGCACCGCGCGGTCGTAACGCTCCCTTCCGGTCGCGGCTCGGTTAGCGCATTCGAAAACACCACGCGCATTGTTTCCGAGCCGCGACCGGGAGGGAGCGTGATCCAGGTCTAGAGCGCGTTACGCATAGCTGGATGCTGAGGGCGCATTTTTCTCGGATCGTTCGGACGTGATCCGTTCCAAATACCCGCTCTCGCGGAAAGCCTCCATCGGATTCTCTGGCAGTCCCTTCGATTTCGCCCATTCGACAATGGCGGGCCGCACGTCGGTTGAATAAGCGTCCTTCAAACCCATCTCCGCATCCACCAGCGCACACTTGGTCTGGCACACCGAGAGCCGTTCGTGATCAACGATCGCGGCCTTGGCATACAATTCCAACGCCGTGGTCACCGTTTGAATCATGGCCTCGATCTTGCCCTTCAGATTGTGGCTCTGATCCACCATGTATGCGATATCGGCGGGTTTGCCGGTCTCCCATTCGAAGAAACGAATTTCATGAAAGATGCGAAAAACCTGATATGGATCGATGGACCCCAGTGTGAGATCGTCGTCAGCGTAACGGCGATCGTTGAAGTGGAATCCGCCAAGCATGCCGGCATCCAGCAGCCAATCCACAATCTGCTCGATGTTTTGCGACTGATAATGATGACCTGTATCCACCAGCACTTTAGCTTTCGGACCGGCCGCTTTTGCCAGCAGCAACGCCATGCCCCAATCGGCAATGTCGGTGTGATAGAAAGCCGGCTCAAACGGTTTGTATTCCACTAGCATTCGCTGGCCCTCTGCCAAGCGCGCGGCCGCCGCCGCCAATTGTTCTTCAATCCACTTCTTGCGGTGGCGGATGTTTTGCGTGCCTGGATAATTCGATCCGTCGGCCAGCCACAGCGACAGATCGCGGCTTCCCAACGCGTTCATGATCTCGATGCTCTCGAAGATATGATTCAGGGCTTGTTGGCGCACTGCGGCATCCGGATTTCCGAGCGATCCGAATTTGTAGATCTGATCTTCAAACAGGTTGGGATTAATGGATCCAGGGCGCAGCCCGTACTTCGCGGCGAGCCGATGCACGTCGCCAGCGCTCGCCACTCCAGTCGGCAGATCCCACAGCACGTGGATGGCGACCGTGGGGCAGACTCCCGTCCAGCGATGCACCTCGGCCGCGTCGCTGAACTTCTCCTCGATGTTGGTGGCCGCCGCAGGCTGAAGAAATTTGCCGAAGCGCGTGCCGGTGTTTGCAAATCCCCAGGAGGGTAGCTCGATGTGGAATGAGTCCAGAGCTTTGCGGATGTTTTCGGACTGCTGGGTGGGCACTGATCCGATTATAGGACCACATTGCACCGACTCCGTTGAAGACGCGGGTCCGAATTATTGATTCCACGCAACCCGCTTGTGGCGCACGCAGGAGTGTGTGCCGTGTTCGCACTCTTGCGAACACCCGTGGCGACCGAACCCAAGCGTTCACACGAGTGTGAACGCGGCACGCTGGAGTGCGTGCGCCACGGGCGTCTTCATCACCTTTGGTGGGCCACCCGGCCCATGGGAACTCCCTCACGGTCGCGGCTCGGTAACACGCTACTTGTCGACGTAGAACAGATAGACAGCCGCGTAGTTCACACGCTCTTCAGCGCCCACGTGATGCGCATCGCAGGACCTATCAGATGGGGCGAGTCCACCGGAGGTGTCGATTCTATGAATGATTTTCACTTTCTCAAACTGTTTGGTCCCGTCTTTGGCCGGCAGTTCTACCCAATGAACCGCGTCTTTGTTGTTCGGCAGGAAATGCTCCACAAATCTGCTGTCGATCCTAACAATGCTGCCATCGGTCGCTTCCCAGGTTGGTCCTTTGTAATGGTGTACGGTTAACGTCCTCTCGCCGTTCATCATAATCGCATCGGGGTCTGGCCCCGTCCATCTGAAGCCTTGCAAGGTTTCCTGGCAGGTGTAAATCTGAACGCTCGAGGGCAGGGTTTGGAATTTAAACTGAACTCTTAGCCCGTTCGGATCTTTCAATTCCGAATTCGGCCGCGGATTCTGCGCGGTCTGCGAAGCAAGCGGTAATGACAAGAGGAACAGCAACAAGGGATTGTTCCAGTTCATAGTTACCGAAGAGTTTAGCATCCGCCAACATCCCTGTTGTTTTCCCAAAGGAAATGGGGCATACTACCTGTGGGTAACCAAAAGAGGTCGCAACGATGAGAGCTCTAAGGCGGTTCTTCACCCGGCTGGTCAACTCAATCCTTCGGCGTCGAGATGAGGAACGATTGAGGGAAGAGGTGCAAGAACACCTCGCCCTGCAGACGGCGGAAAACCTTCGAGCCGGTTTATCGCCGGTGGAAGCACGCCGCCAAGCAGTGCTTAAGTTCGGCGCAGTGGAAGCGATCAAGGAAGATTATAGAGATCAGCGAGGTTTGCCGTTCCTTGAAACGCTTTTTCAAGACACGCGGTATGGATTGCGCCAATTGCGCAAGAACCCTGGCCTGACCTTTACCGTTCTGCTGACCCTGGCTTTGGGAATCGGAGCCAACACCGCGATCTTCACCGTGGACTACGCCACCTTGCTGGCGCCATTGCCGTATCCCGAAGCCGGTCAGTTGGTGATGGTTTGGTCGAAGATACAAGGATCCCGCAACGCAATTTCCGCGGCGGATTTCACCGACTGGAAGCGGCAGAGCATCGCGTTTCAGGACCTGAATGCGCAGACTGAACGTTCCTTCAACGTCGCTACTCGCGATCAACCGGAAAACATGCAGGGCAGGATCACCACGCCAGGGCTCTACCGGATGCTCGGATGTCCGTTCTCGCTGGGCCGCGATTTTCTGCCGGAAGAAGGGCAGCCCGGTAAGGACCACGTCGTCATCCTCACGCATAAGCTGTGGGAACGCCTCGGAAGCGATCCCCATGTACTCGGCGCAACTGTGCGCATCAATGGTGAGCCGTATGCGGTAGTGGGTGTCTTCGCGCCGGGTTTAACAGACCGAGGCCAGGGAGAATTCGCCGTGCCACTGGCATTCACTCCCGAGCAATTCAATCGCGATATGCACTGGGTCGATGTCATGGGCCGCCTCAAGCCTGGTGTCACCATCAAGCAGGCGCAAGCTGATATGGATGCTGTCACAGCGCGCCTGGCCTTGACTTATCCGGCCAGCAATAAGGGTTGGGGCGCGTCTGTTGAGCCGCTCAAGAACAATTTCATACCCAGCGAGCGGATCATGACGCTCTGGCTGCTCGCGGGAGCAGTCGCGTTCGTGCTGTTGATCGCCTGCGCCAATGTGGCCAATCTGTTGTTGGCCCGAAGCATGACTCGTCAGAAAGAAATGGCGGTTCGCAGCGCGTTGGGAGCAAAATCCGCATCCATCTTTGCGCAGCTACTCACCGAGAGCCTGCTGCTTGCGGTCGCCGGAGGCGCGCTTGGCGTCGCTTGCGGATATGCCATGCTGCGGGGCCTGATTGCCGTGATGCCACCGAATACTTTGCCGAGCGAGGCGGACCTGCGTCTGAATTTTCCGATCCTGCTCTTCACCCTCGCCGCCACCAGCGTGGCCGGTTTGCTGTTCGGCTGTGCTCCCGCATGGTATGCCTCACACGTGGATCCCGCGGAAGCGCTCAAGGAGGGGGGGCGATCGGGAACCGGCGCCGGCCGCAATCGACTGCGCCGCTCGCTCGTGATTCTGGAATTCGCGCTGACCCTGACGTTGCTCACGGGAGCCGGTTTGGCGATACACAGCTTCTGGAATCTCATGCGCGTCGACCTAGGCGTGCGCACCGATCACACGTTTACGTTCTCGCTTCCGGTCCCCGATTCACGCTTCAACAACGCTGAGGGAACTGTCGCCTACTATCGAAGGATTCTGGAAGGTATTGCAGCCGTTCCTGGCGTGTCAGATGTCTCGGCGGAAACGGGAACGCCGCTCGAAGGCCCAGGCTTCAGCATGTTTTTTTCAGTGGCTGGCCAACCCACATCCGTTGATCCGTCGCAACGTACGGGTGGGGGCTTCGAGATGGTTACACCGAATTACTTCCGGACCTTTGGCATCCGGATCGTGAAGGGACGTGCGTTTAATGACCAGGACAATGCCTCCAGCGTGAAAGTAGCGATGGTCAACCAGGACTTCGCCGATCGTTTCCTCGAAGGAAGGGATCTGCTCGAAAACCGGGTAGTAGTGGCGCAGTTGTTACCGCACCCGACGCGCGTGGGCGATTCGGTGGAACGGCAGATCGTAGGTGTCTTTCACAATGTCCGGAGCGGTGGGTTCCGCGAGGACAATCCCGAGGTGTACGTTCCTTTTTGGCAGGCTCCCTGGCCCAGCGCCCGTATTGGCGTCAGGACTGCGAAAGATCCGGCAGCCTTGATGAAAAGCGTCGCGGCAGCCGTGCACGCCGTAGATCCGGAGATCGCATTTGCCAATCCCCGCACCATGGAACAAGTGCGGAACGACGTGCTGGCCGACGATCGATTTACGATGATCCTCTTTGCCGGCTTTGCTGCCATCGCGCTCTCGCTGTCCGCTCTTGGCATCTACGGAGTCATGGCATTTTCGATAGCGCAACGCTCGCATGAGATCGCCTTGCGCATGGCGCTGGGCGCAACCCGGAATAGCGTGCTTGCGCTAGTTCTAAGAGAGGGAGCGGTGCTGGCCTGCGCTGGATTGGGCCTGGGACTCATCGGCGCCTACTTTGTGGGCCGCACCATGCAGAGCGCGTTGTTCGGCGTCGGCGCGATGGATTTTTCCGCATTCGCCATGGTGGGTTTGATCCTTCTGCTTACCGCCCTCGTAGCCTGTTATCTGCCGGGCCGCCGCGCTGCGTCGCTGGAACCGGTGCAGGCGCTGCGTAGGGAGTAGCGACGCCACGAAAAAAGCACCGACTCCCTCACGGTCGCGGTTCGGTAACAAAGGTTTCGTCATTCGCTCGTAACGAAACAGTCCTATTGTTAAGAAATGCCACGGCGAGCGAAAGTAGCAGTGATCGGCGGGGGAGTCTTAGGATTAGCGCACGCCTACGTGGCGGCGCGGCGAGGCCACTCCGTTGTGCTATGCGAACGCGGCCGCGCGGCGACCGGCGCCTCCATCCGGAATTTCGGAATGATCTGGCCCATTGGCCAACCCTCCGGCGAGATGCACCGAATGGCGCTTCGCAGCCGCGAGATCTGGCTGGAGGTCTTGCAGGCAGCGCGGCATCCGTATCTTCCCACCGGATCGCTGCATGTGGCCTATCATGACGACGAAGCCGAGGTGCTGCGAGAATTCGCCGAAATCGCCCCGCGCGTGGGCTATGAATGCGAATGGCTGGATCCTTCCGGCGTAATCGAACGCAGCGGAGCGGTTCAGCCAAAGGGCTTGAAAGGCGGTCTCTGGAGCGCAACGGAATTGACGGTGGACCCGCGGCTGGTTATCTCCCGCTTGCCCGAATACCTCCGCGAGTTGGGCGTCAGTGTGCACTTTGGGAATGCGGTCACGCACATCGATCTGCCGTGGATCGAAACCGGCGCGGGATCTCATGAAGCCGATATCGCCATCGTCTGCTCCGGTGACGATTTCGAAACGCTTTTTCCGGATGTGTTCCGCTCGAGCGGCCTGACGCGTTGTAAGCTGCAAATGATGCGCACCGAGCCGCAGCCCGGAGCATGGCAATTGGGTCCATCGCTCGCGGCCGGGCTGACGCTGCGGTTCTACAAGGCGTTCCAGATGTGCGCGACCCTTCCGAAATTGAAGGAACGCGTTGCGCGTGAAAAGCCGGAGTACGAGAAATATCTCATTCACGTTCTCGTTTCGCAAACCGCGGACGGCGCCATTACGCTGGGAGACTCGCACCAGTACAGCGCGTGCGTCGACATCTTCGACAAGCCCGAAATCGATGATCTGATCTTGCGCGAAGCCGAAACATTTTTGCAGCTCCCTGATTTTCATGTAGCCGAGCGCTGGCACGGTGTTTACAGCACGCACGCCGAGAAGCCGTTTTTTGAGGCGGAGCCGGCCGCGGGAGTCCATATCGTGACCGCGCCGGGTGGTTCCGGCATGACGCTCTCTTTTGGATTGGCGGAGCGCACCATGGCGGGGTTGGGTCTGTGAAACTGCGTGCGGTTATTTTCGACTGGGCTGGCACGGTGGTGGATTATGGCAGCCGCGCGCCAGTGGCGGCATTGCAGTCCGTCTTCACGCCGGTGGGCGTGCCGGTTACGGTCGCGGAAGCGCGCGAATCGATGGGCATTGCGAAGAAGGCGCACATTCGGGCGATCCTTGAGATCAAGCGCGTGCGGGCAGCTTGGATTTCAAAGTACGGCGTGCCGCCTTCGGAAGCGAACGTCGACACGCTCTACGCGCGATTTATCCCGAACCAGATTCAAGTACTGGCGGACTATTCGGGACTCATCCCTGGAGTTGCGGACGCCGTTGCGGTGATGCGCTCCCGAGGTCTCAAGATTGGAACCACCACGGGTTACAATCGCGCGATGCTCAATTATTTGCTGGATCGCGCCGCTACTCAGAACTTTACTCCAGACTGCGCGCTCTGCCCCGACGACGCGGGCGCGGGGCGTCCACTGCCCTGGATGTGCTATCTGGCCGCCATCCGTCTGGAAGTTTATCCCATGGCGGCCATGGTGAAGATCGGGGACACTCCAGCGGATATCGAAGAGGGCCGCAATGCCGGCATGTGGACGATCGGAATCACGCGGACGGGCAATGAGATCGGCCTTACGGAAGACGAATGGACGCGTCTGCCGGTCGAGGAACAAGAGCGCATGTTGCGCAGTGCCGAGCAGAGGTTGCTGGATGCCGGTGCGCACTACACGGCGCCGAGCGTGGCTGAATGCGAGCCGATGATCGACCAGATTGAGACCTGCCTGGCCCTCGGCGAACAGCCGTAATGGTAGGACAAGTCTCCGACTTGTCCATTGCGCAAGCCGGAGGCTTACGCTACATATTCATGAAGTTGATACACGAGTAATCTAAACTGTCTGAATGCGGTTCTGGCAAGCGGTCACAGTTGCGCTGCTGGTGACTGGCTATGCCGGCTACTATCTATGCCGCTCCGACCTTTCCGTTACGTTGCCACTTCTGATCCAGGAGATGGCGGCGCACGGCATCCCCCGGGACGAAGCCACAACGCGGCTCGGGACCATCGCTTCGTTCGGCGTGCTGGCCTACGCGATCGGAAAATTCCCCAGCGGCGGCCTCGCTGACTTTCTCGGTGGACGCCGGAATTACCTTTTCGGAATGGCCGGGTCGGTTCTGTTCACTTTTCTCTTTGCCGTCTCTGGCGGAATCCCGCTGTTCACACTGGCGTGGATTGGAAACCGTGGCGTTCAATCGCTGGGATGGGCGGGCGTAGTGAAAATCACGTCCAAATGGTTTTCGTTTTCAACCTACGGCTCCGTGATGGGCATCATTAGCTTGAGTTTTCTGTTCGGCGACGCACTCTCCCGCCAATTCATGAGCGCGCTGATCGCGCATGGCCTGGGCTGGCGCGGTGTCTTCTATTCCGCGGGCGGAGTGCTGGCCGCACTGCTCCTGATCAACCTGTTGCTGGTGAAGGAATCTCCGCGCGAGCTGGGCCTTGGGGAACCCGCCGTCAACCCCGACAACCTGTTTCGCGACGCCGGCGAGAAACACACGCCTGAGAGCATCCAGTCCTTGCTCGGGACGTTCGGCAGCAGCCGGGTGTTCTGGCTGGTCTGTGTATTATCTTTGGGAATGACGCTGGTGCGCGAAACGTTCAATCTGTGGACTCCCACTTACTTCACACAGGCAGTGGGATTGACCAACGCCGACGCAGCGCAAAAGAGCGCGCTGTTCCCATTGTTCGGCGGGATATCGGTTCTGCTCTCGGGTTTCCTGAGCGATCGGCTGGGCCGTGCTGGCCGCGCCGGAATTATCCTGTGCGGCATGCTTCTGGCCGGCGCCACGCTTCTGATTCTGGGCATGGCTAATTTCAAGGACGTGCCTGGTTGGCCCGTGGCCTTGGTGGCACTGGTTGCGTTCTTGATTATCGGGCCCTACGCTTATCTTGCCGGCGCGATCGCGCTGGATTTCGGAGGCAAGCAAGCGAGCGGAACCGCTTCGGGCCTGATTGACGGCGTCGGATATCTCGGTGGCGTGCTGGCCGGCAATAGCATGGCGAACATCGCGGTAACCTGGGGCTGGAAGGGCGCATTCGCCGTGCTGGCTGCTGTCACCTGGCTAGCAAGCATCGCTGCCGCCCTCTACTTTGTGCACCAGCGGCAACCTGAACAGTGAATCAACATGAACGTCACAAATCAGATATTTGAGTTATTCCAGACCCGCGGACACGATGCATATTTCGGCGAAGGTGTTTCGCAACGCGAGCACGCGCTGCAGGCGGCTTGGCTCGCTCAGAACTCGAATGCGCGGCCGGCCTTGGTGGTAGCCGCGTTGCTGCATGATATCGGCCATTTGATCCACGGGTTACCGGAAAACATCGCCGACCAGGGCGTTGACGGGTATCACGAAGCGGCCGGAGCGAATTGGCTGAGCGCGCATTTCGGTTCCGAGGTGACCGAGCCCATCCGGTTGCACGTGGATGCCAAGCGTTACTTGTGTTCCACCGATCCCGTCTACCAGGCGATGCTTTCGCCATCATCACTGCAGAGTTTGGCGCTGCAAGGCGGTCCACTGAACCCGGAGGAAGCGCGGGCTATGGAGGCGAATCCCTTCTTCGCGGGCGCTGTTCTGCTACGGCGTTGGGATGACGCAGCCAAAGTTCCGGGCCTTACGGTTCCAGATTTTGAACATTACCATAATTTAATTGATTCCTTGGTTTGTGACAGAAATGTTAGTAAACGTGTCAAAAGGTACGTCAGCTAAGCAACTTTTACCTCTTCGCTCTTAGTGGACTTGCAGTAAGTACATTGTGTAACATAGGCTTATCCTTTGGAAGGATGGTTGCACTACCAGTCGAGAGGAGAATTAATCCCATGACACTTCGCAACACACCTGCGTTCTTGGGTGCCGTAATTGTCCTGTCATTGACGGGCGTGGGCTGCGCGACGAAGAAGAACGTCCGCGAAGCGATTGCGCCGGTACAGGATCAAGCTAACAAGACAGATACTCATGTTGGCACTTTGCAGAAACAAACCGATGAGAACAAGCAGTCCATTGGTGACTTGGATCGGCAGGTAGCAACCGCCGATGAAAAGGCGACCGATGCCGGCAAGAAGGCAGCCGAAGCGGCCGATGCCGCTGCGAAGGCGAACGCCGCTGCCGCGGAAGCTGCTGCGCGCGCCGAGGCCGCCAATACTGCTGTTCAGCAGACACAAGCGAAGCTGGACACATCCCTTCAGAATCTCGACAACTACAAGCTGGTCACAACCCAGCCTGTCTACTTCGGGCTGAACCGGACCATTCTAGCCAAGGATGAGCAACAGAAGCTGGATGACGCCGCTCAGAAGCTCACTAGCATGAAGATGTATATCGTGGAAGTGGAAGGCTACGCCGACCATACCGGTCCCAGCGCCTACAACCGCGAGCTCAGCCGCAAGCGGGCGGATGCCGTGGTGCATTACCTGGCGGTGGAAAAGAACATTCCGCTGCGGTCGATTCGCGAATTGGGCGTGGGAGCGGATTTCCCGAACGCTGACAACAAGACCCGGGCGGCTCGTAAAGAAAATCGCCGAGTGGACGTGAAGATCTATTCATTGGATGTCACCGGCCAATCGCCGGCAGAATCCTCGATGAACACTGCCAAGCCGCCGGCCCAGCCGTAATTCCACGGCTTGCTCGTGGGGCAGTTACTGTCTACGGCACGGGAGCTGCCCCCGCCGTCCCCGCGCATCAGCAAGGGGACGGGTACCATAGTGTATTGGTCACATCACCCAAATTTCATCCCGTCCTCGATCCCGAATTCATCCCCGCAGTCCTATGGAACCGCGCCTACCGCACCAAGGTCTTAGAGAGCGGATGCGCTCAAAACCTCGCGATCGCTCTTGAGCGTGGCGATGGTTCCGTCTCCGTCTATCGCAGCGCGACGCTGCCACACCAAGGCGCCAACATTCCTCTCAACCAGCGCTACACCGAGCGATTGCTGAAGTTCCTGCTTTGGCAGAAGGGCGGATATTTAGTAACCATCGCCGGCGATCCAGGCATTGCTGAATACCTCCGCCGGACTTACGCACCCGAAGGAGAGCGCGCCTTCGATTGGAAGTTCATCGGCCAGAGCGTGCACGGCCGGCCTCTCACCATCCAAACCGCGAGCTTCGAGAGCACTCCCGCGGAAAGAGAAACGGCCACGCCGCTCGGCCGCCATCTGGATGGTTGCCGCATCGGTTTCGACCTTGGCGCGAGCGATCGCAAATGCGCCGCCGTGCTGGACGGCGAGGTGATCTTCAGCGAAGAAATCGCCTGGGATCCGAGTGTGCAATCCGATCCGCAATATCACTTCGACGGCATTCACGATTCTTTGAAACGGGCGGCTTCGAGATTGCCGCGCGTGGATGCCATCGGTGGCAGTTCGGCGGGCGTATATGTGAACAACGAAATCCGCGTGGCGTCGCTATTCCGCGCCGTGCCGCAGCACCTGTTCGACACCCGCGTCCGGCGGTTGTTCTTCGAGCTCAAAGACGCCTGGGGCGGAATTCCGTTTCAAGTGGTGAATGACGGCGAAGTAACCGCGCTGGCCGGATCGATGGCGCTGAACGACAACGCCGTGCTGGGCATCGCCATGGGATCGAGCCTGGCGGCCGGCTACGTTACACCGCAGGGAAACATCACCACTTGGCTCAACGAACTCGCGTTTACGCCCGTGGATTATCGCGAGAACGCGCCGGTGGACGAGTGGTCCGGCGACCCGGGCGTCGGGGCGCAATATTTTTCGCAACAAGCGGTGGGCCGCCTGCTCAAGCCCGCCGGGATCGATCTTCCGAGCGACATGCCGCTGCCCCGCAAATTGATCGAGGTCCAAAACCTCATTGCGGCCGGCGATCCGCGCGCGCGCAAAATCTACGAAACCATCGGAGTCTACCTCGGCTACAACATCGCTCATTACGCCGATTTTTACGAGATCCGCAATCTTCTGGTGCTTGGCCGTGTAATGAGCGGACCAGGCGGCGACCTGATTTTGGCGACTGCCGGCCAGGTTCTGAACGAAGAATTCCCGGAACTCGCCGAGCAGATTCGTTTTCACATCCCCGGCGAGAAAGAAAAGCGCCACGGACAGGCCGTCGCCGCGGCTAGCCTGCCATCCATTCAAAAACAAGAGACGAGACATGCAATTTCATAATTCCAATACCGACCTGTTTGTCCCCGATGGCGCGCCGCCCGAAGCAGCGCTCGCGCGCACTACGCATTTGTGCATTGCAGCGCATCAGGACGACATCGAGATCATGGCCTATCACGGCATCGCCGAATGTTTCGGCCATAAAGACAAGTGGTTCGCGGGCGTTGTGGCCACCAATGGCGCCGGCAGTCCCCGCAGCGGGATCTATGGCAGCTACACCGATGAGGAAATGCAGAAGGTGCGCCTGATCGAACAACGCAAGGCAGCGTATGTCGGCGACTACGCCAGCCAGATCCAGCTCGGGTATACGAGTTCGCAGGTGAAGAACCCGGCGGAGACGGCCCTGGTGGACGATCTGAAGCAGATCCTGCGCGCGATGCAGCCTGAGGTTGTGTACCTTCACAATCCGGCTGACAAGCACGATACGCACATCGGCGTGCTGCTGCGCTCCATCGCTGCGCTACGTGCCGTGCGTGACTCGGTCCGTCCGAAAAAGGTCTACGGCTGCGAAGTGTGGCGCAATCTGGACTGGATGCCGGATGAGGCGAAACAGGTCCTGCCGTCATCCGCGAAGCCCAACATCGCCGCTGCGTTGGTGGGCGTTTTCGATTCTCAGATCAGCGGCGGCAAGCGTTACGATCTCGCGACAGCCGGCCGGCGCCTGGCCAACGCCACGTATTTTGCTTCCCACGGGACCGACCAGGAGACCGCCCTAAGTTTCGCGATGGATCTGACGCCACTCATCGAAGATCCGAGCTTGTCGATTGCCAATTACGTCTTAGGCTTCATCGACAGTTTCCGCGCAGACGTACAACGTCGGCTCACGCCGCTCGGGTAAACCCTCGCTCATTCGCCGGTTATTCGGTTATTCGGTTCTTCAGTTCTTAGGTTCGCCCTGTTGGCGAATCAACGTAGCCCCGCGCGTTAGCAAGGAAGCAGTGCTTTGAAATCGTATATTCTTAGAAACATCCTTCGTATCGAAGTGGCATCGGACAGCATCCGTTAACACGCCGGATTCCTTATAGCAATCGAATCATCATAGTCAAAGCTGCCGAATATAGCCCTATCACTCCCGGGGCGGTCGCAGTTCTTCGGTTCCGAAACAGAGACCATCACTCACTTATAGCGGATCGATGCTGTGTCCGAACCGATGAACCGAATAACCGATGAACGGTTTACTCTTTGATCGGCGCCCTCGGCGGCTTGGGCGCATCCGGCTGGCTCGGTATGCTCGGGAATGTCACTTCGTCCGCACTCGCCTTGCGCACCGTCACTGCGCCACGGCCGGTCTCCAGGCGCAGTTGCGGACCGCCTGAACCTCCCACAATCGTGGCCCCGTGGGTGCTTTCGTCCACGCGCAACGGCGCGCCGAAGTCGTTGTGGACCTCGCCGTGATCGGTGGATGCCTTCAGATCGAACTTCGATCCTTCCGCGAGCGCCAGTTCCAGGTCGCCCGATCGCGTGTGAACCTCGATTTTCGGAATATTCTTGCCGGGCCGTAGATCGACATTGCCGCGATCCAGCGTCAGATCCAAGGCTTGCGCGAAGTTAGAAAGCTGGATGTCCCGCGAGCGCGCGTTCAAACGGATCGGTCCGATCAAATTATCGGCGGTGAACTCGCCCAGGCCCATATGAATCTGCCCGGGGAGTTTTTCGCAGCTCACGCTGATCTGCGTATCTTCCCAGCGCAGCGGCTTGGCCAAATTGCTGAGCTGAATCTGACCCGTATATGTTCCAGCCACGGTCACTTGGCCGTCGATATTCTGCAGCTCCACGTCCTGGCCGCGGCCCTTCAAGTCCACGCTGCCCTTCACGCCGATGGCCCGAATGATATCGCTCTTGCGCAGGTCGATGCGCACGTCGCCGCCGATGCTCTCCAGGCGCACACCCGCGTTATCACTGCTGATGTCCACCGCGCCATTCACGGTCTGAATATCGAAATCGCCGGTGCGGCCATGCCCCTCAATGGATGACCCGATCGGAACCGTAATCTCCAGCTCCGCGGTGGCGGGCGTCCGGTCGCTCACGCGGTCCTGGTTGGTGCGAACGATAATTTCATCGCCCTGCGGGATCAGCTCGAGCGGTGTCTCCTTGTTGGCTTTATCCGCTTCGCTCTGTTGGAACGAACGCACTGTTTCGTGTCCGCCCGCGCTTACCGTGGTCGCATCTTTCGATCCAGTGATCTTCGCATTGCCCCGAAAGTTTTCAATCAATACCTTGCAGTTTTTCGCGCAAGGTTTTTCTACCGAAGTAAGCGTGTAGTCGTAGCTGTCGCCCAAATCCATCATCACGCCATGCCAGGCGCGACCGGTTGGAAACCAGGCCGTATAGTGACGCGCGGTATACATCGATCCGCCGACGATGCAAATCAGAAAAACCAGCATCCACTCGCCGCCTGAAATCCCGTTGCGCGGGATGGGCTTCGACATGATGGCCCACATCAGGATCTCGATCAATCGCAGCCCGCCCCACGCAATCAGCACAAACGGCCAGTATTTGGCGATGATATCCACAAGAGGAATTTCGGGCCACAGATTCCGCAACAGAAACAGTCCGCCAATCCCAATGAGAATCAGCGGTCCGATTACCGACCCCCGTCTCATATCGCGCTCCCTCCCGCGGGTCCCGAGTCTTGAACCACGGGTCTCGCCACCACTTTTTCCATCAGTTTCAAAAGCCCGAACAGGATGATCAGAACCGGCCACGTTCGTCCAAAGCCGTATATGCCGAAATAATCGATGGCCACCAACGTCCCCAGTGCGATTAGCATGATGGGGCCGCGAATTGCCTGGATCAAGCTATAGCTAATGTCGTTCATGGGACGCCTCCCGTACTCCGGTTGGCCGCGAGCTGTCGCGCGGAGCCGACGCCGAGACGCGCTCGTACAGCATGTACACTCCCAGACCGATCAAAGCGATGGGCCAGTACCGGATGAATTGACTGAAACGGATAATCTCCATATTGTTGAGCAGGAATAACAGTCCCACCGCGATCAGAACCGCGGGCGCCACTGGAAAACGCGACCCGTGGCCATGCAACGAAACCAGGCTCGAGAATTCGTCCACCGGTTGCCCCGCCAGGCGTTTCTTGGCCGTGTGATAGGCCTCGAACGCCATATAGAACACCCACACGCCGATCATCATTCCGAACAGCGGTTCCAACCCGCCGTTATCGCCGCTGTTCACGATGCTGATCAGTATGCCGAGAATGACTACATGCACCAGACCCTTGACGTATTGGCCGTTGTAGATGGCGCCCACTCCGGGAATGAGTCCCAGCAGAAACGCGATTCCTGGCGACGCACCCACGTCCGGTATCGGCGGCGGCGTTGGCGCCGTGTAGGGCGAATAGCCAGTTCCGGGAGGAGGGCCCGCCGCGGCTGGAGCTGGAGCAGGCACGTGTTCCTCACAGTAGATGGTTCCGTCAAACACTCGCCGGCAGCCCTCGCACAGCGCCTTGCCACAGGCTCTGCAATACGCGATGGCCGGTGCTTCTGGATGATTTAAGCAATTCATGATAGTTACCTCTTCTTCTGACTCGTTCCAGCTTCCGGCTTCTGCCCGCTACCGTCTGTCTTCTGCGTGCTGCTTTCTGCCTTCTGCTTACTGCCTTCGTCCCCTTGCTTACGCGCGGGGCTTGTACTCTGTGCCTGTTCCTGATCGGTCCATTCCTTCAATCGCGACTGGATCTCGATCACCAGCCGGAGATTGTCGTAGTATTTCACCGTCCGATCCCACATGCGATGCGTGCGGTCGTCGATCGAGGCCCAGATCTTCACCGGATCCAGGTCCGACGGACGCAATTGCCGCGGCGAGATATGAGCGAAATTCGCGATCATCGAAAACGACAGCACCGTCATCGCCATCCCCATCACATAGCGCGGCTGCAATAGAGCGTGCACCCAGCCGCCGGTTAGCTTCCACCACCAGGATCGCTTTTCAGCCGTCGGCCGCCCGGTGGGCAACTCATGCAGGATGCGCGTCAGCAGCTCGGCCGGAGGTTCCGCCGGGGCCACGGTCTCGATGAAGGCCGTTACGCCTGCCACATCCTTGGCCAGCTCGGCGCAGGCGCTGCATCCAGCCAGATGACTTTCGAGGGCAGTCTTCTCCTCACCGCGGAGAGTTCCGTCCACGTAGTCGCACAGCAGGATTTCCAGCTCAGCGCACGTCATATACGAACCTTATGCCGGCGAAGCACCCGTGCTAGCTCGGCACGCCCCCGGTTCAACCGCGACTTCACCGTTCCTTCCGGAACATTGAGTACTTGCGCGATCTCCCGATATTCTAATTCTTCTAGATCCCGAAGAATCACGGTCTCCCGCAACTCTGGCGACAACTTTTGCAGGCCCGCCTGCAGAACTTCACTCGCTTCCCGCCCGGCCAGCATTCCGTCTGTTCGTGCCAGCACGGCGGTGGTTTCCTCTAAAACCTTCACTTGATCTTCGATCGATTCGGTGGCCCGATCCATCCGCGTCCGGCGGTAATGATCGATCAGCAGATTACGCGTCAAACGCGTCAACCATACCACGAACAATCCTTCACCGGACCGGAAGCTTTTTAGATTTTTGAACACCCGCAAAAAAACGTCCTGCGTCAGGTCCTGCGCTTCCGCGTCGCTGTTCGTGAAGCGGTAGCAAATGGAGTACACGCGCCGGGTGTGCAGCTTCAACAGATCTTCCCAAGCTGCATCCTGCCCGGTCAGGCACCGCTCTACGAGTTGGGCATCCGCATCCAAATTGTTGGCCGTCCGACCCTGTGGGTAAGGTGGCACCCAGTTCCATTTTGCTGCCGGAATCGCCACCGTGGCCATGACTTCTTTAATCTCCGCTTCCAGTTAAGAAAACGAAGATCTATGATAAGAAGTTCACTTGAATCCAAGATTTACATTCTTGAAGGGCCACGTCCAGCGTACCAATTGCCGAGGCGGAATGCTTTCCGAACGCTCCAGCACCGGGCCAGTTAGGATGTGGGGCAGGATGCCATCCCAATGTCACTTAGTTTTCCCAAAGCCGGGGATCCAGATGCAGTCGTGGGGCAGACCCCCTGGTCTGCGCGGGTCCCCCTGGACCCGCTCCTCGCCAGTGAAATCAGCTTCCTCCAAACCAGGCAAGCCGACGAGGGCGTCGGCTGCGGACCAGGGGGTCCGCCCCACCACCACTTCAGATCGTTCAGCCCCGGCAAAACTAAGTGACATTGGGATGCCATCCTGCCCCACACGAATAGTTAAAATAGGGTCCACGTGTCCAAATACATTCTCGCGATTCTCGCGGCCTGCTCACCAATGATAGCCGAACAACTTCACATCGATCATGTAACAGTTGCGGGCCGCGATTTGCACGCCATGCAGCAGGCCCTCCAGGCAGCCGGCCTTCCCTCCGAATACGGCGGCGCGCATTCCAACCATGCCACCGAAATGGCGCTCACCAGTTTCCCCGATGGCTCTTATCTGGAGCTGATCGCTATTCAGCCGCACGCCGATCCCGCCGCCGTTGCCGCGCACACTTGGAGCAAATTCCTGGAAGGAAACGCCGGACCATGCGCCTGGGCCACGCGTGTCGCCTCCATCGCGGCCAAAGACAAACCGCTCAAGAACGGACGCAAGCGACCCGACGGCGTGCAACTGGAATGGGAGACCGCTCAAGTTGGGCCCGGTAATGGAACTTTTTTCCCGTTCCTGATCCACGATTTCACGCCGCGCGATCTGCGTGCTTATCCCAGCGGCAAGCCCACCACCACCAGCTTCACCGGCATCGTCAAAGTCTACATCGCTGTGAAAAATCTGAACGCTGCCATTGCCGAATATCGACGCGTCTACACACTCGCCGAACCCGAACGCGCGGACGACGCAGATTTCGGCGCGAAGCTCGCTTCATTCAAAGGAACGCCGGTTGTTCTTGCCGCCCCGCTCGGAGAATCGTGGCTGGTGGGGCGCCTCGAACGCTTCGGCGAAGCCCCGTGCGCCTTCGTACTGGGCCGCGCGAAACCGGCCGACAAAATCACTTGGCTCGATCCTGGTTGGCACTTGGGCGTCCAATGAAATCCGCCGCTCTTCTATTCCTTGTGCTGCCCGGATTCGCCGGCGCCCAACTCGCCATCGACCCTCAGCTCTCCGCCGAAATCGCCAAAATCAAAGCGATCGATAACCACGCACACCCCGTCCGCCCCGTGTTTGACGGACAAGACAAAGACACCGAATTCGACGCGCTCCCTGTTGATGTGATGGAGCCGTACACCGAGCCCGTCCGCACGCGCGAAGGAAGCTCGCTCGTGATTGAGGCATGGCGCCAACTCTTCGGCTATCGCTACGAGGATCGCGCGCCCGATCACGTCGCAGAATTACAGCAGCGAAAAAAGCAGCTCTTGCAGGAGAAAGGCGACGG
>ODAK010002960.1_pt1 | contig 17741 bp, 15 predicted proteins | sample 1539591 | NCBI WGS metagenome assembly ODAK01 (sample SAMEA3539303, study PRJEB22396) | soil metagenome | biome: tundra; feature: field; material: soil | place: USA | collected 2010-05 | depth 0.15 m
AGAAACGGAACCGCCGCAGTGCCGGCCACCGCGAATAAACGCATGGCCTTTCAGGGAATCTCGTAAGGGCTGTTCAGCATCGCGGCTCAGCCCCGTTCCCGCCGTGCTGCCCGATGTAGCAATCGGCATCGAACTTCTTTGCGATCGAAGCTCCCGACATGGGCCGAAGGAGACCAAAAATCGGACGGTTGAACCAAGGCCGATCATGCTTGCCCACAATGGCCCAGGCAATGCCCGCGTAGCCGTTCGGGTCGCGTCCGTCCAACTCGTACCGGTCATTCAGTTCAACTGCCCACTCAAATGCCCTTGCCGGGTCGGGTGCCCATTCCAGGATCTTCTTGGCCCAGTACATGCGCATGTATCCATGCATCCAGCCCGACACCACCATCTCCCGCTGGGCGGCATTCCAAAGCTCGTCGTGGGTGAGGCCGCACTCCAGTTGCGCAAGGCTGTAGCGATAGGGGCGCGGGTCGGCCGCGTGCTCTATCAGCGTCTTGCGAGCCCACGGCGCGGCACAGTCCCAGGTGTCGTAGTCGGGAGTATGGCGCACAAACAGGACCGCCAGTTCCCGCCAGCCAATCAGTTCGTCCAGGTATTTGTCGCGAGCCGAGGCCGGCGCCTGCCCTCGCTTGACTGCTTCCTCCACGGACAACGCGATTGTCAGCGGACCGATGTTGCCAAAGTGAAGCCAGGGCGACAGTCGGCTGGTGCCCCGCAATTCCGGATGGTTCCTGGCCTCTTCGTAACTCGCCAGTTCCAGGCGGACAAATTCATCCAGCCGCTTGAGCGCGGCGTGCGTGCCTCCGGTAAAACTATCCACCGGACGGATGGTGCGGTCGAGCTTTCGAAAACCTTCGGTAATATCCTCCGTAACGGAAATGCCGGCAAACTCTTTCCAGGGCCTCCACGAATGAACGGGTGCGATCGTCTCCGGTGGAACAAGATATTTGGGCAGCTCTGCCTTGAGGTGCGGGCGAAAATGGTGCAGAAGCACGAAGCTGCGGTTGAAGATCCTCGACGGCACCACCACTTCCGCATCTACTGTCCAGAAGGGGAGTTTGAGGCGCCCCGCTAGCACACGCCGCCATCGCTCCGGCTCGCGGCAGGGGTTTTCGTCCCCGATAAGAAGCGCCGCTTCCACCTCTTCAAGGAATGATTCCAATGAGTTGTCTGGATGCCGCCGCAGCACAAACCCCACGCCGCGCGCGGCAGCGTCTTCCACCACGTCGCGAAGACCTTGGGCCATGAAGTGGTAGTGCCGCAGGTTGGCATTGGGATAGTTGGGAATCACGGAAAAAAACACCACCACCGGCAGGCCAAGAATGTTGCCCGCCTCGATGGCAAGATCCAGCGCCGGATTGTCCAGGATGCGCATCGCCCGCTGCATCCAGTAGACGACGCACCGGCCGCCCTTGCGCGGCACCCCTCCTTGCCGCACCAGTACGCGAGGCTCGGCGGCGAGCAAGCCAAGTTCCTCCGGCAATCCGTTACGCATGGATTTCACTTCGGAAAATCGTGATTTTCATTTCATTTCCATTACAACAGCAAGCCAGGCTCTCACATGCCGACGGTCGTTCATGGCCAAGCCGCCACCGCATAACGAACCTGCGAAGTGCCTCGCGGACGGGATAAGATGATAGAAATGTCCACCAGCAAAGTTGGCGAGAATTCGCAGCAGGATGCCGCGTATGCAAACTTTATCGAGCGATTTGCTGACTACGCCAAGACCGCTGCGCTGGACCGGTTGCGCGCCGCCGATTACCGCCTGTTGGACCAGTTGCACCAAGTCTACCTTGATTACACAGGCGGCTCTCTCTATGCGGAATCCCAAATCGAGCAGCACCTGGCGCTGCTGTGCTCCGGCGTCTTCGGTAATCCGCACTCCCACAACCCAACTTCGACGGCCATGACGGAGTACCTTGAGCGCACCCGCCGATTTGCCCTTAGCTATTTCAACGCCGGCGCGGACGACTACATTCTGGTCTTCACGCAAAACGCTTCTGGAGGGCTGAAGCTTGTCGGCGAATCCTTTCCGTTTTCGCCGGGGAGCCGCCTCCTGCTCACTTTCGACAACCACAACTCCGTGAACGGAATTCGCGAATTTGCGCGCGCCAAAGGCGCCGAGATCGCCTATGCGCCGCTGGTTTCGCCGGGTTTGCGCCTCGATCTGGAACGGCTCGAAGAACTGCTGAATAGAGCCGACCCGGACCGCGAAAATCTTTTCGCTTATCCCGCACAGTCAAATGTCTCCGGAGTCAAGCACCCTCTTGAACTTGTGGCGCACGCGCAGAGCAAGGGCTGGCGCGTGTTGCTGGATGCCGCGGCTTTTGCACCCACAAATCGCCTCGACCTCAAGGCCGTGCAGCCGGATTTTGTCGTTGTATCTTTCTACAAGATGTTCGGTTATCCGACGGGTGTGGGCGCATTGCTAATTCGCAAATCCGCCCAAGCCGAGTTGAAACGGCCTTGGTTCGCCGGCGGGACGGTCAACTTTGCATCTGTTCAGGGTCAGGCTCACGTCCTCGCGCGAGACGAAGCGGCTTTTGAAGACGGCACGCTCAATTACCTGTCGATTCCGGCGGTCGAAATCGGACTGCGCCACCTCGGGTCGATCGGAATGGACACGATCGCGGAACGAGTGCGCTGCCTGACGGGATGGGTACTCGAAGAGTTGCTCGCACTGCGCCACAGCAATGGCCGTGCCATGGTTCGCATTTACGGACCTGCCACAATGCAGGCCCGCGGCGGCACCGTTACGCTCAACCTGTACGACCCGCAAGGTCACCTGCTGGATTACCGCCGCATCGAGGAATTGGCCGGTCTGGAAGGCATCTCGCTTCGCTCCGGCTGCTTCTGCAATCCCGGCTCCGGAGAGATGGCCGAGGGCTTGACGGAGGAAGACATGCGCGCCGCAATCGCGATGGGGCCCGACGTCAACCTTTTCAAGTTTGTGCAATTGATGCAGAGTCGGGGCCACAAAAGCGCAGGCGCCATTCGCGTTTCCGTCGGCCTGGTAAGCAACTTTGCCGACGTGTGGAGATTTCTGAAATTCATCGCCGGCTTCCGCGATCAGACACAGCTAACTATCGGGCAGGTGACCTTCGATATCGAATCATGTCGCGTGATTCGCGACGGAAGTTAGTTCGGCCTGCGCTTCTACCACTGTCCCCACGCCCGGGTGATGTAGTCCGATAGCGTCATTCCAACCAACACCAGGAACATGAAGATGCCCGCCCCGACCGTAAGCATGGTCAACTTGGTGCTGTACTTAACATGCATGAAAAACAGCACCACCAGCGTTGCCTTGGCGCAGGCAATGGCCAGGGCGATGATGGGGTTGAATATGCCCAGATCTATAAACGATGCCCCGACGGTAATCGCAGTACCCACCAGAAGCGCGATCAGAATCACCACGTAAACCCTCGGGCTGACGATGTGATGCGCGTGTTCGTTATGCTCTGCCATGCCGCTTGTCCTTTATTGATGCCTGCTGATCAGGTAAAGCAACGGGAACAGGAAGATCCAGATGATGTCGACAAAGTGCCAGTAGAGGCCGAAGTTTTCGACAAAGGTCACGTGGCCTGTTGTGTAAGCTCCGGCTCGCGCGCGGAAGATCATGTACCCCAGAATTCCAATACCGATGATCATATGCAGCGCATGCATTCCCGTCATGGCGAAATAGAGCGAGAAGTAGGTTTCCGTTTTGCGTGCCATATCCAGGGGCAGTGGCTTGTCCCCGGCCTCACGCGCCTCTTTGTCGCTGTCCGGATCGAGAAACGACTGTAGACTGTAGTGCCAGCTCGGCACGTGGTGTTTTTCGATCTTCTCCGCATACTCGATGGTCTTGATACCCAGGAAGCCCAGTCCGAGAATGAAGGTGAGCACCAGGCATAGCACCAGGCCGCTTTTGCGCCGGGTCTCCGCGCACCACACGCCCATGGCCATGGTGAAGCTGGAAGTAATCAGCACCAGAGTATTCAGTCCGCCCCAATAAACGTTCAACTGGTGCGACGCCGCGACAAACGCCGGGTAGTACCAATTGCGATAGATCAGGTAGGCGGTAAACAACCCGCTGAAGAACATGAGTTCGGTGAGCAGAAAAAGCCACATCGCAAAGTTGGTTGTGTCCGCCTGCTGCTCGACGGATTCGAAGTGATGGCGCAGATAGGCAGGATGCTCTTTGTGAGCCGCTGCTTCGCCGCCTGTGACAATCACATGGCTATCCGGCACTGGTCGTCACCTCTTTTTCTTTCTGAGCCTCGAGCCACTCATAGTCGTACGCTTCGTGATCCATGATGGGCATCTCAGTGAAGTTTTCTGTCAGCGGCGGTGACTGCGTTTGCCACTCAAGACCCGTGGCCTGCCAGGGATTGTCCCCGGCAATCTCTCCATATCTCAGCGACCAGGTGAGATAAAGCACAGGCAGCAAATATCCCACGCCAAGGATAGTTGCGCCCGCGGTCGAGAAGACATTGAGTACCTGGAACTCCGCCGGGTAGGCCGCATAGCGCCTCGGCATGCCCAGCGTGCCAAGGATGAACTGAGGGAAGAACGTAAGGTTGAATCCGATAAACGTCACCAGCGCGGCCAGTTGCGAGATTTTTTCCGGATACATGCGACCGGTGATTTTGGGCCACCAAAAGTGAATGCCGCCAAGGAAAGCCATCAACATTCCGCCAACCATCACAAAGTGAAAATGCGCAACTATGAAATAGGTTTCGGTCAAATGAATGTCGGTGCCCGACGTGCCCAGGAATACGCCGGTCATGCCTCCAATGGTGAACAGGCCCATGAATCCGAACGCGTAGAGCATCGGAGTTTCAAAGGTAATTGACCCCTTGTAAAGCGTGAACGTCCAGTTGAATATCTTGATGGCCGATGGCACGGCAACCAACATGGTCAGCAGGGAAAACACAAGCATCGAATAGTTCGAGATGCCCATGATGAACATATGGTGCGCCCAAACGAAGAAGCCGAAGACCGCAATTGCCACAGAGGAGAAAGCCACAGCCGTATAGCCGAATACCCGCTTGCGGCTGAAAGTGGATATGATTTCGTTGATCACGCCCATGCCGGGCAAAATCATGATGTACACAGCAGGGTGCGAATAGAACCAGAACAAGTGCTGGAACAAAAGCGGATCGCCGCCCTTGGTGGGGTCGAAGACGCCGATCCCGATCGTGCGCTCGAGAGCTACCAGCACAATGGCAATGGCCAGCACCGGTGTGCCCAGCACCATAAGAATACTGGCTGCATAGTGCGCCCACACGAACAACGGCAGCCTAAACCAGGTCATGCCCGGCGCCCGCATCTTGTGGATGGTTACGATGAAATTCAACCCGGTGAAGATGGAACTGAATCCGGCCACAAAAACTGCCAGGCCCGTGGTAAGCACGTTGGTGTTGACATAGTGCGTCGACAATGGGGTGGTGAAGGTCCAACCAGTATCCACGCCTCCAGTGGCCATGGTGTAAAGAGCCAGGAGCCCTCCAGCCATGTATAAGTACCAGCTCAGCAGATTGACCTTGGGCAGGGCCAGATCCTTGGCCCCGATCATCATCGGAATGAAAAAATTGCCCAGCGTAGCCGGCACCGAGGGAACAAGGAAGAAGAAGACCATGATGATGCCGTGCATGCTGAACACCTTGTTATAAGTGTCGGTAGCCATCAGGTCGCTTTGCGGCGTCAGCAATTCCAGGCGAATAAGCCCTGCAAGGGCTCCGCCGATAAAGAAGAAAAACGTAATCGATATCAGGTAAAGAATCGCGATCCGTTTGTGGTCGCCAGTCAAAAGCCAACTTAGTAGGCCGTTCTCCTTGCTCAGGTAATTGACCTTGGGGATCCTGGCTGTCGACTGGTCAGGGAGACTGAGAATTGTGTCGCTCATTGCTTCACCTTCCCTTGCGAAACGTGCCCTTGTGGAGCAGACCCCTGCGCAGCGGGCTTCTGTCCCTTGGGCGCGGGCTGGCCTTCGCTCTCCGGCAGCATGTCGGTCGTGTTCAGCGTCTGCTGGATGCGGTAGTCGGAGTTAAGGTTCTTGATATATTCAACCAATGAAATGATGCCCTCTTCGCTGACCTGCCCCTGATAAGTGGGCATGATGGGCGCATAACCCTGGGTTAGATGCTGCGAAGGATTCAGGATCGATTCGCGCAGGTAGGCATCGTCGGCCACGATGGTGCCGCCGGTCGAAAGTGCCAGCTTCGATCCGTAAACGTTGGCCAAGCTGGGGCCGCGCGCATCCGGCCGGGTATTGTGGCAGGCAGCGCAACTGAGACTGGCGAAAAGCCGCTCCCCGTTCTGCGCCAGCGAAGCACCGCTGGTGGAGTCGGCCAGCCACTTCCTGTAGTCTTCCGGCGTGAGGACCACGATGTCGCCAACCATCTGCGAGTGATTCGTTCCGCAATATTGCGTACAGAACAAGTGATAGGTGCCCGGCGTTGTAGCTTCAAACCATACAGTTGTATAGCGGCCGGGAATCGCCTCCCTCTTCACACGGAAGGCCGGGATGGAAAAGCTGTGAAATACATCTTGCGAAATCAGGGTTACTTGAACCGCCTTGCCCATCGGTATATGCAGCGAGTTGATCTCATGCTGGCCTCCCGGATGTTCTACCTTCCACATCCACTGCTTGCCCACCACGTAGATGTTCATCGCGTTGGCCGGCGGTGTAAACACGCGGAAGTAAATCAGCGCGCCCCACACAAACATGATGAGAAACAGGCCCAGCGGGATGATGGTCCAAGTAGCCTCCAGCAGCGTGGAGCCCTCCACCTGCACGGCCACCGGATGCCGCTTTTTGCTGTAGATGATCGAAAAGCTGGTGATCAGCAAAACTACAATCGTGAGCCCGATCAAGCTCACAAGAATGAGGAAGAAAAGTAGTGCGTCCATTTCAGGCGCAAGACGCGATGCTTCCGGCGGAAACAGCGCGGAATTCGTCAACCATTTGACGAGGAACTGCCAGATTGTTGGACTGATATGGGCCATTCGGTTATCCGTTCACCTTTGTGTCTGTTCCTGACTTCCCTGGCGGTTTATCCTGGCGAACGTCCCGCCGGAACATGACCAGCATGAATCCACCCAGGGTGAAGACGGTCACCAGCCCGCCCAGTTGCACTACCCGCGCCACGATAAGGGAGTGCTTGTTGGTCTTTGGATCGTAGTGGTAGCAGTAAGTGAGTATGTTATCCACCGGCGAGCCGATGTGGTTGGTTGAGGCCTCGACGAGCCCGAGGCGCAAATCCTTGGGGGAATACTCGACGCCCATGTAGTATTGAGCGAGTTTGCCGGCGGGCGTCACGATCTGAATTGAACTTGCATGCGCGAACTGAGTTAGTTTGCCGTCTGGTCCGGGTATCTTCACGTAACCGAAGCCCACCGCCTTGGTCAGGGCATCGATGTTCTCCTGCGTACCGGTCATAAAATGCCAGCCCGCCGCCGTCTCCGGATGTCCATAACGCTTGAGATAAGTGCGCTTCTTGGCCGCGGCCAGGTCCGTACCCTCCGTAGGATCGATGCTTATCACAATTACGTCAAAGTCTCTGCCGGCAACAAAGTTCACCATCTGCAAGGCGCCGGTAAGTCCGTTCAGTTCCTCCGAACACAGCATGGGGCACTGATAGTAAACCAGTGCCAGAATCGCCGGCCGCTTGCCGAAGTAGCTGGCCAGTTGAACCTGCTTTCCCTGGTCGTCGGTAAAAGTCAGACCAAGCGGCAATTGCTCGTTCAACCTCTGCGCAATACCCACTCCATTCAGAATCGCCGGCGGCTTGTCGCTCACCTGCGCCATCTGCTTTTCATCGTATCGCGACACCTGTGCCATTAGAGAAGGAGTTAGTGCGACCAGGTAACCAGCCGCCGCCATCGCAGCAGCTAGAGTCGCCCTCCGCCAACCTCTCCGCATTCTTCCTGCGCTCCGCATGATTCAGTTTCCCTTCTATCGCTAAGAGCAATCATTCGAAACCATCGACCCACACCAACTGCTATTACGCTTTTCTGAATTTTGCTAGGTCTACCGGTATTGCGGGATGAGTTACGCGACTATTGGCGCCGTCCCGCCTCAACCTTCTGCGCCTGGGCTTGGTCAAGTTCATAGCCGGTGCGCGCAAACCCATTGGTCAGCGGCACGGTCACGGTTGGTTCCTGGTCTCCGGTCAACAGCGGCGCGTGCTCCACGGCGGGCGCCACCGGCAATCCACTTTTCGCGATTAGTTCCATGGCCCGTTCGATCGGAACCCTGACCTTGCCCTGGCCCCGGTCGGCCCAACTGTAGTTATTCAGCAGCAAGTCTTCCCGCCCATGCAAGTCCATAACATCCTGGTTGCCGTCGTCAATTTGCAGGCGCGGTGTGGGAAACTGTTGCGTCAACTCAGCCAGCTTGTGTTGCAACGCGGGGCTCGAGGGCATTTCTCCCAACGGTCGCACGTCCACCGGCGAGGACCACTTGGTTTTCGGCCCGTCTTCTTTGGCCATATGAGTATTGATGGCCTTGCCGATGAAATACGACAATGCGCCCACTACCGCGACGAAAATCGCCAGCGAAGTGAGAAAGACCACGATGCCGGTGACGCGGACATCGGACCGCTCGTAACCGGCGGTTGCGTCGACCACTAGGGGGTCCTCGCCCAGATCCCGCAATGGATCCTTCCCCTCATGAGGACTATGCATGGACATGGTCAGGCTCCAGAATCTCCGCGACGTGCGGATCGTTGATTTGAACCAGCGGCCGCGTCTTCAAGCGCGTGCAGAAATAAGCAACCCAGAAGGCCACCATCGCCGCCGGCACAGCTGCGTATTCAAGGATTCCCCAACTGAAATGGAGGTCGCGCGCGGCATCCTTGAAGTTCGGCTCGATGAGCCAGAACAAATCGAATGCACGTGCGAACACCATCCATTGGCACACCCTCACCAGCCGCTTCTTATTGCGCTTCAGATCTCTTGAGAGCAGCAGCGTAAACGGAATCAGCCAGTGGAACAAAAAGTCGAGAGTAATGATTACGCCCCAGTGGCCGCGGATCCGGTCCAGGTACCAGGGAATTTCCTCGGGCAAATTTCCCGACCAGATGATGAGGAACTGCGAGAAGGCCAGGTAGATATTCAGCATGACGAATGCGAATGTGAACTTGCCCAGATCATGCTGCTCGGTCTGGCGCAGGATGGTTTGGAAAGGCTCGGCCTTCGAAAGCGATATGGCGACGATGATTGAAAACGCCAGCACCATGTAGCCCTGCCCCACGAGGAACAACAGTCCATAGACCGACGAGTACCAGGTAGGATCGAGCGACATGACCCAATAGATTGCCGCAGCTGACATCGTGAGGGCGTAGACCACAATGCCGGGGCCGCTGATGTTCTCGAATTTCTTGATCCAATACGGCGTGTTGGCCGGTGAATCCGCATCGCGCTTCAGGCCCAGGTCATTCAACCGCCACGTGTAATAGCCCCAGATGGCGAAGCACAACAGACCGGCCAGCCAGAAGGCCTGGGGATTCAGCATGGGCCGCTTGAATTCGATGGCGTGAGCCTGGACTTCGGTGATCCATCCGGATTTCAAAGCCGTGCTCACGTCGGTGACTGCGGCCCACAGGTACAGCTTCTTGAGCGAGAGCGCAACCACTACCCAGTAGACAAAGACCAGCGGCAGCGTGCGGGTCATCGCTTCCAAAGGCCGGCGCAGCAACAGGCCCCACTTGCCTCCCGAACAGTACTGCACCATCAACAGCGCCAATCCGCCTACAGAAAATCCGAAGGTCATCATCATGCCCAGCAGCCAGCCGCGCAACACATGGTCGATGGATTTGTCCGCCAATGCCAACCCGGCCGCAATGACTGAAAAGACCAGCCCAATGGTCAGCGCGCGCATCTTCCACGCGTCCACAAAGGCCGGGGCGCCCAATTCAGCGGGGAGCGTTTTGGCATGAGTTTGATGAGCCATTTCGTTCTTCCTGACCCTTACTTGGCGGCCGCCGGGGCCGGTTTGGTTGTGGGAATCTTGATCATCGGGTCCGCCGGATTGGCCGGAGCCAGCGCGGGTGTGCCTTGTTTGGTGTCGTGCGGATAAGCCTGGACGGCCGTTGCCGGCAGTTGCCATGGCTCGGCAAATTCAGGATGACCGTATTCTCCGGCAATATCCTTCAGATCTCTTACTGTCACGCCCGAGGGAACATCCGCTGCCTTGGCCGCCTGGCTCAACTGCAGCGCACGAATGTAAGCCGCCACGGCCCAGCGGTCTACTGGAGTTAGTTGTGCCGAGTAATCCGGCATAGCTCCGTAGCCGTGAGTCATAACATAGAAGTAATGCGAGATTGGCTGCGTCAAACGCACCTGGTCATGCAGATTGGCAGCCGGCTTGTAACCGCGCTCGATGATCGCGCCCAGGCCGTTGCCCACGCGCGAGTGGCACGGCGAGCAATAGATGTTGAACCGCTCCTGCCCGCGCTTGAGCACTTCCAGTGTTACCGGAAACGGCATCAGGTTCAGCTCTTCGCGATAGCCGTTTGCGCCTTGGATCACACCGGTATAGAAGTAGCTATCTTCGCGCAATTGCCCGCGCGCCACGGTATTCACAACTTGCGGCCGGGCGCCGCGGTGATCGGCAAACATCTCCGAGCCGCGCTGCGAAATAAGCTTGGGCTGGTCTTGCATGTCCTGGCGACAGCCGGCCAACAGCATCAACGCTGCAAGACCGGCAGCGGCAGCGATTCGTTCAAACGGACTGAGGCGGTTCACATGCATTAGTACGCCACCTCCACGACCGAGACCGGCTGGAAGCTTTCCAAATATGCCCTTGCTTCCAATAAATCGAATTTCGGATCGAGCGCTTCCAGGCACAGGAAGAACTTGTCCGTGGTTGCGCCGTCGCGGAAGTTAGGCGCGTTGAACAGAGGATGATAGAGTGCCGGCAGCCCGTTCAGGGCTAACATTCCGAAAGCCGCCGAAAGCCCGGCGAACAAAATTGTCCACTCATAGGCGGGCACAATAAAGGCCGGCCATGAGTAAGTGGGACGTCCGCCTATATTCAAGGGATACGCCAACACTGAGATCCAGACCTCTAGCAGAAACATAGCTGTAAGGCCCATCAGTCCGCCCACCAGAGTTAGCAGCGGCACCTTGTTGCGGTGAAAGCCGATGGCCTCGGCGGCCTCTTCTACCGGGTAAGGAGTGTAACAGTCCAGCCTTCGCCAGCCATCGAGGCGCGCCTGGCGCGCGGCTCGGATCAAGTCGCCGGGCGTATCGAATTCAGCCAGCAGGCCGTAGGTTCCTTCGCGTGCAGGCATATCAGTCACCAGCTTTCGCTGCCGCCTTGGGAGTAATCCTGGCCGCCGGCAGCAACATCTTGATTTCGTTCATGGGAATCATGGGCAGGAAGCGGACAAAGAGCAAGAAGAGCGACGTAAACAGCCCCAGCGTGCCCACAAAGGTCATGTAGTCCCACTTAGTGGCGCGGTAAGTGCCCCAGGCCGAGGGGAGAAAGTCGCGGTAGAGACTGGTGACAATAATGACGAAGCGCTCAAACCACATGCCCGTGTTGACCACGATGGAGATGAAGAACATAAACGGAATATAAGTGCGGAGCTTGCGCGACCACAGTGTCGTCAGCGGGATCACCAGGTTGCAGGCCACCAGCACCCAATAGGACCAGCCCATGGGGCCGAACATGCGATTCCACATCATGAAGGATTCCCAGTGCGAAGCTGAGTACCAGGCCATGAAGACTTCCATGCCGTAGCCGTAGGCGACGATGAAGCCGGTAGCCAGCATTACCTTGCCCATGTTATCGATATGACGGTCGGTAACCAGCGCTTCAAGGTGGTAGAACTTGCGCAGTGGAATGGCCAGCGTGAGCACCATGGCGAAGCCGGAGTAGATGGCGCCGGCTACAAAGTACGGCGGGAAGATAGTGGTGTGCCAGCCGGGGAGGACGGCCACGGCGAAATCGAAGCTGATGACCGTGTGCACGGAAAGCACCAGCGGTGTGGCCAGGCCGGACAATAGCAGCGAGGCCGTTTCATAGCGCATCCAGTGGCGCACCGAGCCGCGCCAGCCCATGGAAAGAATGCCATACGCATATTGCGCGACCTTCGATTGCGCCCGATCGCGCATGGTGCCGAAGTCGGGAACCATTCCGATGTACCAGAAGACCACCGAGATAGTGGCATAAGTCGAAACCGCGAAGACGTCCCACAACAGCGGAGAGCGAAACTGCGGCCAGACGGTCATCGTGCTCGGGTAGGGCAGCATCCAGTACCCCAGCCACGGGCGGCCAATGTGGATCAGTGGGAACATTCCCGCGCAGACCACGGCAAAGATAGTCATGGCCTCGGCAAAGCGGCTGATGGAGTTACGCCAACCCTGCTTGAACAACAGCAGAATCGCCGAGATCAGCGTGCCGGCGTGGCCGATGCCGATCCACCAAACAAAGTTGATGATGGCAAAGCCCCAGGCCACCGGCTGGGTGATGGCCCAGATGCCCGTGCCTTTGAGGAACAGCCATGTTACCGCCACCAGTAACATGGTGGCGCCGGCACCGGCCACGCCGAACAGGGCGAGCCAGCCCAGCGGTGTGTGCGGCGTGAGCACGATGCGGGATATCTTCTCGGTGACTGATCGGAAGGTCTGCCCCGGCGCGATGACCCTGTATTCACCGGTCGCGGGATCGATCTTCGGGTTCTTCAGGTCGCTGGTTGCCATGCTCGCATTAACCCTTCACCGGCAAGTGTTCAACCGGGGCTTCTTCCAGTTCCTGGTTCGGATTCAGGACCGCGGCCACATACCTGGTCCGCGGACGCGTATTCAGATCGGCAAGTACCTGGTAACTGCGTTCATCGCCGTGCAGTTTGGCCACCTTGCTTGACTTATCGTTGATGTTACCGAAAGTGATGGCCGATGCCGGGCAGGCCTGCTGGCATGCAGTAACAATTTCGCCGTCGCGAACGGGACGATTCTCTTTGTCTGCTTCGATTTTGGCCGCCGAAATCCGCTGCACGCAGTAGCTGCACTTCTCCATCACGCCGCGCGAGCGAACGGAGACATCTGGATTGCGCATCAGTTTCAGGCTCTCGGTTTCGAAATCGGAAAACAGCAGGAAGTTATAGCGCCGCACCTTGTAGGGGCAGTTATTCGAGCAATAGCGCGTACCTACGCAGCGGTTGTAGACCATTGCGTTCAGGCCCTCGGGCGTATGTACAGTGGCGCCCACCGGACAAACCTGCTCGCAGGGAGCGTTCTCGCAATGCTGACAGGCCATGGGCTGGAAGTGAGCGCGCGGCGCGGCGAGGTCGCCTTCAAAGTAAGTATCGATGCGCAGCCACTGCATGTTGCGCCCAATGCGCACCTGCTGCTTGCCCACTACCGCGATGTTGTTTTCCGCGTAACAGCTCACGATGCAGGCGTTGCATCCCGTGCAACTGTTCATGTCGATGGACATGCCCCAGGCGTTGTCCTTGTACTCCCAGTTAGGGAAGAGCGAATTGCTCTTGTCGGTCGTGGGGCGGGTTTCGCCCTCGTTGGCGAATCCTGGGTTGGCCTTGAACTCCTCGAGAGTGGCATAACGAATGATGCCGCGCTCGTTGATGGCCTCGTTGGCTTCGAGCGAATTATTGCCGTTGCCCTGCCCGCTGAAGGTCTTCGAGCGGTGATCCTGGAAGTGGCTCTTGGTGATGGCCACGCCCCACTTGCCGTCCAACTTCCGAATGGAGCCAGTCGCGTAAAAGGGCGCCCATGAGTTGCGAATCAGATAAGCGTTGAACCCTGCGCCGGAGCCCACGCGGCCCGCAAATGAGCGGCCATAACCAAGATATACAGTTACCGAGTTATCCGGATGGCCCGGCATTGCAATTACCGGCGCATTCACCTTGCGCCCGCCTACCGAGAGCTCGACGATGTCGTCTTCTTCGAGGCCGAGCCTGGTTAGCGTAGCGCCGGAAACCAGGGCCGCATTATCCCAGCTCAAGTTAGTAACTGGCTTGGGTAACTCCTGCAGCCAGCCCACGTTCGACCAACGCCCGTCGTAGATATTCGGATCGGGGCGGAAGATGATTTCGATCGAGTCTTTCGGCGAAGGCGGAGGAACATGAGCGAGCGCAGCATTCGTGCCGCCCGCAGACGGAGTCGAAGCTGTACCATCAATCCATCCCGCGTGTAGGGCCTTGCGCCAGCCCACTTCAAAGTCGCCCTTGATCACTGGCTTTGAGGTCTCGCGCACTGCTTCATACGCGCTCAGCGAAGGCTCATTCAGCAGTAACTGCAACACATCGTGCGCCGTCTTGCCGCCATAGAGCGGATCGATCATTGGTTGCACGATCGAGACTGTGCCGTCATACGCACGCGCGTCGGACCACGACTCAAGAAAATGCGCCGCCGGGATATGCCAGTGCGCCTCGTGCCCTGTCTCGTCGTAATGCGAACCAAGATGCGCCACCGTTTTGGCCTTGTCGAAAGCTGCTGTGAATTCCAGATCCGGAGGCGCAGAATAGATCGGATTGGCGTTCAAAATCACCAGCCAATCCACCTTGGCCGCATTCAAATCCGCAACCAGCGCCTTCAAGTCAGCGATCTGATCGGAGGGCAGTGGGTTCACCGGCTCGGTACCAACTACGACCGTCTTGCCCACATTCCCCAAGGCGTCGTTGATGGCCAAAGCAAGCGCCGCCACCGTGGGATCCTGATAGAGTCCCGGAATTACCACGCTCTTGCCTGCATGAGCCTTCAAGTCCTTGGCGAGCGCAGCAAGAAACTTCCGCTGCTCATCGGTCCAGTTATAAGAAGGCGGCTCGACACCAGTAACTCCAACAGCCCTGGCTAGCTCCGCCGTAAAGGCAGGAACCTCGCTCGCCCGCAGTCCCAACCGGTGCTCAGCCTTCATGCCCGTCGTTGTCGGCGTGCTCTCGATTGTGTACAGCCGGTTCAGCTTCTCTGGATTCTTGCGCCGTTCCGCATACTCGCGGACTAGCTTATGGAAACCAGGAAACGCCGCGCCCGACAGAAAATCCGCATCGAGCGAGACAATCACATCGGCGTCAGTAAGTGAATATTGAACATTCAATCCGCCGGCCAACGCGGTTCCCGCAACGGCCGGGTCGTATTGAACCAGTGTCGCCTTGGGGTATGCCGCCTGCACAGCCCTCCATTGCCGCGCCAGCGTGGGTGAAGTAATGATTGTGCTGAGGAAGTAAATCCCCGTTCCGTCCTTAGTCCCGGCCACCTTAAGCCGGAACTCCTTCACAAACTCCGCCCACTCGCGGTTCTCGCCGCGATAGGTAACATGCTGCGAGCGGTCCGGATCGTAAAGGTCAAGTAGCGTCCCTTGCGTGAATGGGTCCGACGAGCCACGGTTATACGAGTGTTCCGGATTGCCGTCAATCTTGATGGGCCGGAACTGGTCGGTCTTGATCAAAAGAGGAACCGCGCCGGTGACAAACGGATGCGCCGTCGCAAAGTACATCGGCTTGCCCAGAATCAAATCTTCCGGCTGCTTGATATAGGGAAAGATCGGCTCGTCGGGCTGCTTGGCGCATCCGGCGAGTCCGGCCAGCGCCAACGATGCGCCCATCAGCTTCATAAAGCCGCGCCGCGAAACGGGATCGACCCACTCCTGCGCCGAGCCGGGAAACTCCCGCTCAACAGCCTCCTGAAAGTCCGCCGTATCGGCCAGTTCGTCCACCGACCGCCAGTAGCGTTTGCCTTTGACGCTCTTCAACTCTTCGCGCACCCGGGCAAGCGTCATCGGTGCAGACGGAACGGTCATGGCCGCTACGGGCGAAACGACTCCCTCAGGGGCTAAAGCCCCCGTCGTTTTTGAGTCGCTTGCGGCACGACTAAAGTCGTGCCCTGTTACAAAGCCGGACTTTTCCGCAGTTACAAACGAGGGCTGTCCTGCCTCCGGAGTACAGGCAGTATTCGTGCTTTCGTTCATCTTCTTTCGTCCGCTCATCGGTGGCAGACCTCGCAACTGGTCAAATCCTTGGGGGTGCGAATCTTGTAGTGATCGAGCAGAAAGTGACCCAGTTCGTCCTGGCTGGTGAATTTCTTGTAAGTGGGCGAGGCCGGAAGGGACGCCGCGCCAACTTCGCCTGCGGGACCAGGCGCCACACCTGCCGGCATCTGAAGCAATGCGATCTCCGCACCCGCTCCCGCCGGATCCTTCGTTGTGCAACTCACGCTTTCCGCCGTGGGCAAGCCGCTCTTCTCATCGCCCACCGCGCACCACACCGGCCTGTCCTCCGCCGGCGCCTCCCAAGCCATGTTGTAGGTCTCGCTCGCCGGACGCAGGTTCTTCGCAGGATTGCGATGGCAGTCAAGGCACCACTCCATCTGCAAGGTGTTCTGCGCGTACATCAGCGGCATCTGGTCAACGCGGCCGTGGCAGGTTGCGCAGCCCAGCCCCTTGTTTACGTGAATCTCGTGGCTGAAGTAAACAAAGTCGGGCAGGTCGTGCACCCTCGTCCACGCCAATGACTGGCCGGTTGCCCAACTCGCCCGCACCGGTTCCAGTAATTGAGCGTTGGTCCAGATCTGTGCGTGGCAATTCATGCAGGTCTTCGTTGGGGGGATTCCAGCGTAACTCGACTTCTCCACCGTCGTATGACAGTACTGGCATTGAATGCCCAGCCCCTGCACGTGATGCTTGTGGCTGAAGGGCACCGGCTGGTCCGGGCGCTGACCCTGCCGCGTCACCCAGGGCGAGCGCTGCAACTCATCCAGGGTGACCCCCAGAGCGATCACGATCAGCCCCGTCAAAACCAGGCTCATGCGAGCCAGGGCATTGGAGCTGCGATCAAATATCTGCGCCATGAATGCGTTCCCTGTTCGATTTTCTTTTCTTGGATGCGCCCGCAGTGCCGACGGTCACATTAGTTGTGTACAGTGGTGATTCTTGGGTATAAGCCACCCGAGAGGCGGAGAAGCCTGAAAATCAATATAGCAGCCAAAGATTCCCCCCACAACATAGTTCGACTGTCCAATTAGAAAAAAAGGTTGCCTTGGGATTTCTCGTAATCCCTTGAAAATAAAACCACTTGTTAAAATTGCGAATGCTGGGAACAACCCCTCTGGGTCTCTGGAAGTTCCCGTTCCAGAGGGTGGGAAAGATTGGCTCTAAAATATCACGGCGATTCCGGATTGAGCCTTGCGACATCGCAAAGAGCCCAGTTTTACCCCTTCCAGAAGGCGATCACCAGCCCGCCTGCCACAATCAATGCGCCGCCGGCAAAAAGGGGCGGTGTAGGCCAATGGCCGAAACGAACACGATTCACTATCTGGGCCATCAGGAAAAACACCCCCACGTAGACGCCAATCAGCTTGCCGAAATCCCAGCGCGGCACATTGACTAGCGCTCCATAAACAGCCAGTATTGCTGTTCCAGCAACCAACGCCATCGCCCTGCGTATTCCGGTGGACCAGTAAAAGCCAGCCTGAAAAAACGAGTCCCCATAAGCTTCAAGGGATGCCGCGATGGACAGGACGGCAATGGCGCCCAAGGGATAGGACACGAGCCGATCAAGGAGATTCATTCGAGACGCCTCCAGAAAGCTGGGAAGAAGACTGGGAATGGCGCGGTAGCAAAATCACCGCGCAAAGAGTTTGTGGGTGACAACTGGCCTGATGGTAACAACCGAATGCTTGAGAATTTATAAATGTCAAATCTTTTGAGTGGCTCGGGTACGCCGGGTGCTGCATGGAATCGGCTCTAATAGGCCGGGGGCAGGGTGGGGTCTCGGAAGACGGAGTTGGCGCGGCGG
>ODAK010002961.1_pt1 | contig 17737 bp, 17 predicted proteins | sample 1539591 | NCBI WGS metagenome assembly ODAK01 (sample SAMEA3539303, study PRJEB22396) | soil metagenome | biome: tundra; feature: field; material: soil | place: USA | collected 2010-05 | depth 0.15 m
CGCCATCGCGACCTCCGCAGCGCGCGCGTTGTTGCCGTCGTCGACCTTGATCGCGACGCCGAGGCCGCGCTCCGGGAGCGCGGCGCAGAAGACGCCTTCGGCGCCGACCTTGCAGAAGACGCGCTCGCCGAGCCTTTGCATGACCTTCGTATCGAAGCGGTCCGTGCCAGCGACCATGAAGGGATGGCGCGCAACGGCTTCGCGCAGGCGCTTCGCGGCACGCGCATGACCGGCGCCGAGGCCGGTGCCCGTGCCGACGCGGGCGAATGCATGGGCGAGATGGCGCAGCGGGATCGCGAACGTCGGTATCGAGCAGCCGTCGGTGCCGCGCGGCGCGCGCTCGAGATCGAAGCCGGTCGTGGCTTGCAGGGTCGCGGTGACGGCGCGCATCACGGGATGCTCGGGCGCGACGTAGCCCTTGGCGTATCGGCGCAGATCGAGGCCGGCGCCGAGCCGGCAGGCGAGGCAGAGAAAGCCCGCGTGCTTGCCCGAGCAGTTGTTGTTGAGAGCGTTCGGCTCGCGCCCGGCCGCGGCCATTTCGCGTTGCACGATTTCGCGATACGGCCAGTGCGTGCCACATTCGAGCGCGCTCGCGTCGAGGCCGGCCTTGCCGAGCATGCGGGCGACGACGGTGGTGTGCGCCGGCTCGCCGTTGTGCGAGGCGCAGGCGACGGCGAGCTCCTCGTCGTCGAGGCCGAGCTGCTCCGCGGCGCCGCTGTCGACGAGCGGGATCGCCTGCAGCACCTTGACGGCCGAGCGCGGAAAGATCGGCCGCTCGATGTCGCCGATCGTGGCGACGACAACACCGTCGGCATCGAGCACGGCGATGGCGCCGCGGTGCGCCGATTCGCGCGTGCCGCCGCGCATCGCTTCGACGAGGACGGGGTTCATCTTTCGATCCGGCTGTTCATCGCAAGACTGTAGCGCGACGCCGTGGCGACAGCGGCGCCGCCGCGCGTGGCGACACAATGCGCGCTCATGTCGGCCACCGCCCTCGGCCTCGTCATCACCGCCGCCTTGCTGCACGCGCTGTGGAACGTGGTCGCCAAGAAAACGGGTGGCGACGTCCGCTTCGCCTTCATCTCGGCGCTCTTTCTCGTCGTTCTCTGGGCGCCGATCGGGGCCTGGGCTGCGTGGAACGCGCTGGCGCGATGGGGCTGGTTCGAATGGGCGGTGCTGCTCGCCAGCGCCATCGTTCACGTCGTCTACTTCACGACGCTCTTGCGCGGCTATCGCCTGTCCGATCTCACGATCGTCTATCCGGTCGCGCGTGGCACCGGCCCACTGCTCGCTTCGCTCGGGGCGCTGGCGTGGCTCGGCGAAACGATGAGCGTCGTCGCCGCGGCGGGTGTGGCCGGCGTCGCGATCGGCGTCTTCGTCATTGCCGGCGGTCCAGGCCTGTGGGCCAAGGCGCACGATCCGCTGCAGCGGCGACGCGTTCGCGCCGGCATCGGCTGGGGCGCGGCGACGGGCGTGCTCATCGCCGGCTACACGCTGATCGACGGCTACGCCGTCAAGGTGCTGCTGCTCTCGCCGATCCTCGTCGACTACATCGGCAATCTCTTTCGAGTGCCCGTTCTCCTGCCGGCGGCGCTGCGCGATCGGCGCGGCTTTGCCGACGTCTGGCGTGCGCAGTGGCGCTCGGCGCTCGTCGTCGCCGTGCTCGGGCCGCTCGGCTACGTGCTCGTGCTGTATGCGGTTCGCCTCGCGCCGCTCAGCCACGTCGCGCCGGCGCGCGAAGTCTCGATGCTGTTCGCGGCCCTGATCGGTGGGCGCCTGCTCGGCGAAGGCGATCGTTCGTTGCGCGTCGTCGGCGCGGTGTGCATCGCCGGCGGCGTCGCGGCCCTGGCCCTCGGCTGATGACGATGCGGCTCGCCGGCATCGACTTCACGTGCAACCCGTCGCGGCGAAAACCGGTGACGCTGGCACTCGGTGCGCTCGAAGGCGAGTTCCTTCGCGTCATCGCGCTCGAAGCCTTCGCGACGCTCGACCGCTTCGATGCCTGGCTCGCCACGCCCGGTCCGTGGCTCGGTGCCTTCGATTTTCCTTTCGGCCTGCCGCGTCCTTTCGTCGAAGCCAACGGCCTCGGCGCGACCTGCGCCGAAGTCATCGCGACCGTCCATGCGCGTTGCCCGACGCGGATGAGCTGGCGTGCCCTGATCGATGCGTGGGGCAACACGCAGCCGGAAGGTGCGAGGCTGCTGCATCGGCGCACCGACGCGGCATCGGAGGTCACGTCGACGAGCCCCTTGCAGACCCGCTACGTTCCGGTCGGCCTCATGTACTACGAAGGCGTCGCGCGCCTGGTTCGTGCCAACGTGTCGATGCCCGAGCTGCATGGCGGCGATGCCGGGCGCGTTGCGCTCGAGGGCTATCCGCGCCGGCTTGCCCATGCGCTGATCGGCCGTTGCTCGTACAAGAACCACGACCTGCCCGATCGCGCCGTGGCGCGCGAGGCGATCGTGAGTGCGCTCGAAGCCGGGCGTGCGGGCGCCGCGCTCTGTCTCGACGCCGCGCTGCGCCGCTCGCTCATCGCCGATGCGAGCGGCGACCGCCTCGACGCCGTGCTCTGTCTCGCGCAGGCGGCGCGAGCCTCGCGGCGCGTCGGCTACGGCTTGCCACGCGATGTCGATGCGGTGGAGGGCTGGATCATCGGCGAATGAGGGGCGTCTGCTAAGGTGCCCCGCTGACGCAGCGCTTCGAACTTCATGGACACCGCATCGTGGTCGGCCGTCGTCGGCCTCTTGCTCATCGTCATGGCGCTCGGCGATTCGCTGCTGGCGCGCCTGCCGCTCAGCACCTCGATGCTCTACCTGCTCGTCGGCGTTGCGGCCAGCCCGCTCTGGCTCGGCTGGACATCGTTGTCGGCGGCCGTGGACTCGAAGGTGCTCGAGCGCATCGCCGAGATCGTCGTCCTGCTCTCGCTCTTTACCGCTGGCCTGAAGATGAGCGCCGGTCTGGGCGACGGGCGCTGGCTGCTGCCCTTGCGGCTGGCCATCCTGTCGATGCTCGTTACCGCCGCCCTCGTCACCGTTTTCGGTGTCGCCTGGCTGGGGCTGCCGCTCGGTGCCGCGGTCCTGCTCGGCGGCATCCTCGCGCCGACCGATCCGGTGCTTGCTTCCGACGTGCAGGTGGAAGACCCGGAGGATCGCGACCGCCTTCGCTTCGCCTTGACCGGCGAGGCAGGGCTCAACGACGGCACGGCTTATCCGATCGTGCTGCTCGGGCTCGGCCTGCTCGGCCTGCACGACCTCGGCAGCTCGGGCTGGCGCTGGTTCGCGGTCGACGTGCTCTGGGCCATCGCCGCCGGTGTCGGCATCGGCGCCCTGCTCGGCACGGCGGTCGGCCGGTTCGTGCTCTACCTGCGCCGCACGCACAAGGAGGCGGTCGGCCTCGACAATTTTCTCGCCCTCGGACTCATCGGCCTGGCCTACGGCGCCGCCGGGCTGGCGCATGGCTACGGCTTTCTCGCGGTGTTCGCGGCCGGCTTCGCGCTGCGCCGCGTCGAGCAGCGCGCGACGGCCGAGGGCGCAAAGCGACCCGGCCCGCGCAGGCGCCGCGGCGGCGCGGCGCCGAGCCCGGCAGAAGTCGCCGCCGAAGCGCACGCCAACCCGGATCTCTCGCACGCCGATCAGGTCGCCACCCATCCGAAGCACGCGCCGGCGTTCATGGCGCATGCGATGCTCAGCTTCAACGAGCAGATCGAGCGCATCGCCGAGGTCGCCGCGGTGGTGGCGATCGGCATGCTGCTCTGGGCCGTCGAGTGGAGCCACGCCTCGTGGGCTTTCGTCGTCGCCTTGCTGCTTGTCATCCGCCCGATATCGGTCGCGGTCGGCATGACCCGGTCGAAGACCTCGGCATCACAACGCGTCCTGATCGGCTGGTTCGGTATCCGCGGCATCGGCTCGCTCTACTACCTCATGTTCGCGATGAGCCACGGCTTGGCTCCGGCGTTGGCCGCCGACATCGCGGCCCTGGTGCTGGCCTCGGTCGTCGCGTCGATCGTCTTGCATGGCATTTCGGTGACGCCGCTCATGGCGCTCTACGAGCGTCGCAAGGGCCGCCCCAGGAAGGCCTGAGGATCATGGTCGCGATGCATGACGAACGCATCGCCCGCGTCTTCATCGCGTTCTGCGACAGCCTTCATCGCCTGATAAGGTCGCGGCGTGAAGCCGAGACGAAAGACCGCGCAGAAGCCTTCGCCTGAAGCGCCCGAGCCGATCGGCGAAGACTGGTTCCTGCAGCGCGGCTGGCAGCCGTTCGAGTTCCAGCGCGAAGTCTGGTCAGCCATGGCCGTGGGACGGAGCGGCCTGTTGCACGCGACGACGGGATCGGGCAAGACCTATGCCGTCTGGTTCGGCGCCCTCGCTCGCGCCGCGGCGCTCGGTGTGCGGCTCGAATCGGCGTCGCCTGCGCCGCTCGGTGTGCTCTGGCTGACGCCGATGCGCGCCCTGGCGGCCGATTCGGCGCGCGCCATCAGGCTGCCGATCGAAGAGCTCGATCTCGGCTGGTCGATCGGCATTCGCAGCGGCGACACGCCGGCTGCGGAGCGCGCCAGGCAGGACCGCTGCTTTCCGACCGCGCTCGTGACCACGCCCGAGTCGCTGAGCCTCATGCTGACGCGCGAAGACGCGAAGGCCGAGCTCTCGAAGGTGCATACCGTCATCGTCGACGAGTGGCACGAGCTCATGGGCAACAAGCGCGGCGTGCAGGTGCAACTCGCGATCGCCCGGCTCAGGAACTGGAACCCCGGTCTTGTCGTCTGGGGTCTGAGCGCGACGCTCGGCAATCTGGCCGAGGCGATGCATGTGCTGCTCGGCCACGAAGACGGCGAGCTCGTCCGCGGCCGCGTCGAGAAGAACCTCGTCATCGACACGCTGCTGCCCAGCAATCCCGGCCGTTTCTCGTGGGGCGGCCACCTCGGCAAGCAGATGCAGTTGCCGGTGGTCGAGGAGATCGAGAAATCGGCGACGACGCTCGTTTTCGTCAACATGCGCTCGCAGGCCGAGATCTGGTACCAGCTGCTGCTCGAAATGCGGCCCGAGTGGGCCGGCGTCGTCGCGTTGCATCACGGCTCGCTCGACAAGGAGGTGCGCGACTGGGTCGAGAGGGGCTTGAAGGAAGGCAGGCTCAAGGCCGTCGTCGCGACCTCGTCGCTCGACCTCGGCGTCGACTTCCTGCCCGTCGAGCGCGTCCTGCAGATCGGCTCGGCCAAGGGCATCGCGCGCTTGCTGCAGCGGGCCGGGCGGAGCGGCCACGCGCCGGGGCGCGCCAGTCGCGTCACGTTGGTGCCGACGAACACGCTCGAGCTCGTCGAGGCCGCCGCGGCGCGCCGCGCCGCGCAGGCGGGCCACATCGAGAAGCGGGCGACGCCCGACAAGCCCTTCGACGTGCTCGTGCAGCACCTCGTGAGCATCGCCCTCGGCGGTGGCTTCGCCGCCGATGCACTCTATGACGAAGTGCGCCAGGCCTGGGCCTATCGCAAGCTGACGCGCGCCGAATTCCAGTGGGCGCTCGATTTCGTCGAGAAGGGCGGAGCTAGCCTGACGGCGTATCCCGAGTACCACCGCGTTGAGCTTGTCGACGGGCTCTATCGCGTGCCCGATCGCGGCGTCGGCCGGCGGCACAGGCTCGGCATCGGCACCATCGTCTCGGATTCGTCGATGCAGGTGAAATACCTTTCGGGCGGCCGCATCGGCACGGTGGAAGAAGGCTTCGTCGCTCGCCTGCGGCCGGGCGACTGCTTCGTCTTCGCCGGCCGCAGCCTCGAGTTCATCCGGACCGAGGAGATGACGGCTTACGTGAAGCGCGCCGAGAACAGGAAGGGCGCGATGATCAGCTGGGCCGGCGCCAAGATGCCGCTTTCGAGCGAACTCGCCGACGCCGTGATGGACGTGCTTGCCGACGCCGCGCAAGGCGATTTCTTCGAGCCCGAGATGGACGCAGCGCGGCCGATGCTCGAGACCCAGGCGCAGCTCTCGCGCATCCCGACGCCGAAGACGCTGCTCATCGAGAAGCTCGAGTCACGCGAAGGCCAGCACCTCTTCATTTATCCGTTCGCCGGCCGGAATGCGCACATCGGCCTCGCCAGCCTGCTCGCCTGGCGCATGGCGAGGGACGCGCCCAACACCTTCAGCATCTCGATCAACGACTACGGGCTCGAACTGCTGTCGGCCAAGCCCGTCGACCCGACGCCCCTGGGCGACCAGAGCCTGTTCGAGGAAGGCGACTTGCTGCACGACGTGCTCGCGAGCCTCAACTCGAGCGAGCTCGCACGTCGGCGCTTCCGCGAGATCGCCCGCGTTTCGGGCCTCATCAGCCAGGGCTACCCGGGCCAGCCGAAGAGCACGCGCCAGCTGCAGGCCTCGAGCACGCTTTTCTACGAGGTGTTCCGCAAGTACGACGCGGGCAACATGTTGCTGAGCCAGGCCGAAGGCGAAGTGCTGAGCCAGGAGCTTGACATCGGGCGCCTGAAGGAAGTTCTGAAGCGCATGCGCGAGCAGCGCGTCGTCTTCGTCGACCTCGCCGTGCCGAGCCCGTTTGCGCTGCCGCTGATGGTCGAGCGGTTCAGGGAGCAGCTGACGACGGAGAAGCTGAAGGATCGGCTGCAGCGGATGTTGGGGGAGATGGAAAAGGAAGCGCAGAGGACGTGAGACTTGGTTTCGATGGTCGCTTCGAGCCAAGGCGGCTGTCGGCCGCCTCCATTTCATCGCCCAAGAGCGGTCAAGCACGTCAGGACAGTGCGGCCACCGAGTTCAGCTTGCCTTGCCGCGCCAGGCCACGGTTGTATTTGCAGCATTTCGGTGGTTTGGTTGTATTTCAGCGCTGCACATTAGAGGCGTGCGTTCGCTGCCAGCGAATCAACGAGGCATCGGCGCACTTGCTGAAGCGCCTGCTCCTAGGTTCAATGCTATTGACTACTTAGAGCGCCGGCTCACCCGATTTTGAAGGGCCGGATCGCCATCGTCGCACGGCGATTGCTGCGGCGACAGTGACGAGGGCGAGAGCCGTCAATCCCATCGGCGATCCGCTCGCCACTTCGCAGCCCATGCCGCACAAGTGCGCTGACATCGTGGTTGGCGCCTTGACAGGCCCCGCTTCCCTGGCCGTCGAGGGCGCAATGAATGCTCCGGAAGGTATGCCCATTGCTACTTTCTTGCACCAGGAATCGCCCTGTACGCAGCCGGCCACTCACCGGATGTGCACTCTGCTCATGCAGCACAAGGGCATGACTGAGCGGCCTTGTCCTGCACGCAAGCCGCGGCGATCATCCTGGATCCCCGCCACCGCAATGACTCAAGCTGCCGCCCGTGAAAACGCCCATCGCCTCTGCCCTGCTCCTCGGACTCATCGCGTCGGCGAGCGTCTTCGCCGCGCCGCCCGCCGGCGCACCGACCGGCACGATGGGTATGTGCAACGACGGCACGTATTCCTCGAGCGCCGAGAAAAAGGGCGCGTGCCGCGGCCGCAAGGGCGTGAAGGACTGGTACGGCGAAGAGGTGGCGCCGGCTGCGGTGCCGACCGGCCCGCGTGCGACGACCACATCGACCACGATGGCCCCGCCTCCCGAGAACACGACCGTCAGCACGAAGCCGACGGCGCCTGCAGCGGCTGGCCGTACTTCCGGTGAGCCGATGACGCCCGCACGCGGCGGCGGAGCAGGCAAGGTGTGGGCCAACACGAGCACGAAGGTCTACCACTGCAGCGGCGACAAGTACTACGGCGCGACCCAGCACGGCGAGTACCTGTCAGAGGCGGACGCGAAGAGCAGGGGCTACCACGCCGACCGCGGGAAGGCGTGCGCTGGCGATCGTGGATGAAGCTGACCGACAGGTACGGGCCGACCGGATCGCGTGCCGCCGACCGCGCCTGCACGTTGCGCGAGTCGTTGATGCCTACGAGAAGATCCGGACGCGCAGAACGGGAGAACACGCCTATCATGTTTTCCTCGGGGGCGCGATCCGGTCCTGCGCCTCTCAACCGAAGGAGCAACGCACATGGCCAAGAAAAAGAGTGAATCGGGTGTCTACCGAGTCACGGAAATCATTGGTACGAGCCCGGTTTCCTGGGAAGACGCGGCGAAGAACGCCGTCGAGACGGCAGCCAAGTCGCTGCGCGATTTGCGTGTCGCTGAAGTCGGCAAGCTCGACATGAAGATGGAAGGCGGCAAGGTCGTCGCATACCGCGCGCGGGTTTCCCTGTCGTTCAAGTACGACGCCTGATCATCGCTATCCGGGAGACTTCTTGACCGGCAAATGCGTCCGCAACTTGCGACGCAGATCTTCGAGGCGAAAAGGCTTTACAAGGAAGGCGTCCATGCCTGCCTCGAGACAGGCGTTCGTTTGCTCCGCCTCGTGATGGCCAGTCATCGCGATGACTGGCGTGCGAACGGCGCCCGTCACTCTCTCCCGCTGGCGAAGCGCACGAGTCGAAGCGAGCCCGTCGAGCTGAGGCATTCGTATGTCCATGAGAACGAGCTCGACGCGCTGCCGCTTGAGAACCTCCAATGCCTCTCGCCCGTCCGCCGCCATCAGCACATCGATGCCGATTGCCGACAGCATGCTTGTGACAATGACCTGATTCACCGGATGGTCCTCGGCGATCAGAACGACGGACCTACCGCCCGTCTCGACGATGCCGGCGGGAGACACTTCCGAATCTCGTACCGAATTCGCCGCGTCAAGGGACCCGTCCAGCAACGCCGCCAAGCTTGATCGGCTCACGGGCTTGTAGATAAGAAATGCACCCGACGTCGTCCCGGCTGTCGGGTCGCCGATGAGCGAGGAAACCGCGACGACCTTGACACCGATGGCGACCAGCTCGTCGAGTCGACGCGCCGCTTCGGTCGAATTGTCGCGCAGCATGGAGGAGTCGACGAACACCAGCTGGGCTTCCCCTCGTCGAATATCGACTTCCTCAGGGATGCGTTCGCTTGTCGCCACGTGGATGCCGAGCTCTTCCAGATGTCCCGCCAAGTGGCGCGACAGTCCGGCGCTGGAGGTCGCGACCAGTGCGCGCCCGCCGTGCTCGGCCCGGTTCGCCATCAGCGTCGATGTGGCCTGCGATTGCAGAGCCAGCACGAGGGTGAACGTCGTGCCGGCGCCCGCGATGCTCGTGACCTCGATGCGTCCGCCCATCAGTTCGGCGAGACTCTTCGAGATCGAGACTCCGAGACCTGTGCCTCCGTAGCGCGGCGCCATCGTTTCGTCGGCCTGATGGAAGGGTTTGAAAAGTGACCTCAGGCATGTCGAATCCATGCCGACGCCCGTGTCCTTGACTTCGATTCGCACCTGCCGCCGAACGGATCGATCAGAGCTGTCCAGCGCAACGGCATCCGCAGCCGCGTGGATGTGCACGCCGCCGTTGCTGGTGAACTTGACAGCATTCGAAACCAAGTTGCTGAGCACTTGGCGAATTCGCGTCGCATCTCCCCAAAGTGTTCGATGGACGCTGTCTCAAGCGCGATGTCGACCTTTACCGCCGCAATCAGTTGGGCGATACCGCCTTTGGCGCCGGAGCGTTCCCGGCAGGCACTTTCCTGGCACCCTTGCTGGCCGAGATGCGCCGTGAATTCTCCGGCATCAACCTGCGCGTCGAAGTCAGCAACTGCACGTTGTTGCTCAAGCGCCTACTCGACGAAGATATCGAGTTCATCGTCGCGGATATGCAGGAACTGCCGTCTGACAAGGCATTGTCGATCGAACCCCTTCGTCGGGAAGCGGCCGCGTTTTACGTTCGCGCAGGGCATCCCCTGGACGGACGGCGATCCGTGAGCCTTCACGAAGCATGGGGATATGGCATCGCCTCAGGGCGCGTTCCGACAAGCAAGGCTGCGATCTTCGCGCCGGTGCTGGGTCTGGCGACAGACGCTTCACTGCGCATAGCGCTTGAATGTGACGACATCGACGTCCTGAAGAAGACGTCACTGAACTCTGATGCCGTGCTCGCGCTGCCGTACCTGGCGGTGCAGCGAGAAATCAAGACCGGCGCATTGCGACGCCTGGTCGTAGAGGGGCTACCGCCGATGTATTCGGCCACCGGAATTGTCACCCTGCGCGGTCGGACGCTGTCGCCGATGGCGAAGGTCATTCTCGACAGGATGCGCGCGCTGCCGCTACGCCAAGAAGAATCCCGTTGAAGTGCAACGTGCGCACCGACGGCCCGTAAGTCCTACAGCAGGGTTCCTCGCAAAAAGACGTAGCCCACGCTGAAATAGATGACCAGGCCCGTCACGTCGACGAGCGTCGCCACGAACGGTGCGGACGAAGTTGCGGGGTCCAACCCGAGACGCTTCAGCAGGAACGGCAGCATCGAGCCGGCCAACGTGCCCCACATCACGATCCCGATCAAAGAGACCCCGACCGTCAGACCGACAAGTAACCAGTGCGGGCCGTAGAGGGTCGAGAAGCCGGACCACAGCGCGATCCTGAAGAATCCGATCGTGCCGAGGATCGAGCCGAGCGCCAGCCCGGCAACGATCTCGCGACGCATGACACGCCACCAGTCGATCAGCATCACTTCGCCCAGGGCCAGCGCGCGGATCACCAGCGTGGTCGCTTGTGACCCCGAGTTCCCGCCGCTCGAGATGATCAGCGGAACGAAGAGTGCCAGGACGACGGCCTTCTCGATCTCGCCCTCGAAGAAGCCCATCGCCGTGGCGGTGAGCATCTCACCAAGAAAGAGGATCACCAGCCAACCGGCCCGCTTCTTGATCATCCGCCGCAACGTGATGGCCATGTAGGGCTCGTCGAGGGCCTCGGAACCCCCGATCTTCTGGATCTCCTTCGTCGCCCTCGCTTCTGCCAGGCTCAGCACGTCGTCAATCGTCACGATGCCGATCAGCACGCCCGTCGTGTCGGTCACAGGCAGAGCCTTGCGATCTTCCTTCTGGAACATCGCGATGGCAGCCTCCTGCGCGTCGGTCGCCTTGAGTGTCACGAAGCGATGGTCCATGACCTCGGAAACAAGCTTGTCGGGAGGAGCGAGAAGGAATTCCCTGACCCGGATGTCGTCGATCAGTTCGCCCTGGTCGTCGACAACGTAGAGCACGTTCAAGGTCTCGCTATCCTGTCCATGCTCCCGCACGAAGTCGAGTACGTGCTGAACGGTCCAGTCTTCCCTGATGGCGACGTAGTGCGGAGTCATCAGCCGCCCTACCGTTCCTCGGGGATAGCCCAGCAGGGAGAGCGCCAGCCGCCGTTCGTCGGGCGACAGGACGGCCAGTAGCTGCTTCGTGAGCTCCGCCGGAGACTCGTCGAGCAGGCCCGTTCTGTCGTCGGGTGCCATGTCATTGAGGAGCGTCGCGAGCTCGGATTGGCCCATCGCCTTGAGCAGGCGTTCCTGCGACGGCCGGTCGAGAAACTCGAACGTCGTCGCCGCCGTCTTGCGCGGCAGAAGGCGAATCACGAGTGCCTGCTCGATCGCCGTCAAGTCTCGGATCTCGGCAGCGACCGCAGGGGGAGTCCAGTGGGTCAGCAGCGAGCGAACCTGATCCAAGTTGGCTGCGCCGATGGCATCGTGCAGGCTGGGCATGTGCGAGTTCTCCGGGTCACCTGTTGAACAGACGCTGCGGCCAGAGGCAGGCCCGTGAGGGCATGCGCCCAGCCAGGGCTCGGTTCGACGTCCCCGGCAAGGCAGGACTAGAAGCCGAGCGAGAGCAGGCTCTGCGCCGCCACGACGGTGATCAACAGCGCACCGCCATAGCAAACCGCCTTCGCCGCAGCACCGGTGTGGATGCCGACATCGTGCAGGCTATGAAAGATGCGGTGCATCGCATGCCATGCGAACAGCGCGATGACGACGAAGACAAGGCCCTTGCCGACCCAGTTCTGAGCGAAGGCCAGCATGTGCGGATAGCTCATCAGGTCCGAGCGCAGCGGCCAACCCAGCGGCACGGCCAGGCCGGTGATGAATACCAGCATCGTGCCGAGCAGCGCCGACAGCATGCCGCCGGCGCCGAACAGCAGCCAAAAGATCGGGGCGTTGGATCGCTTCATGATTGCCACCACCGGGCCAGACCGAGCAGCACGATTGACGCGAGCACGGTCGCGGCCCAACCGGTGCGCGTGATGGTCGACGCGGCCACGCGCTGGCGGCCGATGAACATCATCGGCATCGTCTTGGGCATGATGTCGAACCAGCTCTTCGCATGGACGGCAAACGCCACCAGCAGCACCACGTGCATCACCATGGACCAGGGCGACTGCAGCGCGCCGAGCCAGCCGTTCCACGCGGCTTCGCCCTGCGCGAGACGCACGACGCCGACCGTCAGTACGACGGTGTAGACCAACACGGCGAGCGCAGTCGCCTCGCGGACCATGTAGCGGACGAAGAACGGGTCGCGCCGCCACCAGCCTTGCATGGGCCGGACATACGCTTGCCGCACGACGGTTTTGCGGTTCATGTCGAGGCCCCCTTGGGCGAGAGAAAGCGCAAGAAGTAGTCCTTCGCGCTGTTGAGCTTGTTCTGGTTCACCGCGTTGGCCGGGTCCACATGCTTGGGACATACCTCGGAGCAGTAGCCGACCGCGGTGCAACTCCACACGCCTTCCTCGGCGTTGACGACCTGCATGCGCTGCTCGCGGCCGCCGTCGCGCGAATCGGCGTTGTAGCGGTGCAGCAGCGCGAGCACGCCCGGCCCGATGAAGTCCGGGTCCAGACCGTATTGCGGGCAGGCGGCGTAGCACAGCATGCAGTTGATGCAGGAGCTGTACTGCTCGAACCTCTCGAGCTGCTCGGGCGTCTGCAGGTATTCGCCTTCGGCCAGCGTGCGCGGCTCCTTGGCAATGAGGTAAGGCTTGATGCCTTCGAGCTTCTTGACGAAATCGTCGACGCTGACGACCAGGTCGCGTTCGATCGGGAAATGCGCCAGCGCCTCGACGCGCACCGCGCCGGGCAGCAGGTCGCGCAGGAAGGTCTTGCACGACAGGGCGGGCTTGCCGTTGACCATCATCCCGCAGCTGCCGCAGATGGCCATGCGGCAGGACCAGCGGAAGCTCAGCGTGCCGTCGATGTCGTCCTTGATGCGCTGCAGACCCTGCAGCACCGACATGTCGTCGCTGTAGGGCACGGTATAGCGTTGCCACACCGGCTTGTCCTCCTGCTCGGGCCGATAGCGCAGGACTTCGATCTCGATGGTCTTGCCGGCCTCAGGCATGGGTGGCCTCCTTTGCCTTGCGATCCGCGTCGGCCTGGTCGCCCGCGGCACCATAGGCGCGTGTCCCGGGCTGCGAACGGGTGATCTTCACCGCCCCGTAGGCGATGCGCGGGGCATCGTCGCCCGCGTAGTAGGCCAGGCTGTGCTTGAGGAAGTGCACGTCGTCGCGCTGTTCGTAGCCGTCCAGCCGCTGGTGCGAACCGCGTGATTCCTTGCGGTTCAGCGCCGAATGCGCCATGGCCTGTGCCACGTCCAGCAGGTAGCCCAGCTCGATGGCGAGCAGCCAATCGGTGTTCCAGCCTTTCGAGTGGTCGTCCACCTGCACGTTCTTGTAGCGCTGCTTCAGCTCGGCAAGCTTGTCGCAGGTGGCCTGCATCGTCGCGGCTGTGCGGTAGATGCCGCAGCCGTCTTCCATGCTCTTGGCCATTTCGCCGCGCAACGTGGCGATGCGTTCGCTGCCGCCGGTGCGCGTGACGATGGACAGGGCTCGGACGCGTGCAGCGTCGGCCAGCGCCGCCAGTCGGACAGCGTCGCCATGCGGGATCGACTTGGCGAAGCGCGCCGCTTCGACGCCGGCGACTTTGCCGAAGACGACCAGCTCGGTCAGCGAGTTCGAGCCCAGCCGGTTCGCGCCGTGGATGCCCACGCTGGAGCACTCGCCCACCGAATACAGCCCGGGCTGCGGCGAGGCGGTCTTGCCGTCGGCGGTGATGCCGCCCATCGAGTAGTGCACGGCGGGCAGCACGGGGATGGGCGCCTTCGCAGGGTCGACGCCGAGGAACTCCACCGCCAGCTCGTAGATTTGCGGCAGGCGCTCGCGCAGCGTCTTCTCGCCGAGGTGGCGCAGGTCGAGGTGGACCACGTCGCCATGCGGCCCGCTGATCGTGCGGCCCTTCTGTTTCTCGTGCCAGTAGGCCTGGCTCAGGCGGTCGCGCGGGCCCAGCTCCATCGCCTTGTTGCGCGGCGTCGGCTCGGCCGGACCGAGGCCGTAGTCCTGCAGGTAGCGGTAGCCGTCCTTGTTCAGCAGGAAGCCCCCTTCGCCTCTGCAGGCCTCGGTGAACAACAGGCCCGTGCCGGGCATGCAGGTCGGGTGGTACTGGACGAACTCCATGTCGCGCAGCGGCACGCCGTGGCGGTACGCGAGCGCCATGCCGTCGCCCGTGACGATGCCGCCGTTGGTGTTCTCGCGGAACACGCGGCCCGCGCCGCCGGTGGCGATGATCACCGCCTTGGCCTGGATCAGCCTGAACTCGCCGCTGGCGATCTCGATCGCCACCACCCCCTGCACGCGCCCGTCGTCGACGACCAGATCGACGCAGAAGTGCTCGTCGAAGCGCCGTATCGAGGGGTACTTGATCGAGGTCTGGAACAGCGTGTGGAGCATGTGAAAGCCGGTCTTGTCGGCGGCAAACCAGGTGCGCTCGATCTTCATGCCGCCGAAGGCGCGCACGTTGGCGTGGCCGTCGGCGGTGCGGCTCCAGGGGCAGCCCCAGTGCTCCATCTGCACCATCTCCTCGTGCGCGTGGGCCACGAAGTACTCGACCACGTCCTGCTCGCACAGCCAGTCGCCGCCGGCCACGGTGTCGTGGAAGTGCGCCTCCAGGCTGTCGTGCGGCTGCGTCACGGCCGCGGCGCCGCCCTCGGCCGCCACGGTGTGGCTGCGCATCGGGTAGACCTTGGAGATCAGGGCGATGCTGAGCGACGGCTCGGCCTCGGCGACCGCGATCGCGGCCCGCAGGCCAGCGCCGCCGGCACCGACGATCGCGACATCGGCCTTGAAGATGTCCATGCTGTTGCTTGCGCTAGCGGATCAACACCAGCTTTTGATAGAGGCCGCCGTAGTAGGTCTGCTTGGTGATCGACGCGGGCTTCGCGCGTTCGGGCAGGAACGCCTCGATCTCGTTGTCCCACAGGTCCATCGCAAAGGGCTCCAGCTTGCGGAACACGACGGTCATCAGCAGGCGCAGCGGATGCAGCGGCACCGGCAGGTGGTAGTCGACGATGACGATCTTGCCGCCGGGCTTCACCACGCGAAGCGCCTCGGCGAGGGTGGCGCGGCGCACGTGCGCGGGCTGCTCGTGCAGCAAGAAGAACAGCAGCACCTTGTCGTAGCTCGCGTCGGGGCAGGCCAGCGACGAGGAATCGCCCTGCAGCAGCGCCACGCGTTCGTCGCAGGGCATCTTCGACCCGAGGTTTCTCAGCTGGATCGGCAGGATGTCGATCACGTCGAGGCTGGCATCGGGCGCGAGGCGCTGGCGCAGCTTGGGCGTGAGGTTGCCGTACACGCAGGCCAGCTGCAGCGTCTTGCCGCTCACCGTCTCACCCAGCTCGGCCAGCGCTGCGTCGCGCAGCGGACCGTAGTTGCCGAAGAGAATCAGGTTGACGAGCCATTCGCGCTCGAACAACTGCACCGCGTTGGGGTGGACATAGGCCCACCAGTACACCTGCTCCAGGTAGCGCGGGATCGGCAGCACGCCGCCGCGATTCGACGCGCCGACGTATGCACCGGCAGCGGTGCCGAGCGCGGCGTTCGCAGCGGAATGGAGAGATGCTGTCATGGGCGCCGTCCTCTTATTGGCTGCACACTTCTAACCGATGGGCGTCGAGGTGCCGACCAGCGTAGCGCGCGCCGAGGTGCGGTCGCTGGCGCATCGACGAGTCAGACGGCGAGAAGGGCTGAGCCTGGGGACGTCAATGCTCGATCGTCGCGGCCGCGCTTGCGCAAGATTTCCTGGACATTGCGGATCGCAAAGACGTGAAGGAACTTTGCGATATGCGCACCGAGGGCAAGCTCGGCCCGTTCGTGTTCGTAGAGCGTCGCCACGTCATCGATCGGCATATGGGATTCCTCGGCCAGGAACGCGACGATTCGCTTCTGATCGGGTTGCTTGTCGTGCGCGAGCATGTCGGGATCCTCAACGGGCGGAACTCCAGCAAAGCCTAGCACGTCGATGAGACGGATTCTGTGGGACAGCGCGCTTAAGCGAGCCCTCGGATAGACGGTTGGCGACGATCTGTGCGCGTCGGCCAGATTGCTTTCCCATTCGAAACGGCCTGCGGATTTGCGCTCGAGCGCAAGATCAGCGCGGCGCGTCGCCCTTGCGGTATTCGGCGGTCAGCTCGTCGAGCCGATGCTTGAGGGCGGGGTCGAGCTTGTATTCGGCCGCTGCGATCGTCGCGTCGAGCTGCTCCGGGCGGCTCGCGCCGAGCAGCGGCGAGGTGATGACCGGGTTGGCCATGACCCATGCGACGGCCAGTGTCGCCAGCGGCACGCCGGCCTCGGCGGCAAGCTTGCGCAGTGCCGTCACGGTCGAGAAGGCGCGGTCGTTCCAGTAGCGCTCCTGATACATCGCGCCGGCCGTTCCGAGCGTGAACCGCGCGTGCTCGGCCGGTTGCGAGCCGGGCGCGTACTTGCCGGTGAGCAGGCCACCGGCCAGCGGGTTGTAGGGAATGACCGCGAGGCCTTCTTCGGCGGCCAGCGGTAGCAGCTCGCGCTCGATCTCGCGAAACAGCAGGCTGTATCTCGGCTGCACGGAAACGAACTTCGCCAGTCGCAGCACCTCGGAACGGCCGAGTGCGCGGGCGATGCGCCACGCCATGAAGTTGGAGACGCCGACGTAGCGCGCGCGACCGGAGCGCACGATGGTGTCGAGCGCCTCGAGGCTCTCGTCCAGCGGCGTGTCGCGGTCGTCCATGTGCAGCTGATAGAGATCGACGTGATCGGTCTGCAGGCGTGCCAGCGAAGCGTCGATCGCATCGAGCAGGTGCTTGCGCGAAGCGCCCTGATCCCAGGGGTTCGGGCCGACCTTGTTGACGGCCTTGGTCGCGACGATGAATCGCCGTCGCCCGGCCGGCCCCTGCGCCTGCAGCCAGCGGCCGACGATCTCCTCGGTGCGGCCGGTCGTCTCGACGGTGCCGCCGAGCGGATAGGCGTCTGCCGTGTCGAGGAAGGTGATGCCGGCTTCGGCCGCCTTGTCGAGGATGCGGTGCGATGCCGACTCTTCAGTCTGCAGCCCGAAGGTCATGGTGCCCAGGGCGAGCCGCGAGACGACCAGGCCGGTGCGGCCGAACGGGGTGGTGGCGATGCTCATGGGCGCTTCTCGGTGAATGGCCTCGTGCCGGTTATTCCGGCGGCGGCGGGCGGGGGGGGGGTTGCAGTCCCGCCAATCTACCGGGGGGGGATTCCAGTCCCGCCAATCTACCGCACCTCCGCCTCGCGGCGGTCGGAGCCGCCGGAGCTGTGCCGCGCCGATGCTCAGCTGCGTGCTTTCCCCGGGGTTCTCCCGTGCCCGGCCCGTTTACGATGCGGCCCACGCGGCCCGACGAGCTGCGGCCACGACGATGGCTGCGGCCGCTCAGGCAAAGATCAGTTGGGATGGAGCAAGAGCTTCTGGACGCGCCAATTCAGCAGCTCGGCAACGTAGAGCACGTTCTTCGACGGGCACGCGATCTCGTGCACCCAGCCGAACTGCTTGCGCTGGCGCCCGGGGCCGGCGATCGTGCCCAGCACCTTGCCGTCGAGGCTCAGCTTGTAGATGCGGCCCGGGTAGGCGTCGGCGCTGTAGAGCACCTGGTTCGGCCC
>ODAK010002962.1_pt1 | contig 17730 bp, 14 predicted proteins | sample 1539591 | NCBI WGS metagenome assembly ODAK01 (sample SAMEA3539303, study PRJEB22396) | soil metagenome | biome: tundra; feature: field; material: soil | place: USA | collected 2010-05 | depth 0.15 m
AGGCCGCGCTGCCTTCGGCGACGGAAATGTTGAGCCGGTTTGTCTTCTGGGTGGCATGGCTAGGTTTCATTCTGCTGGGTGTGAGCGTGCTCGGCATCCTGGGCCTGCAGGAGCAAGTCGCAAGATTCTTTTTTTTCTTGCCGCGCCTATTCGTGGCCATGTTCATCATGTTTGCCGGACTGCTGGCAGCCAGTTTCTTTTCTCGTGCTGCGCTGTTGGCTGCCGTAAACGCTAACGTGCCTTCGCCAAGGGTTCTGAGCCTCGCGGTCCGCAGCATCATCATCGTTTTCGTATTGTCGATCGTTTTTGAAGAACTGGGTCTGGCAGAACAGACCATGCTGGTTGCCTTCGGAATTGCCTTCGGAGCCCTGATGCTCGGCTTGGCAATCGCATTCGGCATGGGGGGGAGAGACTTGGCCCGTCGTTTCCTGGAGAAGAAAATCGTTCGCGGGAAGAAGGAGGAGAACGAAGACGAGCTGTCACCGCTCTAGTGGGCGAGGTTGAAGGTTTAGAGCGAAGGATGTCTCCCTCAATACCTAGCAGTGTTCTTATCGGTATTAACGCTGTTACAAGATATTCGATGACGGGAGGTACAGCAGATGTTGTTGGGGGTCTCGAGGAGCCGGTGCTTCTTCATTGCCATTGCGTTGTCTATGCTTTCCTGCTCCGCTCCCGTCCACGCGCAAGAGAGATCCGCAGTCCAATGCACCCCAAACTTTCCGTTCAAAGAGTCGTGGTGGGGCGCGGACGCGGCATATTCCATCCCGTTGCCAGACGGGCGTTCTGCATGGATCTTCGGGGATACTCTGAATGGCGACCGTAGGGTAGTCGAGGGCAACGAGCCTCGCATGGTGCGCAACAGTATTGGGATTTCGACATGCGACAATCGCAGCGGCTGGAAAATCGATTACATCATTCGGCGGGGCGACAAGGGACAACCGGTGGACTTTTTTCAGGCGCAGCATAAGGGCACTTGGTACTGGGCGCTTGATGGATTCTTCTACGAGAATGACCTATGGGTGACTCTTCTCTGCGTTCGCAGCTCGCCAAAAACGACGCCCGCAGCAATGGGCTTTGAAACTTGCGGGGCAGACCTCGCAAGGATTTCCCAACTCGAGAATGATCCGCAGCACTGGGGTGTAACGTACTTCCCACTCGTCCTCGACGGCATCCATGCCTATCCTTCGGCCACTGCCGTGGTGGAAGGCGATTACGTCTACATTTTTTGGGCTGTGGGAAGCAGATTCACGGCCGATGCTGCTCACTCGCATCCCCTTGGATGGCCTCGACGCACCGGCAGAGCACCTTCAGTATCTGTCCAAGAGCGGCAACTGGAAGACGGGCCTTACCCCGGTCGATGCCATGCCTGTCATGAAGCATGGAAATAGTGAAATGACGGTGCGATATCACCCGGAATTGAAAAAGTGGATTGCAGTCCTGAGTTATCCGAAACTCTTTTCCGACAAGATCGTGGTTCGTTCAGCGTCTCAACTTGCGGGGCCATGGAGCAAAGGTAAAGTTATCTATCGTATTGCACAGATGCAGAAGGGTAAGGCTGGCTATGACAAAGATACTTTCTGCTATGCCGCAAAGGAACACCCGGAATTTCGCCGACCTGGCTCGCTACTTCTTACATACGTTTGTAACACGATGAATGTGCGGAAGCTCACGAGTGAGCTAGACATCTACTTTCCGCAAGTCGTCCGGGTGCCCTTTCCGCGGCCAAGAGAAGTCGTCTTAAGAACGAGTTCCATTGTCGTCTGGTGAGAAGGGTACCTCCACTACCTGATTCGCCACATGACAGGTAATTGAGGCGAAGTGAACGCGGGGGACTGGAACGTAACGAGGAGTCTCTTCGCATAGGTCAGCAGCCGCCACTTTCAAGTGCCAGACTCTTGACGTAGGAACGGCTGACTGTCGGTCAGCCCGCCGGCAGGTGCTCGTTGTATCGTTCTATCTCCTAGGCGATTTTGCGTGCCAGTAGTGTGCCTCGGGCACATCGTTGGTTTACAAACCCTACGGTCATCACTTCCCACAGGCGCGTTTCCGGTACCGATCTGGTGAGATTTTTGTCGTAGTTCGCAACTAGCCACTCGCCGCAACTGTAGCCGACGCTCCGTTGGACGGAAGTCTTTCGGCTGACAAGCATGGCCTGATTAGAGCGGTACTCAAGAACACGATCGGCACTGCTGCAGTCCGCCCTGGACGTACAGAGCCAATTTCTTCCAGCAGCAGCCGACAGTCGAATCATTGCTCCCTCAATTTGAAACAAACATCCGAACGTGTCGGGCGGGTCGGCCCTGTTGCCTGCCCCGTTCCGTCTCGTACATCGTGATTTAGCTACGATGTCAGAAGTCATCATCAAAATGAAAGTTTCGCGAGCGTATTCGTCCGGAATCGATCAACGGTGCGCGCCGTGCGCGATACAAGAGGGGCATGTTCCAAGTGAGCCTCAATGTGACCTCAATTGTGGTTCTACTTAAGAAATGCATCCCACGTCTTCGCGAAAGGATCGACTTCGACAACCCGACCGCTTATTTTTGAGCCCGCCCCGATTACTTTTTTCACTTGCAGCGAACCGATGTTTGCCGGCAATGAAACGGAGGATGGAGAAAATCCGCTGGCTCGATCGAACCGCAACCGCCAGCCCTGCTCCCCGGCAGGTTCGAGTTCGAGATTGATCCTTCCAAAGCGGGTTGGAGAATTCTGGAGACTGTAGTGAGCGGTGGGAATCAATTCTGCCGCAGTGATCCCATTGAGAAGTCGAAGCGACTTACCGTCTTCGAGCGCCAACATATGCCGCAAGTATCGGACGCATTCGGCACTGGCCCAATTGTGTGGCATGTCTCCCCAATCCTGGCCGGCCAAAGCATGTTGCAGCGGTTGCTCCTCGCGCCAGCAGTACAGAGGTGAGGCATGGTTGAGGAAGCCAGTGAAGGTCCGATGCGCCCAATCGCGCAGGCCAGCCCACAAATAGACATGCGCTGCGAATGAAGCGTTGTAAGTCCACAAACTGTCGTGCCAGAGCCAGCCGGTCTCGATTGGGACATCTTCCTGCGTGCATGACTGAAGGAGCGCAATGTGTCCGCGCACGATCGGATCATTCTTCTCGAACACTTCCCCTGGGAAAATGGAGTGGGAGAGAGCCCACTGAGCGGTCTGCGGACGAGGGCGGTTCCACGAATTAGAGTCGGCAACTGATGAATCGTCGTGCGCAATCATTGGGAGATACTCGAATCCCGCGGGATGCCGCACCATTTCTCGCCTTGCCATTTGCTGAAATGCTTCATAGAGCTCATCAAAGAATTTGCGGGCCCGGAATAGAGATGACATCTTCAGTTGATCGGCAGCATCGGCAACGGCACGAAGAGCCGCGAGCGTCCAAACGGTATTGGTGAATTCGGAGCGAACGCCGCCAATGCCGCCGTCGGCGAAACCGGGAGCGAGCAGCCCATAGCGTCCGTTGATGCTGGGGCCCGAACGGGCCTTGTCGCGCAGGGTGATCAGAAAATCCAGAGCGTGCACGACATTCGGTTCGAGATCGCGGAAAAACCTCCACTCCTGCTTAAGCTCGCATTGGCGCACCAGCGTGAACATGGCGATCGCCGTATCCTTCCAGTGCTCGCCGCCGCTTTCCGCGATGATCTGCCCGCTCTCCGCCTGCTTGGACCATTCGGAGCGCAAACCCTCATCGGTTGCCTGGTCGTAGCCTAGATAGCGTGCGGCCTCGAGGAGAAAGTTGCCATCGACGATCCACAAACCGCGATACTGAGTCGGCCCAACCTGAAAAACAAGTCGATCATTCTTGACCTCGCGCGCTTGTTGAATGTTGCGCGCGCAGGCCGTAAGAAATTCCCCGTGCCGACCCGGGAAGCTCCAATTCGTGGTTCCAAAGGGCTTCCAATTCCTCCAGAACTCGCGAGCTTCGGCCAAAAGCACTTCGACGCTGCGCAAATGTTCGCCCAGAGTTTCGGCTGACTGGTTTTCCTGTGGGAGCCGGACGAAATAACGTGCTGAGACTTCTTCAGCAGCTTCGCCATGGGGCAGATAAAGAGTGAATCCCTCCTCTTCCCACAACATGCAGCTCCCGAGATTGTTGTTGAGCTGCGCGGCAACGAGCAAGGGCGATTTGCTGCCCTGCGCGCGGACCGTAGCTGTAGGGACGGTATAGCTCTCAAGTTCGAGCCGTTCAAAGGTCCGAATGCGGATCTTCGGAACCACGGCGACGCGGCCAGTCTTCGACTTTGACTTAATGGAGAGCAGGACGTTATCGACTCGGCCTTCGCCAGCATGACGGGTTGCGAATGCGATCAGTTCGAACGTCGCCGCCGGACGGTCGATCAGAGTGTGCACGATGGGAACGGCAGGTGATTCGGTCCATTGCCGAAGAATCTTGTCGTCCTGAAAACCCGCGAGCGAGAATTCGATGACCGTGCCGAAGTTTTCCATGCCAGCGGAGAACGACTTTGCGAATCCGTATCGCAAGTCACCAGCCTGGCCAACGATGGTCTTCCTGGGATCGTCTGGAAAACAGATCGTAGATTGCTGGTTGCGCGGGGTGTAACGAAAATCTACTTTCGTGTGGGGAGGATTCGCGAGGGATGTTGGCGCCGAGGAGTAAGGGAGCTTCCGGTCGATGCTCTGTGTTGGCACGGCGGCAGCAGCACCGGATGCAATCAGGGTAGTCACGAATTGTCGGCGGTCCAAGGTCATTCGTTTTCCTCGCGAAACCCGAATCGCGGTGGGTCGGCTGGTGGGGGCGCCTTCTAAATCTCGACCATTAATGGCTTAGAAATCAATCATCTTACTATTTTATTTAGGCGTAAAACGACCAAAGTTATGATTGAAATTTGTAAAATAAAAATTCTAAACGCGATTGGAAAGCATTTGTTTGACGATCCGATCTATATTGTAATCCGTGAAATTCAGAGTAGTATGCTCCAGCGGTACTTTCGTTTTGGGCTAAATCGCACAACGTCTGTCAGAAAGAGTTTCGTTTTCTTGACCGCGAGGGACGCAAAGGAACGAAATTATATGAAACGTAACCGGCCTCCACGGCGTAGAATCGGCCCGAATGGACAACTAGAGTCCGAAGGTGCGTCCCAGGATAAACAGCGGGTGCGCCTGACCGCGATTCTTACCGGTCTGCAGCAAACCGGACGGGTTTCAGTGGAAACTCTCAGCAAACAGCTGGGCGTTTCAGTTGTGACCGTACGCCGAGACCTGGATGCTCTGGACGAAAAGGGATTGTTGCGGCGCACGCATGGTGGAGCGGTATCCATCGAACCACTGTTTTACGAGCAATTCCGGCGCGACCAATCATTTCTGGCGCAGGAGAAGCATGCTTCTGACGAAAAGCGCCGCATCGGGCGAGCTGCTGCCGCGCTCATCACCGCTGGAGAAACGATTGCATTAACGCCCGGAACCACAACAACCGAAGTGATTCGTGGACTGCCGATCAACTCCAACATCACGGTCGTCACGAACACGGTGAATGTGGCGATGGAGCTTTCCCAGCGCAAAGATGTATACGTTTTCGTAACCGGCGGACACCTTCACGGCGAATGGTTTTCGCTCGTCGGGACGGCCGCGTTGCGATCGCTCGATAACATGCTGATCAACACGGTGTTCATCGGTGCCGATGGCATGGATGCGACTTGGGGGGCAAGCTGTTTCAATGCGGATGAGGCGGAACTCAATTCGACGATGATGAAACTTGCGCGTCGCCGCGTCGCGGTGGTCGATAGCAGCAAACTGGGCCTGGTAGCGAACTGGCGAATCTGCAAACCTGAAGAATTGCATGTCCTCGTCACCGACTCAGGTGCCACCGACGAGATGGTTGCGCCGTACATGAAGCTGGGCATAAAAGTTATGCGCGTGTGAGCGATTGGGTTCTGAGCCCATCACTTTTTTTCGCGCTGTGCTCCATCTTTCGTGATCGTGTACAAACCTCTCTGGTAGCGCACTCCCTCTAATCGCGCGCTGGAATCGAAGCTGCCGAGGTGAGAGTTCACCCTGATCCCATCCGAGAGAGTAAATTCCGCGCCGAAGATCGAGTCAATCACGAGTTCCGTAAAAGCACCGGCTGCGATACAACACCAGTCTTCGATGAAGGGCGCGTCTTCGGATGACTTGAAGGCGCCGCCATTGACGGGCGGATATACGTCCTCCACGAAATGCGCTTGGCCAATCGGTCCCTGATTGCCAGCCTTTGCCACCTCCCGCAGCCAGCGCGAGATTCGCTCTGGGGAGTCGATCTTGTATAGGCCCTTGGCAGTCATCGGCGGCCACGCCGCATACGCGCCTAAGCAGCTATGGTCGGGGCGAATGTTCCAGGTCGAGTCGGCGTCTCCCTGTGCAAGCGCTCGCATCCATTTTTCGCTATGCAGTTCACTCCAGAAAAATGCGCTCATTTCCTGCTTCTGCATTGGCGTGAGATCCTCCGCCATATCGTCGATGACCGCGATAAATTCATAGCAGTGGCGAACTTCGTTGAACGTTCCGTCAGGCTGGCCGCAACGCCAATATCCCTTGCCATTGACGTAAAGCAAGCGATTGATCCGTTCCGCCAGATCGGTTGCCTCGGCACGCAGTTGTTTGGCGCGTGCCGCGTGGCCGAGACGTTCGTGCAGATCGGCAACTACACGCATGCTGCGGACATTACCGGAATTTATTCCGGCTACCTCGTGGAGGTAAGTGCTGACGACCTCGAGCAGATTTTCGATCGTCCCGTAGTCAGCGAGACCGTGTCCCAGGCGGTCGAGTTGTTTCCAATAGACGGCATGGCCATCGAGGTGATCGAGAACGGTTCGACCGGAAATTATTTTGTCCAGCCAGGCAAAATCTCCGGTGACGCAAAGATAGCGCCAGGCGCAGCGAACAATCGCGGCGTCATTTGCGGCATACCACGGCCCCACGGGTTCTCCCGAGACATAATCGGTGGAATGATGTTCGTGCATTCCGCCTTTCAGCCAGACCTCAACCAGGTTGCGCAGTGGGATCGGATCGAGCAGCGCCAACGCCAGGGATGTCAATGAGGTATCCCACGGGAAGCTGAGAGTTGGAAGCACATGCCCGCTCAGGGTCAGATAAGTCGGGCCATAGGCTGAATCGGGGGAAAGTCGGCGCGCAGCCAGCAGATTCGCAAAACCGTTGTGGTAGAGCTTCCAGAGCGCTTCATCATTTGTGACGAGCCGCGGGAGGTTGCCGCTGAACGCGGAATTGTCTGGTGTGAATGCCGATTGAACGAGGCTCGCAAAGGTTGCCTCATTTTCTGTCTCGAGGTCGGCAAAGCGCGCTTGTAGGTGATCGTAAAGGTCGATCGCGGCACGACCGTTTTCCGCAATGGCGAGGACGAAGTTGAGTTTCTTCTGTTCCCTCGGGCCGAGTTCCATGTCGAAGTGCAGCATCCGCGTTTGTTCGACGCGACTCGGCGCGGGATGGAAACCCTGCGCGGCGGCGATCTCGGAATGTTGCGCCTCAAAGAGAAGACAGCCGCGCTGGGCATCCCAAGTAATGCGGTTGTCGACCTCACCGGGAGAATTGACGAACCATGATTTGGTTTTCTTCGCGACCGCTCCTCGCATGTCGAAAGCCAGCCTGAAGTGGCGTTGCGCCGCGCTCAGGTTTCTTATGGTGATCGATTGCACGACGGCGCGCTGCTTGCTCGGGAGAAACATACGCGTGGAAAATTGCAGGTTCTCAGCCGTTTGCGTGCGGACCACACAATGCGGAAACCACTGATATTCGACGTTGCCGTCAGGGGAAGCCGCGATCGCCAGGAAGCGACCATTTAGAAAACTTTCACAAGTCAGAAGAAAGCCGGGACTCCAGGCGGTCTCGGGTACTCCGCAACAGGCGTAGGGCGGAAACGAAATAGCGGTAATCGCGGAGACTGATTTTGCGACTTGAGCGTAGCCCCACTCATTCATTGCCAGAGGACAGTTGAAGAGATCGCGCAGTCGGTAAGTCAGCCGATCCGACGCTAGCTCGACGAGAGTTGGCGGAGACGATAGTGTGTGGTGGGCGCGTGCGGAAGCCAAACTCATCGGCGGGTTAATGGCGGCCAGGGCCGTTCCGGCCGCCCCAAGTTTCAGGAAAGTGCGACGATCCAAAATCCGGCTAAAGCGCATCGATACTCCTCGAATGGTCGAAAGTCTAACGTGCCAATGGCCAGCTATCGTAAGTTTATACTGTCTAAATACGCTATTTCGTAGACCAATTTTGTTCTTTTCGCTAGTATTCGGTCATTCATGTAAAAGAACGAGGGCTCATGGGCATAAACGGATACCTGGTGAAGAGCACCTTCGTGAGTGCTCTTGGCGGCTTGTTATTTGGTTTCGACACTGCCGTCATCGCTGGAACTACGCACCAATTGACCGAGGTTTATAGACTCACGCCTTCTTTATTAGGGTTGACCGTCTCCAGCGCTTTGTGCGGCACTGTGATCGGCGCGATAACAGCGGGATACCCGGGCGAGCGGTGGGGCCGACGCGACAGCCTGCGAATTATGGCTGTGTTCTATTTTTTGTCAGCGCTAGGCTGCGCGTTGGCATGGAGTTGGGGATCGCTGATCGCCTTCCGAATTATCGGAGGGTTAGGGATTGGTGGGTCGTCGGTACTTGCGCCTATGTACATCGCTGAGTTGTCGCCTGCGAAGTGGCGCGGACGTCTGGTTGGCTGCTTCCAGGTCAGTATTGTTCTGGGCATTCTGCTCGCGTACTTGTCGAACTTCCTGATTGTGCGAATGAATCTGGGGCTGATGGAATGGCGTTGGATGTTGGGAGTTGCCGCTGTGCCGGCGCTCTTCTTTCTTTTGATGTTGTTTTTCATTCCGCGCAGCCCGCGGTGGTTGGCCCTGAAAAACAGGACGCAGGAAGCACTTGAGGTTCTCCGGCTCACCGGCAACAAAAATCCTGAGCAGGAGCTGAACGCAATCATGGCCTCGATTCATCTGGAGCGCAGTTCCGCAAGCGAGCCGATTCTGCAGCGGAAATACGCGCTGCCAATCCTACTGGCCGTAACTGCGGGAGCCTTCAATCAGCTGACCGGCATCAACGCGTGCCTGTATTACCTGAATGACATTTTTGCGGCGGCGGGTGCGAGCAAGTATTCGGCCGGCATGCAGTCGGTAACCATCGGATGCACCAACCTGATTTTCACGCTGCTTGCGATGACCGTGATCGACAACTTTGGCCGTAAAAAGCTTTTGCTTACCGGAACCGCGGGAGTCTGTATCTTCCTGGCCGCGATCGGAGAGATGTTCCGCACCGGCACGCACCAGTCATGGCTGGTCTGGATGGTCATGGCGTTCATGGGTTTCTTCGCCATCTCTCAAGGTGCCGTGATCTGGGTCTACATGAGCGAAGTTTTTCCGACGCGCGTTCGCGCCAAGGGGCAGGCGATTGGAACATCAACCCTGTGGGTCATGAATGCGTTGATATCAGGTTTATTTCCAGTGCTCGCGAAGAAATCAAGTGCAACGCCGTTCTTTTTCTTCGCGACCATGATGCTGATTGACTTCATTCTGATCGCGGCCATTTATCCCGAAACCAAAGGGGTGTCGCTGGAGCAGCTTGAGCAGCGGCTCGGCGTCGCTGATTGATTCAGAAAGAGCGGTAGGGGCTCGGTTTGAACATGCATTAAATTAGCGGCTAAAAGCCGCATTGATTTTGCAACACTTTCGGCACGGCTGAAGAGGCTGCGGGAAAATGATTTCCCATCGCAGCATTCCCCCAGCGGCTGGAAGCCGCTGTTGATTGTGCGCCGGTTACGGCACGAGTGGAACTCGTGCCCTTCCCGATTCCGTCAAAGCGGGAGTTTTTCCGCAATCTCTGAAGCCGTGCCCTATCAAAACCTATTCAAACTGAGCCACTCCCGAAAGAGCGCATTCAAACGAGGCCTACATTTCGAATGTAGGCCACATCCCTTCGACGCGTGCCGGTTCCGAGACCCATTGGACGCTATCGGGATCGTTGGCGAATTGCTCATATATGGATATCGACGGATCCAAACCCAGTTCCGGGTAGGTGCGTGCAGCTCGAATCGAGAGATCGCTGGATCGATAAGAAGGATTTGGCTCCCAGTAAATCTTCTGCTGACCGTCCAGGATCGGGAACCATGCCAGACCATGGCGCGCCCGGATCGCATCATAAACAAATCCGTACTGCCGATCGCACCATGCCCCAAACATCATACGAGTCGCAGGATCGGCATTGATGACGGCATGCGCCCAGCCTGGCGGTACGACCACCTTGTCACCCTGCCCGGCCGTTACGGCGAAGCAGCGTCCTGGATCATCGCCGGCGGTCTCCTGCGCATAGATGATGGCGCGACCTTCCCATATCTCGAATAATTCCGGAGTGGACCAGCCAGAATGAGGTGCGACCGCATGGATATGACCCTGGCTGCGGACTGGTTCATCTCCCAGCTGGCCTGCCGCATAAACGACAACGCCAAATAAGAGCATGCGCCGCGCGAGTTCGTCGCGGTGTTCACGACGGCCGACGTCCATGACGATTGAGTAGACGGGGTCGGGACCGTCGCAGCTGGGGTCTCTTAAACTGCGGCGAATTTGATCGAGACGCCGGAATTCGGGTTGCGGTCCGAACACGCCTTCGTCGTAACTGAATGTGAGATTGCCGGCGTGGCTACGCACACCTAGCTTTGGATCGAACTTGCGATCAGACTTGAACGAAGACTTCTGACGATCGCTTCCCACGCATTCAGTCCTGGGCGTTCGCGAGGATTGGGGCGCCCCGTTCTTCCAGTATGCGCGCCCCGAATCCGCGTCCCTCGGCAATTTCATAATCGTGACCCGCATCGCTGGGCCAGCAGGCGGTTACGCGAATTGGCATGTCTCCTGTATTCACGATGCGGTGCGCAACTTCGCCTGCGACGTAATGCAGACTGCCCGGCGTCATATCTTCAGACCAGGTATGGCCGCTACGATCCATGAGGACAAGTTTGCCGCTGCCCGCGACGGTGCCGTAGAATTCGGCGCGATTGCGGATCACGTGCCAGTGCCCACGCGTCATGAAATACTCGTTGCCGACTCGGCCGGGTTGAATCTCGGTAAGCCCCCAGAACAAGCCGCCCTCCGTGCCTGATGCGACCGGTTCCCACCACCAGACTCGATACACTATTGTTTCGGGATCCAGTTTCTGCCAGGCTTGATGGTCGCGAAAAATTCCGGTTAGTTGACCAAGTTTCTTTTCCGATCGCTGGAGTCCGGGCGCTTGTAGTGCGCCGTCGGCCCAGTTCACGAACGCAGGGGCGGGGTTCATGATGGAAAACAGGCTAAAGGTACAGCCTCTTAAAAGCAACCAAAAAGAACAATATTTTGATCATTACGCCTCAAAGCGAATAGTATTCCGTTGTTATTGGGTTCGTAGTGATCCATGTGATATGACTCTTTGATATGACAAGACCAGCCATCGGAATCGATTTAGGCGGCAGCCATGCCACCATCGCACTCGTAAAGGAAGATCAGGTTCTTGGCTCTCACCGCATCCCCCTTGATTCGACGCAGCCCCTTCGGCCAGCGCTCGGTCTCTTCGCGGAGGCGATTCGCAAACTGCTGGCGGAACTTCAAGTGGACACTGCGGGGTGCGAAGGCGTGGCGCTTGGATTCTGCGGGCTCGCCGATGCGCGGATTGGCCGAGTTGTTTCGACCAACAAAAAATACGAAGACGCACCGTCCATCGATTTCGAGGCGTGGTGCATGCAGGAGGTTGGTCTCCGCTTTGCCATCGAGAACGACGCCCGCATGGCCTTGCTCGGCGAACGTTATACGGGAGCCGCGCGAGGTTGCGACAATGTGGTAATGATCACGCTGGGCACGGGGATTGGTGGGGCGGCTATGATCGAGGGCAAACTGCTTCGCGGAAAGCACGCGCAAGCCGGCTGTCTAGGCGGTCACTTGCCGGCAAAGGTCGGTGGCCGTCCTTGCACGTGCGGTGCGATTGGGTGCCTTGAGGCCGAAGCCTCAGGTTGGTCGCTACCTTTTTTGGCGAGCGAGTGGCAGGGCTTCTCGGCGAGCAAGTTGGCGGGTCAGGACAATATCGATTTCAAGATGCTCTTTGAAATGGCTGACGCGGGAGACCACGTTGCCGTCGAGATTCTAGACTACTGTCTGAAGGTTTGGGCAACGGGAGCGGTGGGATTGATTCACGCCTATGATCCGGAGCGAATCGTGATCGGGGGCGGCGTGATGCGCAGCGCCGCCGTTATCATTCCTTACATTCAAGCGTACGTGAAGCAGCACGCCTGGACGCCGTGGGGAAAGGTTGAGATAGTCGCCGCACAACTTGGAAATGACGCGGGACTGTTTGGCGCGATCCCGCTGCTTACCGGAAACGTGTAGACGAGCATGGCGAAACAATTCCCCAACGCCCAGCTTTCGCGTCCGATCCCGGGAAATGAGAACCTGCGCTTTTTGAATTTTCGCAGTGAGGCCTTGGGATCTCGCGGCGACGTCTTAGTATTCAGCCCTCCTGCAATGGAATCGTTGCATCACGTTCCGCTGCTGCTGCTGTTGCACGGCGTCTACGGATGCCAGTGGAACTGGTGGCTGAACGCCGGCGTCAACACCATTGCGATGGAGATGCTGCGGGACGGAACGACCGTTCCTATGATGATTGCCATGCCGTCCGATGGACTCTGGGGCGACGGGAGCGGGTACGTTGCCCATGCGCACGCCGACTATGAAAGGTGGATTGTCGATGACATCCCGCGCTGCCTGCGTGAGTTATTTCCGCAATTGCATCCGCAAAACATTCTTCTTGCGGGACTTTCGATGGGCGGGTACGGAGCTTTGCGCTTAGGCATGAAATATGCGTCGCAGGTGCAGGGAATTTCTGCGCATTCCTCGATCACAAAGCTCGATCAGTTGTCGCAGTTCATTCCATACCCCGCACAGGTGTTTCAATTTGCGGGCGATGTCGACACCGACTTGCTGTACTGGGCGAATGTGAACCATGACATGCTCCCGCCAATCCGCTTCGATTGCGGGACTGAAGATACGCTCATCGATCCGAACCGCGCGCTGCACAGGGCACTCAGCGAATTGCGCGTGCCTCACGTCTATCAAGAGTTTCCCGGCGGCCATGACTGGCAGTATTGGACACAACAGGTCCGGCGCACTCTCGCCTTCTGCAAACATGTTCTCGCAGGCTAACTATTTCTTCGCGGCGTCCGGCATTGGCATGCGCACCACCTGCGGGAAGTAAATGTTTGTCTCCGTCAACAGCTTTTTTGGCTTCATCGTGTTGCACACGTAGGTGAACAGCAATTCGCCCGGCTGCTCGAACTCGGAGTGCTCCTTGCCCGCGTAGCAGAAAGTGTCGGCATCGTATTTCGGGTCGTTCTTCTGCAGGAGCGGGACGCGATAGATCACCTCGCCATCGGTCCACGGGCCAATCAAGCTTGGCGACGAACGAAGAATCACTTTGTCAGAAAAGATCTGAGGATCGACCATCACGGCGATCCACTTCTTTAGCTCCGGGTGATAGCGCACCGACATCTCCGAGGCCCCGGTCTTCATGATGACTTTCGCCTTGGCCGGTTCAATGCCGTCGTGCCACTTGTCATCGCTGCCGAGGTACTGCAGGTTCTTTTTGGGGTCGCCGAGACCTTGCAGTGAAATGCGTGTCAGGATCTGAGGTCGGCTTCCTACTTCGTATAGCGCGTAGATGTAAAGATAGTCGTCCTCGATCAACGCCGAAGCCGAAGGATTCGCGTGCATGGCCCCCTCTACGAGCGGGAAGTATGCAACCTTCCAGTTCTGAGGATCGTTTTCCAGACCTGTTACGCGGGCGAGATCGGTTCCGCAGATCTCGAAGCCGAGCGCAAAAGCGTTTGAGTTTGGCACGTTGCGCACGCAGACCAGCGTGATCCAGAGCTCGTCGTTATGTTCAACGTTATGTTCGACTCCATCGAGCGCCCAATAGTAGGTACCGTTGTCTTGCTGCGGCTTGAAAAAGCTATCGGGGTTGCCTTTCGCGTCTTTCTTGATCGTATAGTCGATCTTCCACTTCCCGTCCTTACAGGTAGAAATGCCGATCGTGTTATGGACCATGCGAGGCTCTTCGCCAGTGACCAGACGTTGATCCCCATAAAGCGTGTCGCCGAAGATCCAAACCACGCGGCCGTCCTGAAGCGGAATCGAATATGCGGCGTCAGCTCCTTGCCACTCCTGTTGAAAAGGAAACGATGGGCCGCAATTAAAATGCGGGTTTTCGGCGAGCATGCGACCCGCAGAGAAAAGGACAAAAAGAAATGAAGCACAATACAACAGTCGTCTCATAAACTACTCCCAGATTTTGCGGCTGGACTGCTAACGATCGTTTATTAATCGTCGTTTAACGATCGTCGCTTAACGATCACTGCTTTCGGCGACCAGAATTCGTGCTTCTGCGTTTGATCTGGCCAGCGCTGCCCAAACTCCCTTTGCTCAACGCGACGGCATGTTTGCGAAGCAAACTCTCGGCGTAATGCAAATCTTCCAGCACCGCCTTGCGGGCGAGCGCTGGTTTGTGATCGCGAATACAGACGAACACGCGTTCATGCCGCCGCCAATGTCGATCCCAGTCAGCGATAAATGGCAATACTGCCTTTCGAGCCTCGGATGTTGCGTGATACAGCATGCGCATGGTGGTCTGTATTGCGACATTGCCCGACGCCTGGGCGAACGCATCGTGAAACTGAATGTCAAACGCGTGAAACACCTCGGGATTCCCGCGGCCTTCCGCTAAACCTACAAGTGCGGATTCCAGTCCTGCAATGTCGGCCGGGGTGGCGCGCTTGGCGGCCAGAGCGGCGGCATCGGGTTCGATGATTTTCCTCAGCTCGTAGATTTCGAGGTGCTTCACTTCATCGAGCAGGATCATCCATTGGAAGTGCTGATCGAGCCCCCGGTTCAAAGAAGACTGAATGTAGGTTCCGTCTCCAGCTCGAGATTTGATGAGTCCGAGATACATCAGACCCTTCAGCGCTTCCCGCAGCGAGCCGCGGCTTACGCGCAGCATTTGGGCGAGATCGGGCTCCGGGGGCAATCGATCTCCCGCCCTGAGACTGCCACTCCGCACGAGTTGCTCGATCCTGCGCGCTACCATGGAGATTACGGTTTCGCGATGAATCGGCTCAAACCGGTCAGCAGGAATTGCGATACCGCGGTATGACGCCATTTGCCTCAGTCTGTCCTGAGTTTGTGTTACGAATTCACCGCCTGGTGGGCTAACCGGAGTCATCGGTAGCCCCGCTGCGCGCGATTAGAGAGTATTGTACAAGCCGCAATTCTGACCCCTTCGATGCTTGACCTGAATTCAAAATCACTATATATGTTCAAATGTCAGACAAACAAGTGGAACCGAGATTTTCTTCGATACGGTTCGGTATGCGGCCCAAATTTCATGGCTGAGGTCGAAATCTTTGCGCAAGGGCTCGATCATATCCTCCGAGCGCGGTTCGGTATTCGGGGAGAGCTGTTTGCGAACCAGCGCTAGCGGACCGGAGACAGAATGAAGATTACAAACATACGCTGGACTCCTGCGTTTATCCCGATTGAAGCGCCCTTGCGCTACTCGATCGGGTCCCATCCCGGATTTTCGCGCATCGTCATCGAGGTCGAAACCGACGAAGGCATCACGGGCCTTGGCGAATGCTACAGCGGCGCCAGTCGCGCCGGTCAGTTGACAGAGTTAAAGCCACTGCTCATCGGTGAAGATCCCATGAACCTCGAGCGAATTCGCTGGAAGGTGGCGGCGCCCAGTTCAGAAAAGCTTTTTGGTTTCGTCCTTGGATTTGCCGGACTTGAATTTGCAATCCTCGATATCCAGGGTAAGGCATTGAAGCGGTCAGTATGCGACCTGCTGGGAGGTCGAATTCGGAACGAGGTTCCGTTTGCCGCCTACCTTTTCTATCGCTATGCGAATGAGGATGGCGTTGGCGAAGTGTCGAATATCGAACAAATGGTTGACTTTGCGAAAGAAGTCGTCGGCAAGCACGGCTTTAAGACATTGAAGTACAAGAACGGCGTTCTTCCTCCGGATGAAGAAATCGATACATTCATCGCGCTGCGTCAGGCATTCCCGAAGCATCGCATCCGGCTCGACCCGAATGCGGTCTGGACGGTGACCACGGCCATCGATGTTGCCCGACGATTGCACGACTTCAATATGGAATACCTTGAAGATCCCGTGTGGGGGATGCGCGCCATGAAGCGGGTAAACGCAAAGGCTCCATGGGTCACTCTGGCTTCAAATATGTCGGTGTTCGCGTTCGAGGATCTTGCGCCCGCGATCATGGCGGATGTGCTCGACGTGGTCCTGCTTGACCCGCACTGGTATGGAGGCATTCATCGCGCTAAACTCGCGGGCCAGATTTGCGAAGCGATGGGTGTAGACGCTGGAATGCACAGTGGGGCGGAGTTGGGCATCTCGCAAGCTGCCATGCTTCACCTCGCCGCCTGCCTTCCGAATCTGGTGCTCGCGCCCGACTCGCATTATCACCACCTGACTGACGACATCATTGTTGGTGGCAAGATGCAATATAAAAACGGAGCGATGGCGGTGCCAACTGGCCCGGGCCTCGGGGTGGAACTCGATCGCGACAAGCTTGCCCGCTACCACGAACTATCCAAAAAACAAGAGATGGGAGCCTGGACGGACGATCCTCGCCGGCGGGGCACAGTGATCACGCAGCCGAAATGGTAACCACTGAAAGAATTCGCCACGCCACCATAACCGCTCTCTTCATGGCGGTCACACTGACTGTTGCCGCGCACGCAGCCGAAAAAACGCTCTGGAAAATCGGGACCTTCGACGGATCATCGGGCGAATTCAGGAGTCAAGACATCGACTATGCCGATCCCAAGAGCGCCGTGTTTGTGGCCGGCCAGAGCAAGGACAAGGATTGGTATCGCTTTCAGCCTGGACCAGCGAACGGGATCGCCGGTGGGCGTCTGCACCCGTTCACGATCAAATTTGTGCTGAACGATGCTCCGCTCGGCGTTTATCGACTGAAACTCGCCATCCTGTACGAGACGCCCCGTCTGTCATTTTTAAAGTTGGAAGTTAACGGGCACTCCGGTTTTTTCTACTTCCACCCCAAACTCGATTTTCGAGCCGGCGATTGGGAAGGGACATTTGTTCCCCAGACCTCCACCGACGAGAAAACCATTTCGATTCCCGCCGCCTGGCTTCGGAAAGGGGAGAACGCGTTCGTTCTAACCGCCATGGACGATCCCGCCACGGCACAAAATTCCCTCGGCGCAATTGCGCCAGGGCACACCGGTCTAATCTACGACGCACTCGAATTCGCTCAGGATGATGCGGAGCAATACAAAGTAAATACCTTCGCCGCTCAAATTGAGCCAACCATCTTTTATCGCGATACTAAAACGGAGATGGTGGAGGTGGTGGATGTTTTCATCAGCGCCGCCACGCTTCCCAGGAACGACACGGTGGAACTTCGGGTCGCCGGCCATTCCTTCAGCCGACCATTCTCGACGGCAAACCAATTCGGCGAGGCGCGGTTCGTGTTTGAAGTGCCGGAGTGGACGGGCGCCGCCGAAGCCACGGTGCGCATCGGAAAACTTTCCGCATCCGCGACGGTCGTGCCGGCGAAAAAGTGGACCGTTGCACTTATACCGCACGAGCATCTCGATGTCGGTTTCACCGATTACCCCGCGAAAGTCGCTGAGCTTCATTCCCAATCTATCGACCAGGCAAT
>ODAK010002965.1_pt1 | contig 17713 bp, 16 predicted proteins | sample 1539591 | NCBI WGS metagenome assembly ODAK01 (sample SAMEA3539303, study PRJEB22396) | soil metagenome | biome: tundra; feature: field; material: soil | place: USA | collected 2010-05 | depth 0.15 m
TCAAGGGCCTGGACATCACCGACATCACCATCAAGGAAGCCATCGCCACCAACCGGCGCTTGGATCAGCGCTTCTTCGACGTGATCGCGGACCTCGAGGCAAAGGTGGAAGTTCCAGTAAAGGTCTAGGGATGAATCTTAAGCAGAATCAACTATTTGCGAACGGGAAGAGGCGGCAGAGCCTTAACTGCCTCTTCTCGGATTTACGGCTGGCCGGGGAAATCCGGAGTTCCATGCAGATATTTCCCCTTCGTCCTACAATATTCTTGCTTGGAGGTGTCTATGAACCCGATGAGCACCACGAATATCTAACTGACCTGACTGCCGAAATGGCCGTCGTGCGGAGCGCAGTGGAGTCTAACGACTTGCTGTGCTCTTTTTGTTTTTGAAACCGAGGCCACGACCGCTACCGGTAATTCCGGGTAAGCTCTCTTTCCAGTCTCTTCAGTACCAGTTTTGTCTCCGGCGTGGCGGCAGTCAGCAGAACCTGGAAATCTCCATCCGGCGTATTGAAGTCCCGAGCCACATCCGTCTTCGCGAAACCAGTCCAAGTTTGGCGGCCTTGTGCAGGACGGCCATCGTCGCCTTCTCTAGCATGGGTTTGGTGTAACATCAGCAACTCTGTTGCCGCATCCTACCGTGCTTCAATCGTTCCTATGCTCTATCGCCGTTACCTGCCGGAAGACTTCAACGCGCTTTATGCGATTGAGGAGGCCTGCTTCCAGCAGCCGTTCCGGTTTGGGCGCAGGTACATGCGTCAGTTGGTTGAAATCCCCAACGCCGCCACATGGATTGCGGAATTGGACGGTCGAATGGTGGGCTTCGCCATAGTCGACTGGACCGGCGAATCAGAAATGGTTGCGGCCTACATTCAGACCATTGAGGTCATGCCTTCCGGGCGCGGTCGCGGCGTTGCAGGCAACCTGCTTGCCCGGATTGAAGGCTCGGCCCAAGCGGCGCGGGCCCGAGTCATCTGGCTCCATGTAGATGCCGGAAATGTGGGCGCCATCCGGCTCTATGAAGCAAGCGGGTATCTACGCGGAGGCAGGGAAGAGAACTACTACCCCCGAGGCGGGCCTGCGCTGGTTTATTACAAATCTCTGGAAAACATGCCTGCAGTTTGAACGGGTAGCGCCGATCCCAACTCAAAGCATGCGTACAATGGGAAGGTTCCCGGCATGGAGGCAATATCCGCATGAGTGCGATTCAATTCATCGATTCCGATCTGTTCGGTCCGCTAAAGAAGAAGGCGCTCGATTCCCAACGGCTCAGAACGAACTACAATTTTCATTCCGGTGATGAGGACAATCCGCACCGATTTCTCAACGTAATGGCGCGAGGAACCTACGTCACGCCACACCGCCATTTAGACCCGCCAAAGTCCGAGACGTTCCTCATCCTGGAAGGGAAGGTGGTTTTTTTCCTCTTCGACGATGAGGGCAACGTGACAATGGCGGAGGTACTCGGCGAGTCTTCCCGGCTGGGCGTTGATATTGTGGCTGGGGTTTGGCACACGCTGGCCGTTTTGACGCCGGTTGCAGTCATATTCGAGATCAAGCCGGGCCCATATCTGGCTGTGCGCGACAAGGACTTTCCAGCATGGGCGCCGCGTGAAGGCGAACCGGAAACCGCGGGCTTTCTTGAAGGGCTCATGTCGCACTTGCCCCCGGCCGACTGATTGAATGCTTGGTGTGAAGGGCTATGATGGAATGGATTCGGCAGGTTGGTCGAATGCCGAACGAATCCCGGCCAAGATAGCGGGAAAGACCTTCGTGGAGAGGACCATGACAATGACGCAGAAACTGTCGCGAAGAAATTTCATCGCACAAGGCAGCGCGGCCGGAGCGGCTGTCGCTTTAACCGCGAGCCTGTCCAACGTCCTGCGGGCAGACCCATTGGGCCGCGCCCCCGGCATTCAACTCTACACTGTGGCTGCCTCACTTGCGGAAGATGTTCCCGGCACGCTGAAGGGATTGAGCAAGATTGGCTACAAATATGTTGAGACAGCCGGCTTCGCAAAGCTCTCTGCCAAAGACTTCCGCAAGGCTCTCGATGACGCATCGTTGAACTGCCCCAGTGCCCATCTGCGTTTCACAACCGCGGATCCCGGCCCGTTGTTTGAAGATGCTCACGCCGTGGGAGCTCATTATGCGGTCAGTTCGGTTTTGATCGCCAAACCCGCGGGTGACTCGATGGGCAGTTATCTGAATGCTCTTTCCACCTTGACCATCGACGACTTCAAGAAGACTGCCGAGTTAGCCAATCAAATTGGCGCCAAGGCGAAGCAGGCCGGTTTGCAGTACGCCTACCACAACCATAACTTCGAATTCAAAGACCAGGGCAATGGCCAGATCGGCTACGATTTGCTGATTAAGGAAACCGATCCTGAGTTAGTGAAATTCGAATTGGATTGTGGATGGATTGTCGCGGCGGGTTATAACGCCGTCGACTACTTCAAGAAATACCCAAACCGCTACCGCATGATGCACGTGAAAGATTTTCTTGCCGGTGCCAAGCCAACCACGGATCTGCACGGAGAAAGTCGTCCCAAAGGTACGGAACTCGGCAAGGGTCATATCGACTACAAGCCGATTTTTTCCGCAGCCGGGCCGGCCGGCGTCGAATATTACTTCTCCGAGCAGGAACCGCCGATTCTGGGCATGACTCAGTTGGAGGCGGCAAAGGTCAACTACGAATACATGCATGCGCTATGACGATGTGCACACAGTGTTGATTCATCCAGCTTGTTTGAAGTTGATCTTCTAGCCGGCAGAGCGTTTGAGCATAAGAAGGCGGCTTGCCGCCTCCTTTTGCGTATTTTGAGAGACACATCGTAATTTTGACCGATGCATCACATCCGCGCTCGTTCCGGAGCCACTCACCAAGATGCTCTGGATGAATATACTATTGTGATAAGAATCCGAGTTAAGTCCAGGGCATTTAGCTTGTTGGAGGAATGATGCGCATCCGCACCAGCCGTTTTGCCTGTCTTATCATTGGCGCCAGTTTGCTTCTCACGATTCCCGCATCGGCAGTTAAGGGTGCGCCAGATACCGCAGGCAAGAGGCAGGATGCTCACCCCTGGAGAGACAAGTCGCTCTCTCCCGCCCGGCGCGCTAATCTTCTCATCGAGAAAATGACGCTGGACGAGAAGATCGTCATGGTACACGGAGTTAGCCCGATACCAATCAAAGGATATGTGGGATATGTTCCTGCGAATCTCCGGCTTGGTATTCCCGCGCTTACTTTGGCCGACGGACGGGCTGGGGTTGGTAATGACGCAAAAGACATAACCTTGCTGCCTGCGCCGATAGCTGTTGCTTCAAGTTGGGATCTTGGCCTCATTCACCAATATGGAAAGGTTCTGGGGCAGGAACAGTGGGCGAAGGGGACCAATGTGGAGCTAGGCCCATCCATCGATGTGGTCCGCATTCCCGAGTGGGGGCGAACCTTCGAGAGTTATGGAGAGGATCCTTACTTCAACGGTCAAATGGCTGTCGCCGAAATAAAGGGCATCCAGAGCCAGGGACCGATCGCCGACGCTAACATGTACCTGACAATGAACCAGGAGAACAATCGATTCAAGGAAGACTCCATTGTCGATGAAAGGACTCTTCGCGAAATTTATCTTCCTCCGTTTGAAGCCGCAATATTGGATGGCCATGTAGGTACGGTGATGTGTGCTTATGTAAAGACAAACGGGATTTACTCCTGCGAAAATCCTCAGCTTGAAATCGACTTCCTGCGCAGAGATCTCAAATTCGATGGTTGGGTCATGAGCGACTGGGGTGCAACTCACTCTACCGTGGCCTCCATAAAGGGTGGGCTCGATCAGCAAATGCCTGACGACGAATTCTATGGAAAAACGCTCAAAGCAGCAGTGTTAGATGGCCATGTGAGTGTTAGCGAACTCGACGAGCATGTTCGCAATATTCTAGTTCCCATGTTTCGTCATGACTTGTTTGACAAAAGCCAACCGGGTAATTGGTTAGCCAATGTGCGCAGCCCCGAACATGACTCGTTCTCTAGAATGGTCGCAGAACAAGGCACGATTCTGCTCAAGAATGATGCCAGCCTCCTTCCTCTGTCGGATAAGTTGTCCATCGCTGTATTCGGCGCAGCGGGCAGCAAACAGCCCAAGGTCGAGGGTGGTGGCAGTTCGGGAGTAAATGCGCCTTACATAGTGTCGCCGCTTGATGGAATCCGCAAGCGGGCCGGTGCAGGCACCCAGGTAACATACGCTGACGGCAGCGATCTTGATGCTGCTTCCAAGGCGGCTCGTAATGCGGAAGTAACGATTGTCTTCGTACATACAGATGAAACAGAAGGAGATGATCGGCTGGACCTCAAGCTGCCCGGCAATCAGGATCAACTTGTAACAACCGTTGCGGGAGTGAATAAGGAGACCATAGTTGTCCTGGACACGGGCGGCCCGGTGCTTATGCCTTGGATTGACAAGGTGGCAGGCGTTCTCGAGGCGTGGTATCCCGGCCAGGAAGATGGCAACGCTATCGCCGCCGTTCTGTATGGTGACTACAATCCTTCCGCTAAGTCGCCGTTGACGTTCCCGCGCACAGCGTCCGCGATACCGACTGCAAATAAGGAACAATGGCCGGGCGTGGATGGGCTATCTACTTATAGTGAAAAGCTCAACGTCGGCTATCGCTGGTATGACGCGACAAACGGACAACCCCTGTTCCCTTTTGGATTTGGCTTGTCCTATACAACATTTCAACTTAGCCACCTGTCCGTCGCCCCGACAAATCTTAACTCTGCCTCCGGATCGACGCTTGGAAAGGTGCTGCTCAAACTGCAAGTTACGAACACCGGAAAGCGGGACGGCGCTGAGGTTATCCAGGCATATGTCGGACATCCCGCCGTAAACGGCGAGCCACCACACCAGTTAGGTGCTTTTGAAAAAGTTCAGCTAAAAGCCGGGGAGACGAAGCCCGTAACACTTGAATTGCGGCAGCGTGCATTTTCAATCTACGATATGGCGTCGCATCGTTGGATAACACCGGCAGGCACATACGAAATCCTGGTTGGGACTTCTTCGCGCGATCTTCCTCTGCACACCAGCATCACCATTGCGCAAAACAGGACCTCGAAATAGATATACCTTCTGAAAGGGCAGGCTCGGATGAATAATAAGAACGCGACTCCATGGCTTCTTTCATGCAGCATGGCACTTATTGCTGCAAGCTTCGTAGTTCCGCAATTGGCTGCTGAGAATGCGAGCCGCACAACCCTTTCTCTCAATGGCCAATGGGACGTCGAGGATAGTGTCAATGGCGCCGATTTACCCAAGACTTACTCGCACAAGGCTCCCGTGCCGGGGCTCGCTCACTCCTCGGTGCCTGCGTTTCCCGACGCGGATCAATACCAGAGCAGGGAACTGCTCGGCAATCTGGTGAGGCAGGGATTATTCTCCCAGGCGGACTACGATAAGTTGGGCGATGCTCGCGGCGTATCACACCAGGCTCGTAACTACTTTTGGTACAAGAAGACTTTCAATGCTCCCGCTCAGAATTCAGTAGCGATCTTAAAGGTGAACAAGGCACAATTCGGAATTGTTGTGTTTCTCAACGGGATTCGCATCGGACAGCACGACGCATGCTTCACGGCGGCCTACTTTGACGTAACGCGCTCGATCCGGTGGAGTGGAGCGAACGATCTGGTGATTCGGATTGGCGCACATCCCGGCGTTTTGCCGCAAAATGTGTCCCAGGGTACGGACTTCGAAAAGAATCGCTGGACACCGGGCATCTACGACGATGTCACGCTCATGGCAATGAATAACCCGGTTATCTCGACATTGCAGGTTGCACCGCAACTGGCAAGTTCGAGCGTATTGGTGCAGACTGAGCTGCGTAACTATTCCGACCACGCCATAACATCGAAGGTGCGACAGAAGGTAACTGAGTGGAAATCTCGCGCCACAAGTTCCGGCGAAGTAGCAACAGAGGTTGAAGTACCTGCGGGCGCAAGCAAAACCATAACTCAGACAGTGCCAATTCCCAATACTCATCTTTGGAGTCCCGAGGACCCCTTTCTCTACCAGGTCACTACGAAGACAGATGGTGACGCGGCAGACACGCGATTTGGCATGCGCGAGTTTCGATTCGACACCGTAACCCAGCGAGCTTATCTGAATGGGCGGCCCTACTTTTTGCGGGGGTCGAACATCACTTTGCATCGCTTTTTCGAGGACCCAGACAGCGGCACTTTGCCTTGGGATGAAGCATGGCTGCACCGGCTCCTTGTCGAGATTCCGAAGCAATTACATTGGAATGCATTCCGCTTCTGTATTGGTCCGGTCCCGGACCGTTGGTTGGAGATAGCGGACGAGAACGGACTTCTTATTCAGAACGAATATTTCGTCTGGACCGGGCACCCGGAGTGGCGCGGCAGTTATCGCGATCGCTATGACACCACAGAGATGATCGGCGAATATACCGAGTGGATGAGAGATAACTGGAACCACCCCAGCGTCGCCATTTGGGATGCGACCAACGAGTCATGGCTGCCGCAGTTTTCCAATTCGATCATTCCTAAAGTGCGCGGCCTTGATCTTTCGGGCCGTCCCTGGGAGAACAGTTACAATGTTCCCGGCGGTGCAAACGACCCAGTTGAAGACCATCAGTACCTGTACTACAGTACGGCAATGGAAGATGAGGGACCCGGAAAGCCACCTCTCTTCAAAGTGACCGATCTCGAATCGATGTTAGGACCGCCGCCATCCCGGGAAACCAGTAAGTCCGCACACGCCATGATTCTGAATGAATACGGCTGGTTATGGCTCAACCGCGATGGAACTCCTACGCTGCTGACTCAAAAGCTTTACCCCCGTTTACTGGGAGAAAAGAGCACGACTGAGAGCCGCTTTGCACTGCAAGCTTATCTCCTGGGCGGCGAGACAGAGTTCTGGCGGGCCTATCGGCATTACGCAGGGATTCTGCACTTTGTGTATCTAACAGCCAGCGATCCACGGGCCTTTACGTCAGATCACTTTCGTGACCTGAAGAAACTCGAACTGGAACCCCACTTCATGAAAGCTATGGAGCAGGCCTTCAATCCCCTTGGCGTGTATCTGAATTTCTGGCAGCCGGCAGTGAGACCCGGTGAACTCCGCGACTTCACCATCGCCATGGTGAACGATGAGGATCGACTGCGAGGGGGAACGCTGCATGTGGCATTTAGCGATGCTAATGGGCAGGAGACCGTCTCGGAGGATGTTCCATTTTCGCTTGCGCCACTTGGAGCTGAGTCGTATTTAGTTACTCTAAAGACTCCCACTGCGCCCGGCAAGTATGTGTTGCAGGCAGTTGCTACCCCTGCGGATGATAGCGGCCACCCGACGATTTCGCATCGTGATACAATTGTGCAGTTATCGCCACAAGTTAAGTAATACCTGCGCACCAGTCGCTGTGCTAAGTAGCTCAGCGACTTGATCGAAACTGCTCGAACGCGAGGCATAGGACTGGATCGATGGCTGATCAAAGCGACAAACAATCGAGCCGAATCGCGGTTATATTGAAAGAGCTGCGGCAGGAAGGCTCGGTTTCTGTGGAGTTTCTGCGCGACAAACTTCTCGTCTCTCTGGCCACAGTGCGCCGCGATCTACAGCAACTTGAAAATCGAGGCCTCCTGCGAAGGACCCACGGTGGCGCGGTGCCCATCGAACCACTATTCTATGAAGCCTTCCGGCACGACCGTTCATTCCAGGATCAAGTCGGGAGTTTTTCAGAAGAGAAGGGCCGCATTGCACAGGCAGCCTCGGAGTTTGTTTCTCCGGGAGATACAGTCGCGCTTACTGCGGGAACCACGACAACCGAGGTCGTTCGGCGGTTGAACAATCATAGCGGTATTACCATCATCACGAACACCGTTAATGTGGCGATGGAATTAAGCAATCGCAAAGATATAGAAGTCTTCGTAACTGGCGGTCACCTGCGTGGCGATTGGTTTTCTTTAGTCGGGCCATCCGCTGTGGCTACAATGGCCGGCCTGTTTGCCGACATACTCTTTCTCGGCGTGAATGGTATACATGCACAATCTGGGCTAACTTGCTTTAGCTCCGACGAAGCAGATATCAATCGCGCCATGGTGCGGCAGGCAAAGCGCAAGATCGCCGTCGCAGATCACCGCAAACTTGGCGTGGTTGCCAAATGGCTCATCTGTCCCATTGAAGCGATCGACATGCTAATCACTGACAATGGAGCGACGAAGGACCAGGTTGCGCCGTTTCTAGATCGCGGCATCAAGGTTCACCAGGCCTGATCCTCATCAAGGTATAAAGGACGGCCATAAATCCGCAGCGCGCTGTGGCTCAGCGACAAACATCACAGAATCCGGATTGTCCACGAACTGCCCATACAAACTGCGCGAGGGGTTCAGCCCCAATTCAGGGTAAGTGCGGGGCTTGTGTTCTTCGAGTCTAGAAGTACAGTATCGGGGATTCGGTTGCCAGTCGATAGTGCCCGAAGCCGTTAGCATCGGAAACCATGCAAGACCGTGATGCGCCCTCACACCTGTGTAGTCGAAGCCATACTGTCGATCACACCAGGCGCCAAATGCCATGCGCCGATGCGGATCGGCGTTGATTACACAATGGGCCCAACCTGGCGGCACAACCACCTGCTCGCCGGCATTTGCCACCACAGAGACGCAGCGACCTGGGTCGTACTCGGCACGCTCCTGCGCGTAGACAATTGCCGTACCAGCCCAAATTTCATACAACTCAGGTGGAGACCACCCACTGTGCGGCGCAATGGCATGAACGTGGCCTTGCGAGCGCACTGGTTCGCTTCCCAAGGCGCCGCTCGCATATACCACCGCGCCGAATAACAACATTCGTTCTTGAAGAAGGCCGCGATCCACGGCACGACCGATGTCCATGGCAATGCCGTAGACCGGATCGGGTCCGTCGCACCCTGGATCGCGCAGGCTTGGCCGGATAGCGTCCAGACGGCGCATTTCCGGTACAGGCCCGAAGACACCAGGCCCATATTCGAATGCGAGTGAGGTCGACGAAAGGCTAACCTCAAAACCGGGATCGAACTCAAGAGACGAAGTCATCACTTACTTCCTCGCACATAAGCTTTCACAGTAGCGAGCGGTCTCTTGGCCAGTCCCGCGGGGCGAATGGTATATGGACCAACCGCAGCGGGAACAATAAAAGTCTCCGCATAATGGACCGTGAAGGGCAGGAAGGCATTTGTTGGGCTCTCCACAATCGCAGCGTTTCCTTCAACCAAATTCAAAACATGCAGGTTGCCGCGCGTGTCATGTTGCACAGATCCCGTGAACCAGTGGCGTCGTGTCTCGATGAATTCCAGTGGATGCAAGCCGGTTCGTTCCTCACGCCAACCCGCTCCCGAGGCAACGGTTTCCTCTTGGTTAATTAAGTTTTTGCGCACCCATTCAGTTGTCCGGTCCCATTGAATGTTTTTGAGACCGTGTTCCAAGTGAATTGGTCGAGGACGGCCATCGAGTCCCATGCGCCCCCAGTCCCATAACTTGAAAGTAAAGATATAAGGCGTCGCACTTATCTCCAGCACCATGGAGTTACGTCCGGAGCAATGAATGGTGCCGGCTGGTATAAGGAAGTGTCCATGCTTGCTGGCCGGCCAAACGTTTACGTACTTATCTGCGGGGAAAGCAGCGCCGACCGCTTGCGCGGCACGCAGGTCCGCAACCATATCTTCCTTGTTAATCCCTTCACGCAATCCGAGATACACAGTCGCGTCCGGCCCCGCGTCGAGCATATAGTAACTCTCGTCCTGTGTGTAGGACTGGCCGAAGAGGTCTTTTATGTAACTGCGCAGCGGATGCACCTGCAACGACAAATTTCCGCCGCCCATGGTGTCAAGGAAGTCAAATCGGATCGGGAACTCAGCTCCAAACTGTTCAACAATGCGATAGCCGAGCAAGCTTTGCGCCTGATGATGCACAAGCGTTAGTGCCGGTAACTCGAACTCGCGCGCGCCAAAACGCAGCACCAGGCTGTTCTCTTCGGGCACGCAGTCGAAACACCAGGCATAATTCGCTGGCCCGTCCGGCAAGTCGAAATGACTGCGCATCCACTGGCCACCCCATGGGCCCGGGTCGAAAAAGGGAACCACACGGAATGGCTGAAGGCTCACTGCTGCGAGCGCCGAACGAAGAACCTCGCCGCTGACCATCGCTGGCTTCTCAGGCAGATTCCCGTCGATCCAGAAGTCTACCTGTTCGTATAACTCGTTCTTATGCCGATCGGCGGAACGCCAGTCGAGGAAAAATGCGCGCTTGTAAAGTTGCCCCGGAAGCTCTCCCGAGTTATCAAGTCCGATGTTGGATATCTCATTTCGGCGCTGCCGCTGCTGAATCTCCCACCGTGCCACGTCCACATACAGCAGAAGGTCCCTGTCGGGCAGCAGCAGCGTGGCTCCCGTCCCGATAGCAATCACGCGACCGCGGGTTCCTTGGGCCATGTGGCGGGCTTGGACCAACTTCGCCGGATCGAAGAATTCCTCGAGATCACGAGGCTCCATAAGCCCAAATACCGGGTCGTCGCCGAGAAGCGCCGCGAATTTGGCCTCAATAGTTTGTGCCGGCAACATCGCGCTGCCGCTTTCCATCACAAGTTCTGGCGCCAACCCCAGCACAAGTTCCCGCTGCAGAGGCTCGAGGAGCACTCCCGGGTAGCACTCTATTGCGATCCGGCGCGCAGAAGGATGGGCGCGAAGTCCATCGAGTATCTCGCGCCAACCCGCAGCGCATTCCGATTCGGATTGCGAAATCCTTACCGCCGGGCGCTTGTCGTAATTTGAACGAATTGTCAAAGGCGCGATCCAATCAGTGGAATGGCTCCGAGCAGGGCGGCGTCAGGACCTAAGGCGGCTGCGCGCAGCGAAACTGTGCGTCCTGGAGTCCAGGCGTGCGCACTGACATATTCTTGCAGACGCGGCAGGATGTCGGCAGCGCGTTTCAGCACTGAGCCCCCAAAGACCACGACTTCCGGGTCGTAGGCATGGATCAGCGCGACTGTCAGCGCCGACCAAACCTGTAGACAATGCTCCAAGGTAGCGATGGCCGCCTTGTCCCCCGCATCCGCCGCCTGAAAGACTTCGGCAAAGCTGATCGCCTTTCTGTTACTCAGTTCTCCTGTGTTTCTACCCACCTGCTGCCTGTAAATCTCGGCCAGGAACGATGTCGAGGCCTCGGCTTCGGCACATCCAAAGTTCCCGCACGAACAGCGCCGCCCTCCTAGAACCACCGGAATATGCCCGCCAATCGTCCCCGCCAGCCCATGTTTACTTTGCAGCAATCGCCCATCCAATAGCGCGGAGCCCCCGATGCCGCTGCCCAAAGTGATCATTACTGCATCTTGCACGCCGCGAGCGGCGCCAAAAGCATGTTCCCCGAGTAGAGCCAGCCGGGCATCGTTTTCGATCAGAAACGGGAGGTCGAATTCACGCTGACACCAGCCAGGCAGGTCGAGACCTGTTGCGTCTTCGAACTTCCCATTGGTGGCCAGCACCCGATTCTCTCGCGCGCTTGCAATGCCGCAAAATCCGAGTACCAGGGCTGAGCAATGATCGATAGGTGACGATGCCAACAGTTCGCGGAGTGCCTTGGCGAGATCCGGCAGCAAATTTGCGAGGGGCTCTGAGCCCTTCGCCGGCAAACTGCGCTGGGCAAGAATCTCGCTCTCTCTTACCACGGCGCAAGCGGCGTGGGAACCGCCAAGATCAATTGCGAGCGCCGTTATATCAGACACGGCATTCCATCTCGCTCCAAAATCCGCTTGCTAAAACCAGCCGTGCGTATGCTGGCGTAATCGTGACCGGCGTCGCTCGGCCAACTGGCAAGAAAAACAAGTGGCTCGTTGCCTGTGTTCACCACGCGATGAGCAATGCCCCCGGGAATGTAATGCACTGTCCCAACTGTCATGGTCTGGCTCCAGGTCTGGCCGCCTTCGTTCATCAGTAGCAACGCCCCCGTCCCGCTCACCGTGGCGTAGTATTCGGCACGGTCACGAATGGCGTGGAAATGTCCGTGGGTCATAAAGTACTCATCCCCCACCTTGCCCGGCTCCAGATATGTGGCGCCCCAGAATAGGCCGCCTGTCGTGCCATCGGGAACGGGCCGCCAAAAGCGAACCCGATAGACCGCAGTCTCGGGATCCATCTTGCGCCATGCACCTTCATCGTGAAACAGGCCCTCAAGCTGCCCGAGATGTTTTACTGACTCTTCCACTCCGGCGCCTGTAATGAGACCGGATTTCAAGTCGAAAAAGGTTGGTGCGGAGCTAAAAGGAGTGGTGTTCATGACATCCAGATTATATTAAAACAAATGCAGCAATACAAGCATAAAGAGCAAATGAATGATGGAGTTATGCGAATTCATGCACACGTCTGCTCGTATGTCGCGCATTTGCTTGACACACCTTCCTCAGCCGTGTACAACATTCTCACGAGTCCGGGAGTACAATTTGCCAAACGCTACCATCGCGCCTCACAGCGGAAAGATCTCCTTGTACGTCGTACTAATTGCTGTTAGCGCAGCCATTTCCGGATTGCTCTTCGGCTATGATACGGCGGTTATCAACGGTGCGCTGGTTTATCTCCGGATCGATTTCAACCTTAGCCCTTTTGCCACCGAGCAGGTTGCATCGGTACTGCTTTGGGGATGCGCCGTCGGAGCGGCTCTGGCTGGGTTCATGAGTGACAGGTATGGCCGGCGAGTCGTGCTTTTCATTGCCGGCATCCTGTTTTGTATCTCTGCGTTGGGCGCGGCCTTTCCCACGCAGCTTTGGCAATTGCTCGTGGCCCGCGCCTTAGGTGGGCTGGCCATTGGTTCGGCGTCGCTTATTGCGCCCCTCTATATTGCCGAAATTGCTCCGGCTCATGCCCGCGGAAAGCTCGTGACCCTCAACCAAATGGCCATCGTCATAGGTATGCTTGCCGCCTTTATGAGTAACTACGCGCTGGCCCAGCTTCCTCGCGATAACTGGCGCTGGATGTTCGGTCTCGGCGCTATTCCAGCGGTGGCCTTGTGCATATCGCTTCTATGGATTCCCGAAAGTCCGCGCTGGCTGCTGCAACGCGGCCGGCGCCAGCGTGCCGGTAAAGTCCTGCGGCAAGTTTCTCCTGGCTCTGATGTTGAGAGCGCGCTCGCCGAGATCGAAAAAGCCATCTCCGAGGAAACGGGTACTTACCGTGAATTGCTCAGCGTCGCGTTGCGCAAGCCGATGGTGCTCACCATGATGCTGGCCATCATCCAGCAAGTGACCGGCGTCAATACGGTCCTCTATTATGGCGCCATCGTCTTTGCCGAGCACACCGGTGCCACCGCAGGACAAGCCATCGGCATGAACGTCGTCGTAGGCATAGTCAACCTTGTCTTTACCATCGCCGCACTCATCATGATTGACCGGCTCGGGCGCCGCCCCCTGTTGCTCACGGCAACCGGCGGCATGGGGATTTGTCTTTTGGCTTTTGCGGCCATGCTTCGTTGGCTTCCGGGCCACTCAGTCCTGCTGCTCGTGCCCGTGCTGGGTTACATCGCCTGTTTTGGCTTTGGTCTCGGGTCGGGCGTCTGGGTCTGCCTCTCGGAGCTGCTGCCCAACCGCGTCCGCGGTCGTGCCATGTCGGTTGCCACCATGGTGCTGTGGATCTCGGTTTCGCTGGTGACAGCTACATTTCTCAGCCTCATAAAGCTCTTCACGGTCGAGGTGGTTTTCCTCGGCTACGCCCTGCTTTGCGCCGCATCCTTTGTCTACATTCATTTCAATCTTCCCGAAACCAAAAACCGCACCCTGGAGGAAATCGCATCCATCTGGCTGAAAGAAAAGGTTCCATCGAAGTAGTGAGCCGGTAGTAGAATCTCTCCATTCGCGGCGTACCTCAACCGCTGCCCTAACTCATGCCGGCACATTCCCCAAGCCCGAAGCAGAGTGCATGGATAGTTTTGGCCATGCTCGCCATGGTCGCCGTCCCCGCGGGCATTACGCTGCACACGGTTCGCACTCCCGCCGTTGCGGAAATATCCAGCACAAATCCCACGCCCTATGGCTATACATTCAGCCTCCTGTTGTTTGTCGTCCCGATTCTGGTAATTGGATTTTGGTTTCTGCCAAGCGAAAACTTGCGTATCCCGCAACGCTCCTTCTGGCGGACGCTTGCCATCCTCGTGCCCATCGGGTTTGGACTTGATTTCTTCTTTGCCAACAAGTTCTTCGTCTATCCCAACGCGGGGGCAACGCTCGGCATCGGCGCTCCAGCCGTGAGTGGCAGTGTTCCCCTCGAAGAGTATATTTTCTATTTCACCGGCTTTCTCGCCGTCCTCCTCATCTATGTATGGCTGGGCGAATACTGGCTTGCTGCCTATAGCAAGCACGATTACTGCGTCGAATCAAAACAGCTGCGCCGCTTGCTTGAATTCCATCCGAGTTCTCTTCTGGCAGGCATCGCGTTGATCGCCGCGGCAATTCTCTATAAGAAGCTGCGTTCTCCTTTTCCCGAGGGCTTCCCGGGGTACTTCACTGTGCTCGTACTTGGTGGCCTGGTTCCTTCAGCCGCATTTTTCCCCATCGCCAGGCGGTTCATCAACTGGCGCGCTTTCAGTTTGACGATCTTCATGATTCTGCTCATCAGTATGTTTTGGGAAGCAACACTGGCTGTGCCCTATGGCTGGTGGGGTTATCAACAAAAACAGATGATGGGCCTGTTCATAGGAGCATGGGCAGGGTTACCGATCGAAGCAGTCCTGGTTTGGATCGCTGTCACTTATGGCACTACGATAGTCTATGAAATCCTGAAACTCTGGCAGGCCGCGGGCAAGCCTGCCCGGAGCGCCTTCTTTGGGGAGCCCCCGTCTGCATAGCAGTGCCATACCCGCCTAAAAGACATTCTCATCCACCAATGTCACTGACGAATATCCATCCCCGAGCAATCCATTATCCAGCGTCAGGTTTCCCGGCGTATAGGTCAGCGCATACTGCACTCGGAGGGCGACGCTATTCGAGACCCTCGCATCTGGTCCTATTGGGCGTAGATACGGCGCCCCATCCACTGGCGTCCATGACTCGCGAATCTTGTCCAGAGCGTACTTCGCCGGAAGAGTTCCATACTGCGCTGCAACCACGGGATCCATCGTCAGGCCCAGAGCCTGTGCCTTGGCAACCATCCATCCAAGCGGAATGTCACACAGGCGAGTTCCATCGTCCACGCCGCCGCCAAGCAATGTGCCACCGCCTACGTCCCCGTGGCAGCCGGAAAACCAAACTTGCTCAATCGTCTGCCCTGCCGCCGGCGTCGAGGTCCACAGCGTAGCAGGGAATTGCGGCCGCCTCTCGTCGATGGCAAGAGCATGGTAGGCATTCTTCACGTTCGGGTGCAGCCCGGTATCGAGAAACCCATAAGTCTTCTCGTCGATCTTTCCAAAGATTGCCGGAATCCCCAGCGCTCCAACCGTGTCCCACACCCCTACCATCCGGATCGACACATCTTCCAGACAGTGGGAAGTCAGCCCGGCAAGAATCGAGGCGCGGTTCACCGGGTCGCGGTAAGCCGCAAACGCCTGCGTAACGCAGTCGTCGGTAAAGCTCCCCGTGGGCAAACCGCATGCAGCTATCATCCCCGCCAGGCTGCGTACTGTGTAAGCTCCCCGGCTGAATCCAAACAGAAATACTTCATCACCTGCTTCATACACATGCGCGATCTTTGTATATCCGTCCCTGATCTTCTGTAGCAGTCCCTCACCGAATGCTCCCTGCAGGATACGGGACAGCTCGCCGGCATCTGCCCCCACTCCATCGTCGTAATAGGTAACTTGGTCCGCGCTCACAGTTAGTGCCTTATACATCCGGTAGACATTGGTGTTATTCATCGGAGCTTGCCAGGTTCCGTCTGCACAAAACACGATTCGCTTCGCCATTGAAGTTACCTCCTGCTTTCGCACCTCAGTTTTCACTGCACCCGAGAATCCACCGGGAGTTTCATTCTAAAGCCAATGGAACCAGATCCCAGCGACTTATTTCTGCTTGACAACCGGTGCATCGTGATTTTCAATCCGAGCATGCAACGCAAGGCGTTCTTGTCCGCTAGCCGGGCCCGTCGCCGACCCCACGTTCAATTCTTGTCGGTGCCGGTCCTCCTCGCAGTCTGCCTCCTGTTTGCAGGCTGTTCACTCTCTCCGCTGGCTAAACATGCCACAGCCTTTTCAACGGTTGCTTGCACTGTAATTGACAGTTCTGAAGACGCCTACCGCGCCGCCATAAAGCTGCGCCAGGACGAGCAAGTTACAGCCGCAGTCTATAACTACGACAAAGATCCCACCTGGAACCCTGAAACTGACATGAAGCCCCTGCTCACCCCTGAGCAGCTTAGCGCCCGTATCAAGGTCCTGGATGGCCTCAAATCGTACGCGGCCTCTCTTGTGGAACTTACCGGTAAACCCTCCGACAAGGACACAAAGGCGCTTGATGCGGCTGCTGCAGGTGCAGGCGCCAACCTCAAGGCTCTCAATCAAACAGTGGCCACCGATCTCGCCACTGTCATCCCGCACGCTCCTGTCATGAGTTCTGCAGCAGCGAATGGAGTAAGTGCTGCCGTTTTGGCTTTAGGCGAATACCTCATCGCCAAAAGGATCAAAGGCTCGCTCCCCAAGGTTACACAGGACATGAACAAGAACGTCGTCGCATTATGCGAACTGCTTGACAGTGATATCGTTGTGCTTCGCCGCCAAGCCGATGTCGATTACCAGCAACTGCTCCAGGATCAAGACCAGTTCATTCGCCACCAGGGAAACGCGCTCAACCCGATACAGCATCGTGAGGAAGTAGGTAAACTTATCGACATCGCCTTCAAAGAGAAAGCAAACGATGCCTTGCTCGCTAAACTCCAAAAGGCGCTCCACACTCTCGCTCTTACACACCAGGCGCTCGCCGCCGCCGCGCAGGGCAATAACCCCGAATCTATCCAGGAACAGATTAGCGGCCTTTCAGCCGCAGGTTCGGAACTCGGGGCCTTCTATAAGTCCCTTCCCACAAAGTAGTTTCCCCATGGAGAGCAAAACGTATGAGCAGCTCGACCCTACCTCCCGCCCTTAAGAATCCAGACCTCGCCGCCACTTACCAGGCCACTTATGATGCCCTTGGTAGAGCTTACTGGGATGCCTCCGATATCCCTAGCAAAGACCTCGTCCATGGTGTTCAGGAGGCGATTGGCGAAATCATTACCGCCCTTGACGAACAAGACCTCGCCAATAACACAGCGCTCTTCATCCAACTCAATCCCAAAATCAAGGCGGTAAATGAAGCTCTTGAAAAAATAAAAAGCGAAGTTGCTCAGATCACAAAGAACATCAACACTGCATCCGCAGTCACCTCGGCCATAACCAAAGTCCTGTCCTGCTGGCCGTGAGGTGCAAAATCGAAGAGAGATTGAGAGAAGAATGAAAATGCAACATGTGGAAAATAGTCGAAACACAAAGGCATTCGCTGCGCTGATGAAGCCTCTGTTACTTCTCATGTTAGCGATCCAATTAATCATGCCGGCCCCGGTCGCGGCGCAGACCCCGCCGGATAAAGCTCAAAACTCGAGCACAAGTGGTCCTGCGTATCCTCTTGAGCTCAGCGCTAACCGGCGCTACCTGGTCGATCGAAACAACCATCCGTTCCTCATAGTTGGTGATACTCCTCAAGGATTGATGGGGCGGCTAAGTGAAGC
>ODAK010002966.1_pt1 | contig 17712 bp, 17 predicted proteins | sample 1539591 | NCBI WGS metagenome assembly ODAK01 (sample SAMEA3539303, study PRJEB22396) | soil metagenome | biome: tundra; feature: field; material: soil | place: USA | collected 2010-05 | depth 0.15 m
CCTCCTCGGTCACGCTCACCCGGCCGTCGTCGAGGCCGTGCGGGAGCAGGTCGGACGCGGAACCCACTACGGGGCGGCGCACCCGCTCGAGGTCGACTGGGCGGAATTGATCACGTCCCTGGTGCCGTCGGCGGAGAAGGTTCGCTTCACCGCGTCGGGCACGGAGGCCGTGATGCTGGCACTGCGCGTCGCGCGGGCGGCGACGGGCCGGGATCGAATCGTCAAGCTGCACGAGCACTTTCACGGCTGGTCGGATGCGGTCAGCCCATATCTCGACCCCGAGGGACGCACGCGGACACCACTCGGCGTGCCCGAGCTGCTCGCCGAGCTGACCACCGTCGTCCGGACCGACAGTGCGGCCGGCCTGGAGGCAACCCTTGCTCGCGGTGACGTCGCCGCAGTGATCATGGAGGCGTCGGGCGCTCATTACGGCCAGCTGCCGCTCGATCCGGCGTTCATCGCGGCGGCTCGGGCCGCCTGCAGCGCGAGCGGCACAGTGCTCATCTTCGACGAGGTGGTCACCGGATTTCGCATATCACCGGGCGGCATGCAACTCGTTCTCGGGATCACACCGGACATCAGCGTGCTCGGCAAGGTCATGGCCGGCGGCCTGCCCGCGGGCGCCGTGGCGGGACGCGACGACCTGCTGGAGCTGCTCGCGACCACGATCCCGCACCCCGGCACCTTCAACGCCAATCCCCTCAGCGCGGTCGCCGGAATCGCCACCCTCCGGATCGTTGCCGACGGAGTGCCCCAGCGGACGGCCGAGGATTACGCGATCAGCCTCGCGGGCGAGTGGACCGCGGCCCTCGCCGCGGCGGGCATTCCGGGAACCATCCGCCGGCTCTCGAGCATCCTGCACATCTTCCTCGGCGACCCCAGGGCGCAGGCTCGGATAGCCAACGCGATGCGTGCAGAGGGTGTCGACATCTTGAACACGAGCGCGTTCTGCTCGTCGGTGCACACCATCGCGGACCTGGAGCAGACGGCCGCGGCATTCGAACGAGCGATCGTCGTCGCGTCGACTCCCGCGTAACGGAGCCCCGAAGCGAGGGCGTTTCTAGATGATGCCGTGACGCTGCGCCCAGAGCGCAGCCTGGACGCGGTCCTCGACACCGAGGCGGTCGAAGACCGATCCGAGATGGGCTTTCACCGTCTTCTCGCTGATCCCGAGGCGCCAGGCGATCTGCTTGTTGCTCATCCCCCGCCCCACCAGCGTGAGCACATCGAGCTCGCGTTGGGTCAGATCGTCGAGCGGACGCCGCTTGATGCGATCGCGAAGCAATTCCTTGGCGGCTTTGGGCGAGAGCGGCGTATCCCCCTTCGCTGCCGAACGGATCCCGTTGAGGAGCTCCTGAGGCTCGGTGTCCTTGAGCAGGAAGCCGACTGCTCCGTTGTCGATCGCCTCAACGACCATGTCGTGCTCGGAGTAGGAGGTCAGCATGACCACCTTGGTCCCGGCCACGGCCTTGAGCATCCTGCGCAACGCTTCGAAGCCGTTCATGCCCGGCATCGAGATGTCCATGAGCACGATGTCGGGATGCTCCTCGACGGCGTACGCCACTGCCTCCTCGCCGTCCGAGGCCGCGCCGACGACCTTGATGTCGGTGGTCCCGTTCAGCAGGGATGTCAGCCCTCGCCTCACCAATGGGTGATCATCGACGATGAGCACTCGAATGGGGTTGGGGTGCGTAACGTCCAAGTCGTAGCCCAGCCTAACCGATATCTCTTACTCTGGAGAAAGAAGTCGGCGGTGGCACCGACCCAGCAGAACCGCGATACACCCGGTGCCGCGGGGAGGGGGAGCCCGCGAGGGTAAACCACTGAACTGGGTCGGCGCCCGCCCGCCTATCAGGGGGACTTGCGTTTCGAAAGAGATGAATTCCCGTCGCGACGATAGTCAGCCCCGCGGCGTCCGGGCGTCGCTACGACCATCGTCTTAAGACCTCGCCTCACGGTCGGCCAGGGCCTTGCGGTTCGCCTCGAGCCGATCAGCGACCTGGCGCTCCGCGCCGTGTTCCGAGGGGTCGTAGTACGTGTGGCCTGCGAGCGACGCCGGCAGGTGCTCCTGCGCCACCACGCCTCCCTCGTGGTCGTGGGCGTACCGGTAGCCGGTGCCGAAGCCCATGGCTCGGCCGAGCCCGGTGACCGCGTTGCGAAGATGCAGCGGCACAGGCTGGTTCAGCGTCTCGGCGACGTCCGCGGAAGCCGCGACGTAGGCACGGAGCACGCTGTTGCTCTTCGGGGCCGCTGCCAGGTAGAGCGCCGCCTCGGTGAGGGGCAGGAACCCCTCAGGCATGCCGATGAAGTGCGCCGCCTGCTGGGCTGCCACGGCCACGCCCAACGCCTGCGGGTCCGCGAGTCCGATGTCCTCGGCGGCCAGGATGACCATCCGTCGAGCCACGAAGAGCGGATCCTCGCCAGCCTCGAGCATCCGCGCAAGCCAGTAGACCGTGGCGTCCGGGTCGCTGCCTCGAATGGACTTGATGAACGCGGAGATGAGCCAGTAGTGCTGATCACCCGCGCGGTCGTAGAGCAACGCCGGGTTCTGCAGCGCACCTTCCACATCTGCGACGGTCACGCGCACGATCCCCGAGGGATCCTTCCCAGCGGCCTGGGCCGCAAGCTCCAGCGAGTTGAGCGCGATCCGCGCGTCGCCGCCGCAGAGCGACACGAGCCGGTCGATCGCGTCGGGGTCGACGACAACGTGCTGAGCGCCGAGCCCGCGCTCCGGGTCGGTAAGCGCACGTTCGATGAGGCTCCGCAGGTCGCCGGCTTCGAGTGCCTCGAGCCGGATCACTCTGCTCCGCGACAGCAACGCGGCGTTGACCTCGAACGAAGGGTTCTCGGTGGTGGCGCCCAGCAATGTCACCGTCGCGTTCTCGACGTGCGGCAGCACCGCGTCCTGCTGGCTCTTGTTGAAACGGTGGATCTCGTCGATGAAGAGAACGGTCCTCCTCCCCGTGCGCAGGCGCTCGGTCGCGCGCTCCATCACCTTGCGCAGGTCCGCCACCCCGGCACTGGTCGCGCTCACCGCCTCGAAGGTCGCATTACTCGCTCCCGCGATCAGCGCGGCGAGGGTCGTCTTGCCGCTGCCAGGAGGCCCCCAGAGAATCAGCGACGGCACCTCCCCGGCGTCCACGGCCCGGCGGAGCACGGTGCCGACGCCGATGGCCCGGCGCTGGCCGACGAACTCGTCGAACGTCCGCGGACGCATCCGCGTCGCCAGCGGCGCATGCGGCGCGCCGCCCGCCGGCGCCTCCGATACCGGGTCCGCGCCGAAGAGCGAGCTCTGCCCGGCCACCGGAGAAGGTCCGCTCAGCTGCTGGACGGCGGGACGGTGACGATCGTCGGCGGCTCGAGGCCGGGTGCGTCACCCAGCACGCTGCGGAGCACCTGTGCCGCGCCGAGCAATCCGGACGTCTCGGCCGGAACCACCAGCTTGGCATTGGGGCTCTCAGCGAACTTCGTCAGCGTGTCGAGCTGCAGGATCGCCACGAGCGTGGGATCCGGCGCAGCGGCCTTGATCGACCCGTACACGGTGGAGATCGCCTGGGCGCGGCCTTCCGCCTCGAGGATGGCTGCCTGCCGGTTGCCTTCCGCGCGAAGGATCGCTGCCTGCCGCTCGCCTTCCGCCTGCTTGATCGCGGCCTGCCGGTTACCGTCGGCGATGTTGACGGCCGACTGCTGCTGGCCTTCCGACTGGAGAATGCGTGCGCGCTTCTCCTGGTCCGCCTGCTTCTGCAGGGCCATCGCCTGGAGGATCTGCACCGGCGGGGAGATGTCGACGATCTCGATGCGGTTGATTCGGATCCCCCACTTGTCGGTCACCTGCTCCATCTGCTGCTGCATCGCGGCATTGATCTGCTCACGGGAGGAGAGCGCCTCGTCGAGGCTGACGTTGCCGAACGCGTTACGAAGTGTGGTGCGGGCCTGCTGGTCGATTGCCACGAGGTAGTCGGAGACGTTGAACAGGGCCGCCCGTGGCTCGATGACCTGGCTGAAGATGGTTGCGTTGACCGCGACCGCAACGTTGTCGCGGGTGATCACGTCCTGCCGGTCTCCGGTGCGCGGCGTCTCGCGCATGTCGACCCGGAGGAGCTTGTCGATGAACGGCGTGATGATGGTCAGACCGGCTTGCGATTCCCGACGGAAACGTCCAAAACGGGTGACGACTCCGGCGAATCCCTGGGGCACCACTCGTACCGCGCCGCCGATGAGGATCGCCACCACGATGAGCAGGACGACGACGATGATCGCGGTGACCAGACCACTGTTGTCCACTGAGTCAGCCTCCCTTGGGGGGCGCGACCACAAGGGTGGTGCCGCGCACTTCGACGACGGTAACCTGCTGATGTGCCGGCACGCCGCCGGGATTGGTCGTGACCGCCAGCCAGCGTTCGTTGAAGAGGCGGGCATGTCCGGGGTGATTCTCGTCGCCGACGGGCTCGAGCGTCAGGGCGGGCTGCCCGACGAGATTGTCGGACGCGCCCGGCATGGTGAGCTTCGGACCGAGGCGACTCGCGGACATCCGGGCCAGCGTGGGGCGCACCGCCATGGTGCCGATGATGGCGACCGCGGCGCCGACGACAGCCTGGACCCACACCGGTGTCGGGAAGATGGCGACGATGGTCGCCGCGAAGGAACCGAGGGCCAGGAACAGCGCATAGAACGCCTGCGTGTGGACCTCCATGCCCACGAGGACCAGGCCGGCGAGCAGCCAGACCACCCACATCCAGGACAACATGCGACGAGTGTACCCGCCTGAAGAAACGCCTACACAGATGGATCGGTGGTCATCCTTCCTCCGGCGGCCCGGAGCAGCGCCAGAGCGACCAGGCCGCCCAGCGTGGCCCATGCCGCGAGGCTGATCGCCGCCTGGCTGAAATCGGTTCCTGCCAGCTGCGCGTGGATCAGGAAGATGACGAACATCAGATAGCTGAGGCGATGGATCCATCGCCAAATGCCGGGGCGCATTGCGCGCCGCAGCGCGGCAGTGACGGTGATCAGCACGAGAAGCAGCAGCCCGATCGTGCCGAGTCCGATGGCCAGTTGCGATCCTGCCGCCTCATCGACACGAAACGGGACGAGCAGGTCGAGCGGCGTGATTCGTGAGGTGGCGTCGATGAGCAGCGCCGTCACGTGCACCACGACGAGCGGCACCCAGAACCAGGTGAGAAACGCGTGCACCGAAACGACCGCCCGATTGCGCGCAAGCGGTGCGAGATAGGCGGTGCGGATTGCCATGCCGGTGAGCAGCGAGGCCGCCAGCACGAAGAACGCCGCCAGGGCGGCTGAGCGGGCGGCGTACCACAGCACGAGGTCGAGGTTCATGTCAGGCGGTAGGAGCGCCGTCATTGAGGATCAGCGCGTGACACGCCGATCCGCGAGTCGCGAGCCAGACATCGGCCGCCGCGGCTCCCACGAGACACGCACTCTTCGCAAGCACCTCGGCTCGGAGCGCGTTCTCGGCGACGACGGACACGGCCGTGATATCGGTGCGCGCCGGCAGCGCGGTCCTCGGGTCGATGAGGTGGTGCCCACCCGACCAGCACCTGCCCGTAATTCCGGAGGTCGCGACACCCGCATCCGTCACCGTCACAAGACACCCGTCGCAGAGCGCGACCGCCCAGCCCACGGACTCGGGTCCCTCGCCACGAGTCCGGACGTCGCCACCGAGGTTGATCGCCGCGTTATCAAAGCGCTCGCAGAGACGATCCGCAAGCCACCCCTTCCCCACCCCACCGAGGTCGACCGCGCAGCCCGGCGCGAGGCGAGCCCAGCCGGCACCGACCTCGAGCACCTCGGGGAGGTGCGGCACGGGCGGGCGTGCCGTTGCCCGTCCTCGGAACCCCGGATGTCGAAGCACGGCGGTGATCGACCGGTCGTATCCCGCGGCGACGAGCGCGGGAAGGCAGGCGGCGTTGACCAGGCCGTCGCTGAGTGCATGCGCGTCGAGGCAGACGCGGAGCAACTCGCCGAGGAGCGACGAGACGGGCACGCGTGCACCGGCTGCGGCGTTGAAACGCGAGAGCTCGCTGCGCATGTCGAAGCGCGTCAGTGCGCGCTCGAACGCCGAGACATCCGCGACGGCTCTGGAGACGTCACCCGCAAGCGCATCGCAGACGATCAGCTCGCATCGCGCTCCGCCGAAAGCCGTGAACGTCTGAACGATGCTGCGAGCGGTTGCCGTGGTCACGACACGTAGGTATTGATGAGCGGCTGCGTCGAGGCCGGCGCGGCGATGACCGAAGGTGCGATCGACTCGCTGTCCGCGGAGCCCGCGCCCGGGTTCTCGCAACTCTCGGGCGAGCTCGTCGCAGGGCGGCGCAGGGCGCGCACGTAGGCTTCGATCTCGAGTCGCTGCGATGCTGTCAGGGACGCGAGGATCGTCCGGCGCTCAGTCGCCGTCGTCGCTTCACGAAGCTGCGACGCGATGGGCAGCAACGACGGGTCAAGGGTCGCCGCGGCGCCAACGCCGGCGACGCCGGTCGCCCCGCACGACGGCGGGATCACCAGCGACGCGGTCTTCGGCGATGCGCCGGTCACCGGTGGGCGCAATGGTGCCGCCGCGGGTTGCGGGTCGGCGGCGACGAGCACGCCGCTCACTCCGCAGACCGCGACAGCGCTGACACTGCTGATCACCTTGAGCGCCCGGGTGCTCAGAGTCATTGTGTTAGACGGTCCGAATGATCGGCAGCTCGGGGAACGATGCGCCGAGCACCGACACCGGGTCAGCCTCGAGCCAGTCACGGATCAGGCTCTGGTAGACGCTGCGAAAGTCGACGTTGTACCGCAGGTTCCCCGAGTCGACGGTGGTGGTGAGCGATGGCTGCTCGCCGAACACGCCTCCGTTGACGGGCTTGCCGATGACAAAGACGGGTGCAGCCGCGCCGTGGTCGGTTCCCTTTCCTCCATTCTCGGCGACCCGCCTGCCGAATTCCGACCAGGTCATGAGCACAACCCGGTCCGCCATTCCATGGTTGTCGATGTCCTGCATGAATGCGCTCACCGCGCTGTCCATGTACGCAAGGAGCGCGTTCTGGCGCGTGTCCTCGTCCTGATGCGTGTCGAAGCCACCGAGGACGACGTGACAGATCTTGACGCTCGGCTGGGTGACGATCATCTCCGCCGTCAGTTGCAGCGAGGTCGCGAGGCTGTTCTTGCTTCCGTAGACCGTGCTCTGCGGTGTGTACACGACCGAGGGCTTGTAGCGGTTCTGCGAATCCGCCAGCGCGGCGATCCCATACTCCGCGGTCGTCAGCGCCTGATCGAACAGAGCCCCGTAGATGCCCGGCGTTCTCCGGTACAGCGCGGGAGCGGCGACGCGGCGTCCGGTCCCGCCCTCCACCTGGTAGCCGGGTATCGAATCGATCACGCTCACCGTCGCGTTCTGGGCGAGCAGTTCGGCGGGGGTGCTCGGCTGGCCGAGGGCGCACCCCGTGAGCGGATGTCCCTGGGCGTCGAGATGACTCGCGAGCAGCTTGCCGAGCCATCCTTCGGTCTGCCGCATGGCTGGATCCGCGTGCTCCCAGATGTACAAACCCTCGAAGTGCGAGTACACGGGATTCGGATAGCCGACACCCTGCACGACCGCCGCCTCGCCGGCATCGAAGAGCTTCTTGATGCCGGGCATGACCGGGTTCAGCCCGACTCCGGCGTTGAGCGGCAGCACCTTGTCGGCGGGAATCCCGATCGTCGGCCTCGCCTGGAGGTACGCCGGGTCCGCGTAGGGGATCACCGTGTTGAGCCCGTCGTTGCCGCCCCCGAGCTGGAGGACGACCAGCACATGGTCGTTGTGGATGTCCTCGACGGTGGCGGCGAACACCGACTGGGCGAAGATCGGCGGCACGATGATGCCGGTGCCGGTTGCGGTGATGCCGCTCACCATGAAATCGCGACGGGTGATCATCTTGTCGGCCTCACTTGAGCTGAAATTCGGGGCTAGCGAGGAGCGCGTACCACCGGTCGCCTTCCGTCTCGCTCGCGTTGAAGACGCTTGCCGTGTCGGGTCCCACCACACCGTCGAGCTGGGTCCGCACTCCCTCGAGGGGATCCGGGAGGCTCTGCGCGGATGCGACCACACCGGCGGCGAAGTTCAGCCGCGCCAGCCATGCACCCGACGACACCCATCCCTGGTTGGACGGCCAGCCGGCCACGGTCGGCATGTCGTAGAGCATCTGATCCATGGCCGCACCGGACTGCACGGCCGTTGCGGCGAGATCAGGGCGGGTGACCGCTCGCATGGTTGCCACCATGTACTCCGCGGGACCTCGCACCAACGACCGGTATGCGCTTGCGGACGTGAACGCCTCGTCGATGAAGATCGCTCGCATGAGCGTCCTGATGTCGTACTTGCTGTTGCGGAATTGCGTTGCCACGCTGTTGACCAGCGCAGTGGATGGATCCGGCGTGCAGAACTGCACCAGCGCATTGCGGGCGATGTGCGGGGCGCAGGCGGGCTGGGACAGGATGATGTCGAGCGCCTCTGCCGGGTCGATAGTGCCGGTGTGGCCGAGGAATGTCTTGACCCCGGCGTCGTGCTGATTGGTCGCGAGCACCCCCTTGAAATGTGCCCCCTGGGCGATGAGCTGCTCCAGGGCCTGGGCGTACCCGGCGGGTGTCGAGCCCTTGAGCTTCGGCGGCTGGATGCGCCGTCCGCTCGCATCGACGAGGACCGTCCGGATTCCTGAAAAGGCGCGCGCGCCTTCGCGCACGTCGGTCTCGGTGTAGTTGCCGACGCCGAGCGTGAACAGCTCCATGAGCTCGCGGCTGAAATTCTCATTGGGAGCGGCGGCGGTGCTCTCCTCGAGGTCGAGGTAGCGAATCATCAGCGGGTCGTAGGTGACAGCGTTGATGAGCGTTCTGAAGTCGCTCCGACCGATGGATCGGTAGAGCATGTTCTGCTGCAGAACGAAGGGCAGCCGCGCGGCCTTGCGATAGTCACTGGTGAGCAGCCCGTGCCAGAACAGGGTCATCCGTTCCGGGAACCGCGCCGGCGTCGTGGCCATGTGCTCGTACCAGGCGCGGACCACCGTCTCGTGGTTGGTTGCGTCCGCCACCGGCGGCAGAGGCTGTGCCGCCTGGTTGACGACCATGTCGACGAGGTCCGGGTACGGCATCGACGCCGCTGAATCGAGCTCGGCTGCGGAGTGGCCGAACGTCGCTCTCCGCAGGAGGTGCGCCGCCAGCCCCGCCGAGGTGCTGAGCGGGCTCGCCCAGGCTCCGCCCACGCCAGCCGCCGACGCGATCTCCCGCGACGCGCCGGGCAGCTGCAGGGTGAGGTACCGAAAGCCAACCGCACCGACCACACCCCCCGCGGCGATGCCGAGGACCTGGCGGCGGCTGAGCTTCAGGTTCGCGCTCCCCATAGCCGGCCAGTTTCGCCAGCCCACCTGAGAATTACCCTGACCCGGCCGGCCTCCACGACGTGTCTCAGCGGATTCTCAGGACCAGAGGGACAGCGCTCCCACCCCGGCCGGCCCATCGCCGCACTCGGTAGACTGGGATCGAGGCCTGCGTGCAGCCGGCCGGATGCAGATCACTTGCAAGGAGCACCAACCATGGCGTCCACACCTGCCGAAATCTTCAGCGAGATCAGTTCCCGCATCACCGCCGATCCGGCCAAGACCGCCGGGGTGAACGCCATCTACGCCTTCGATCTGAATGGCGAGGCACCTGGTCAGTACCACATCTCTCTTAAGGACGGCAGCGCGGACGTCGGCGAGGGAGTGCCCGAGAATCCCAACATCACCATCACCATGAAGTCGGAGGACTTCGTCGACCTGGCCACCGGCAAGCTTGACGGCACCATGGCGTTCATGAGCGGCAAGATCAAGATCAAGGGCGACATGGGGCTCGCGATGAAGCTCCAGTCGGTGCTTCGCTAGACGGCGGAGGGTCCGCGCGCGGTGGCCGAGGAGCTGCGACCCGTGCGCTTCGACTACGACGAGCAGCATCGAGCGCTGCTGATCGATTGGTCCGACGGCGCCTCGCATCACATCCCGTTCGCCGTGCTCCGGCGCGCCTGCCCGTGTGCGGCTTGCAAGGGCGAACCGGGGTTTCGGGGCCGCTTCAGCTCGGACCCCCTTCTCCATCCCGGCGAGGATGAGCTCGCGGACATCTCCCTGGTCGGCGCCTACGGCTTGAACACCGTCTGGGCGGACGGGCACAACGCCGGGATCTCCGCGTACCAGCGCCTCCGCGAACTCGGCAGTGCGTCGGCGTAGAGTTCGCCGCGATGACCGCTGAAGCGACACCGACCACCTCGCAACTGCTCCAGTCCGTGAGCGACGGGGTGCTCACCCTGACGCTCAACCGGCCGGAGGTGCTCAACGCGATCACCCCTGCCCTCCTGGATGAGGTCACCGCAGCGCTCCGAGAGGCCGCCGCTGGCCGCACGGTTCGTGCGGTGATCATCACCGGCGCGGGGCGGGGCTTCTGCAGCGGTCAGGATCTCCGTGCCGCCGCAAGTGACGATGGGCTCGACGTGGGCGCGGTGCTTCGGGATCACTACACCCCGGCGATCCGGGCGATTCGCTCCATGGGCCAGCCGGTGATCGCTGCGGTCAACGGGGTCGCCGCCGGCGCCGGATTCTCGCTCGCGCTCGCCTGCGACCTGCGCATCGCCGCCGAGTCCGCCACCTTCGTCCAGGCGTTCGTCCGGATCGGCCTCATCCCCGACCTGGCCAGCACCTACTTCCTGCCGCGCCTCGTCGGCCCGGCTCGCGCCGCCGAGCTCACGATGCTCGGCGAGACCGTCGACGCCGCTCGCGCGCTCGACCTCGGCATCGTCAACCGGGTCGTGCCCGACTCCGAGCTCGCCTCGGCCGCCGCCGAGCTCGCCGGCCGGCTGGCACGCGGCCCACGCTCCATAGCCCTCACCAAGCGGGCGCTCGAGGTCTCACACGAAAACGATCTCGAGGCGCAACTCGCCGTCGAGGAACGCCTCCAGACGGAGGCAACCACGACGAGCGATTTCTTCGAGGGCGTGAGCGCCTTTCTCGAGAAGCGCCGGGCTACCTTCACCGGCTCATAGGGCCGTCAGGTGGTCAGTGCTGTCGACAGGCTCACGGCGCTGCTGGGATCGGCGAGGGTCCTGACCGGCGCCGAGATCAGCGAGGACGACTGGCATGACGAGTCGCTCGTGGCCCACTGGCGCGCTCCGGACGTGGTCGTCCTGCCTCATTCCGCGGCCGAGGTGTCGGAGATCATCGCGATAGCCCGCGAGTTCGGTCTGCCGGTGACCGCACGCGGCTCCGGGACGGGCCTCGCCGGCGGCTGCGTCCCCCGCGAGGGCGGCGTGCTGATCGCATTTCGGGAGATGAGCGGCATCCTCGAGGTCGACGTCGACAATCAGGTCGCGGTCGTCCAACCCGGTGTGAGCCTCCGCGAGCTCGACGAGGTGGTCGCCCGGCACGGCCTCGTCTACCCGGTGTACCCGGGCGAGAGCAGTGCGAGCCTCGGCGGCAACGTCGCGACCAATGCCGGCGGAATGCGTGCCGTCAAGTACGGGGTCACCCGCCACCAGGTGCTCGGACTCGAAGCGGTCCTCGGAACCGGCGAGGTCATCCGGACCGGTGGCAAATTCGTCAAGGCGACGTCCGGCTACGACCTCACCCAGCTCATCGTCGGGTCGGAGGGAACGCTCGCGATCGTCACCGAGGCGATCTTGCGTCTCTATCCTCGCCAGCCGCATGCGGCGACAGTGCTCGCTCCGTTCCGAACCGTCGCGGAGATCGCCAGGGCAGTGCCGCGCATCGTGCAGAGCGGCGTCGCGCCGATGATTCTCGAGTACATCGACATGATGTCGATGGCGGTCATCACTGCAGCGCGCGGGCTCGAACTCGGGATCGGGGCGGCGGTCAAGGAGGCGGCGCTCGCCTACCTGGTCGTGGTGCTCGAGTCGCGAGACGCGGGACGTCTCGATGAGGATATCGAGCAGCTCGGCGACCTGATCACGACGCTGGGCGCTCTCGATGTCTACGTGCTGCCGGCGCGTGCGGCCTCGGACCTGATCGAGGCACGCGAGCGGGCATTCTTCGCCGCCAAGGCCGCCGGCGCCAACGAGATCATCGACACCGTGGTGCCGCGTGCCCAGATTCCCGAGTTTCTGGCAGAAGTGTCAGTAATCGCGCAGGACACGGGATCGATGGTGGTGGGGTGCGGACACGCAGGTGACGGCAACGTCCACCTCTCCGTTTTCCAGTCCGATCCGGAACGTCTCGAGCAGGTGCTGCGCAGCGTCTTCGCGGCCGGTGCCGCGTTGGGGGGTGCGGTGTCCGGCGAGCATGGTATCGGCACCGACAAACGCAGTCACTTCCTTGCCCTGGAAGACCCGGCAAAGCTCGCGCTGATGCGCAGGATCAAGACGGCATTCGATCCCGACGGCATCCTCAATCCCGGCGCGATGCTCGAGCCCGAGACGGCACTGACGGCGAGGATCGCGGGATGATCGGCGGCGAGGCCCTCGTCCGCAGCCTGGTCGCGTCAGGTGTCGACGTTGTGTTCGCGAATCCGGGCACGTCGGAGATGCACTTCGTCGCCACCCTTGACGCGGTGCCGGAGATGCACGGCGTTCTTGCGCTCTTTGAGGGAGTGGCCACCGGTGCCGCCGATGGCTTCGCGCGGATGCGCGACACCCCCGCGGCCGTCCTCCTCCATCTCGGACCGGGCCTCGGCAACGGGCTTGCCAATCTCCACAACGCGAGGCGCAGTCACGCCCCGGTCGTGGCGATCGTCGGCGATCACGCCACGTATCACAAACAATTCGACGCGCCCCTGGAGTCCGATATCGACACGGTGGCGCGCAACGTCTCGACCTGGATCCGCCGGAGCACACGTGCCAACGATGCAGGCGCGGACGCGGCTGCCGCGGTCGCAGCCGCATGCGGACCGCCGGGGCAGGTTGCGACCCTCATCCTGCCGGCGGACGTCTCCTGGTCCGAGGGCGGATCGGTCGCAGCGCCGGTGCCGCGGACTCCGCGCGCCGCGGTGCGTGCCGCCACGCTCGAGGAGGCCGCAGCTGCGCTCCGCTCGAAGGAGAGCACGGCGCTCCTCATCGGCGGCAGCGCGCTCCGCGAACCGGGCATCCGCGCCGCGTCACGCATCGCGGCCGCCACCGGAGCAGGGTTGCTTGCCGAGACATTTGCGGCGCGCGCCGAGCGGGGTGCGGGCATTCCCGAGATCCAGCGCCTCGCCTATCTCGCGGAGATGGCCGCGGGTCAGCTCGACGGCCTCAGACACCTCATCCTCGTCGACACGAAGTCACCCGTCTCGTTCTTCGCCTATCCCGGGAAGCCGAGTGATCTCGTGCCCGACGGTTGCGAGGTGCTCATGCTTGCCGGCGGCGGCGACGACGCGGTTGGAGCGCTGGAGGCGCTCGCCACCGAGCTGGGCGCCGGCGCGCAACCCGCTGCCGGCGATCCGGCACGCCCGGAGCGGCCAACCGGTGACCTGGGCGCAGAGTCGGTTGCCCGAGCCATCGGTGCTCTGCTGCCCGAGGGTGCGATCGTCTCAGACGAGGCAAACACCAGCGGCACCTTTCTTCCGCTGTTCACCGCGGGGGCACGCCGGCACGACTGGCTCAGCCTGACCGGCGGGTCGATCGGCCAGGGCCTGCCGGTGGCGCTTGGCGCCGCCATCGCCTGCCGGGACCGGCCGGTCCTCGCCCTTGAGGCGGACGGATCCGCGCTCTACACCCTCCAGTCGCTGTGGACCATGGCGCGCGAGCAGCTCGACGTCACCACCGTGATCTTCAGCAACCGCCGCTACGCGATCCTGCGCATGGAGCTCGCCCGGGTCGGCGCGACATCCTCCGGCGAACGCGCGCTCGCGATGCTCGACATCGCACCACCCGAGATCGATTTCGTCGCGCTCGCCCGGGGCTTCGGCGTCCCCGCGACTCGACCGGAGAGCGCGGAGGCATTCGCCGACGACCTGGAGCGGGCGTTCGCCGAGCCGGGCCCGCACCTCATCGAGGCGGTCGTCCCCTCGCTGTTCTGATCACGGGTGCAGGCGTTCCCCGCCTCGGATCGGGACCGCCAGCCAGTTCTCGCGGGGCGGCAGCGGACAGCTCCACCTCGGGTCGTAGCTGCACGAGGGCTGGTATACGAAGTTGAAGTCCAGAATCAGGCGCCCGTTGCCGTCGGTCCCGAGATCGGCGCTCTTGGCGGTGTCGAGCATGTAGCGACCCGCGCCGTAGGTTTCGTCGCCGCAGGTGGAGTCGCGAAATGAGAGGAAGAACCCACCCGCATAGTCGAGCAGCCAGAACATCGACAGGCGCAACGGCGTGTCCCCGAGGGAGAAGCTCACCGTGGCGGCGCGCTGCGCGGTGACATGTCCGCTCGTCGAGCCCGGAAGCTCGAAGGTCGCGCCGTCCGCGGCTTCGACCGCGGCCACCGTGCGCAACGCGGGGTCGTAGGCGTAATACGCGGGGGCGGTGGAGTCGCCGCGTTCCGCCTCGGGCACCGGGCTCTGGGAGTGCGTGCGGAAGAGCCGTTCGCGCGCGTCACGCCAGTGCCTCCATGCCGACGGTGGGTCCTGCTCCGCGCGGACCGCCGCGTACAGCTCGCTCACCTGGCGGCGCCAGTCGGCCAGCTCGAGCAGTTCGGTGATCACGCGATCACCACCGCGATTGCCTCAGTCAACTGAGCGAATGTACCGCGCGCTCAGCCACCGTCGCCGTAGACCACGCCTTCGCGCAGCTCATCCATCCGGCGCATTCGGGCCAGAGCGGTCTCGCCCAGGCGCGCGAGCACGGCGGCGATCAACGCCTCGGTGAGCGCCAGCGCTGAGACCATCGAATCGAAGGGCGCCACGGTCGTCTGCACTCCAGTGACCAGCACGAACCGCGCTGAAGCCGCCGCCGGGGACAGCCAGGGATCGGTGACGAGCACGACGGTGCTGCCCCGACCGGCGGCAACCTTGGCGCTGTTGATGGTATCGCTCTGATAACGGCGGTAGTCGAAGACCACAAGGACGTCGCGGCGCCCCAGGTCGACGAGGTGATCGGCCGGATTGCTCCGCTCCGGATCGATGAGCTCGACCCCGGGACGGATGAGGTGGAGCTGGCTCGCCAGGTAGCGCGCCATGAAGGCGCTCACCCGGCCGCCGAGCGAGAGCACCCGCCGGCGCGGATCGGCGAGCAGGTCGATCACCGCCTCGAAGTCGTGCTCCGACACCATGTCGAGGCTGGTCCGGAGGCTGTGCTCGTAGGTGGCGAAGGCATCGTGCAGCACCGAGTCACTGGGCCCTCCAGGGGGCGTCAGCTCGTAGCGTGCGAGCGGTGAGCTCAGGCGCTCCTGGAGTTCCTGGCGAAGCGAATCCTGGAACTCGGGGTAGCCGCGGAGGCCGAGCTTGGCGATGAACCGCGTCACGGTCGCCGGGCTCACCCCCGCGCGCTCCGCGAAGCGGGTCAGGTTCTCCAGTCCCGCGACTGGATAGAACGCCAGCAGCACCTGCGCGAGTCGCCGCTCGGAGGCACTGAGCGCCCCCATCCGCTGGCGCACCAGCTCACCGACCAGGAACTCCGGCATTGAAACGATTCTTACAGTTTTGACCGGATTGGGTTTGTTTGATAAATCTGTTGACCTTGGTGCGGACCCGCTGCTACTGTGCGCCCACCGCACCGGACCGCATGGGGAGATGAGCCGATGACCGTTCAGGCTGTTGACAGCGATACCGAGACTCTCCATAGGCTCGGGTACGCCCAGGAACTGCTGCGGCGGATGGGGGGCTTCTCCAACTTCGCTGTCTCGTTCACGATCATCTCGATCCTGTCGGGGTGCCTGACCGCGTACGGCGTCGCCATGTTCAACGGCGGCCCGATCGACATGAACATCGGCTGGCCGCTCGTCGGAGTCATGGTCATCATCGTCGGCCTCGCGATGGCGGAAGTCTGCTCGAGCTACCCGACGGCCGGTGGTCTCTACTACTGGTCGGCGAAGCTCGGCGGCAAGAACGGGCCGGCCTGGAGCTGGTTCACCGGCTGGTTCAACCTCGTCGGCCAGGTGGCGGTCACCGCGGGCATCGACGGCGGCCTCGCGCTCTTCGCGTCAGCGTTCATGAACAACTGGTTCGGATACCCGCTCACACCGTGGCCCATTCTCGGCGTCTATGCGGTTGCGCTCTTCCTCCACGGATTGCTGAACACCTTCGGGGTCCGGCTGGTCGCACTGCTCAACGACGTCTCCGTCTGGTGGCACATCACCGGAGTGGTCGTGATCGTCGCCGTGCTCCTCATCGTTCCCAAGCACCACCAGTCGGTCTCGTTCATCTTCACGAGCTTCCAGAATGGGACCGGCGCGTCCTTCCCCGGCAACATCATCTATGTCTTCCTGATCGGTCTCCTGCTGGCGCAGTACACCTTCACCGGCTATGACGCCTCGGCGCACATGACGGAGGAGACCAAGAACGCGGCGACCGCCGGGCCGCGCGGGATCGTTCTCTCCATCGTCGTCTCGCTGTTCGCCGGATGGATCCTGCTGATCGGCGTCACCTCCGCGATCCAGAACTACGCTGCCGAGTCCACCGCGGTCGTGCCCGCAGCGCAGATCTTCATCGACGCGGCGGGCGGCGGCCTCGGCCAGTTCCTACTGCTCATCGCGATCGGCGCGCAGTTCTACTGCGGGATGTCCTCGGTCACCGCGAACTCGAGAATGATCTATGCCTTCTCGCGTGATGGCGCGGTTCCCGGGCATCGGCTCTGGAGCAAGATCAACAAGCGGACCCGCACGCCAACCAACTCGATCTGGCTTGCCGTTGTCGGCGCGTTCATCCTCTTCGTTCCCTACGTGTTCAACACCTACGCCTACGCCGCGGTGATCTCGATCGCGGTCATCGGTCTCTACGTCGCGTACGGCATCCCAATCCTGCTGCGGCTGCGCGCGGGCAACGCATTCGAGCGCGGTCCCTGGCACCTCGGCCGGTGGAGCCGCGTGGTCGGCACCATCGCCGTCGTGTGGATCGTGATCATCAGCATCCTCTTCATCCTCCCGACGGCGTTCCCGATCACCGGGACCAACTTCAACTACACGATCGTCGCGTTCGCGGTGGTGCTGGGCGGTACGACGATCTGGTGGATGGTCTCGGCGAAGAACTGGTTCAAAGGCCCGCGCATCCAGGGCACGGCAGAGGAAATGGCGATGATCGAGGCAGGGTTCGCCGCCGCCCCCGCGCCGGTGCCCGCCGTCTCGGCAGGCTGAACGGCTCACCCATCAGTTCATCACGCGTGCTCGCGGCGTCGGCGCCGCGAGCACGCGAAGGATCCCCAACATGTCCAAGCCCAGGATCGGTGTGACCTGCAGTCCGCGCCGCGGACCGGCGTACTACTCGCCGTACATTCGCGCCGTCGAGGCGGCCGGGGGTGAGCCGGTGACGCTCGATCCTCAGCCGAACGGCCTCGGAGCCGATGAGGCGTCGTCGTTGATCCATCGCATCGACGGGCTGCTCGTCCCCGGTGGCTGGGATGTCGACCCTCCCGCCTACGGCGAGGCCCGGCAGGAGGAAACCCCCAACGTCGATCCGCCCCTCGATCTCACCGAGATCGCGCTCGTCCGCGCCGCCGTCCACGAGGGCATGCCGGTGTTCGGGATCTGCCGTGGACAGCAGGTTATCAACGTGGCGCTGGGCGGCTCACTACGCCAGCACATCGACGGTCACGACAATCACGGGTCGCCACGCGACCTGCTCGCGCACTCCATCGACGTCGTA
>ODAK010002970.1_pt1 | contig 17699 bp, 20 predicted proteins | sample 1539591 | NCBI WGS metagenome assembly ODAK01 (sample SAMEA3539303, study PRJEB22396) | soil metagenome | biome: tundra; feature: field; material: soil | place: USA | collected 2010-05 | depth 0.15 m
GGCAACCCCGCTCCCGACCCCTTCACCACCGCCGAGGTCCCTCCCGCCCTCGAGCGCGCCACGTTCCCATTGAGCTGCGGGAATGCCCGCTGCTACGAGCCGGGCGTGACGCTGAACGGGCCACCCCCAACGCCGACACCGGCGCCGACAACGTCGGCCCGGCCGACGGCGAAACCGGTGGCATCGGGCGACGGAAATCCGGTCACGCCCGCGCCGACCGGCGCGGTGCAGGGGGCCACCGCAACCGCGACACCCGCGCCGACGACCACGGGCGGGCAGACGGCGACGCCCGCTCCGGCCAGCCCGAGCCCAACGCCTGCGCTCGCAACATCCCCCGCGGGCACGGCTGGGCTCCCGACGATCGCGATCTACCTCTTTGCGGCACTCGCGGCGTGCGTCGTCGCTGCCGGCGTGGCGCTCGGGGCGCGGCGCATGCGCAGGGCATGAAGGACACGTGATCAGGAACCTGCTTCGCATCACGCTCGCGCTGCCGCTGCTGGCCGCCGGTCTCGGCGCCGCGTCGATCACGGCCGGCGCCGGCCCGGCGGCACCGCTCGGCGCACAGGCCGCATTCTCGTATCGGGTCGGACTCGTGGTGGAGCACGGTGACGGGCAGGTGATCCGGCGCTGCGTCGGCTTCGACACCCCCACCACCACGGCGCTCGCGGTGCTTCAGGCGAGCGGGCTCGAGGTGGGCATCTCGTCGTATGGCGGCGGTCTCGGCGCAGCCGTCTGCCAGATCGATGACGAGCCGGCGAGCTATCCGCCCGGTTGCTTCACGAGTTCCGGTTCGTACTGGGTGCTCTTCCTGTCGCGTGCCGGGGGCGCATGGGTGGACTCCGATCTCGGCGCGTCGAGCATCACACTCGCAGGAGGCGACGACCTCGGCTTCCACTTCGATTCGCAGACCGGCGCCGATCCGCCACCACCGTCGGCGGCCGGCACCTGCCCCGAGGTGACACCACCGCCGCGAACGCCGGCGCCTTCCCCGATGGCTCGGAGCACGCCACGCGCAGCTTCATCGTCGACCTCCGGGACACGACCGCGTGCGTCGGCTGCATCTCCGGTGCCGGCACCGGCATCCGGGGTGCTCGGGCGAGTGAGTCCCGGCGCAACTCCCTCCGCGATCGGAGCGCTGGCCCGGGCGGCCGCTGCACCCGGCATCAACGCCGGACTCCTCCTCGCAGCCGTGGGGGCGGGCGCCCTCCTCGGGCTGCTCGGCGCCCGGTCGCTCATGAGGCGCCGGGAGTGAACCCGCGGGCGCTCGCCACCTGGTCGGTCGCGGGCATCACGGTCGCGCTCGCCTCAGCGAATCCCGTCTACCGAGTCATCGTCCTGCTCTGCGCGTTGAACGTGCTCGTCGCCCTGCGCAGACCGGACGTGTCGCTTCGCGGCCTGACCGTTGCGCTCATCGTTGCCGGGCTCATCGCAACCGCGATCACGACACTCGCGAGCCACTCGGGCGACCACGCTTTCCTCGTGCTCCCCGCCGGCATTCCGGTGATCGGGGGACGCCTGACGGTCGAGGCGGCGCTGTTCGGCGCGTCGAGCGGCCTCGGGATCGCCGCCGCCGTTCTCGCGGCTGCCCCGCTCTCGCTCGTGCTGATGCCCCACTCGCTGGTCGACGCCCTCCCGAGCGCTCTCGCGCGCACCGGCGCGGCGATCGGTACGGCGCTCAACCTCATCCCCGGCATCGCGCGCAGCGCCACCGAGATCCGCGACGCGCAGCGAATGCGCGGGTGGCGCCCGCGTCGCGTGCGCGAGTGGCCGGACCTGGCGGTGCCGGTGGTGCTGACCGCCCTGGAGAGCTCGATCACGCTCGCTGAGGCGATGGAGGCGCGGGGATACGGATCAGGGGCGAGAACCCATTACCGCGATGCCGTCTGGCACCCGACGGATGTCGTGGTGTGCGTCGTCGCTGCCGCAGCGGCGGCCACGTTCGTGGTGCTCCGCGTCGCCGGAGTCATCGGCGACTGGTATCCGTTCCCCGACGTGTCGGTGCCGCCGATCAACGTCCTCGGCGTTGCGTGTTGCCTCGCCCTCGCGGTTCCCGCCCTGGTGTGGCGCCGATGACCGGGACGGCCGCCGCTTCGCTCGCAGGGTTCACCTACCGTTATCCGGCCGGACTGATGGACGCGCTCGACGTCGCCGAACTCGAGGTCCGTGATGGGCTCACCGTCATCACCGGCGCGTCGGGGTCCGGCAAGTCGTCGCTGCTTCGAGTATTCAACGGTCTCGTGCCCCACTTCCACGGCGGCACGATCGGTGGGCTGGCATCGGTGTGCGGGCACGACGTCATCACGACACCGACGCGCGTGCTCGCGACCCAGGTCGGGTTCGTGTTCCAGGACCCCGAGCTGCAATCCGTGTACCCGACCGTCGAGCGGGATGTCGCCTTCGGACTCGAGAACCTGGGCATGCAGGCCGCGGCGATGCCACAGCGTGTCGATGAGGCGCTCGAGCGGACCGGTATCGCCCATCTGCGCGGTCGGGCGGTGGCCACGCTCTCCGGAGGCGAGCGTCAGCGCCTGGCGCTCGCGGGCGTGCTCGCCATGCGTCCACGCGTTCTCGTCCTCGACGAGCCACTCTCGCAGCTCGATGAGGCCGGGGCACGCGCGGTGGTCGCCATCCTCGGCGCGCTGGCACGGGCTGGAACGGCGGTTGTCGTGGCCGAACATCGCCTCGAACAGCTGGGACTGCTCGATGCGCGCATCCTGGCGATGGAGGGCGGTCGCGTCGTGAATCCGGAGACGGTTCCCTCCACTCGTATCACCGGGATGCGGCCGCCTACCGATGCATCATTCGGGCGACCGTCGCAGCCCGCCTGGCAGCTGAGCGGCGTGGCCGCTGGACCGGGGCGCTCGCCGGTCCTCGAGAACCTCTGTCTGGAAGGCCGCAGGGGTGAGGTGGTCGCACTCGTCGGCCCCAACGGTGGCGGTAAGACCACCCTGCTGCGAACCATCGCCGGGCTGCTCGCCCCGCTCGCCGGGGAGGTGCATCGCGAGCCCGGGAGGGTCGCGTTCCTGCCCCAGAACCCGATGGCGCTCCTCCACCGGGCGACGGTCGCCGCGGAGGTCGCATGGACCGTGCGCGGTGACTCCGGGAAGGGCGACGCGGACATGCTCATCAACGAGCTCGGTCTCGCGCACCTCGCGACACGAGACCCACGCGACCTGAGCACCGGGGAGCGGCAGCGAGCGGCAATCGCCGCGGTCCTCGCCGGCCACCCGCGCATCGCGCTGCTCGACGAGCCGACACGGGGAATGGACGAGGCGGCTCGCGAGTCGCTCTGCCGCGCCATCCAGCGCATGCGCGCGGCCGGCAGCTCGATCGTTATTGCCACACACGACAAGAACCTGGCAGGTGCGCTGGCCGATCGCACCATCTCGGTCGGCGGCGGCGTGGCGCGTGAGCTCGTTCCGGTGGCGGTCGCATGAGAGTCGGCGCAATCTCCATCGCCGGCCTGGCGTTGTTTCTCTGGCCGTTCGTCGCGACCGACGCCCCACCGGCGGCAGCGTCAGTCGCCCTCAGCCTCGGGGTCGTCGCGGTGCTGATCTTCGTCGAGGCGTCGACGCGGCGCCTCGACGCGCGCCGCTTCGCGCTGCTGGCCGCAATCGCAGCCATCGACGCCGCCCTCCGCCTCGTCCTCGTCACCGGACTCGGCGGCTTCAGCCCGATCTTCTTTCTCATCCTCGCCGCGGGCTATGTCTACGGTCCGTCCTACGGCTTTCTCGCCGGGGCGGTCGCGCTGCTCGCTTCGGCCGTCGCGACCGGCGGCATCGGGCCGTGGCTGCCCTACGAGATGATGGGGTGCGGGTTCGTAGGCCTGATCGCCGGGATCGCCGGGCTGCGTCGCTCGGGGTCGGTGACCTGGCGAGACGTCGCGCTGCTGGCCGCGGTCGGCGCGGTCACCGGCTTCGCGTACGGAGCGCTCCTCGACGTGTGGGACTGGACCACCTTCTACCGCGGGGCGCCGGACTTCGGATGGCAGCCGGGCCTCTCGCTGCCCGTCGCGCTCGCCCGGTTCGGACGGTTCTACCTGGCGACGTCAGCGGTCTACGACAGCTTCCGGGCGATCGGGAACGCGCTCGCGGTGATGGTCCTCGGCGCGCCCGTGCTCGCCGGGTTGCTGCGTATGCGCTCCCGCTTCAGCGTGATCGTTCTGGATCGATCGCCCCAGCCCGCCGGCGCCGCCCCGGTCACCCCGACGTGAGCGAGAGGACCGCGAAGACGACCGCGAGAATGGCGCCGATGACCAGGGGGAGCTTCGACAGCGGCCATGGCGTTCGACGGCTCACCGCAAAGGTGACCCCGAGGGTGACGGCCATCCCGGCCCCGAAGAGGTAGTGCAGCTCGTGGGCCGGCCGGTGGCCCATCAGGTAGAGCGCAGCACCGAGGACGATCTGGACGGCGACCGCGAGCAGGAGCAGGCGCAGATAGACCTTGAGCACCACCCCAAGCAAAGGCGTCACCAGGAAGATGAGCGCCACGAGACCGCCGAGCACGGCGGCAACGACAAGGATGAATCCGAACTTCTGGTGCAGGATCACCCAGTCGATCGATGTGAGCATCAATCCGGCCAGTACTGCTCTTCGCGAATTGCCTTGTTGTCGAAGCCCGCGCGCCGCATGATCGCCCGCGCCCCACTGATCATCCCGGGGTGGCCGCAGAGGAAGATCCCGCCGTTCCCGGGGCGCATCCCGGCGCCGTCGACGTACTTGCGAATGATGTCCTCGACCCTCCCCCGCTCACCGGTCCAGTCGGGGTCCTCCCACGGCCGGCTCACCGTCGCGACGTAGGTGAACCAGTCGAATTCGCGGTCCAGGGCCTCGAGCTCGTCCGCGTAGCCGAGCTCGACCGATCGGGCCGCGCCCTGCAGCGTGATCACCGGCACCGGCGCCCAGTCGCCCGTCCTCGCGCGCGAGGCGAGCGTCCGCAACAGGCTCACGAACGGCGCGATCCCGGTCACCGTGGCCACGAAGAGATGCGGCTCGTCGAGCAGCGGTGCGTCGCGGAGAAACAGGCCCTTGGTCCGGCGGCGGACGATGACATCGCCACCCACGCCGAGGGCGAAGAGCGGGTCGGACAGCTCGCCGTCGGGCACGCGCTCGATGAACAGCTCGATCTCGTTCTCGAGTGGTGATGAGCAGATGGAGTACGGCCGCTCGATCACCCGCCCATCCGACTGGAGCCCCAGGGTCACGTACTGACCGGGGCGGTAGGGCAACTCGATTTCGGTGCGGATGCGGATGATCCAGAGATCCGGAGCCGGGTCGCGACGGGCGACGACAGTCGCGGCGGCGTACTTCTCCGGATCCATCATGAGCGCGGTCAGAGTGTAGGGGGAAGTACCCCAGGCGCCTCCTTCTCCCGCAACCGTGGACACTGTTCATCGCAATGTACGGCCCACTTGCCCTCGTCGGTGGCGACGAGTTCAATCCAGGCAACGAAGCTCAGGACAAGATCCTTCGCGACGCGTGCGGGGGGCGCCCGGCGTATGTGGTCGCGACCGCCGCCCAGGACTTTGCCTCTGGGGCAGTCGACGCCGCGCGCCGCTGGTTCGCGGGGCTCGGGGTCGAGATGCAGGAGCTGCCCGTCCGCACCAAGGACGACGCACGCTCGCCGGACATCGTCGCCCGGGCAGCGCACGCCGGTCTCGTCTACATCGCGGGCGGCGATCCCGGGTGGGTGGTCGAAGTGCTCCGCGCCAGCCCGGTGTGGAAGGCGATCGCGTCAGCCTGGCGGGCCGGGGCGGCGCTGGCGGGATCGTCCGCAGGCGCGATGGCGCTCTGCCAGTGGTGCCTGGTGCAGACCAGCTGGCCCGGCGCGGTCGATGAACGATCGGTCGATGCCCTGGGCCTCATCCCGGGATGCGCGATCCTGCCGCACTTCGACGTCCTCGGTGACGCGTGGGGGCCATGGGCACAGGAGGGCCTGGGTGACGCAGCCCAGGTGATCGGGATCGACGAGCGAACGGCGGCCGTCCTGCGCGACGGCAGCTGGGAGGTGGTCGGCCCGGGTGCCGTCACGATCCTGCAAGGGCCGCTGCGCCGTCGCCACATCGAGGGCGAGAAGATCGAAGAAATGTCGTATCCGGAACCTTAACCCTGTTCATGCCGTAATCCGAACGTAACCCTGCTCCGTTTACTTGTATGCAAGGCTGGATAACCTGAACAGCGAAGGCATCACGTGAGACGACGAACGACATGAGCTTCCAGAGCGCAATCACCGACATGGACGCGGCCAAAGCCCGCGCGGAAGACGCAAAAGCGCGCCGCAGGCTCCGCATCGAGCACATTCAGCGGCTTGAACGCGTCCTTGACAGCGTCGAGCATCACAACCTCCAGCGTGATCGCCAGGTGCCGCCGGACATGTGGCGGCAGCTCGCGGAACTCGAGGTTGTCCTCCCGGTTCCGGCTCCCCCAGCACTCTGGCAGGCGCGCAATACGGCGCGGCTGCATGACGCGCTGCTCGACTGGGAAGCGGACCTGCTCGACAAGGTCGCACCGCACCGCGTCGCATACGACGACACGCACGACGACTGACCTCACCGCCTGAGGCGGGTCTGGCACACTCAGCGGACGTGACCACCGCTGAACGTATGGCGCTCGTCGAGCGCAACACCGCCGAGGTCATCGGCGCGGACGAATTGCCGCCCCTGATGGACGCCGGCCTCGAGCTGCGCCATTACATCGGATTCGAGATCTCGGGCAAGGCGCATCTCGGCACCGGGCTGATGAGCATGGCCAAGGTCCGAGACCTCACCGCGGCCGGCGTGCACTGTTCGGTCCTTCTCGCCGACTGGCACACGTGGATCAACGACAAGCTCGGCGGCGATCGCGACCTGATCCGTCGCATCGCGACCGGCTACTTCACCGAAGCCTTCCGCGCCTCGCTGCTCTGCGTCGACGCCGACCCCGCGTCCGTCGAGTTCGTGCTCGCGTCCGACCTGTACCGGAGTGACAACGAGTACTGGGCGACGGTCATCGAGGTGAGCAAGAACACGACGCTCGCCCGGATGCAGCGCAGCATCAGCATCCTCGGCCGCCAGGAGCGCGACAGCGTCGACTTCGCCAAGCTCATCTATCCCGCCATGCAGGCGGCCGACATCTTCACCCTCGGGGTGCACATCGCACACGCCGGCATGGATCAGCGCAAGGCGCACGTGATCGCTCGCGACGTTGCGATGCAGATGCGCATCCACGCCGTTCGCGGCGTGAACGGCGCACCCATCAAGCCGGTTGCACTACATCATCCCCTGCTCCTCGGCCTCCGCCGCCCACCGGTGTGGCCGGTACCGCCCGAGTCGGCGCGCGACGTGTTCTCGGCGATGAAGATGAGCAAGAGCGATCCCACCTCGGCGGTGTTCGTTCATGACACTCCTGACGAGATCATGGCGAAGATCAGAAAGGCGTTCTGCCCTCCCGGCGAGGTGACGTTCAACCCCATCCTGGACTGGATCGAGAAGCTCGTCTTCAGCATCGCGGGCGGCCCGTTCGTCGTCGATCGTTCGGAGGCGAACGGAGGCCGGATCGTGTTCGACACCAACGACGAGGTGACCGCCGCGTATATCGACGGGTCGTTGCATCCCATGGACGCCAAAGCCGGTCTCGCAGCGAGACTCATCGACCTGCTCGAACCTGCTCGCATTCACTTTGCGAGGCCCGAGGTGCACGCCATGCTCGAGGAGATCGACGCGGCGATCGCCTGACCAGGTCAGCGCAGGCCGACCGCCTCCTGCACTCGCCGCAGCGTTGCGTTCGCGACCAGGTGCACTCGCGCCGCGGACTCGGCGAGCACGCGGCGCAGGCCATCTTCGTCGGCGCGAAGCTCAGCGTAGCGAGCCTGAACGGGCGCAAGTGCTGCCACGATCGCGTCCGCGACGTCGCCCTTCAGCTCACTGTATCGCTTGCCTTCGAATGCTTCGAACGCCGCCTCGGCGCTCACCCCGCGCAAGGCGGCATAGATCTCGAGGAGGTTGGTCACTCCGGCGCCCACCGGTTTGCGCACCGCGGGCTCGGTATCGGTCGTGGCGCGAGCGACCTTGCGGCGGATGACGTCGGATGGGTCGGTCAGGAGCACGGCATGGCCGGGGCGCTCTGCGGCGATGCTCTTGCTCATCTTCTCGTCGGGCGTGTCGAGACCCATGACACGGGCGCCGACCTGGCTGATCAACGCCGCGGGCACCTTGAACACGTCACCGCGCTGCGAGTTGAGCCGGTTTGCGAGATCACGGCACAGCTCGATGTGCTGGCGCTGGTCCTCCCCCACCGGGACGAAGTCCGCGTCGTAGAGCAGGATGTCCGCCGCCTGGAGGACCGGGTACGTGAAGACTCCGGTGTTGATGCGCTCACGCCCCTGCGCCTGGCTGCGTGCCTTGAACTGGGTCATCCGGTCGAGCCACCCCATCGGGGTGAGGGTCTCGAGGATCCAGCAGAGCTGCGTGTGGGCGGGCACGTGCGACTGGACGAAGATCTCGCACCGCTGCGGGTCGAGGCCGCACGCCATGTACAGCGCGGCCAGCTCGAGGGTCAGCGAGCGCAGATGATCCGGATCGGGATGCTGTGTCAGCGCGTGGAGGTCCACGATGCAGAAGTAGTTCTCGAATCGATCCTGGTCGCGTGCCCAGTTGCGCAGCGCGCCGAGGTAGTTGCCGAGATGGAGGCTGAAGTCCGGCTGGATGCCGCTCAGGACACGAGGGCGCGGGGCAGCGTTCGCGGACATATCGGGCACCAGCCTAGCGTCAGGCCGTGCGACGGCGCTGCCGGCGGGGCCTGGCGACGGCCCGCGGCGACCAGCAGGTCCCGACGAATCCCACGATCTCCGCGGTCAGGCGGTCGGGACGAAGGCGCAGTTCGAGGATGTTCGACGCCTCCACGAGCCGGGAGTTGGGGAGCTCGCTGGTGAGCACGCCGGCGTCCGAGAACGGGTGCACCGGATCGATGTGATGGCCGATCACCAGCGCCGGCATGGTCATCTCCCGGCGCTGCGCGCTGTACGGGGCGATGTGGCTGAAGAACAGGCCTTTGAGCAGCGCCGCACTCGGGACCGGGTCCTGACGCACGATGTCCAGCACCACGTTGCCCCAGAACGGCACCAGCCGTCGCGGGATCAGGCGGAGCGCCGCCGCAAACGGGCGCATCAGCCGGCCTCCGAAATGGAGCGCGACCAGCGGCGGCCCGAATGCGATCACCGAGGCGACCATGGCGTTCTCCAGGACCGGCATCTCGATGATCATGCCGCGCACCCGCTGCGGCGCCTTGCGGGCGATCTCGAGCGTGACGTTTGCACCGAGGGAGGTGCCCCCGATGACTGCCTCGTCGATGTCGAGATGGTCCAGCAGCGCGATCGCGTCGCTGGCGAAAGACTCGATCGAGTACTCGCCCATGTCGTCGGGCCGGTCGGACCGACCGTGACCCAAGGGATCGAGCACCAGGACGTGCGCCCCATTTCTGGCCAGCGCCAGCGCGAGCGGCTCCTGCATCAGGGCCGGAACGAGCAGCCCGGGCATGAGCAGGACCCAGCGCTTGCCCTCACCGAACTCGGTGTAGGCCAGACGGTGTCCCCGAGCCCGGAACGTCGAGGGGACGACCAACGGTTGGCGATCGGCGGCCATCGCGCGAACTATGCTCTAAAAATGGCGCGAACGCGCTATTCGTTCTCGTACTTGAAGGAGACGTTGAGACGCGTCCGGAAGCGCGCGACCTTGCCGTTCTCCACAGTCATGTCGAGCTTGACCACCTCGGCGACGCGCAGATCGCGCAGCGACGAGGACGCGGTCTCAATTGCAATCTGGGCCGCCTTCTCCCAGGACTCGGCGCTGGTCCCCACGAGTTCCGTGACGCGGTACACGCTCTCAGCCATGAGCTAACTCCCCTGGACGGTTGGACGTACGGACCGCCATTCTGACCGGACCCGAGACGCATCGGTGGGAGGTACATCTGGCCTAGAGTCATCACCCATGCGAAGGCTCTTCCGCACCGCCGCTCGGTTCCTGCTCGCCGGGATCTTCGTGTACTCCGGCTACAACATGTTCAATCACGCCGATCGCTATGCGAAGCAGGCGGCCGCCGCCGTGCCGATGCTGCCTGAGGATCCGATGATTCCCAAGGTGCACGGCGCAATCATGGTTGGAGCAGGGTCCATGTTCGCCCTCGGCATCCTGCCCAAGATGTCGGCGCGAATCCTCGCGCTGTCGCTGATCCCCAACACGATCATCGGGCATCCCTTCTGGACGGCCAAGACCCCGGAGGATCGGCGCCGTCAGATCATCCAGTTCCTCAAGAACGCTGGGCTCTTGGGCGGCCTGCTCTACGTGACGGCCGACAAGCGGACCAAGCCGCAGCCTGAAACCGAGGACTGATTCCCGCCAGGGGTCAGCCGGTCTCGAGGCTCGACAGGTAGGCTCGCAGCCCCTCCTCCCAGCCGGGCAGCGGGGGTTCGCCGAGGTCACGCCAGGCGCGGTTGTCGAGCACCGAGTACGCGGGACGCGCCGCTGCCGTCGGGTACTCCGCCGTCGTGATAGGAACGACCTCCGCCGCAAGACCACGCGCCTGGATCGCGGCCGCGGCGAAGGCGTACCAGGTGCTGGCGCCACTGTTGGTGAGGTGGTACGTCCCGGGAGGTCCGATCTCGAGGAGCCGGAGCATCGCGGGCGCGAGATGTCCTGTCCAGGTCGGCGCACCGTGCTGGTCCGCCACGACGCGGAGCTGCGGCCGCTCGGCGGCGAGGCGAAGCATGGTGAGCACGAAGTTCGGACCCTGGCGCCCATAGAGCCAGCTGGTGCGCACGATCAGGTGGTCGGGGCACTGCGCGCGAACCGCCACCTCACCATGCCATTTGGTCCGCCCGTAGGCGGAGCGCGGCGAGGGCGGCGCGTCCTCGGGAATGGGCGACCTGGCCGTGCCGTCGAAGACGTAGTCGGTGCTCACATGACAGCAGCGAACGCCGGCGGCGGCACAGGCGGTCGCCACCAGGCCGGCCCCGGTGGCGTTCACCGCCTCGGCCTCGGCCTCGTGATCTTCCGCGGCGTCGACCCGCGTCCACGCGGCGCCGTTGATGACCGCGTCCGGCCGAGCCGATGCGATGGCGTGTTCGACCGCGGGACCGTCGGTGATGTCGCACTCCCGCTGGGTGAGACCCACCATCTCGTGACCCTGCCGAGTGCCTTCGTCGACGAGGTCACCGCCGAGCTGCCCGGGTGTTCCGAGCACGAGGTACCTCAGCGCCGAGCACCCCGCGACGCAACAACCGCGGCCATTCGACCCATACCGGCCGTCACAGCTCGACGCGCGAGTGGTCGCCGAGCATCAGGCGCAGCGCGGTCGGTCGCGCCGGCGACTTGCAGACCTCGCACTCCTTCCCGATGAGCGATCCGTCGATCTTGCCGACGATGTCGTGGATCCGGGTTCCCTCGAGGACGATGCTGTTCTCGATCTCCGCGTTGCGCACGACACAGTCGAAGTAGATGGACGTGAAAGGGCCGATGTACGCGTTGTCGACGACCGTACCGCCGCCGATGATGGCCGGCCCGCGAACCACGCAGTTGCGCAGGGTCGCACCCTCCTCCACCACCACCTTGCCGTGCAGGCGCACGTCCTCACCGATTGTCCCGTCGCAACGGGCCTCGAGCGTGTCGAGGATCATCCGGTTGGCTTCGAGGATGTCGTCGAGCCGCCCGGTGTCCTTCCACCATCCCTCGATGATGTGCGGCATGACACGCTTCCCGGTGTCGATCATGCGCTGGATCGCGTCGGTGATCTCGAGCTCTCCGCGCGCACTCGGCTCGATGGCATCGATCGCCTCGAAGATGAGCGGTGAGAAGAGATACACACCGACGAGCGCGAGGTCGGAACGCGGCACTGACGGCTTCTCCACGAGCGAGATCACGCGTCCATCCTTGAGCTCCGCGACCCCGAAGCGCTGCGGCTCGGGAACGCGGGCGAGCAGGATCATCGCGTCCGCCTGCGAGCGACGGAACTCGTCGACGAGGGTGCCGATCCCCTGGGCGATGAGGTTGTCGCCGAGATACATGACGAAGCTGTCCCCGGCCAGGAAGTCGCGAGCGATTCCGACGGCGTGGGCCAGCCCGAGGGGCGCCTCCTGGGGGATGAACGTGATGCTCGCGTCGAACCTGGAGCCGTCACCGACCGCCGCGCGCACCTCGTCGGCGGTGTCGCCGACGATGATCCCGATGTCGTGGATCCCGGCCTGGGTGAGCGCGTCGATGGCGTAGAACAGGATCGGCCGGTTGGCGACGGGGATGAGTTGCTTCGCGCCGGTGTGGGTGATCGGTCGCAGCCGCGTCCCCTTGCCGCCGCTGAGGATGAGCCCCTTCACCGGGAGCCCGGTGCTCGCATAGCGGCAGGGTACCAGCAGGTCACCGGGTCGGCCCACGCGGCAACGGACCGGCAACGAGGTTGGATGCGCCTGTGTCGGCGGTGGTGACGGTGCAACGGGCGGCAAAGATCAGTCTGACGAACGGGGCAAACGCCGCAGAGGCCGCTACACTCTGTCACGCGACGCTCCGAGAGGGGGAGCGCCGCTCCTACCCCTTGTAGGATGCGCCGATGGGTCGACAGCTGATCACGAGCGCCTTGCCGTACATCAACGGCGTCAAGCACCTGGGCAACCTCGTGGGCTCGATGCTCCCGGCCGACGTGTACGCGCGCCACATGCGCCTGCGTGGCCACGACGTCCTCTTCATCTGCGCGACCGACGAGCACGGCACGCCGGCCGAGCTCGCGGCGGCCGCCGCAGGTCTCAGCGTTGCCGACTACTGTGCCGAGCAGCACGAGATCCAGGCGGATCTGGCACGCCGCTTCGGGCTGTCGTTCGACCATTTCGGGCGCAGCTCGTCGCCACAGAACGCGGAGCTCACCCGGCATTTCGCCGAGCAACTGCGAGCCAACGGCATGCTCGAAGAGCGGGTTACTGACCAGGTGTACTCACTCGACGATGAGCGGTTTCTTCCCGACCGGTACATCATCGGGACGTGCCCCCACTGCGGGTACGAGCGCGCGAACGGCGATCAGTGCGAGAACTGCGCCCGATTGCTCGAGCCGTCAGACCTCATCAATCCCCGCTCCGCGGTTTCCGGGAGCACGCGCCTCGAGGTGCGTGCGACCCGCCATCTGTTCATCCGCCAGTCGCTCATGGCCGACCGGGTCCGCGACTGGATCGACTCGCACACGGAGTGGCCGATTCTGGTGACCTCGATCGCGAAGAACTGGCTCAACGTGGGGCTCGAGGACCGGAGCATCACCCGCGACCTGAAATGGGGCATCCAGGTCGGGTGGCCGGGGTTTGAGAGCAAGGTCTTCTATGTCTGGTTCGATGCGCCCATCGAGTACATCGGCGCCACCAAGGAGTGGGCCGACCTCGATCCCGAGGCGCGGGACTGGCGGTCGTGGTGGTTCGATGCAACCGACGTCCGCTACACCGAGTTCCTCGGCAAGGACAACGTCCCCTTCCACACCATCAACTTCCCGATCACGATCATGGGGTCGGGCGAGCCGTGGAAGCTGGTCGACTACATCAAGGGCTTCAACTACCTGACGTATCAGGGCGGTCAGTTCTCGACCAGCCAGAAGCGAGGGGTCTTCATGGACACCGCGCTCGAGATTCTGCCGGCCGACTACTGGCGGTACGCCCTGCTCGCCGCGGCCCCGGAATCCGACGACAGTGAGTTCACCTGGGAGAACTTCGCGAACACGGTCAACAAGGACCTGGCCGGCATCTTCGGCAACTTCGTCCAGCGCACCCTCAAATTGACGGAGAAGCTTTTCGGGCTGACCGTGCCGGAGGGCGGCGAACCGGGTCACGAGGAAGCCGAGCTCGCGACCTCGCTCGATGCCGCGCTCGCGACCTACGCCACCGAGATGGACGCGATGCGCTTCCGGCCGGCCGCGTTTGCGCTGCGGAGCCTCTGGACGCTCGGGAATCAGTACCTGGACCGGTGCGCCCCCTGGCACGAGACCGATCAGGCTCGCGTCGCCTGCATCCTGCGCACCGCCATCAACGTCGCGCGCATCGAAGCAATCGTGTCGGCGCCGTTCGTTCCCTTCGCGTGCGATCGGCTCGCCACCGGCCTCGGTCTTGCCCACGGCGAGCGGTCGTGGCCAGGCGCCGCTGCCGAAGAGCTGCTGACGCTCCGCCCAGGTCGCCCCGTCCAGATCGGCGACCCGCTGTTTCCGCGGATCGGTGACCGGAGCACGCTCGCGTCCTGGGTGAAGGAGATGGAGCAGCGCTTCGGTGGAACCTCCTGACGTTTGGCGCTTCTGGGGCGTTAGTAACCTTTTCGACAGGTCGACGCGGTATTCTGGTCTGCACTTATGAGCCCCGACTTTCCGGAGCCGCCCCCGCTTCCTCCGCCTGCTGAGCCGGCGAGCAAGCGAGTCGGCAGGTTGCGCCTTTTGGGGATCGGCCTGACCATTGCGGTCGTCGGTGCCGGCGCCGGGTTCATCGTGACCCGCGCCGCCTCGCCAACTGCGGCGAACACCACCGCGGCGGCCAAGCCGAGCCCGTCACCGTCGACGCACCGGCCCTCATTCGCCCCACGAGGCGGGTTCGGGTCCATGTGCGGGGCACCTGCGGGCGCCGGATTCGGCGGACCGTCCTTCTTCGGGGGTGGGTTCTGCGGCGGAGAGACCGGGACGGTCACAAAGATCAGCGGATCCACGCTGACGCTGCGAACTCTGGCCGGGACCGTCACGGTCACGACCACATCGTCGACAACGTACGGCCGCGAGGAGCAGTCGGTGAAATTCAGCGCCGTCAAGGTCGGTGACGTCGTCGCGGTGCGCGGCAAGCGCAGCGGCACATCGCCGACGGCGAGTTCCCCCATCTCCGCAACAGCGATCACCATCGAGGTACCGAGCGTTTCAGGGCGGGTGCAGTCGGTCAATGGCAACACCGTGACGTTGGTCACCGGTGACGGGCAGGTCGAGGACGTGACGATCTCCGGCTCGACCGTGTATCACGGCTTGCGGGGTGCGTCGGCAACGAGCAGCTCGGTCAAGGCTGGCGTCTACATCGTGGCCCAGGGAAGCCAGGTCAGCCTCACGACGCTCAACGCGGATGACGTGCAGGTGCTTGGGACGCTGAACTTCACACCCCACAGCTTCCCCGGCGGCTCGCTGCCGATGCCGAAGCAGCCCAGCGGCACGACCAACTCCGTCTGAGCCGTCGCACACCTCAGCGCTTCGGCGAGCGCGCGAGCGTGATGCTCGTCGGATCCGGGGACACCGGCGCCGTTCAGGGTGACCGCTGCCGCATCGCGCGCGCCCGCCGTCTCAACTCGCGACGCTGTTCGGCCTTTGCCCGCAGATCTCGCGCATTGTCGAGGCGCTCCTGCTCACGTTCGAGCTTGCGCTTGGACTCGAGACGGGCGAGCACGGTCGGATCGCCGGCTGCCGCTGCGCGCACCGCGCATCCCGGCTCCTGCTCGTGCTTGCAGTTGCGGAAACGGCATTGCGCCGCGACCTCGGTGAGGTCGCCGAACACCTCGTCGATGCCCGCGCCGGCATCCCAGAGGCCGAGCTCGCGGGTGCCCGGCGTGTCGATGATGAGCCCGCCTCCGGGCAGCTCGATGAGCTCGCGGCGTGCGGTCGTGTGCCGGCCCTTGCCGTCCGCGCGCACCTCGCCGGTGGCGAGCGCCTCGTTGCCCGACAGCCGGTTCACGAGGGTCGACTTCCCGGTGCCACTTGGGCCGACCAGGACGGCGACCAGGCCCTCGAGGAGCACTTCGCGCAGACGTGAGAGCCCGGCGCCCGACGCGTTGACCGCGATGACCTCGGTACCCGCCGCAACTGATCGCGCCGCGCGAAGATCCGCTTCGACCTCGACGCTGAGGTCGGACTTGGTGAGCAACACGACCGGCGCCGCGCCGCTCGACCAGGCCATTGCCAGGGCGCGTTCAATGCGCCGGAGCTTGAGAGGGAGGCCGAGCGCGACGGTGATGAAGACAAGGTCGATATTCGCCGCCACCGCCTGACCGGCGGTGGCAACGCCCGCGGCCCGACGCATGAGGACGCTCCGTCGGGGCAACAGGTGCACCGCGACGCCGCCTTCAACGACCAGCCAGTCGCCGGTGGTGATACCTCCGTCATCGGGAGTGCCGGAGAGGGTTGCCGCGAGCGGGACCCGATGCTGGCCGGCATCGGTCAACACGGTGACCACGCGCCCGTCGACGCGAACGACCAGGCCGCGTCGGCCGTCGCTCGTGGCGTCTGCGAATGCTGTTTCGAGTGAGCCGTTCCACCCTAGCGCGGTGAGACGGCGAGGATCGTGAGGCAAGTGGGAACTCCATGCTGCAGTGAGAGCCCGGAGCCCCGATTGCAGGCCCGCACCAGCATGTGGCGCGGAGTCAGCGGACGATCAGGCGGCGGAGCCGCCGGGCACGACGTCAGTGGTGGGCGCTGCAGGCGCAATCGCAAGTGCCATGTCTGTTGCCCTCCAGTGGTCGTGTGGATCGATCGCCTGCATCGTACCTCAGGCGGTGGATTGACGCATCACGCCGCCCTGGTGGCACGCATGACGAGCCATGAGGTCACGGTCGCGAGCACGAGGCCACCGGCCACGTCGGCGAGGTAGTGCTGTTTCACCAGGACCGTCGACGCCACGATGAGCGCCGTCCAGATGGCGGCGGCAACGCCGATCCTGCGGTCGAAGCGCCACCAGTGGATGGCGATGATCGTCGACAGCGACGTGTGCAGGCTCGGAAAATCGTTGTACGGCTGGTCGGATGCGTAGATGGTCCGGATCATTGCCGAGAACGGGTCGACGCCGGTGATCTGCGGGCGCGCGATGTACGACTGGAGGAAGAAATAGCACGCGTAGCTGATGAACCAAACCACGATCATCGTGATCGCGGCTGACCGGTAGACGCGCACGCGAAAGAACAGAAACACGAGCAGGCTGACTCCGATGTAGGGAATCAGCGAGACGTAGGGGATGGCGAAGATCGGCACCACCGGCAGCGCGCGGTCCACCGGCGTCTCCAGGAAGATGCGATTGGGCCCGTGGTTGAGCGAGTCATAGATGAGATTGGTGCCCAGGATCGCCGGGATGAGCAGCAGGCTCAGGATCAGTGCCCACCCGCGTTCCGCGAGGATCCCGCGGTCGAGTTGGGTGCCAGGCGGGGTCGACCTGTTCGCCTCGGCTGCCTGGCTCATGTTCCTCCTCCCGGTGACCAATTGCGGGCGTCAGCCTACAGCCGGGACGTCGCGCGTGCGGGCGGCGGGTACCATGGACGGGACGCGGGAGTAGCTCAGTTGGTAGAGCGCTAGCCTTCCAAGCTGGATGTCGCGAGTTCGAGTCTCGTCTCCCGCTCCACTCGCCCGATTTCTACTACGAGATCTTGCGGCGGTAGATGACCATGGCGAAGATGTACGCGACGATGAGGATGCCGACACACCAGGCAAGCGCGATCCAGATGTCGGTGCCGACCGGGTGCTGTGTGAACAAGTCGCGGATCGCGTTGACGATGGACGTCACCGGCTGGTGCTCGGCGAAGGCGCGCACCGGGCCGGGCATGGTGCCGGTGGGCACGAATGCCGAGCTGATGAACGGCAGGAAGATGAGCGGGTAGGAGAACGCGCTCGCGCCGTCCACGGACTTCGCGGAGAGACCGGGGATCACGGCGATCCACGTCAACGCCAGGGTGAACAGGATCAGGATGCCGGCGACCGCGAGCCACG
>ODAK010002971.1_pt1 | contig 17698 bp, 7 predicted proteins | sample 1539591 | NCBI WGS metagenome assembly ODAK01 (sample SAMEA3539303, study PRJEB22396) | soil metagenome | biome: tundra; feature: field; material: soil | place: USA | collected 2010-05 | depth 0.15 m
TTCGAGAGAGTAACAGGAAGGTCGGCCGGCAGCTTGGCCGGAATGCCAGATTGCGCCCGGAGAAAGCCTGAGACTGGTACTGCCGCGATCCCGGCGGCAAGGCTGCTTAGAAAGACTCTGCGATGCATGGAGCACCTTCGGTGAGCGATGGCTTCGGAAAGCGGTCGCTCAGGACCCCGTCGATCTTATCGAAATCAATTCGTCTTGAAACCGTCAAGACCCGTGTCAGGCGAACCGGTTTGCGAGAAGGCAACCGCGACTTCCTGAAGACCAGCTCTTCGCCAATTATCGCACCGGATGATGCAGCCTATAAGGTGCTTTGTAATTAAACGATTGATCTCATTGGAGGATTTGGAGGATTAGGACAGCCGAGGGAAAAACTCTTGACACAGTTCCATACCTTGAGTACGCTACTCTCGTTTCAAATGTGCGGCGAAATGTCGGGCCCTATTCCAAGTAGTCCAATGATGAGCCGACGCTTTAAAGATTGCGCGCTCTTTCTCGGGCCAACACGGATTAGTTTGCAAGCTAAGACAACAAAACAAGCCACCAATCCGGCAGGGCATGCGCCCTGAAGCGTCAAATACGACCGTCTTTCCGGCAAAGCCGGGTTATTCCCTTTTTGTGTAAGTGCTCTCCGAGAGCCGTGGCTTTACGATTGCAGACCCCTCAAGTGAGCCGGACCGTAATCGCCTGAAAGTGGAAGCAACGACGGCAGCAAAATCGCTCTCCAAGTTCGACGAGCATATTTCCGACAGGTTCGATCTTGACTCGAATCCACTCGAAGCCGAGACGTGGATGTCTCTGTTCGTTGAGAACCATTAGAAGCGATCGACAACACTTCAGGAGGAAACCAGGGCTATGAAACGAATGAGCAGTGCCAGTAGCGCATGTGACCACTTCGAGAAGAACCTTGGTGGGCAGAAATCAACAAAGGCTAGATGGGCAGCTTGCCTTATCTCCAATCAACTCAGTCACGAGCTTTCAAAGACGGGATCCATTCTTCCGCTGGCGGTGGTTGCCTTGGCCCTGCTGTTATTGCCGGGCGCGAAGCTTCGGGCGCAGACCGGTTCAATCAATGGAACCGTAGCAGATCCATCGGGCGCTGTAATATTCGGGGCCAAGATCCAGGTAATCAATGAAGCGACCGGCGGAGTGGCGCGCGAGACGACTTCCGATAATGGCGGAACTTTCCGTGTGCTTAACTTGACTCCGGCCACTTACACGCTCAAAGTAAGTGCCCCCGGGATGGAACAATTGTCTCGCGGCGGAGTGGTGCTTGATCCGGATCAAAGCCTCGGCTTAGGTCAGCTGCAGTTGACAATTGGGCAGGCCACGCAAACCGTCACCGTTAGCACGGAAACACCTACCATCGACACCACGAGTTCCAATAACGCTTCTGTGATTGACCAACGCCAGGTTGTCGAACAGCCATTGAATGGACGCGACTTCGAATCGCTGTTGACGACTACCCCCGGCGTGGTCACGAACAATCAGTCGCAATTCCGCCTGGTCTTCAATGCGACGGATGACTTCTATGTGAACGGGATGCGCGGCACCGACAACAACTTCTTTCTCGACGGCGTAATCAACACAGACATCGGGGCCAATGACGGAGAATACACGGAACTGAGCATCGATGCCGTGGGCGAATTCAAGACTCTCACAGGCAATTACAACGCGGAATATGGCCGCAGCCCGGGAGTAATGATTCTTATAAATACCAAGAGCGGCGGCAACGCGTTCCATGGCACGGCGTATGAGTTCAATCGCAATACGGATTACGACGCTAACGACTGGTTCACCAATCACGCCGGTAATCCGAGAGCCATCCTGAGATTCAATCAGTTCGGCGCCAACACCGGCGGGTTTATCCCTATTCCGAAGATCTCGCCGATGAGCAACAAGAAGGCGTTCTTCTTTTTCAACTATGAAGGCACGCGCGCCAGCCGGCCAAGCGGTGGTACGTTTTACACTGTGCCCCAACCCTCGATGCTTGGCCTGGACTCTTCGGGACATTCAGGGCAACCCGCCGATCTATCGCCAATGTACCGTCCAGGCAGCATTTGCGATTACAGCGGGACTTCGATTTGCACTCCGGTTGTATTCCCAAAGGGGGGCGCTCCTGGAACAGGGTATCTTCAGAACGGGCAAGCGTTCGAGCCAGGGACTGTGACGTATAACGCGGAGGGTGAGATCAACGGTGGGACGCCGATTCCCGGCAATATTATCCCCGTTAGTCAAATTAACACGTCCAACTCGCAATATGCGGCGATGATCGCCGACTTTACTCCGGCCTACAAGGGTAACTTTGCTCGCCCCACTTACAACAACGGCTTTAACGACGAGCAGCAGGTCAACTTCCAGGATACGTACACGTTCAGCAAAAACCAGTACGCTCTGCGCGTCGACTATAACTTCGGACCCAAGGCCAATGCGTTCTTTCGATATGTGGATGACCGGCAGCAGGAGCAACAGGGATTCGGCATCTTCTCCGGTCCCAGCTTTCCCGTTGTCCCCATGTTCAGGCAGAAGCCGGGCAAGAGCTGGGCGTGGAGCTTGGTGAACGTGATTTCTCCGACACTGACGAACGAAGCGACCGTTGGTTGGCTGCACTTGACGCAGGTGGTCGACATCGTTCCGGGGACTTCAAAGAACCTTTACGACAAGACGGCTCTGGGCTTCAGCTTCAGTGACTTATATCCGGCTACTAACACACATAATCTCGCACCGGCCCTTGCAGACGGCACCTACCTCAACACGGGGTTCTTCCCTGCAGGCTGGACTTCTACGGGCAATACGGTTGTTGCGAATGACGACGTGACAAAGATTTGGAGGAACCATGTTGTCAAATTTGGACTGATGGGCGATTTGAATGAGAATGGCCAGGAAGGAAGCTGGCAAGAGAATGTCTCTCTGAACTTCGCCGCCAGCAATCAAAATCCCCTCAATGCCAACAACGGGATGGCGAACATGCTTCTCGGGAACGCAACGACTACAAGTCAGACAGACGTTTATGCGTTCGGCGCTTTTCACATGTTCCAATATGAAGGCTACTTCCAGGATACCTGGAAAGCTCTGCCAAGCCTGACGCTCGACTATGGGGTGCGATATCAGTTTCTCGGACCCACTTACACGGCGGGAAAGTATCACCAGTATTACTTTGAGCCGGACTTCTATTCGACTTCACAGGCCGTGACCATCAATACTGCTCCCAACATTCCCGGATCGGCTCCGACCCAGGGCTCTATCTGCGGAAGTACAGCCTCTTATGGTTGCGGTGGTGCAACGATTGGTAATCCGTACAACGGCATGGTCCGTGAGGGCACAAACGGCTTGCCCAAAGGCGGAATGGACTATCGCTATAACAACATCGGCCCACGTCTGGGCTTTGCCTGGGATGTGTTCGGGAACGGCAGGACCGCGATTCGTGGTGGTTATGGCCTATTCTACGAGCGCTACCAGCAAAACACCTTCAACTTTGGCGGTATAAGCAATCCCCCCGTGGTCTATACGCCGACGATCTATGGCGGCAACATCGGGAGTATCTCCGCATCGGATGTCATCGGAACTCCACTCACCCCATCTGGCGGTGTCTTGACCGTACTCAAGAAGGGCATGATTCCCACGACAGCAGGTTATAACCTTGGCATCCAGCAAGTGTTACCTTTCCGTATGGCCCTCGATGCGTCGTATATTGGCAACCAATCGCGACATCAGATCTATCTCCAAGAGCTGGAGCAATTGCCGCTGGGGACCACCACTGCCCCGGGTGTTTTGGCATCGGTGAACAACGTCGTCGCCGCGCTGTTGCCCTACAAGGGCTATAGCTCCATCAGAAGCACCACAATGGGAGCCAGCTCCGGGTATAACGGACTGCAATTCAAACTGACTCGCAGGTTCAGCAATTCGCTCACCTTTAATGCCGACTACACTTTCGCCAAGGCCGTGGACCTAGACGATGTTGACGGCGACGGGGATGTATTCCCGGACTACTCACAACTTAAGAAGTTCTACGCTCCCGCTGGTTACGACCGAAGGAATGTTTTCAACTTTCAGTATGTTTACGACCTGCCCGGATTCAAGGGGTCCAACAAGCTTATGCAGCTTACTGCCGGAGGTTGGGAGATATCGGGGACTATTCAATTCTGGAGCGGAACTCCCTGTCTTGCGAACAACAGCCCCACGAGCGATTCCTGTGACCTTAATTCGAGCGGCAACTTGGGCGACGGAGGTTTCGGACATATCCGTCCCGACTACGTTGGAGGCAAGATTTCGACCCCCCACAGCCATAGTCAACCGGCTGGCAAGTTTCCGATGTGGTATGACCCATCGGTTTTTGCCGTCCCGGCCAATGGCACTTTCGGCAACTTCCATCGCAATACGATCTATGGACCCGGCGTTGACAGCTGGAACTTCTCAACCTATAAGAACTTCAAATTCACTGAGAACGTGCGGTTTCAGTTACGGTTCGAGGGCTTTAACGTGTTCAACCACACGCAGTGGGGAACAGTGAATAACAGCTTGTCCGCGTCAGGGCCGGCGGGGACGACTTACTCCGGCGCCAACGCAGGTTCCTCGGGCCAGATCACTAGCGCACGCGATCCTCGCCAGTTGCAACTGGCGGGCAAGTTCTACTTCTGACTTTTCGCTCAGAGCCAGCCGGACTCAATTCCAATTGAGCCCGGCCAGGTAATTGTGTGATACATTGATGCCACAGAGGCAAGGAACGTTTACGAAGTGTTCTTTGCATGTTCTGAGGCATGGGGCCGTCAATGAGACCTCTTGTTATTTCTGTCGGAATCTCTTTACTCCTCTGCGCAACACCCGGCTTCTGCGCAAACACGGACGCTGCAAGACAGGCATTCGAGTCGGCGATGTTGGCGCTAAATGCAAAAGATTATCCCGACGCAGAGGCAGGTTTTCGCAAGGTACTCCAACTCGATCCACGCAATGTGAGCGCCCTGGCAAATCTCGGCGTGTTATACGCAAGAACGCATCGTTTTACCGAAGCAGTGGATATTTACAAAAAGGCTCTCAGCATTAGCCCTGAGCAGAGGGAAACGCAGCTTAACCTTGGCTTGGCCTATCTCAAGCAGGAGGACTACACTCACGCCCTCCCTTATTTCAAGCAATTGCACGGTCGCGATCCCGAGGACCAGCAGGCAACGATGCTTCTGGCCACTTGCCTCACGTTCAGCGGTCATACCGAAGACGGTATTGTCCTGTTGAAGCCACTGACGGAAGCGGACAATACCAACCCCGCAGCGCTTTATCTGCTGGGCATAGGTTATTCGCGTGCGGGTCAGGTGGAAGAGGCCAAGAGTATATTCGGGAGGCTTTTTGCAGACAGTGCGACTCCGGCGCAGGCCAGTTTTCTACAGGGCAAAGCGTACGCCGAAGCTACGGAATTCGAACAGGCGCAGCAGGCCTTTCAAGAGGTCCTGCGCGCGGAACCCGAGTTCCCCGGCGCTCACCGCGAGCTTGGCAAGGCTTACCTCGGGCAGAACCGGAATCTCGACGCAGAAAAGGAACTGCTCCAGGCGATTCAGCAGGACCCAGAAGATGCCGACGCCCTTTATTACTTGGGCGCAATTTTAGTCCAGACCGGACGCCACCAGGATGGACTTCCCTATCTTGAGAAGGCAAATAGCCTGCTACCCGATTCGTGGGCGACTTACTACTATCGGGGCAAGGCGAACTTACTGCTGAATCATGCGGCCGCCGCAGTGCCGCTGTTGCGCAAAGCGACTGAAATCAACCCCGACGATTCAGGAGCTTTCTATCTGCTCGCCAGGGCTTTCAAGGCTGAAGGCCGCGGACACGATGCGGATGCGGCGATGCAGCACGTAATGGCATTGCACGCCTCGGCGCTGGATGTGGAGAGACGAGCATTGAAAGACGCGGGGATCGTGAAGGATGGCGGTATCTCGGGCGATCACTGAAGCTATCGCTTTCGGCCAGGAATGATGGCATGTGAATTGCACACCACACAGAGTTCGCCGGTGATTCCCTTTCCTTGAGCAATGGTATAGATACGATCAACTGCTGGTAACTTCACTGTCTCTCTGGCGCCGCCGGGCCAGTGAATTTCCACATGGTCGAGAGTTGTAGTATCACCCAGCCCAAAGTGAACGCGCTGGTCGTTCGATGAGATGTAACTTCCCCCGCTGAGTACGTCGCCGCGTTGCCGCAGACCCGCTCGTGTGAGATAGACCGTGGCGCCGACAGCGTCGCGCGGACCCGCAGGTCCACCTACCAGCTTCAACTCTAACCAATGATGGCTATCGCCATTTACATTACGCAGCAGCGTGGGCGGGCCGTCGATGGGATTAATGACAACATCGATCTTTCCATCGTTGAACAAATCACCAAACGCTGCGCCGCGCCCTGAAGTCACGACAGCCAAGCCCGTGCCGCGCACAGGAGGCACATATGAGAACCTATTACCGCCGATATTGTGGAAGAGCAAGGGGCGTTCTGCAAACGAAGTACCCCACGGATTCTTGTCGACTGCGGGATACACGTGCCCGTTGATCTGCATCAAGTCAAGCCAACCGTCGTTGTCGTAGTCGAGGAAGCCATCTCCCCAGCCCACGAATGGAATGCCGGTCTCCGCCACACCCGCCGTATAACTCACATCGGTGAAGTCTCCGTTTCCTTCATTGCGATAAAGCACCTTGTAGTCGTCGGAAAAGTCCGTGTTGAAAAGACTTAGGCGACCTGAATTCTGATAGTCGCCGATGGCAATGCCCATGGATGCTATTTCGCGTCCATCCTGATTGAGCGCGTAGCCGGAAGCATAACTGTTGTTAGCGAAAGTGCCGTTTCCTTTGTTGATGTAAAGATAGCTCGGCGTGGAATCGTTGGCGACAACCAGGTCCACTTTACCATCGTCGTTAAGATCGGCAAAGATGGCGGTGAAACCGTAGTAAGCGTCAGGGTCGTTGACGCCAGCCTTCACACTCACATCTGTAAACGTGCCGTTGCCATTGTTGTGGAAGAGATGGTCGTGTTCGCCCTTCAATCCACGAGGTCCGCACATGACACTGACGCCGCGAAACTTACAGTAGGAGGACGGAACCTCCTTTGAGCCCGCAATAGGAGGGTTGTCGCGATCAAAGTGGACATATCCGGCGACAAACAGGTCGAGTCGGCCATCGCCGTCGTAGTCGCCAAATGTCGCTCCTGTGGACCATCCATTCAGGGCAACCCCAGCCTCCTCGGCTACATCTGTGAAGGTGCCATTGTGGTTGTTATGGTAGAGGCGGTTCTTGCCATAGTTAGTAACATAGATATCCGGCCAACCGTCGTTGTCGTAGTCGGCGATCGCAACACCGAATCCCCACCGATCGTTTGTCACTCCGGCTGCAGCGGCAACGTCGGTAAAGGTGCCATCGTGATTGTTGTGAAAGAGCGCGGCGTGCGGAGGCGCTTCCTTGCCATCCAGCGCCTTGAATGTTGAACCATTGACAAGATAGATGTCGAGCCATCCATCGTTGTCGTAATCGATCAAGCCGACGCCAGAGCCATCTGCCTCGAGTATGAAATTCTTCTCCGGTGTGCCCATCACGTGGCGCCAGTCGGCGAGCCCCGCCTGCCTGGAGATGTCTCGGAAGACAACGGGGCCGCTGTCGACAAAACCACCCGCGGTGATGGGGTGATGCTCCGAATCGTAAATAGGCGCAAAGGTCCCGCCGGTGCTGTTGCCACCTGTGCCGCCAGTCTGTGTCTGCATCGCCGCCTCTTGCGCGTGCATGACGAGATGAGCAAACGTAAGCAGCAATGCCACAATGCCGCAGGTCAGCGCCGCGGGCCGGGAAAAGGTCCACAGGGACCAGCCGGCTAGTGGACGATCATTCGAAAATCGGCGCAGGGAAATCATTGTTATTAGACGAGCAACGAACAGTATAGTGCCGGCCGTGTCCCTTCATGCTTGCCATTTATCAGAGAGAGTTGTCCGTGCTTTACATGAGCAGAAGGCGCATATCGATCTTACGCCCGCGGATCGGAGTTACTCCCAGCTTCGGGGACTGATGAGATAGGAGCTAAGGGGCGCGTCGATCTTCCTATCTCTCGTGTTACGATTGGGCGCGAGCCAATCGCCCTGGAGGAAATGACCGTGCGAATCGGAAGTTTTTGTATCTCACTTCTACTGTCCTCCGGCATGTCCGCCGCGCAACAGCCTTCAACTCCTTTGCCTGCAATAGCCCCACAGCCAACGCGTGAGACATATCTCAAGCTCGCTGCAGAAGTGGAAGACGCGCTACACACCGACGTTCTCAATGTCTGGTTTCCGCGAACCGTAGATCACGAGCATGGCGGGTTCCATTCCCACTTTACGCGCGAATGGAAATGGGCGCCTAGCGACGGCAAATTCTCCGTCTTTCAAGGACGAATGACGTGGATCGCCTCACAGGTCGTTCTGCACTATCCGAAAACGAAAGACGAGTTTCTGCCGATCGTGCGACAGGGAGTGGAATACCTGCAGAACGTGATGTGGGACAAACAGGACGGCGGTTTCTTCTGGTGGCTCGATGATGCCGGCAACAGTGCTGGGAAGTTTCCAGAAGGCAAGGGTCTTTACGGTATCGGATTCTGTATCTATGGGGCTGCCGCTGCCTATCAGGCTACTGACGATGCGCAGGCGCTGGCTCTTGCGCAGAAGGGATTTCGCTGGGCCGATGAATATGCGCACGACCCGGTGAATGGCGGATATTACGAGTGGCTTACGCGCGAAGGCAAGCCGCTGGTACCTATCGTCGCAGACGGGCAGATTGTTCCAGGGCCGGTAGGCCCCATGAACTACAAGTCCATGAACACGCACATTCATCTGCTCGAAGCCTTCACTCAGCTTTACAGGGTGTGGCCCGACCCGACCCTGCGCGACCGGCTGGAAGAACTGCTGGTTATCGTGCGCGACAGAATATGCGTTGAACCGGGCGTTATGAATCTCTTTTTCACCAATGCCTGGCAGGCGATTCCCGATCATGATTCTTACGGTCACGATGTGGAAACCGCCTATCTTATGCTTGAGACCGATGAGATGCTCCACCGCAAGGCCAGCCCCAAGACCGAGCGCATGGCGAAGCTGCTGGTGGATCATGCTCTAGCCTACGGGTGGGACGAAACCAATGGAGGCTTCTTTCGCGAGGGCACAACTTTCGGCAAGCCAGAAGATACGGCCAAAGAATGGTGGGTCGAGGTAGAAGGACTGAATGCCCTGCTGCTGATGCACCAACGTTACGGCAAGCAAGATGGCGTTTATTTCGAGCGGTTTCTCAAGCAATGGGAGTTCATTCAAAAGCATCAGATCGATGCACAGTTTCACGGGCTCTATAACTTAACTAAAGCGGACGGTACGCCAATTACCCAGGACAAAGGTGTAATTTGGAAAGCGGCGTACCACGACGGGCGTGCCTTTATGAACGTGAGTGAGCGCCTGCGTGAGCTCGCGGGAAATCAGTAAGAATCACGCGTCAGAGCCTAAGGCGTTTGATTGAATTGTTGTAATGGAGATGGAGGCGGGATGAAGCAGAGTTTCACTGACTGGCGTGACTTTCTAAAGCAAGCCGGATTGATGGGGTCGGAGGCTAAGATGGCTGGAATGCTGGAAAGAGCAATGGCTCTTGGCAGAGGGTCTGGGCGGGTGATTGAAGATGCGGTAGTACCCGCGCAGACAGAGGAGGCGCCGAAGTATCACATCGAATTTGCGGTGTGCGGCATGAGCCACGACCATATTTATGGGATGGTGGGAGCCATCCAGCGTGGAAGCGGCGAGCAGGTGGCGGCATGGGATGGCGAAGAGGACAAGCTTGCGGCATTTGCGAAACGATTTCCGGACGTGAAGATGGTGAAGGCGCAGGATGAGATTCTGGACGATCCTTCAGTGCAATTGGCACTTAGTTCACAAATTGCCGATGAACGCGCTCCGCTCGGTGTGCGGGTGATGAAGCATTGAAAGGACGGCTCTGGTGCGAATCGCGAGATTGAGTGCGGTACATTGGTGATTTGGCTGAAATGGACCGAAGGTGAGCAAGGTGAGAGGCATCGAGGATATGTTTGCAGGTGACATTTCGACCGAGATGTCATCGTCCTGTGTATGCGGTGGTACTTATGCTACAAGCTCCGCTTTCGTGATCTGGTTGAGATGATGGGCGAACGTGGGTTGCGTCTTTCGCATACCACGATCATGCGATGGGTACAGCGGTATGCGCCGGAGTTCGAGAAGCGCTGGAGTCGCTTCGCGCGCAAAGTGGGCCGGTCCTGGCATGTGGATGAGACGTACCTGAAAGTGCGAGGACGATGGGTCTACCTGTATCGTGCCGTAGATCGGGATGGGGGACACCGTCGACTTCCGACTAAGTCCCGACCAGAGACGTCGCGGCAGCCAAGGCTTTCTTTCGCAAACCGCTTCGTACCCAAAAACGCGCACCGGTCAGTATCACATTGGATGGCGTCAATTCGCGACTCAAATGTACCTTTCCCCTGTGAGAATCATAGTCTCCGGATTCCTACTGAACTTGCAGCGTGGTGGTGAGTTGGATATCGCTGGAAGAACTCCCGATCATGACGCTAACAGCTTCTGCCTCAACTCGGAATCCTGGGAGTTTCTCGTCCCACCAGGCAAGAGTGGAAGCCTTCAAGGGAATCTGCACGGTCTTCGTTTCGTTGGTTTGAACGGTGACACGCTGGAAGCCCTTCAACTCTTCTCGTGGGCGCTCCACTTTCGAGCCCAGGTGCTTTACATAAAGCTGGACAACCTGGTCGCCTGCCATACCGCCGGTATTGGTTAAGTCGACGCTGACGGTGACCGTGCCATCCCGGGCTAGTTGCGCCGAACTGGTGCGGAGATTGGAGTATTTGAAGGTGGTGTAACTCAGGCCGTAACCGAAGGGATAGAGCGGTTCACCTTTGAAGTACATGTAGGTGCGGCCGTCGCGGATGTTGTAATCCATCATCGGGGGCAATTGATCGACGGACTTGGGCCAGGTTTCCACCAAATGGCCGCCGGGGTTGAAGCTTCCAAAAAGGACCTTCGCCAGGGCGGTGCCCTCATCCTGCGAGGCGTGGGTCATGTGCAGGATCGCGGGGATGTTGGCCTGCGTCCAATTGATGGCGATGGGGAAGCTGGAGACAAGAATGACAACCGTCTTGGGATTGACGGCATACACCTGCTTCACCAGTTGCTCCTGGGCAAGACCTATGCTCTCACGATCGCGTCCTTCGCGTCCGTCGCTGGGCACGGTGCAAGGGAGAGTTACTCCGCCGCCGTCGGCGGTGCTGAACCAGTCATGCGCCATATCCGGGCCGCATGTGGGGTCGTTACCGACCACCACAACCGCTACATCGGAAGTACGCGCCGCGTTGACAGCAGCGTTTCCAATCTCATCGGGCGCGTAGTTGATCTTGATGCCTGGGCCCGCTTCATCCTTGATTCCCTGAAGCGGCGTGACAGCGTACGGAGGTGTGCCGCCGTACCAATCCCAGTGGACGGAGTCGGCCAGTGGCCCGATCACGGCGATCGAATTGATGGCTTCCTTCTTGAGCGGCAAGAAGGACTTTTCATTCTTGAGAAGGACGATCGATTCGAGTGCCATCTGCTTCGAGACTGCCCGAACCTTGTCGGTGTTCCAGGGCTCAGGCGAATCCTTGATGGTCGAGTATGGGACCATCTCCGGCGGGTCGAGAAGTCCAAGATGGATGGTGATCCGGAACTTGGGACGCAGCAGCGCGTCGATCTCCGCCTCGGTGATGGAACCATCCTTCACGGCTGCCCTGGTTTCGTCCAGATACTTGTCGAGGAACTGATTGATGCCTGCTTTGAGACACGCGACTACGGCAGCTTTCTGATCTGGAAAGAGATGACGCGGATCGACGAGGAGCTTGACTGCTCCTCCATCGCTCGAAATCACATCGACTCCCCATTTCTCGCGGACAATGATCTTGAGAATAGGATTGATGGCCATGGGGGTACCGTTCCAGCCGTTGTAAGAAGCCATCACGGCTTTGGCGCCGCCCTCCTCGAAGCCCATGCGGAAGGGCACCGAATAGTATTCCCAAAACAGGCGCTGGTCGAAATTGGAGGACGAGCTGTTGCGGAGATCCTCGTTGCTGTTGGCAAGAAAATGCTTGAGCAGAGCGGCAGCTTGCCAATACTTGGGATTGTCCCCTTGCAGACCCCTGATATACGCGACAGCCATGGTTCCGTTGAAGAATGGATCTTCGCCATACACTTCTTCGCTGCGGCCCCAGCGAGGATCGCGCGCCAGATCGGACTGCGGTCCCCATAGCATGAGGGCCTGCCGGTCATACTTTGCGGTCTGCGTGATAAATCGGGCTTCGTAGCCTTCGACGCCTGCCGCCTGACCAACCAGGTCCGGATCCCACGATTCACCCATGCCCGGAGGCTGCGGAAACTGCGTGGTCGTGATGGGCAAGCGCTTGCCCCTGGGCTCACGCTGGACGACCCCGTGGATGCCCTCCGAACTGCCATAGTTCATGACTCCAAGCCTGGGAACACCAGTGCGTGTGCCAAGGCAATCTATCTTCTCCTCAATGGTCATGAGCGAAAGAAGGTTGTCGATCCTCTTTTCCATGGGCAACGCTGGATCGTTGAACGGATAGTGAGTTTGCTGCGCAAACGCCGGGGCGAGCGGGGAAACCAAAAGACAGAACAGGGTTGCAATGTGCTTCTTCATCATATGCGGATACCGTGTCAGCTTTCTCGACAGAGTGCCGGGTGAGGCAGAGTCCCACCCGGCGGGATCGTAATTTGCGAATGCAGCAATGCTACTACGTCCGCGGTTCTTCTATCCGGTCACGAGCCGGGCTTAGGCCACCACGATCGCGGGCTTCTCACCGCGCGCGTCGGCCTCGTTGACTTCGGTCACGATGGTACGGCCTTCGCCCGGCATCAGAGCAATGTAGTTATCCGAATAAATGGCCGGCAGAATGCGGTCGCCGCTGGTTTCGCGCACGGCTTTCAGACGGACCATCAGCGCAGGCCACGCAGCGCTGTTGTGGAGTTGCGTGGTTAGTTGCCAATGGTCGCCCTGGCGCTCGGCGGCGGTTGCCGCTTGCACCTGGGGCTTGGGCAGTTGACGAATCGCGCGGTAGTTGCCCTCCTCCAGTCCGCGCAGATAGAAATTCGTCGAGATGATTTCCGGGCCTCGCGTAAGTGTGAGGCGCAGGAAGTGCACCTGCGTCAAACCGGCGGGGTATTCCATCGAAATGCAGGATGAGGTGCTGTCTTCGGCGCTGTCCAATTTGGTGGTCTTCAGCCCCATCCGGGCGCCGTCCATGTTCAGTATCTCGGCCTGCGCCGTCAGCCCGGTCTTGTTACCGCCGTTGTAGTTCACCACTTCGATGGTCTCGCTTTCGCGGTTCCACTGAATGTGCAGCGGCTCGGAGCCTTTCTTACAACCGAAGTAAGCTGCAGTCGGCTCAAAGTAATAGTCATAGGTTTGCCACACGAACGACGGCCAGCAGGGATGGCTCATCCACAACAGCAGCCCCATGCGGTGGTGGCTCTGTGCCTCAAACATGGCGCGATAGGATTCGTAGTTGAGGAACTGCGCCAGGTTGACCCATTCCTCCACGCTATCTGCGCCGCCATAGCCGTTTTCAATGAGGGTCTGGAAGCCCGCACCGCCCTGGGCACTTCCCAGGCAGAAGTCGTGCAGACCCCAGTCGAGTCCCTGCGGCCACAGCGCACTCTCGGGCATCATCAGCCGCACGCTCTCGATGGGTGGAATGGTGGGCGCGCCAATTTCACTGTGCAGCTTGGTGTCCGCGGTGCGGAAATAGTAGGCGGGCGTCATGGTCCTGTAAGGGCCGCCGCCGCTGACGGTAAGACCAGCCGAGCTGGGAATGTAGTGCAGGTCGGGATGCAATTCAGACAGCGCCTTGCGGATGCCGTCCTCGATAGGCTGGGGAGGAATGCCCTCGTTGCGCCCGCAATAGATGCCCATTGAAGCGTGGTAGCGGATGCGGCGCACCAGGTCGCGCACGTTGCTCAGGAAGAGCGAACTGTCGTCGGGATTGGGACCGTCCGATGGATTGGCGAGCCAGAAGTCCTGCCACACCATCACACCGTGCCGGTCGCATGCTTCGTAGAACGCATCGTCGCCGACCTGTCCCACCCAGTTGCGGATCATGTTGAAGTTCATCTCGTGGTGATAGCGCACGGCGGCGTCATATTCGCGCGCCCGGTAACGCAGCATGGACTCGCCGAAGCCCCAGTTACCGCCGCGCGCAATAAACCGCCTGCCATTGACCCATATCTTCAGTGCGCCACTCTCATCGTCGTAGGTCATCTGGCGCACGCCGGCCTTGAATGCCTTGATGTCAAGCGCCTTGCCAGCCGAGTCCTCAAAGACCAATTCCACGTCGTAGAGATGAGCTTCACCGTATCCAGCGGGCCACCATAGCTTGGGGTTTTTCAGACGAAGCTCTGGATGCATGTCAGCACCGAGTTTGACGGTCTTCCGCTCCGAGCCCGCCAAGGTAACGCGCTGCTCGAATCGCACATCCCCAAACCGTCCGCGCAGCTTGCCGTTCACCGGCTTGGACCAGCGGTTGAAAAGATCGACCTCGATGCTGACGTCGGCGCTGGAGGTATCCGGTAAAGGCAGTTTGGTTGAGACAAGCGGGTTCTCGATCGTGACCGCTCCAGCGGCCGTGAGGTAGACCCCGCCCCAGATGCCTGTATTGCGGCCGCGTATCGTTGGAATCCAGTCCCAGCCAGCCGACGCGTGATACGTGGGATCGTCCGCGCCTAGTCCTCCGCCATTCTTTCCCGCGCTTGCATAGGTCTTTTGATGAACGCTGCCAGGGGTGGCATTCTTTTCAATGCGGACTGCCAGCGCGTTGGGTCGACCCGCGATCAATTTGCCGGCAAGATCGAACTTAGCTCGCATAAAGCCGCCTTCGATGCGGCCCAGCTTTTCGCCGTTCAGATAGACCTCGGCCTTCCAGTTGATTCCGTCGAAGTTCAACCATGCGGCCTGGCCCGGGGTCATCGGCGGCGGGGTAAATTCGGTCCGATACCAGAAGTCGGAATAGAAAAAGGAATCGGAAATATAGAGCTGATTTTCCCCGAAATTCGGGTCGGGGATGGCGCCCACATTCAGGTACGAAGACAGCACGGTGCCGGGCACGGTGGCCACGAGCCAGCCGGAATCATCAAAGCTGGGTTTGGAGAACGCTTCGCCCCCGCCATTCACTAGGTTTGACCGCTGCACCCGCCAGCCGCCTCCAGCCAGATTGAGGCGTCCATCGGCGGCAGGTGAATGTGCAGCCTTGGGCCGGACCAGGAATCCACCACGTCCAAAGATCTCAATCTCACTGAGGATGTAGCCATCGGCCGTGTTGGGCCGTGTCATCAATACGCGCACATAGCGCCCTTGCGCGGGCTGCGGCAGTTTCAGGTCGTCCACCGGCTGGTTGCTGCCGGGCAGCGGAGCAAGATCGCGCCAGTTCTGCGCATCATCTGAAACCTGCACCGACCCCTCGGCTGCGCGCGCAATCCAATACAGCTTCACCCGGTCAAACTCGCAACGCGCGCCCAGATCGACGTAAACCCATTCCTGGTCTATCCCTGCGCTCTTCCACGCGCTGGTGAAGCTGTAGGGGCCGCCGATCTCCACGCGCTGCTTGCCGCGGAAGAAGGCGATCTGGCCAAGCTTCCACATCATAAAGAAGCCACGCATCGAACTTCCCCCGGGGATTTCCGTAGCAAACTCCACGCGATAGGAGCGGTGGCGCCCCACGGAAGTGAGGGGAATGGAGGGAAGGAAGAACTGGCCCGGCTCGGCGAATCCTCGCGGATAACCGTCGGTGGATGCCGGCTGCGGCGCGGAGGCTTTGCCTGCCTCAGCCCAGGTGCGTCCATCGGCCGAAATCGACACAGTGAATTTAAGCGATTCCGGTTTGACCCCTGTCGGCGCAACCACCACCAGCTCGACTCGATCGATCTCCGGAGCGTTTTCGCCGCCTTCAAGCTGCATCTCAATGGACGCCCGCGCCCCGCGCAGTTCCAACGTGTTCGTGGGAAAGTGGTCAATGACGATATCGCGCTCTTCCTTGTTCAATGCGCCACGATAGCCATCTGAAACCACAATCCACTCCGGCAAACGCGTGTCCTTGATGCCGTCGGTCACAAGCTGCGCCGTTAGATTGTAGTCGTAGCTGCTGGAGTGATACGCGGGACGCAGCAGCGCAAGATTGCGATAGGTCGCGTTGTCGGGAATCAGCGCAGGACTGAAGTCTTCACTGGGCGCGCCGGGATAGATGCCGATTCCACGCGTGTGTTCTATTGCGCCTGCGGGCTGCTTTCCTGCGCTTGTTGCATGCGAGGATTCTTCCGCTTGCTTACCCATGGGCTCCGCCCAGGCCGGCAGGCCTTCAATTGCCACGCTCGCACCCGCAATCGCGGTTGTCTTCAGAAAACCCCGTCTCGATATCGACATTCGCTTTCTCCCTGACTTGCTTCCGCTTCCGTCCTTTCGGAAGCTAAAATGGCCATGCTCATCGGCAGGCGTTGAAGCACACCCTAAGCAATGACTTGAGCACGGCTCTGTTCACGTGACGACATGGGAACGCAAAAAGTTTGCTCACGCGCAAAAAAGCAGCTAGCCGTCCCAGCGACAGATGCCGTATACCAACTCGAAGATTTAATGGCTCGCCAATCCCCAGAACTCGTTACCACCCACTTCAAGCCTTCTTTATTGCGAAGCGGTCGTCAACCGGTCAGGGCGCAAGACATTCCGCTCAAGAGAGAACAACTTCAAGCGGAATGGAGTGCGGGCTACTTCGTGGCTTCCGAGCGAGGGATCAGCTTCACTTTTGCCGAGTCGGCCGTAAACCAACTTGTCAGCCGGCGAATGGTAAAGCAGCAACAAATGCACTGGACCAAGCGAGGCGCCCACCTGTTGTTGCAGGTCCGCGCGGGTCCGAAGACCCAATTCGCCGCGTAGCCTGATCGCGAGTTGATTGGCGCGAAGAAGCGGAAAGAAATCCGTCACCCCCCGTATTTTTAGAGATTCAGCTTTCAGTTGCCAGCTCAGAAGCTTGCTTCGAGGGCAAATTAACTGAGCCATTTGGCTCTTGCTCTCAGGTCGATTACAAACAGTGCTCCGGTGTCTACGGTCCAGGTTCCGATCTGAAACTGGGGAAGAGCGAATTCCCGTGCCGTTTGGAATACAAATTTCGTCAACGAACTCCACGACTCGATTGGAATGTAATGAGGCAACTCAGCGACGAAGGAGCATACTCCATTGGCGAGCCCTGCCCTTTCGCAGCAGGTGGTTATCAGGTAATGCGAAATATTGCTGCGGGAGCAGCGTTGACTATCCCTGGTAATTCAGAGTGGCGTGTAATCTTCGCGTGGATGCACCGCTACTTGATTGCCATGAGTGGAGGAATGGAGGGGTTTTCAGTCGGGAGTCTCTGGTGATGCGTCAGGCGCGTGGGCACAGAACAGGCTTGGATTCAGGACCGAATGCGTACTGTAACTGATACCGCGATCGGCTTCCCGGGGTACACGGCCATGGTGACCCCTAGCAGCCCGTGGTGCAAGTAGCTGAATTCCAAGTGAGGCGAAATCCTGCTCTGACCGAGCGGGAGGGGCCGAAAAGGGCGAGGATCGGGGCGTTGCTGGTTTTTACCACACCCACCGGTCGATGGTTGCAGGTGA
>ODAK010002972.1_pt1 | contig 17695 bp, 15 predicted proteins | sample 1539591 | NCBI WGS metagenome assembly ODAK01 (sample SAMEA3539303, study PRJEB22396) | soil metagenome | biome: tundra; feature: field; material: soil | place: USA | collected 2010-05 | depth 0.15 m
ACGTTGACGTTGAGCAGGTTGACAACCTTGCCCGCAGTCGACGCGATCATCACTGCGCGCTCAGAACTGTTCAGGCTGTTGACAGTGCCGCGAAGAAAGACCGTGCCATTCTCCTGGCTGACCCTCAAGGTCTGGCCGGGAAGCTCTGATCTCAACTCTCGCCGAACAGAATCGAGCTGATCGTTCGATGCAAAAGAGCTGGGCCTTACCGTTACATTAAAGAACTGCCGACCGCCGGCCGAGTCCCAGATGATGAGGCTGGTCTCGCCAGGCGCTTTGCCACTGAGCAAGAGTTGAGTCGGGCTCACTGCCTGGGCTTGGGCATAGTCGCCAAGTCCAACCACGATGCGCGTTACCGGCCGAGCAAGGTCGAGTACGACCGACTTGCCAACCGCAAGAGACAAATCGTTTGTGGAGTCCTGACTTGAGTTCCCTGCCGGCGGATTTACGGGCTGAGGTGTCTGGGCCCACACGGCCGCTTTGGCACAAAAGACGAATGTCAAAGCACTGACACAGGCAATGGCGATCCCAGTTCTCGCGTTCACTGTTTTCCCCCGGGAGTAGCAAATTTTTCTTCAGTCTTGGTTGCGCCGTTAATGACCGTAACTGAATACATCTCAGCAGGCTTGGCACGAGGCTTGGGGCGTCCCGTCAAATGAGGCTTGGTGGCGGGCGCGTTGACGTCTCCGAAGAGATTGTTCATGGCTGTCCCTTGAACTGCAGAAACTTTTGTGTCAAGGGGATTGCGAAGCACTAACTGAATGCGTGTCTCGTTACTGGCCAACGCCAGCACCTGTGCTTGCTCCGGAGTCACGAGAAGGTTGACCACCTGCACTTGTTGCGGCTTGCCTTCTTGATCCTTTTGAATATCGGTGCCCGCGGACAGCACTTCAATGTTTTGCAGGACGGTACGGACCTCAGTATTGTTTGATCCGCCCGCTGTGCCCGGATGAGCAGGGGGCACACCTGAGATCAGGATGTCGACGCGCATGCCAGGAAGCACGAATCCAGCCACACCCACAACCTGGTCGACCTTTACGGCTATGGCGCGCATGCCGTCGCGAATCGTAGCCGCCAATCCCCCGCCAGATCCCATCGGCGCTAACCGATCATCAAGAATCGGTTCGCCGGCATATAGACTCGACGTTACGCCGCGGCCGATTGCATTTTTGGGATCGCTGATCGCTCCCTTGGGAACCGAGCCCATAATCTGAATCGTGGTGAGATTGGTGGCAGCCAGAACAGTTCCGATTTTCAAGTCCTGGCCTGCGGCAACCACGCGCGTGGACGGCTGCGGTTTTGTAGATGCAATGCGCATGCCGACCAACCGGTACACGAGCACGGAGCACAGTGCCGCAACGATGAATGCGCTGAGGAGGATGGTTACCAGTCTTCGGTTCATTCAAATTCCTGTCTTCAACAGGTGAGCGGCCAATTCCAATTTCCGTAACCAGATCCTTAACACTGGCAAGGAAACAAAAGGGCCTTGTCACACAGAGTTAGTGGGTCGAAATGGTTGAATATCATGCAAGGGTGAATGCCGCTAGAGTATAGCATTCTGAGGCTTGCGGAGTGCACTGAAAACGAATGCGTAAAACCGAAGTACCTAGAAAGCCACGTGATTCTGTCCAACCGTCGAGTTAGCAGCAAACAAGACCGATTGCTTGCTTTAAAATCAGCTTTTTCAGTCATAATCGGAAGGGTCAACCATAGCATGAGAAACAAAGCATACGGCAGAAAATACGCAGCCTTGAGGTTACGATTGGGACCATCTCAGCGGAGCTTGGCAACTTGGTCTCTGCAAGTTACCTCATCTCCTGAAAAGGCGAGATTCGACTTGACGGTTTGATAGATGACCGAAGCTCGAGTTGCTCACATCTCCCCCCCGAGACTAGTCCTCCTTCATAACTTCCCCATGACTATGGTCACGATAGAAGTGTCGCGGAGCAACTCTCGGCGTGTCCCGAATGCGATCCCCATGTAAAGTAGGAGCAGGCAGCCCCAGAGAGAGGTCATCCGGCGAATGAGGTCTTCTCGCACCATTTCCCTATTTACGGAGCAACCTGAACAGCCAAAGGGTGTAAGTGCGTTTGTTGCCTCGATGGTGGCGCACTCCTTCGTCGTTGCTCTGGTCATTCTGGCCTTTATGTATTCTCCACAATTCAGGCTGCGCACGCCTGACGTGTACATGCTGCAGCACGTGGAGTTGAATCGTCCCGATCCGCCGATCCGTGCGCCGGGAGGAAGTGGCAGCATGTCACAAAACTCCCCCTCGGCTGGCAGCACCAGTTCCGCACATGAGAATCTTGCTGCTCCGCCGTCGAGCCGGCTGCAATTAGATCGCAGGAAGCTCGCGCCGCAGACTCTTGTGCAGCCCGACATAGATCCCGACAGAATGCTGCCTAAGGAGATACCGCTTCCCTCGCTCATGTTATGGTCTTCGTCAAAAGTGAAATTGAAGGTGATTACTCCGCCAGCTCCACAGCCGCTGGCAACTACCTTCGACAAGCCGAAGCTCAGCTTTCCTAATAAGGAAGTGCATCTCGCGGAACTCAACCTGGCGTCCACACCGTTCCAATCGAAGTTGCCAACCCCATTGCCCAGCAACACAACGCCCATTGTGGTGCACCAGGAAGCACCCACGCAGCGTGTTCCCGAAACGACTTCAGTCTCGGCTAAACAGCCCACTGCAGCCGCAGTCTTGTCCGCGTCCGATCTTCACATGGCACAAGGCAGCGTACCGATGCCGCCCGCCAACGAGTCCGCCTTGGGAAATCTTCAGGGCGCACTCGGTGCGGGGCGATCGGCAGCGTCGGTACAGCCGGGCAACGGTGACTCTGGGAGCATGGGCACAGACCATGGCTCAGGAAAGGGTGAAGGCAATTCTGGCGGGCAAGCCGCTGGATCAGGAAACGCCGGAGCGCAAAAAGGTTCCGGCAACGGATCGAACGGCAATGGCTCTGAGCCAGGCGCTGGGGCGGGGCAAGGCACAGGACATGGTCCCGGTGCGGGATCGACGCAAGGAACTGGGCAAGGAACCGGTCAGGGCGACGATCGATCAGTGTCGCGAATCACGCTGCCAAAGAACGGCCAATTTGGAGTCGTGGTCGTGGGTTCCACGATGGACGAACAGTTTCCAGAGACGGCCGCTGTATGGAAAGGCAGGATGGCCTACTCGGTTTATCTTCACGTAGGCACATCGAAGAACTGGATCCTGCAGTATTCCATGCCGCGCGCTGCTGACTCTGCAAGTGCAGGTACTGCTCGACTCGAAGCGCCGTGGCCTTTCTACATCGTCCGACCCAATCTTGATCCAGACGAAGCGAATGCAGATGCAGTCATGGTGCATGGTTTCGTGAATGAGGCCGGTCACTTCGAAGCGCTTGCGGTCGTCTTTCCCAACGGCTTTGCTCACGAGCAACTCGTGCTTGGCGCGCTGCAGCAATGGCAATTCAGACCCGGCGCCCAGAATGGCCAAATCGCAAGATTGGAAGTGCTGCTCATCATTCCAGAGGTTTCGGAGTAAGGGTTGGAATGCCTTTAATCTGGCGTGATTATCGATGCCCTGGGATTGATAACTGAGCTTGTCGTCCTCGTTGAATACATAACTAAATTCGAGTTACATAGACTCTTGCGGTTTCTGCAATAAGCTATGTGGAGTTATAAAGCCGCAGTAGCTTTTTGAAGAACGAACGTCGCTATTCTCCGTATCTGAATCCAAGCACCGTGAGCAGGGATTTCTAGACGCTTGGAGCTTGCACTCTCTGCACGAAGCGCAGCAGGGCTTTTTTGCCCACGCCGGTCTCTGGCAGGATGATACCGCTGTCGAGCGCCACGGCATTCGATGGAACGAAGCAAAGTCCAACGCCATCGCTTCCCCAACGAGTCACTTTTGTCTGGACTGCGATGTAATCGTCGGGATCTTCTCCGTCTGTGTTGGTCCTTTGCAGAGTCATCAAGATCATGGTGCCTGGGAACCAGCGTTCGTCTGTAAGCAGGTAAACGCCACCTGCGCTGATATCTCCAATGTGATATGCCTGAGGAGCGCCTCCGGTCCAGTAATAGGCCACCAGGCCGGGGAGGGGATGCCGTTTTGCATTGCGGCGATCGGTCGAGAGCCAGCGCATGAAGCGGATAAACCACGAAGCATTTTTCAGTGCCTCTAATTCTGCGGTTTCCTTCTCAACGAGGCGCTGATGCGCGACCTGCATTTCAATGGTGTGGCCGTTGGTTTGCGGCTCCGCGCTCACATCGATCAGCGGGTACACGCGCGATCTAGCGGAAATCGCTCCTTGTTGAAAGTGAGCGACTGTAGTGTGGTCCACAGTGTTCTCAAGTCGACGTTCCATTTCCTCGGCAACGCAGATGACCAGTTGATCCCCGGGCTGCGTCTGCGATGAAAAGATGGTATGCGGAGCAAGCACAAGCCCACTCGCGCATTGTGCCCTCATTGGCTCGAAGGCGCTATTGGGAAATGATTCAATGGCCTGCATGACACGATAATCTTCGTCGAGATAGATCAGGTCGACCGGAGATTGTCCGCGCGATGCCGGCATTCCTCTAAAAGGCATGAGCCACAGGCCATTGTCCGCTTTTACCGACAGATTCTCGATCAGGACTTTCAACTGCTTCAGGGGACTGTCCGCAACTATCACCCCCAGGCTGAGGAAGCTCTCCCGGGTTTGGTTGTAGACACAATACTTTCTAATTTCCATGCTCTGAAACCCCAACTGAAAGCGGTCCTTCCTGAAATGTAGTGACAACGACAGGGATCTGGAGCCAGTGGTCAGGTTGGGCCCCACTCTTCAGTCAGATTTCTAACTGCGAAAATTCGACATGTGAGCTCGACTCGATGAACCGACAACAGATCATTGCTATCGAGCCTCAATAGCATCGCAACACGGCAGGCAATTCAGGGGAATACAGCATAAGCGGAATCACCGCCAAAAAGGCGGTCGTCCGCGCGCAAGGAGTGCCGGGTGGACACGTGGACGGCGAACTGTCCACAGGCCACCCGCCCTTCAAAATGCAACCGGTATTACTTAACCCGTGTGCGACGCCGCTGTATCAGAATGACCAGCACGATGACAAAGAGCACGCCGGCTACAACCCGGATAATCGTGGTACTGTCCATGTGACTCTCCCTTCCTTTTAATGGTTGAAGAACGTTTTGAATGAATCCGCCATTACAAGCACCGCAGGACCAAGCACTACCAAAAAGAGTGAGGGGAAAATGAATAATACCAGCGGGAATAACAGCTTGACAGAAAGTTTCGCCGCCTTCTCCTCAATCTCCTGAACGCGCTTGGTTCGAAGCGTGTCGGAATGGACCCTTAACGTCTTGCCAATACTCGTTCCGAATTGCTCAGCCTGAACGAGCATGGAAACGAGATTTCGTACAACATCCACGTCGGTACGTTCCGCCAGATGCTTCCAGGCTTCTGAACGAGCCCGACCAGCGCGCTGCTCGAGTGCGACGATTCCAAGTTCATCGCTGAGAGCAGGTTGCGCTTTAACCAATTCCTGGGCAGTTCGTGCGGTCGCCTGATCAAGGCTGAGACCCGCTTCAATGCAGATGACCAGCAGATCGAGTACGTCCGGAAGGCCACGCCTGATGGCTGCCTGGCGCTTGGCGATCTTCCTTCCCAACCAGAAGTCCGGTCCAAGGAATCCGACGCCCAGGCACATGGTATAGATGAACAGAGGCCCGACGTGCGATAAGCCAGTGGCGAGCGCAAGCAAAACCAGGAGGATCGGCGTGAGCACCTTGGCACCGTAAAAAAGCTTGACGGCGTCGTCCTCGCGGAACCCGGCGCGGATGAGACGCTGCTGGACGACTGAAATTTCCGCCTGGCTTCGTGGAAGGATTTTTTCGAAATGTTCGACCACCCCGCCGATGACCTGCCTGGTTTCTTCGAGGGTAGCCGACATGGTTCGCTTTTTAGTGCGCGGGTAAAGAGCCGCGGAGATGCGCTCCTGTATCGAATCGCGATAAAAAATCAGCAGTCCACCGCTCGCGATGAGCAGGAAAGCGACGAGGAACGAAATGACTGCAATTCCCATAAAGCCTCTTTAAACGTCCATGTTGACGATTTTGCGAATGATCAGGCCGCCAACCACAATCATGCCGCCTGCTGCATACAGAAGCTTGATGCCGAGGTCGCGCTTCCAGAGAATGCTCATCAAATCGGGGTTAACAATATATAGCAAACCGCCGAGCACTACGGGCAAAAGAGTAAGAATCCAGCCAGTCAATCGGCCCTGAGCGGTGTGGGTCGAAACCTGCCTTTTAAGGCGGAATCGCTCACGGATTACAGTCGAAGTTTTTTCGAGAACTTCGGCGAGGTTACCACCGCTCTCTCTTTGAATCAGAATGGCAGTCGCGACGATCTTGATGTCCTGCAACGGCATTCTAGTAGTCAGATTTTCGAGCGCGCCTTTCAATTCAAGGCCGTAGTTCTGCTCGTCAAAAGTCAGGCGAAATTCTGCTCCCACGGGATCCTGACATTCACGCGCCACCAGGCCCATCGCCGCGTTAAGGCTGTGTCCGACGCGCAGCGCGCTGACGATAAGTTCCAGTGCTTCAGGCAATCCCTGTTCAAACTTGGCCATGCGTTGCTTGCGCTTGTGAAACACCCAACCAAGTGGCATTAGCCCGGTAACTGCCCCTACAATCGCGGCGAATACCATCGAATTCGTACGCCAGTAGACCAGATAGCCTGGAATCACAAAGCTGACACAGCAAATCAGGGCAAGCGTTCCGACCGTCCATTTGACGTTGGCCTGGAAGAGCAAACGCCGCAACCGCGGTGCCAATTCAACTTTCGCAAGATACCGATCGAGCCAGGGGATGGAGCTCATCAACTCATTCTTGCGAACGTCGACGATGAGGTCGGCCATCTCTGGCTTACCAACTGCGAGCGCGGACTCCAAGCGGGTGAGTAACACCCGGCCTTGTTGCTGCGCCCCCGAGCCGCTCGCAATCAATACAAGGGCAACGACACCGAAGACTCCGAGGAACACGAGTACGACGATTAATCCCATCTTTACCTCCCCTTGCTCCCTTGCTTAATTCACTTCCGTTGCTTTCTCAAACAAGCTCGGCGGCAGGAAGATGCCGGACGTGCGAAGCTGCTCGAGAAATTTGGGGCGGATATGGCTTGGCTGAAACACGCCTTGAACCCTTCCATTCGGCCCGATGCCCTTCTTCTGGAAGGAGAAGATTTCCTGCATGCTGATGACGTTCTCCTCCATGCCCGTAATCTCGTGTACGCTGACTGCTTTACGCGTGCCGTCGCTCATGCGCGAGCACTGCACGACGATGGTGAGCGCCGAGGCGATTTGCTGGCGGACCGTCTTCTCCGGCAGATTCAAATTTGTCATGGCGACCATCGACTCCAAACGGGTCAAGGCGTCACGAGCGGTGTTGGCGTGGACGGTGGTCATCGATCCTTCGTGGCCGGTGTTCATGGCCTGAAGCATGTCGAAAGCTTCCTCGCCACGGCACTCGCCGATGATGATGCGGTCGGGACGCATACGCAGGCAGTTGATGAGCAACTGCCGCTGGCGGATCGCACCCTGTCCTTCCACGTTGGGCGGCCGCGTTTCAAGACGAACGATGTTCTCTTGCGCGAGCTGCAATTCGGCAGCGTCCTCGATCGTGATGACACGCTCATGCTGCGGAATGTATTGCGACAGAATGTTAAGGAAGGTCGTTTTGCCGGCGCCCGTACCGCCCGAGATCAGGATGCTGAGCCGGGCACGGACCGCAGCGGAAAGCAGTTCCATCATTTCCGCAGAAATACTCTTCAACTGTACGAGTTGGTTCGCGGCGAGGGGACCGGTTCCGAAACGACGGATGGAAAGCGATGGGCCGTCGAGAGCCAGTGGGGGAATGATGGCATTAACACGCGAGCCGTCGGGCAAGCGGGCGTCAACCATCGGCGAAGACTCATCGACTCGGCGACCGACGCGCGAAACGATGCGGTCGATAATCTGCAGCAGATGGCGATCGTCGCGGAAGGATGCATCGGCGCGGGTAAGCAGGCCGCCTTTTTCAATGAACACGTGATCTTTGTCATTGACCATGATGTCGGAGATCTTCTGGTCTTTGAGCAAGGGCTCGAGGGGACCGAGACCAAAAACTTCATCCAGCAGATCGGTCTGGATCTTTTCCTGTTCATCGAAGCTCAGCGGTACCCTGCGGTCGCTGATGATCTCATTGATAATGGACGAGACTGCCTGGCGCGCCTGACTGGAATTGATACGCGACAGCTTTTCCAAGTCCAGCTTGGAGAGCAGGGTGCGGTGTACTTCAGCTTTGAAATTCTCCAGATTCATCGATTCCACGATGCGCCATCCTCAAAAACAAGTTCCGTCAAATACGGGGATTTACTTGAAAAGGCTAAAGCCCTTTCGCTTTTCCGGCTTGGCGGCCATGCCGCAAGCTGCTCGTGCCATGTCCTGAAGCACCCGCGCGATGCTCGAATCTTCCATTGCCAGCGGGATGGCCTCGTTCTGCATCCTGCGGACGTTGTAGTAGTCGCTGGGAATCTTCCACTGAATCGGCCGGGTGAGAGCCTTTTCGATGTGCTCCTCATCCACTCCCATGGAACTCTTCACGTAGCGGTTGAGCACAATTTCAAGTTTGGGCGTGCCGGACTTGAAAAATTCCGAAATGAGCCGATGCGAATTGCGCAGTTCAGGAATGCCGGCTTGCATAACGAGATAGGCCGTGTCTGCCTGCTCAAACCATTTTGCGTCACTCAGGTCGAACCGGGATCCTGCGTCGATGATTACATAACTGAAATCCTGGCGCGCCACCGTCAACATTTTTTCAATCGCATCATTGCTGGCTTGCACGTGAGGGAACCGGCCAGGCGCTGCAAGAACGGGTAACCCTGAACTATGCGTGCTGAGCAGCTTGGTAAAGAAGTTCGCGTCCATGCGATCGGCGTTTTGAATAGCATCCGCGGTAGAGAACTGCGTAGTGAGACCGAGACTGAGAGCTGCATCTCCCAAGGGAAGATCGAGATCGATCAAGACCGCGGTCTGGGCGCACTCTTGAACCATCGCTACAGCAAAGTTGCAGGCTACGGTGGTAACTCCCGAGCCACCCTTGCCGCCTAAAAATACGAGTAACTTCCCGCCTGACTTCTTTTGGCTGCGCGGCCCCTGACGACGCCCGCCGGCACGTCCAAGCGCATCGCCCAAAGCCGTCGAATCGATGGGATCAGATAGAAACTCGCGAGCTCCAGCCCGCATGGATCTGACCATGAGCGTGGGGTCAACACGAGCGGTGTAAACCATGACCGTCGTCGAGCTATTCGAGGCGATGAATTCGACCAGTTCGAGAGCGTATTCTACGTCGGCTTCCAGGTCAACGATGATGGCGTCAAAAGGCTTGTCGCCAAGCAACCGGGGCAGATCCCTGAGTGTGGGGGGATAAGATGTGTATTCCCTGACAATAGCGGCATGCGAAATGGCGAGCGCGCTCGCAATCGTCCTGCGACGCTGATCGCTCGGGCTGATCAGCGCAACCGACAACACGCTGCCGTTCAGGGAATCGGAACTATTGTTATCGCTCACAAAATCAAAGCTCCCTAGTTTTTGCACCAGAGCTACGGTTAGACCGAGATCGGGGCGTTGTCAGCTTACTGTATTGGTGCTCACCCAATTACTCAACGAGAAAAGAACGAGATGAGAGTACCAATGGCTATCGCTGGAGCGTAAGGCATCTTGCGAGCTTTGGGATTTGTAAGCTGAAGTTCAGGCGGAGTATGGGTTCCCCGCTTTCTCCATCCAAAGACAAGATCACCAGCTCCGCTAAACATTTCTCCTAGAAATCCCCCAAACATGGCCCATGCAAAAGCCATAACTCCGCCGACCACACCAATCATTACCAACGCAAAAACCAACTGCTGCCACCAGACCCAGGCACCAATGGCAGCGCAAAGTTTCACGTCACCCATGCCCATGCCGCCAAGCCAAGCCAAGAATCCATAGATCAGTGCGCCAAGACCCATTCCCGCCAGGCTCTGCCCAAGACCATGCCATCCTGCGACCCAGGTTGAAACCACAATCCCCGAAAGCAGAAACGGAAACACCAACCAATTCGGTATGCGGCGACTACGAATGTCGGTAAAGGTAGCCACAGCGAGGACAAATAAGGTGGGCCACCAGGCGATCCAATGCAAACTCGTCCTCCTCAATTCTCGTTCCAGATTAGATAAGCACTAAAGCAATTCTCCCCTCAAAATTCAGCCTGTCAAGATCGACTGATTTCAAAGCGTTACGGGGAGATGTTGAGGCAAGTGTACACGTAAGTTTACTTGCGGGGTACTACGTCGCTACGGGAGGTATACACGGGAGTAACGCCACACCCCAGGCTTGAGAAGGGTGACCCAGCGAAAGTGCTATTGACTCTCCCGCCTTTCTACTCAATCACTGCTTTCCCTGCTAAATCTAGAGCGTCGCCTCCCATTCTGGAAGCTATCCCAGTTTATAGAGATCGGCAGAACGATGAGAAACATCGATAATTGGGGACTTACTCGTTTAAAGGTCCGGCATGCTGCGGTGAGGCTGAGAGGGCTTTCTGGCTGACTCAGCGTCGAAACCGAGTAATAACCCTGCCTTGGAATGACCACCACAATTGGAATGACCATCACAAGAGGATGGCATTCGCGGAAAGGTGCGTTTGGCCTCGGCCGGGAAAGCCTATCCCTGTAAAAAGCTCGGCCGCTTAGCGGGCACGGCACCATAAACTCCTCATATTAAAGGAAAACCAGGCTCACTCAGGCTTTCGATCACACCCTCGTGAATTCTTCGGTCTTCAGCAAAATCAGGCTGCGCGAGATTTGCGGGTAAAGTTAGCAGGTCGCCCTGACTTTGGTGTGTCGAAGGGGCGCAAGACATGCAGGGCCATGGATTTGACTTGTTGTATCCTTCTTATAATGTCCAGGCATCTTGCGACTCTATTTCTGGCTGTGGCGATCGCCCAGGCGTCAGCGCCGATGCACGCGCAAGACACTCCTCGCGCCCAGGCCGCCCAAAGCGTGACCCGTCCGCAAAGCACACCGCGAACGGCTCCGGCTCATCCCGCACAGACTGCTGGTCATGTCACTTCAGCACAGGCACCCCCCGAAACTCCAGTTGCGCCGGAACCGGTTCCCGCACAGGCGCCGCAGATCATTGTTACTGCACCGCCAGCCACGCCCTCGGCGTGGACATGGCATGATCGCGTCCTGTGGGGAGCAAACATCGTCCTGATCATCCTGGGATACGTCGGGGTTCTACTCGCGCTGAAGACCCTGAAGCACATTCAAAAACAAACTGACTTTGGAGTGACGGCGGCACAAGCAGCCCTGCAGTGCGCCAATGCCGCACTCGAAAGTTCGCAGGCCATTGTGGATTCGGGAAGACCATGGATCGTCATAACTGTCGAGCCGTTCATGACTGTCGAGAATGGCTTCAAGGTGATGGCAACCAATCGTGGCCGTACGCCTGCCCGAATCACGGCGACTGCGGACCGCGTAAAGATCGCACCCGACGAGACGAAGCTCCCCCGGACACCCGACTATGGCAGTGGCAAATCCAGCATTCAGTTTGAGCCGATCATCTTGTTGCCGGGAGAATCCGCCGGAATACGCCCAGTGCGGCGCGCCGACTTGCGCGCGCTTTGCAGTTCAGACGATGAATACCGCAAGATCGAGAAATGGGATCAAAAGCTCTTCATCTATGGGCGCGTTACTTACAGAGATATGATTTCGCCGCTCGACCAGCCTAGCCACGAGACGGACTGGTGCTGCTGGTACGTATTTGGCGACAGGGACGCCCTGGTGCTCGCTGGCCCGCCGGAATACAACCAGCATAAGTAGCAGACATCAAGCAAACTAACTTCACCCGCGGCCCGGGAGTGCTACTTCGTTCTCTCGAAGTGCTGCGCTTCATTCATCCATCAAGCCTGCCCACACTTGGCCAAAAAATGCGAGCATTGCGGCTTGGTACACTTCCCTTGAGCCGATGACCCCATCTTCAACGGCGCGAATGCGAATGAACGGCAGGAGAAACAATGCCAGTTGTTGAACTCGCGGGAGTCAATAAAGCTTACGAAAGCAAAGTTGCTGTCCGCGATTTGAGCTTTTCAATTGATGCGGGTCAAATGTTTGGCTTGCTCGGCCCAAATGGTGCTGGAAAAACCAGTTCGATCCGCATGATGATGGGAATAACCATCCCTGACTCAGGCAAGATCAGCCTGTTCGGCAAGCCATTCGAACGTGAAAGCCTGCAGCGGGTTGGTTATCTGCCCGAGGAACGTGGCCTTTACAAAAAGATGAAGGTGCTGCAGCAGTTGGTCTTTTTTGGCGAATTACACGGGCTTACTCCCGATGAAGCGCGCAAGCGCGCGACCGACTGGGCCAGGAAGCTCGAAATTGACGATTCGCTCGGCAAAAAGACTGAAGAGCTTTCCAAGGGCATGCAGCAGAAGATTCAATTCATCGCGTCGGTGATGCACGATCCCGGCCTCATCGTGATGGACGAGCCGTTTAGCGGCCTTGACCCGGTGAATGCCAAGCTGCTGGAGCAGACCCTGATCGAACTAAAAGAACAAGGCAAAGCCATCCTGTTTTCAACCCACCGCATGGACCAGGTAGAGAAACTCTGCGACTCGATTTGCCTGATCAACAAAGGCGAAGCGGTATTGTCCGGCCGCATGCGCGAGATCAAGTCGCGTTATGAACGCAACCACATCATCGTTGAATTTGAAGGCAGTGCAGCATTCCTCGAGAGCCCTGAGATCGCCGAAGCGAAAAACTTCTCAGGCCACGCTGAGATTCGGCTCAAGGAACACGGAAATGCGCAGAAGCTGCTGCGCGAAGCATCGGCCGCGGCTATCATCTATCGGTTTGAGCTGGTAGAGCCGTCACTCGAGGAGATTTTCATTCAGACGGTAGGAGGCAAGGCCGATGCGTAACACAATGCTGATAGCCAAACGTGAATACCTTGAGCAGGTGCGGGGACGTGCCTTCAGAATGACTACCGTGGGAGTGCCGCTGGTCTTTGCGCTCATCGTTGGCGTGGGTTATTTGTCGAGCCTCAATCTTGGCGCAGGCAAGCACCTCGCGGTCGCAGCGACTGATCCCTTGATGGCAAACGAAGTTAAAGCGCAGTTGCTGGGCGATAAAGACGCAAAGACGAAGGTGGATGTGCTTGCACCTGCCACGGCCTCGGATCGCTCCGCGCTCGTTGGCCAGGTTCGGTCTAAAGCGATTGAAGGGTTTCTCTGGATTGATACGACCGCTGGACAGGGCCCGAAGGCTACCTACACATCTCAATCATCCGGCGACTTCATTACTGGTGGCCGGCTGAAGTCGGCCGTGAATCACGCCCTGCTCGATGCGCGCCTGACCGGCGGCGGCATGAAACACGCCGATGCCGATGCGCTCGTGGATGGCGTTTCGATCGACACCTTCCAGGTGAAAAAAGATGGCAGCGTTGTGAAGAGCAACGCACAGGCGTCGTTTTGGAAGGGCTACGTAATGGCCATTCTGCTCTCGATGACGACCATGATCTATGGCATGAATGTGGCCCGCTCGATCATCCAGGAGAAGACGTCGCGGATCTTTGAAGTGATGCTCGCCATCGCAAAACCCAGCGACATGCTTGCCGGCAAGCTGATTGGAGTAGGCGCCGTTGGATTGACGCAGATCGCCATCTGGCTCGTCGCCGGTGCAGCCATTCTTTTCTCTCCGATCGCTGCCGCAATCCTCACCGGCGATTTTGCCGTACACGTTTCGTGGACCGAAACGATTCTGTTCCCCGTCTACTTTGTACTGGGCTATCTGCTTTACAGTTCCCTGTTTGCCGGCCTCGCCGCCACATGCGAAACCGAGCAGGAACTGCAAATGTATATGCCATTGGCCGCTGCTCCGACATGGCTAAGCTTTTCATTGATCCTGCTGGTGATCAACGACTCGAATTCTTTCTGGTCAGTTGCCGCTTCGTTCTTTCCTCCCACGGCGCCGGTCATCATGTTCCTGCGCATGGCGTCTCAAATTCCACCGGCCTGGCAGTTTGTTGTCTCCATCGGCTTGTTGCTTCTGAGCATCTGGGGGGTGTTGTGGATTTCCGCTCGCCTCTATCGCGTCGGCATTCTGATGTACGGCAAAAGGGCGACCCTGCCGGAATTGGTGCGCTGGCTGCGCTACAGCTAAAACCTGCGCCCGGCCGCTAGAATCAAAACAGTGACCGCCGAAGCCAGTGCCAGATTCACGTTCGCCCAGCGTTTTGTGCTGGTCGTGGTGCCGCGACTGGTTGAGGCGGTGCTTTGGGTTGTCGGCCTCACCTGGCGCTTTGAAGTCATCGCAGAAGAAGACGTAAGGCCTGTCGTCTTCGGGGAAAAGGCTGGTCCGGAGATTTACTGTTTCTGGCATCAGTGCGTGCTGCCATGCACAGTGTATTTTCGCCGCTCGGGAGCAGTCATCCTTATCAGCCGCAGTTTCGATGGCGAGCTTGTCACCCGCGTGCTCAGGCTGTTTGGATTCGACGCTGTGCGCGGTTCCAGTTCTCGAGGCGCGCGCGAAGGTCTGTTCGGACTTAAACGTGTGATCGAGAGCGGCAAGACGGCTATCTTCACAGCTGACGGTCCGCGCGGCCCGATCTATCGCACCAAGATGGGTCCGATCAAACTTGCGCAGGCTACGGGGGCGCCGATCGGGGCTTTTCATCTTGAACCAAAACATGCCTGGACATTGAAGTCCTGGGATCACTTTCTGATTCCCATGCCGTTCACACGCATCGTGGTGAGCTGGGCGCAGTGGACGCATGTTCCCGCCGACCTGCCCGCGAGCGACTTTGAAGCCAAGCGCGAAGAATTGAACGCAGCCATTGAAAAAGCCCGGCTGCGGGCCCTCCAGCATTTCGGGAAGACTGCTTCATGAGCGGCTTGCGCGTCTCCGATTTTGATTTTCCGCTTCCTCCGGAGTTGATCGCGCAAGAGCCTCCAGCAGAGCGAGGCCAGAGCCGCATGCTGGTGATGAATCGCGCAAGCGGCGCATTGCGCGATGCACAGTTTCAAGACTTTCCTGGGCTCCTGCAGCCGGGCGATTTGCTGGTGCTCAACGACAGCCGCGTAATTCCTGCACGCCTGTATGCGCGGCGTACCATCGTTCGCGATCGCCAGCAGCCAAGCGCGCTGGTTGAGGTGTTGCTAACTGAACCGGCCAGCGACAATGCCTGGCGCGCACTGGTAAAGCCGGGAAAGAAGGTCGGCGTAGGCGAGCGGCTCGCGTTTCCGTCGAAGACCGGACAGATCGAGCTCATCGCTGAAGTTATGGAGCGCGGAGAGTATGGGGAGCGTTTGCTGCGATTCGAGGCGGTGGCTGATTTTTATGCGGCACTCGAGCGCATTGGCCACATGCCATTGCCTCCGTATATCCATCGCAACGATACGGCTGAAGACCGAGAGCGCTATCAGACCGTCTTTTCGCGCGAACGAGGCTCGGTCGCAGCGCCCACCGCGGGCCTCCATTTCACAAAAGAGGTCCTCGACGCTCTTTCCGCCGGCGGCGTTGAAGTCGCGCGTGTTACGCTCCATGTCGGGCTGGGCACGTTCGCGCCGCTACGGGTAGAGAATGTGGACGAAATCCATTTGCACCGCGAGCGCTACACCTTACCAGAATCTGCGGCCACGGCCATCAATCGCGCTCGGGCTGAGCACCGCCGCGTAGTCGCTGTCGGAACAACAGTGGTTCGCACCCTCGAAGCTGCAGCGCAAAGGGCGAATGGCGGTCCGCTTCAACCGCATTCAAGCGAAACGCAGATCTTCATTGCGCCCGGCTTTGAATTTCACATTGTGGATGCATTACTGACGAACTTTCACCTCGCTCAATCGAGCCTCCTGATGCTCGTGAGCGCGTTTGCCGGCCGCGGACGGGTTCTAAACGCCTACCACCACGCCGTTGACGCCCGCTACCGCTTTTTCAGCTATGGCGACTGCATGTTTATCAGCTAACTTGCATCTAAATGAATGGCTTTGACTGCAGGATATTTAGGTCTCTGGGGCCTCGATGGAATGGCTGCGACCGCGGCGTTCACTCGAGTCCAATGCGGTAAACTTGCGGCTAAGTGGTAAAGATGGTTTGGGTCCCCGATTGGCCTGCCCAGCGACTTGAATGAAGCAGGCTACAGCGTTTTCTAATCTCCTAAATAAGGACGTTCGAATAAATGACAGGCACGAGTAACACCATCCTCGTTACCGGTGGAGCGGGGTTCATTGGCTCCAATTTTGTTCTTCGATGGATTGAGAGCATCGGCTCCCCAGTCGTCAATTTCGATTTGCTAACTTACGCCGGCAATCCCGCGAACCTGATGGCTCTTGAAAGCGATAAGCGCTATCAGCTTGTGCGCGGAGATATTTGTGATGCTGAGCTGGTTGCGCGTACGTTGCAGGAACATCGACCGCGAGCCATCGTTCACTTCGCTGCTGAGAGTCACGTCGACCGCTCAATTGCCGATCCGGGCGCCTTCATCCGTACCAACGTGCAGGGCACCTTCACGCTTCTCGAGCAGGCCAAGCAATATTGGACGTCTTTGGATGAGGCTGACAAGAAAGCGTTCCGCTTTCTGCACGTCTCTACCGACGAGGTCTATGGAACCTTAGGCTCCAACGATCCAGCCTTTTCTGAGACCACGCCCTATGCGCCCAACAGCCCGTATGCAGCGTCGAAAGCAGCTTCGGATCACCTCGCGCGGGCTTACCACCACACCTATGGATTCCCGGTTCTGACTACGAATTGCTCCAATAATTACGGCCCATTTCAGTTTCCTGAGAAGCTCATTCCGCTGATGATCTTGAATGCACTCGAAGGCAAGACGCTGCCGGTTTACGGAGATGGCGCCAACGTCAGGGACTGGCTTTTTGTCGATGACCATTGCTCTGCGATCCGTACCGTGCTCGAACGCGGTCGCCTCGGCGAGACCTACAACATTGGCGGTAACAGCGAACGAAAAAATCTGGACGTCGTGAACACCATCTGCGATCTCGTCGATGAATTGCGACCCGACCCTGCAGAGGGCCCGCGACGCAGACTGATTAAATTTGTGACGGATCGCCCCGGCCATGACCGGCGCTACGCAATCGACGCTTCTAAGATCGATCACGAATTGGGCTGGCTGCCTTCGGTTGATTTTGAACGCGGCCTGCGCGAGACGGTCGCCTGGTACCTTGAGCACGCATCGTGGGTTGAAAATGTTCGCACTGGTGCGTACCTCGTATGGATCCGTCAGAACTACGAAGAGAGGATCGCGCAATGAAAGGAATCATCCTTGCGGGTGGGTCGGGAACCCGGCTCTACCCAGTGACGCACGTTGTTTCAAAGCAGCTCCTGCCTGTATACGACAAGCCCATGATTTATTACCCGCTCAGCACCCTGATGCTGGCGGGCCTGCGCGACATTCTCATCATTTCCACTCCGCAGGATATCGGGCGATTTGAGGAGTTGCTGGGGGATGGAGAGCGCTGGGGCATCCGCCTAGGTTACGCCGTGCAGCCGAGTCCCGACGGACTGGCGCAAGCTTTCACAATCGGGCGCGAGTTTATCGGCGACGATACGTGCGCACTCATTCTCGGTGACAACATTTTTTATGGGCAATCGTTTTCAGCAAATCTGCAACGCGCAGCGGCACTGACGGATGG
>ODAK010002973.1_pt1 | contig 17694 bp, 16 predicted proteins | sample 1539591 | NCBI WGS metagenome assembly ODAK01 (sample SAMEA3539303, study PRJEB22396) | soil metagenome | biome: tundra; feature: field; material: soil | place: USA | collected 2010-05 | depth 0.15 m
GGCTCACCGACGCTTTCCGATGAACTTTCCACGGTGGCGGCCAACATCGATGACGCCGGCCGCATGGTTGATTTCATCGCGTCCTCCCTGCCGTCGTTGTCCACCCGCGATAAGCAGGACGTGCTGGAGACCCCCGACGTCAATGTGCGCCTGGAGAAGATCAACCAGCATTTGGCCAAGGAACTGGAAGTTCAGCAACTGCGCAATAAGATCCAGAGCGAAGTGCAGGACCGGGTGCAGCAGACGCAACGCGAGTACTACCTGCGCGAGCAAATGAAGGCCATCCAGAAGGAACTTGGCGAGCAAGACGAGACCACCCGCGACGCCGAAGAGCTGCGGCAGAAAATTGAATCGGCTGGCATGCCCGACGACGTGAAGAAAGAAGCCCTGAAGGAACTGGGCCGGCTGGCTCGCATGTCGCCGATGGCCGCCGACTACGGGCTTACCCGCAATTACATCGAGTGGCTGGCGGTGCTTCCATGGCAGAAATCGTCTGGCGTGGAAGTGGATATTCTGAAAGCCAAGGAGATCCTTGATTCCGACCATTACGACCTGGAAAAAGTGAAGGACCGGATTCTGGATTACCTGTCGGTCCGCCGATTGAAGCCCAATATGAAGGGCCCGATTCTGTGCTTCGTCGGACCTCCTGGAGTGGGCAAGACTTCGCTGGGCAAGTCGATTGCGCGTGCCCTGGGACGCAAGTTTGTGCGCTTATCGCTGGGCGGCGTGCACGATGAGGCCGAGATCCGCGGACATCGACGCACCTACATTGGCGCTTTGCCGGGGCAGATCATGCAGGGTATCCGCCGCGCGGAAACCAACGATCCGGTTTTCATGCTCGACGAAATCGACAAGGTGGGACGCGACTTTCGCGGCGATCCGGCGTCGGCGCTGCTGGAGGCGCTCGATCCGGAGCAGAACTTCAGCTTCCGCGATAACTACCTCGACGTGCCGTTCGATTTGTCGAAGGTGCTGTTCATCACCACAGCGAACATGCTCGACCCCGTAGCCGATCCGCTGCGCGATCGCATGGAAATCATCGAGCTGCAGGGCTACACGGAGGAGGAGAAGGTACACATCGCATTCCAGTACCTGGTTCCGCGCCAGATCGAGGAGAACGGGGTTACCGGCGAGCAGATCGAGTTTCCGGAGGAAACGATCCGCTTCATCATTCGCCACTACACCCGCGAAGCCGGTGTCCGCAGCCTGGAGCGCACCATTGGGACCATCTGCCGCAAACAAGCACGCCGCATAGCCGAGGGCAAGACCGACAAACTGATGGTAACGCCGGAACTGGTGCAGCATCACGACATGCTTGGTGGGATGAAGATCCGCACCGAGGGCGAAATTGCCGAGCGCACCAAGCGCTCGGGCGTGGCTGTTGGCCTGGCGTGGACGCCGACTGGCGGCGACATCCTCTTCATCGAGGCCAACAAGATGAAGGGCAAGGGTGGCTTCACCATGACCGGGCAGCTCGGTCAGGTGATGCAGGAGTCCATGCAGGCAGCGCTGACTTGGGTGCGGTCGAATTCCAAGGACCTTAACATCGACGAAGGGTTCTTCGCCGACCACGACATCCACATCCACGTTCCGGCGGGCGCCATTCCGAAGGACGGACCTTCGGCCGGTGTGACCATGGCTACGGCTTTGGTCTCGCTGCTCACCGATCGTGCCGTTCGCCCGCTGACCGCGATGACCGGCGAGATCACGTTGAGCGGTAACGTGCTTCCCATCGGCGGCATCAAGGAGAAGACGTTGGCGGCAAAACGCGCGGGCGTGACGGACATTATTCTGCCCGCCGATAACCGTCAGAACGTTGACGAAGACCTGACGCCAGAGCAACTTCAGGGCCTGAACATGCATTACGTCAAGACCATTGAGGAGCTACTCGACATTGCTCTGCCGACCAGTCGCGCGGAGGTCAAGCAGGACGAGGAGGTACGCGAGCAGGTGCTGAGTACGGTTCCGGTTGGATAAGACTCACGGCTCCGTATAGCGGATCGAACCTGATTGCTGCCTCGGAGCCAACGCAGCACAACAGAGGGCTGTCCCTTCGGATGGCCCTTTTGCTTGGACCAGGGATAATAGGCCGCGCTCTACCGCTGCGCATCTCCTATTCGACCCTATTTTTAGAGTGATGGTCGGCGGCTAGGTCGTCCAATACTGAGCGCACGCTCTTCTCGAACGTGTTAGGACTAAGTTCATCGATCACGCGTTGCAAGGCGTTTGCGCGGAGGGTTTCCCAAAGCGTTTCATCGCCGTATAGCCGGCTGCACTGTTGTGCGAATGTATCCGCATCGAGGGCGACAAGATAGTCGATCCCGTCCTGCCACTTCATTTGCCGGGCAATGATGTCAGAGACCACCAGTGGCACACCGAAGGCAGCCGCCTCGTAAGCTTTGAACGGTAAACCTGCAGCATAGCGGGTTGGAACCACGAACACCCGCGCCCCTTCGTAAAGCGGCCCCAAGTCTTCCTGCGCTCCAAGCACGTCTACCGTGGAACTGTTCAGGTCTCCCAATATCTCGTCGGTTCCGTAGCCCGCGACGATGAACCTTGCTGCGGTCGCCTTCTGCACCGTCGGCCAAACCGCACGGCAGAAATACCGAATTGAGTCGGCATTCGGATTGTCCGAGCCGTGCACCCCTCCGACAAACAAAAACGTACGGCGCTCCGCAAACGGAGTGGACGTAGGGGCCGGAGAGAGCTGAAATCCGATCACATGCACGGAACGAACCCCGGACTGAAGCATTGCTGTTCGGTCACTCTCAGAAACCACGACTACGGTATCCGCTGACCTGGCCAGGGCGAGTTCATCATAGGGCGGAGGAGTCTCTGTTTCGGAACCCTCAAGCTCCGATTTTTGCCGGGTTCGATCGGAGAAAATCGCCTCCGCGTCATAGACCAGTCTGAAAGGTCGAGACCTTTCCTCGGGCAGGCATCGTGTCAGCAGTACGTGGAGGTTATGCGGACGGCTGACCCATACGACGTCGCTGCACCGGCAGTAATCCTTAATCAACGTCGCACGGTTGCGAAGGCCGTCGAACAGTTCAACCTCCCTGGGTATGTCCGAGTATTCATCGCTTAACAAAGGAAAGGTGAATGTCGAGCACGTTACGTGATGGCCGAGAGCGACGAGCTGGGACAGAATGTCATTACTTCTTGGAAAACCGGCGCCAAGAGTTTTATGAGGTACCCGATCATCGATATAGAGTATTCGCAGGCCGCCAGAATTGAGAGCTATGCGCGCAGCGCAAATTTGCGATGGGTCTGGAGCATGATGCCGCGGTAACACAGCGTTCCATTTGTGCAGAAATTTCTCCCGGTGTTCCGCCATCTGCGCCTGCGCAAGTTCATTTCCTCCCGAGGTTGCCGATTCATAATGTCGAACTACCGCCAGAGGTTCATAGATAACCTGAAAACCTCTCTGCCACAGGGTCATACAATAGTCCACATCTTCGTAGTATGCGGGCGCGAACTCGGAACTGAATCCGCCGACTTCGGCGAACAATCGCCGCGGCGTCACCAGAAAGACTGCAGAACAGTAGTCAACGGGCCGCCGAAAATCGTATTGCGGAGACTGCGGGTCATCACCTCGTCCGTAGCCCAACGCGCTTCCGTCAGACCACACAATATTGCCGGCTTCTTGCAACGCGCCATTCGCAAGCAGAACCTTTCCGCCGACCGCACCCACACTCAAATTCACGAAATTGGCGAGCGCCGCGCTGATCGCTTTAGGGCTTAGTAACGCGTCATTGTTGAAAAAACAAAGATACTGTCCCGCAGCCAAAGCAGCGGCCTGCATGCATGCCGGACCGAATCCGACATTCGTCTGGTTGCGAATTACCTTCGCCCCCTGCAACCGGTCCAGCATCAGCCCAGTCTCGTCGCTGGACGCGTTGTCCACGACAATCATTTCGTAACTGGCGTCTGCATTTGCGATGACGGACTCTAAACTGAGTAGCGACAGGTGTGCGCCGTTGTGCAGTACTAAGATGAAGGATGCTGCTGGGTTCTCGACCACCGGACAGGCAAGCCGTTCGTCTCCCTGCAGAAGCTGACGCAGACGCGCACGTCCCTGCTTCTCCCAAATCTTCTGGGCGGGCCGAACGTCTGCGGCACGTGCACTCCAAGTCCGCCCCACAAGATGGTCCAGGCCCCAGGACAATACCCGTTGTTTGGCTCGAACCGGTAATGGCAGGCGGGTGCATACCCCCACTACAACCCGGTACCGGTCCTCCACATTCACCGGCCGAAGCGCGCGGACCAGAGTGCCAGCCCGTTTCTTCTGCCGCTGAATGATTTCCCTCAGACTTTGCAAGGTGATCTCAAGTTCCTGGTGTATAGGCGATGGCTCGTGAACGCCTTTTCACAGGCGGCGACAAAAATCGATGGCAGGCCGCTTTGAAGGGGGCGCACCTGCAGGTGTGCCATTGGAATCTCTTTATTTCTTGTCATCACGAGCGGGCTGCAGCCCGCGAGGGATCTGCTTTTCCGACTTTTTCAGCAGCCTTTAAAGCCGCTCATTCCAAGTCTGTGTGCTTCTTAATCGCTGATTGAATTCGCCGGGGTATTGTCGGAAATCCCAAGTTTTTCCTCGAGTTCCGCTACGCGCTCCATGAGCCGGTTGTCGTATCCCTTGAAGTTTCGCAGGCGAAATAGAAATTCCCCGAGCAGCAGCAGTCGCGAACAGACAACCACCACAAACACCAAGACCAAGGATATGTCCATGTTCGCGTGGAAGCGGCTATAGGCGCCGGGATCGCCCCGATTTTCCACCCGGATCGAAACCACCTCCAGGAAAATTCCGCCGATGAAAAGGCTGGTGAGCAGCAACACAAAGACCAGGAAACGGGAAACATAGACCAAGGTCGAGAACGCGTTGTTTTGACACTCACACAGATTGAACAGCTTGGAGTTTACCGAAAGCAGTCTCGCCTTCAATATCCAGGTAGATAACTTCTGCGGGGGCAGGGACAGAAAATGCCGGAGAGTGTCGGCATAGAACGCCACCAGGGCGCTAAGGATGACCGCGATAACCTCAAAGAACAATGCGTGTTCGTGAAGCCAGAGAGCGAATGCGTGCAGCATAGATTGGCGCAAATATAACACGAATGCGGCCTTGCCTGCGAGGGAGGTCAGTTTCCCTGACGGCAACGCCGTAGAGCTAAGGCAACGTCAGAAGCCGGGTGCAGCCGCGCGCGTTGGGTTCCGATGGCTGTCGAAAACGTGGGGGCCGGGAGTTCGCGGGCACAACCGGCCCGGATCAATGGGCCGCGACGGCCTCCAGCGCCAGCAAACTCTTGTATACCTCGATGACGTCTTCCGGCAGACCGTCAGCCATGATGGAGCCTTTGTCCAGGAGAATCGCACGGTCGCAGTGCTGCGCGACCTGCGTCATGTTATGGCTCACCATAAGGATAGTTTTACCGGCTTGCCGGAAGTTCCGGATGCGTTCGAAACACTTGTCCTGAAAGCCCGCGTCGCCGACGGCGAGAATTTCGTCCATCACCAGGATCTCCGGGTTCACCTCGGTGGCCACCGAAAACGCCAGCCGCATGTACATTCCGGACGAGTACTGCTTCACCGGTGAATCGATGAAGTCTCCGATCTCGGCAAAGTCAATAATGCGCTGTTGGCGCTCCAGCATCTCGTGTTTGGAGTGACCCATCAGCAGACCGTTGAGCAGAATATTTTCCCGGCCGGTCAATTCATGGTGGAATCCGGCGCCCAATTCAATCAGCGGCGCCAACGAGCCGTGCACCTGTACCGTTCCGGCAGACGGCCGGTATACGCCTGAAACAATCTTCAAAAGCGTGCTCTTGCCCGATCCGTTGCGCCCGATCAATCCCAGCATCTGGCCTTTCCGGACCTCAAAGGAGGCGTTTTTTACCGCCTCAAAGTCGTGATAGCTCGATCTATGACGGAAAAACTTGGAGAACAGTTCGCGCACCGTATCGGGGCGCTCTTGAATCACTCGAAAGCGCTGAGTGACGTTCTCCAATCGAATTGCAACCGGGCTGGAAGACATTCCTGACTCAGACATAGAAAACGAAATTGTCCTGGTACTTGCGGAAGATGGCATATCCCAGGAACAAGCTTAAGAATGCGCAAACAAATGAGGCCGCGATGGAAGGCGCTTTGGGCAACATGCCGTAGTACACCGCCAGGCGAAACCCGTTAATGACATAGATGATTGGGTTCAGCTTGAAAATCCATTGATACCGCGCCGGTATCAGCTCAAGAGGATAGATGATTGGAGTCAGGTAGAACCACGCCGACAGCAGAATCTGCAGGATATGCGCCACATCCCGGTAGTACACGTTGGCGGCGGCGAAGAAGAATGTCATCCCCAGGGTGAAGATTGCCAGGGCCAGCAGGGGGACCGGCAAGTACACCCACGTCCAATAGAACGGGTGCCGCAGGAGTGGTACCAGCAATGCCAGCGGGATTAGAGAAAGCAGCAGGTTGATGATGTTCGAGACTACCGCTGCCATGGGAAACACCAGCTTGGGTACAGCAATCTTCTTGATCAAATCGCCGTTGGCTACGATGGATTCTACGGCATAGGACAGCGATTGCGAGAAGAACGTCCAGGGAAGCAGCACGCTGAGCAGAAAAACAGCGTAATGCGGTATGGCGAAACGCATGACCGTGGAAAAAACCAGCGTCAACACGACCATAAGCAGGGCAGGATTCAACAGCGCCCACATAAAGCCCAGAACCGACCGCTTATAGCGGATCTTGAGCTCCTTGAGAGCCAGCGCCCAAATCAACTCCCGATATCGGTAAGTGTCGCGAACCAGTTCGATCATAGGTAAACAGGTTTCACCGATCGCACCGCTAACTGCGACGCCGCAATCGGCCGAACCTCGATGTTAAATTATTTTGCGGAGCGGTGCTTCAGATCGCAGGGAAAAACGGGCGGAACAGGAATTTTTAGTGCGACGGTCCCACATTCAGATCGGTCATTCCGCGCAGCAGGTCCCGTTCATCGTCTGTATACCCATTGCGAAACTCCTGAGAATTCAATAACCGATTCCGCGCCTGGGGTGGCATGCCGCGCAATCTTCGGTAGGCTTGCGAAACCGTGCTCTTCTGATCGTCAGGCAGATTGCGGTACCGCTGAAACAAGTTGCGCGCCGCCGTCTGCTGCTCCGGAGTCATGTGCTCGAAGGTCTCCATCCGGTCGAGAATCTGGGCCTTCTTTTGCGGAGGCTGGCTGTTGAAGTTGCGCAAACGATCAAGCAGGTGGTTCTGCTTTTCCGGCGGAAGATTGCGGAAACTCGGATCCTGTTCGAGTTGCTTCTCCTGCTGTTGCGGCGGCAATCCCATGTATTTTCGGAGCCAATCGCCGCGATGCGGACCGGGACCGTTCAGATGGGGCTGATAGCCTCCGTTGGAGCCCTGCGCCGAAGCTGGCGGAGGACCGTTCATGTGCGGGGGGCTTGGCGCCGCCTGCTGCAGCGCGGGCTGTGAGGACGGCGCGTGACGATGCCAGCCCGGGAAAAGCGCTAGCGCTGGAAGTGAGCTCAAAAGCAGCACCAGGCTTGCGAGGATGGATTTAGCGGCGCGCACGACTTTTACTTACTCCGTTGAGGATTGCGGTTCCTCGTCAAGGGCGTCAAAATCCGAAAACAGATCGGCGTTTTTGTCCAGGTACTGCAGGTCGCCAACCGGGGTTCCGGGGTTGCTGTTGACCCGGACCACGCCGGGTTGGGTGTTGGTTGCCAAGGTGTTGCGGTCGTGATTCACGCGACCCATCTCCAACAGTCCGGCGCCAACTGCGACCAGCACTACAGCGGCCGCCGCTACCACCGGCCTGCGCAACCATGCCAGCCAGCCGCCAGGTTGCATTGCCGCCGCCTCGCGCATCCGCGCCCGCAATCGGGAACCGAAATACGGGGAAGGCTCCGGGGCCTGCCACTCGTCTAGAACAGACATGGTTTGCTGGAACGAAGCCAATTCACGCGCGCAGGCCGCGCAACTCCGCAGATGCTCCTGCAATTGAGGCGATGCCGTCTCCGGCCCGCTCAGCACCGCTTCCATGAACTCGCCGCGAAGCTTTTCGCACATCATAACCGCACCCTACTTCCCACTCATAAAAACTGTTTCAAGGTCTCCCGCAGCGTTTCATACGCCCGGAACAGCAACGACTTGGTTGCCGACTCGCTTAACTTTAATACCGCCGCAATCTGCTTGTAATCCATGTTCTGGTACTTGTGCATGATCACGGCCGTGCGTTGGCGCTCCGGCAACGCCTCGACCTGGCGGCGAATGGCCGCCAGCCTTTCCGTGCGAAGGATGATTTGCTCAGCATTCAAGCCACCGTCCGCCAAGTCCACCGTCATGCCGGTATCGGTATCGGGTTCATCCAGATTCACCATGTTCTCAGGGCGTTCGTGCTTGGTGTCACGCGCGTGATTCACCGCCAGGTTGGTCGCAATACGATAGAGCCAGGTGGTGAACTTAGCGCTCGCCGCATAGCCCTGCCGCGAGCGATAGACCCGCAGAAACACTTCTTGCGCCAGCTCCTCCGCTACCGGCTGATTGTGGGTCATGCGGTACATGAAGCTGATCATCTGGCGGCGGTATTTCTCCACCAGATAATTGAAAGCGACATCGTCGCCCGCGGCCACGCGTAGCATGACCTCGGCGTCGCTCAGCATCTCCAGTACGACAGGTTCGGTCAATTCGCCCCGTAGCCCGGCGGGTAGCTCCGCTGTCCCCTTAGCGGAGCCACCAACCAGCAAGAGTCGATCCAGTGCGATGCTGCCCACATCGGCTGTAACCCTTCTGCCTCCAGAAAGTTGCGCCGGACCAGCCCGGCTTACCGCGGGCCCGCGAGGGGGGCGCGCGGAGCTGCGATCAGAGGGGTCAGGCAGCTCCGATTCGCGTTTGGGCTTGTCCATTGCCATGTGGAGACCTGGTGCATCCCAGTGGCGTTAACAGTATTATGCATGAGTGGCCAAATTCAGGCACCATGGTAATCATTTGATGCAGAAGTGCATGTCGTTTCTTAGCTGGTTCTCGCTGCTAGTTATTCTTATGAGTGCTGCGCTGGCACAGAGCCAGCAGCCTCCGGCCCCCGAGCCGGACCAGGCACAACCGCCCAGCGAAGAGAAGCTGGATCTCAGTGACCAGGTCATACGGGATGTGTTCAGGCCCCTGCAACGCGGAATGGAGGGCCACAATCCCTATCAGGTGCTGGCTATCTTCGACCAGCAGGGGACGCCCGATTACGTCCAGGTTCGCGACCAATTGCGAGCGTTCTTCGATCAGTACGATGCCATCCGCTTCCGTTACCAATTGCTGCAGGTTACATCCGATAAGAACGGCGGCTCCGCTGTTGCCGAGATCGAGATGGAGGCCACGCCCGTGGAGCCGTCGCAGGTGACCTTGCGCCGTGACACCCAAATGCGCTTCCGCTTGACCCTTGGGCGCAAGGGCTGGAGACTGATAGGATTTGCCCCCGCGGATTTCTTTGCCCGATGACGGGCTGCGGAAAAATGCTGTACGAAATCTAGGGAGTGTACTTCTCGGTGGGAGCCCCCGCATTTATGCGGGGGAAGGAGCGCTTTAGCGCTCCGAAAGAAGTTTCGAGTTTGATCCTGCGCTTTAGCGCTGGTCTCGGCAAATGGCTAAAGCCAATTTCAAGAGTGAACGCTTTTCCGCCGGACTTAAAAGTCCAGCTCCCCCCTGCTGAAGCAGGGGGCTCCCACCAAAAGCGTTCTCCGGGTTTGCCGCAGCCTGAATGAGCCGACAGCAACGCCTTTCGCCTGAGGCCATGATAACTGCCATGAAACGCGATTATCCCGAACGGCCCATCATCGGAATTGGCGCGGTGATTGTGCATCGGAACCGCATGCTCCTGGTGCGCCGCGCGACCGAGCCGCTGAAGGGAGAGTGGTCCGTTCCCGGCGGCATGTTGGAACTCGGCGAGAAACTTCGCGATGGCGTTCGCCGAGAGGTATTGGAAGAAACTGGGCTCAAGGTTGAACCGGGTGACGTCCTGGATGTCTTCGACAGCATCTTCCGGGATGAGAAAGGACGTACGCAGTATCACTACGTCCTGATCGATTACCTCTGCCGCCTGGTGTCTGGAGAAGCCCAAGCGGGAAGTGACGTCAGCGAGGTCAGATGGGTGCAAGAAGACGAACTGGCGGCGATGGAATTGCGAGATTCAATCGAACAGGTCATGCGCAAAGGCTTCTTGAGAGCCCAACAAAATACCAGTTGACGCCAAGTGGGTCTTGCGGAGACCATTCCTCTTCGGAGGATTTAATGTCGCGGACTTTTGTTGGCTGCATCGTAGTTTCGCTCCTTTTTTTCACCGTGATTTCGGCTCAGGCGCAATACACAACGAACCCCTTGGAGCAAGCTCCAGCTGCTAAACCTGCGAACCAGGTGCCTCCGCCGAAGCCACCCGACATGGTCTGTTTCGGCGAGGGGCCCAAGTGGAGCATTCAATTCGTCCCGTGGGGTGCGAGATATCTCGGCATCAATCAGCCGGACCAGGACTTCCTCGGCGGATTCGTCTGGGTGCCGGACCAAAAGGTTTGGGTGTGGCAGCGACAAAACGGACTCGCCCCGATGGGCGGCGGATATTCGCTGTCGGCCACTATCCAGAAGGCTTCCTGCACCGACCCCATCCGCAAGCAAACCTTTCCCTACTCTGCACAGGTGAACCTGCCCCAGGGGGACATGGTGAGCGGATGTTGCCGCAAACTGAAGCCGGGCGAAGCTCCGGTGGGGCCGCACGGTCTGCCGTCCAACAACACCCCGCCACAGTGAAGCGCTGCAGCCTGGGGAACCTTCGCCTCTCTTGAAATGGAAAAAGACCCGCGGCGCACGGCGCCAGCGGCCTCTTTTCTGCTAGCGGCAGGAAGCCTGAGGTTTTCGTAGCCTTCTACCGCGCCAACAGGATCACTTCGTGATCCTTGTAGAGGGTGCGATGGTACTCGCGATAGCCGCACTTCTCCGCCACGCGAATCGACGCGATATTGTCGGGATGGATGAGGCACGCCGTACGCACCGCGCCGAAATGCTGATCTCCCCACGCAATCGCCGCGCGAACCGCCTCGGTCGCATAGCCCTTGCCGTGGAGCCGCGAAACCAGGGCCCAGCCCACCTCCGGCATGTCGCCAAGCGGAGGCTCGAGGTCGCGCTTAAAATCGGCGAAACCCAGCTCACCGGCAAACTCGCCGCTAGCTTTCTCTTCCACCGCCCAATAACCATATCCCAGCAGCGACCACAGGCCCGCGTAACGAAGGATCTTGGCCCACGCCTCCTCGGGCGAGAGCGGCTTGCCTCCGATGTGGCGAGTGACGACGGGATCGGCCCACATAGCGGCGCTGGCGGCAAAGTCGTCAAGCCGATGTCCGCGTAGCCTGAGGCGCTCGGTTTCGAGGATGGGAACTTCGACGGCAAAACGGACGGCATCGTGCAAGGCTCACCTCACGGAGTGCACAGGGAAAATAGAAAAGACCCGCGGCGCACGGCGCCAGCGGGTCTTTCCGGTTAGCTGTTGGGATTGGCCTGAGGCTGTCCACTCTACGTGGCCCCAGCGGCAGACTTCACAGCTATGCGAGTCTTGCGAGGATTTAGAGCGGAAGCCCTAAGCCTCAGCCACCTCACTTGGGATACTACACGGACAATCAATCTTCATATATTTGGATCACCCTCCTTTCCAGTGTAGAAGCAAAATAACACTGACTGAAGGCGTCCGTCAAACACAGAGTTGCGGGGAGTGATCAGGTTGCAAATCCCCGATCCACTTCACAAACTCGTTGCCCGGTCCCAGTACGATTTGTTTGGGCGCGACCGGCCGGTCGGCCAGTTCAAAGCCCATGATGATGATCTCTTCGCCCTTCTTGACCAGGTGAGCGGCCGCTCCATTCATGCAGATGACCCCCGAGCCGCGCGGCCCCGGGATGGTGTAAGTTTCCAGTCGCGCGCCGCTGGTATTGCTGACCACCATTACTTTTTCGCCGGGCAGTAGCCCCACCATCTCCATCAATTCCTCATCGATCGTGATACTTCCTACGTATCTCAGATCGGCATCGGTAACTGTGGCTTGGTGAATTTTCGAACGTAACATCCACCTCATATTGTTCCTCTCCGTGTCCCGTGCCGCGATGGGCGGCTGCAGGCACTTACCAATATCCTAGCAGGTTCGGGTATCGGCTATAGATCGCTATGTAAGCTTGGGTCCGTAATTTTCCCCAGGTTGCGTCGGTCAGACCGCCGCTGTGGTCACTGCACCTTTCAGGAACGTCAGTAGATCGGCGTTTATCGTGTCGGCCTCAGTCGTGGGCATGCCGTGCGGAAAGCCCTTGTAGGTTTTCAATGTGCTATTCCTCAGCAACTTTGCCGACAGCGGTGCAGAATCGGCATAAGGCACGATCTGGTCGTCATCGCCATGCATCACCAGGACCGGTACAGTGATCTTCTTAAGGTCTTCGGTGAAGTCCGTCTGGGAGAAGGCGACGATGCCGTCATAGTGCGCCTTGGCGCCTCCCATCATGCCCTGGCGCCACCAATTCCAGATCACCCCCTGAGAGGATTTCGCACCAGGCCGGTTGTAACCATAGAACGGTCCAGCCGGTAAATCGTAATAGAACTGGGCCCGGTTGGCGGCGAGCTGCGCCTGAAGACCGTCAAACACCTCTTTGGGCAGCCCGCCCGGATTGGCCGCCGTCTTCACCATCAACGGCGGCACCGCGCTGATGATCACCGCTTTTGCCACCCGGCTTTCGCCGTGGCGCGCCAGGTAGTGCACTACTTCGCCGCCGCCGGTCGAATGGCCGACATGCACCGCTTCCTGGAGGTCGAGATGTGCGGTCAGCGCCGCTAGGTCGTCGGCGTAATGATCCATGTCATGGCCGTCACCGGTCTGGGAGGAACGGCCATGTCCGCGCCGGTCGTGGGCTATGGCGCGATAGCCGTGCTTGAGGAAGAACAGCATCTGGGTGTCCCAATCATCGGCCGACAGCGGCCAGCCGTGGCTAAACACGATGGGCTGACCTTTGCCCCAGTCCTTGTAGTAGATTTGAGTCCCATCTTTCGTCGTAATTGTCGCCATGTGCTGTTCTCCATTTTTCTGATGTTTTGCTTGCGGGATTGCCAAACAAGCATTTGTAAGGGATGTCACATCTCGGATGGACGATTCAGCTGGAAGGGACCATTCGTTCTGGAGTTGTCATTACGGAGCGAAGCGAGGAATCTGCTTTTGTTAACGCGGGAATGACCGAGGCCCGAGTATTCGGCCTCCCGGATTCAGTCATTACTGGAAACTTGAAACCTGAAACTTGAAACTTCTTCTACTGCCGGGGCGCGTAGTATCCCTTGCGGGCGCGCACCTTGTACTTCTTGTTGTCGGCCATGATCTCGATCTTGCGGTACTTGCCATTGGAAGCGAAATCCGCCGGTTTGTAGGCCACGGCGTACTGGCTGCGCAACTCGTCCTGAATCTGCGAGAAGGCGTCGGCCACATCCTGAATCTTGAAAGGGAAGAAGGCCTTGCCGCCGGTTTCTTCGGCGAAGTGTTCCAGGATTTTGTCGCCGCGCAATTTCAACCCGCTGGTATTGGTGGAAATGGTATAGATGATGACCTCGGCGCGCTGCGCCATTTCCACCGCTTCTTCGCGCGAGACGCGGCTCTGATTGTCCTCGCCATCGCTGAGCAGGATGATGGCGCGTCGCGTGGCCACCTGGCTTTTGTCCTCCTTCAGCAGCTTGTCGCGGCAGGCAAAGTAGATGGCGTCATACATCGCGGTACCACCGCCCGGCCGCAGTATACGCACGCCATGGGACAACGCCTCGGTATCGTCGGTGAAGTCCTGCGTCACCTCAGGCGTGGTGTCGAAGCCGATGACAAACGCCTGGTCGTACTTCCGCCGGATGATCTGGTTCAGGAACTCGATGGCCGCTTCCTGTTCGAACTTAAAGCGATCGCGCACCGAGTTGCTGGCGTCGATCAGCAGTCCCACCCGCAGCGGCAGGTTCGTTTCCCTGCTAAAAGAGCGGACGCTCTCCGCGGGCTTACTGTCGTCAAAAACTCTGAAATCGTTCTGCGTGAGGTCTTTTACAAAGTGGCCACGCTTGTCGGTGACGGTAAAGACCACGTTGACTTCGTCCACGCGCTTGCGGATGACGGTGAGGGTATCGTCTGGATTGTCGGCCTTGCCGGTGGAGCGATCGGCAGTTCCCGCAGGGGCGGTAGTGGATTTACTCAATGCGCCGGAAGCAGCCGGTTGCGAAGGGCTGTTCGACTGGGCCGTCGCTTGCGCTGAAGGCTTTGGGTCGGCGGCGGGAGCACTCGGGTCAGAAGCAGGCGCCGCCGGAGCCGGTGGCTGCGCCGGAGCATTGGATTGGCTGGCCCCGGATGATGGAGGCGGGGCGGATTGCTGGGGAGGAAACTTCGTCGCCGATGGCGCGGTAGGAAGCTGCTGCTCTGTCGGGTTCTGGGCGGCCAGCCCCCACGGCAGCACCGCCAACAAACCCAGGATCAACCAAGTTTTCATTCGAAATTTCATTATAGCCGCTGAGGAGGTCGGACATGTGATCAGTGGTCAGTGGCTAGAACTTACCGCATGAATGGTTATGGGGTGTGTCAGGGCACGACTTTTAGTCGTGCCGAGCGAAGCACAGTAAAGGTCGGGGGCTTTAGCCCCTGCAAGAAAGAGGCTCTCAGGGGCTGAAGCCTGAGTTATTGTTGACCCGTTGCGGCACGTCTGAAGTCGTGCCCTGATACAAAACCGATCTATGAGATAGCTCCACCCTCATCCTCGAATCTGTTCCAGAAACTGCATCAGTTCCGGCGGCAACGGGGCGCTGAAAGAAAGCGGCTGCCCGCTTCGAGGATGTGTGAACTCGATGGCTGCAGCATGCAGGAAGTTGCGACCGAGAGTGAGGACGCTGGGCTTCTGCTCGGCTTCGGGCTGAATTGTGCCGCGAGAGGCTGCTTTGATTGAGCCCGGTCGCAGAGCAGTAGGCCGGTGCAGTTCTTTGGGAGCGCGGTACAGCGAGTCACCCACTACCGGATGGCCAATCGACGACATGTGCACGCGGATCTGGTGAGTGCGGCCGGTCTCGATACGCACGTCCAGCAGCGCGAACTTGCCAAATTGCGAGGCTATGCGCTCGCCAACTTCATAATGGGTGATGGCTGCGCGGCCCCGGCTGCCGCGGGTGGTCATGCGAACGCGCCGCACCACATCGCGACTGATCTCAGCATTGATGGTGCCGCGGTCTTTCGCCGGCCAGCCATGCACCAGCGCCACGTAACGCTTCTTCACCTGCCGCCCCGAAAATTGCTGGCCCAGCTTGCGGTGCGTCACGTCGTTCTTGGCGACGATGATCAGCCCGCTGGTTTCCTTGTCGAGCCGGTGCACAATCCCCGGGCGCAACTCGCCGCCCACATCCGACAGCTTGGCGAAGCGATGCAGCAGGGCGTTGACCAGCGTCCCTCGATTGCGGTCGCTCTCGGTGGCGCCTGCCCCGGCGTGCACCATCATTCCCGCCGGCTTGTTAATGACAGCCAGGTCATCGTCTTCATAAACGATGTCGAGGGGGATGTCCTCTGCGATGGCGCGCAACGGCGGGGGTTCCGGATCGCCAAGGATGGTGATCTGTTCGCCACCGCGCAGCCGAAGCGACGGCTTGGAGACGGTACCGTTGACCAGGGCTTTCTGTTCCGCCAATAACTGCTGCACGCGCGCACGACTGATGTCGGGGATGTGCGCAGCGAGGAATTGATCGAGCCGCTGGCCGGCCGCATCGGGCGGAACGGAGATCGTGATGGGGAAGCGGTCGGCCATTCGCGACGAGAATACAACATACGGAAGTTCACCACAGAGGCACAGAGACACAGAGTTAGGAATTGAGGAGAGACAGGTCGCACACGGGACCTCCGTCCACAGTTGAGAATCCCTGACTTAGCCAAGTAAGGAGAACGTTGTGCCGTAACCGCCTTCTAGAACTATTTTTCTCTGTGCCTCTGTGTCTCTGTGGTGAACTGATAATTACCTTGCGGCTTTGACCGCCACTGCCGGGGCCAGCGTGGCTCGCCGCATCCACAGCAGGCCGCCGAAGATCACCAGGCACAACGCAATCGCCTGCGTGCCAGTCATGAATCCCATGAAATCGCCGCGACCGGGGTCGGCACGGAAGAACTCGATGAAATAGCGGGCTACCCCGTAGATGATCATGTAGGTGCCCATGATTTCGCCTTCAAACTTCTTGCGCCGAAGGAGCCACACCAGGAACAAGCAGTTGGCCAATTCGACCACCATCTCGTAAAGCTGCGTGGGATGCAGAGGCACGTTGAGCGGGGTCCCGACGATTTCATTGGCCAGAGGATTGTGGAAGGTCACGGCCCAAGGCACGTGAGTTTCGCGGCCCCAGCAGCAGCCAGCGGCGAAGCAGCCGACGCGGCCGAATGCATGTCCCAGCGCCAGTCCTGGGGCAAATACGTCGCAGGTTCGCAGCACCGGCAGATTGTTGCGGCGCATGTACCAGACGCACAGGACCAAGGCCAGCACAAAGCCGCCGGACCACACTCCACCCGCCTGAAACGTTGACAGGCTGAAGATCTCTGCCGGGTGCTCGCGATAGTAGTCGAGGTCTACGAGGATCATCAGGATCTTCGCGCCGGCAATGCCGGAGAGGATGGCGATGATGCCAAGGTTCCAGAGCTTGTCGGGATCGAGCCCTTGCTCGCGGCCCAGCTTGACGATGAGCATCAGGCCAAAGATCAGGCCCATGGCCGCCATTAACCCATAGGTGGGCAGGCCGAAGTTGCCAATGTGAAATAAACGGGGGAACACGTCTTTATTTTAGATGATGAGCGAGATTGCAAGGCTGCAGACTTCTTCGCTGTTCGCTATTCGCTCTTGGCTTTTCGCCAGACCGGTTATACCGGCGCAGGGCCATGCGTGGGCGACCATACTCCAGCGGAGTTCGAGCTAATAAGTAAACGAGACAGGTAGCGAAGAGCGAAAGGCGAAGAGCGAACAGCGAAGAGCGAACAGCGAACAGCGAACAGCGAACAGCGAACAGCAAAGTAAAAAGCCGACCCGCGGGGCCGTGTTCGGTGGGCCGTCAATGAACCCGTCCTATACGGTGGGAACCCTCCGCAGCTCTTTAGGCATTTCCGCATGGCGGAACGTCGCACACCGAGCCGAATACGAGTAGGGCCCCCTGTTCATTGAGCATTGGTTCAAAAAACGGTTGCCACCAACACCAACTTTGCAGGCCGGCTTTCTGGTCAGATGCTATGGAAAAGTCGATTGGATGACAAGAGCTATGGGCCAAATAGTTGGAAATTTACGTGCGGTAACATTCTTGAATCGGGGTGAGCAGGGAGGGCATCGAGTTTCCACAATTAGGCCGCGTCAGGACACACGAGCATATTTCGTGCACGCCGTTAAGCCGGTGGTCAGCTTAGCTGGCTAGCCGCGGCTCCTTCAGAACTTCATCCAGCGCGCCCGCCAGTTGTCCGGCGCGCTCGTTGTAGTCGCTCGCGATGGAGTCGTACTTCCGTTTCAGCATGTGGAACTCGTCTGCGATGTTCAGTGCAGCCAGCACGGCGACCCGCAAGGAATCGACCGTAGCGGCCTGCTGCGAGATCAGTCGCATCTTGGTGTCCACGTAGTCGGCCAGCTCGCCAATGTATTCCGGGTCGGAACCCCG
>ODAK010002974.1_pt1 | contig 17692 bp, 14 predicted proteins | sample 1539591 | NCBI WGS metagenome assembly ODAK01 (sample SAMEA3539303, study PRJEB22396) | soil metagenome | biome: tundra; feature: field; material: soil | place: USA | collected 2010-05 | depth 0.15 m
ACCCACGACCTCAGCCGTGTGAAGGCTGCGCTCTAACCAGCTGAGCTAAGCGCCCGGATCGAGGATGCCAGTGTCACGACCTGGACCGGGACCAACGAGGATAGTCCAGTGATTTGGGCGTCACCGGAGGGCCAAGTACCCTGTTGGACAAATGGCCTCCTTTTCCAATGGCAGCAAACCGCCGAAGCTGAGCGAGCGGCTGTCCCAGACCTTCCTCCGTCCGGCCAAGCCGAAGGACATGCCGCCGGAGGAGCCCGATCGGGTCCTCGGTCCCGAAGAGCGCAGAGCAGCCATGAGCGGGCTCAACGCGGTCGAGGCCAAGTGGGCCAAAGCCGGATTGATCCTGGCGACGATCATGGGCATCGTCCTGACGCTCTACCTGAGCGCGGCCCATCCCACCCGGACCGAGACCATCGTCGAACATGGCAAGAAGATCAAGGGGACGGTGCCGATCTCGGCCACCTGGCTCCTCCTGGGTGCCGTCGTCCTGCTCTTCTGCGGCCTCGGATTCATTGCCCTGCGGCGGCGAAAGCGCTCCTTGGTCGTCTTTTCCTTCTTCGTCACCGGTTTCTCCTTCACGTTGATCTTTGCGCCACTCGGATTTGCCCTCATTCTTCTGGGCGCCTGGTTGCTGCTGCGGGCCTATCGCATTCAGAAGTTCGGCACGGCCAATGCAAAGATGGCGGCCAAGGAAGCACGGGCCCGCCCGCCGCGCCGGGAGCGCAAGAAGGCCGCCAGCACAGCTTCGACGCCGGCGGCCTACAAGGCGCCTACGGCCAACAAGCGCTATACCCCGAAGGCGCCGGCACGTAAGAAGGTGGCCAAGCCCGTCGAAAAGGTCGCCAAGCCGAGCGAGTAGCTCAGCCCGGGGTCGCCTGCGTCTGCTCCTGCTCGCCGGCGGGGATGACCAGAGCAGACCGCAAGAGCACCAGCACGTCGCTCCGCCGACGGACCAGCGAGCGGGCAGTCGGCTCCTCCCCCAGCGCACGGAGTACCTCGACCTCGGTGACCATGCCGATCACGGTGGAGTAAATGGCGAGGAGGAGCAGCCGTGGGTCATGCCGCCGCATCGTGCCGGCGTCCATCTCAGCCTCCAGGAACGACGAGGCGCGCCGCACGAGGGGCTCGAGCGCCAGCGTCATCTGGGTCGCCGCCGGGGGTCCGAGCCTCGATACTTCTCTCAGAAGCCCAAGGAGTTCGGGCTGCCGTGCCGCCAACCGGAAGACGGATCGCACCACGGCTTCGATCCGGACCCATCCGGCGCCGGCGCCGCGCAGCGCACTCTCGAGGGCCTCGGACAGGTCCGCGGCACTGCGCGCAATAACCGCTTCGAGTACGGCGTCCTTGGAGGGGAACCAGTAAAGGATGCTCTGTTTCGTGAGCTCGAGACCCTTGGCCAGCGCATCGAGGGAGGTGGCGTCGTAGCCGCGGGTGGCGAACGAGGCCAGCGCTGCGTTGAGAATGCGGTCGCTCGTCGAGGGGTTCGCGTCCCGGGTCGGCGAGCCGCCGGAAGCCAGGGCTCGGGTCCCCACGGAGACCCGCTCAGCGGGATCCCGGCCTGACCTCGTCGTGGTGTTCACTTACCAAATGGTAGACAGATTCGGCGACGGATGGTAAACAATTCCCGTGCCGATCGGCCAGGACCTCCGTGCAAAGCGCTTCTTCATTACCGGTGCGACCGGATTTTTGGGCACTGCGCTGGTCGAACGCATCCTGCGCTGTATCCCCGAGGCCGAGATCACCGTACTTGTCCGCCCGGGGCGACGGGCTGATGCAGCGGCCCGGCTGGCCCGTGAAGTCATCCGCAACGACTGTTTTGACCGCCTCAGGTCGGAGTGGGGCGATGCCTTCGCCTCCGAGGTGGCCCGCCGTGTCCGTGCCGTTGCGGGCGACGTCGGGCAGGACGGTCTCGGCCTCGACGACGACGGTCAGGCTGCCCTCGCCGCCAGCGACGTGGTCATCCATTCGGCCGCCACCGTGTCCTTCGACGCCCCACTGACCCAAGCCGTCGAGATAAACCTGCTCGGTCCCGCCCGGGTGGCGCAGACCATGGCCGCCACGGGTTCGCACGCGCACCTGATCTCGGTGTCGACGGCCTACGTGGCGAGCACGCATCAGGGTGAGGCCAAGGAGGAGTTGCTCTCCGAGAACCGGTTCACGTTGGACATCGATTGGGAGGAAGAGGTCAAGGCCGCCCGCCGCCTGCGCGACGACCTCCAGGCGGCCTCCCGCCACCCTGACCGCCTGACCGCCTTCACCAAGGAGGCCCGGGGTGAGATCGGCGGGGCCGGCGATCACCTGATCGCCACCCGGGCCGAGAAGATCCGCGAGGAGTGGGTGCGCACCCAGCTCGTCGACGCCGGCACGGCACGGGCCCTCTCGCTGGGTTGGCCCGACGCCTACCCGTTCACCAAGGCCATGGGCGAGCGCGTCCTGGTGCAGCAGTGGTCCGGCAAGATCCCGATCACCTTCGTCCGTCCCTCCATCATTGAGTCCGCACTTTCCGAACCCCGGCCCGGTTGGATCCGTGGTTTCCGGATGGCTGAGCCGATCATCGTGTCGTATGCACGCGGCTTGCTCCGTGAGTTCCCCGGCGTGCCCGAAGGCATCATCGACGTCATCCCGGTGGACCTGGTGGTGGCGGCCATCCTCGCCGTCGCCGCCCACGGCCCGGACGCGGGCGGGCCCAGCGTCTTCCACGTCGCATCCGGCGTGCGCAACCCCCTTCCCTACGGCCACCTGGTCGACCTGGCCGAGGACTGGTTCAGCCGCAACCCGCTCTACGACGAGCGGGGCCAGCCGATCAGCGTGCCCGAATGGTCGTTCCCCGGGCGCGGGCGGGTGCAGCGCCAGCTGCGGCGGGCCGATCAGGTCATGACCATCGTCGAACGCCTGTTGACCACACTGCCGGTGCGGGGAAAGCAGGCCGATCTGGCGGCCCGGATCGAGGACCGCCATGCGTTGGCCAAGCGTGCGCTCGGCTACGTCGAGCTGTACGGGGCGTACACCGAGACCGACGCCCGCTACCGCGTCGATCGGCTGATCGAGTTGTGGGACACCTTTGACGAGGAGGACCACGAGGCCTTCTGTTTCGATCCGGCGGTCATCGACTGGGACCATTACGTGCATCACGTGCATTTCCCGTCCGTGGTCGACCACGCCCGGGTGCGCACGACCGCCGGGCGATCGGTAGTGGAGAAGCGCCCCGAGCGGGCGCGCCGGGCGATCCTTTCGGCCGACCGCCACCTGGCCGTGTTCGACCTGGAACACACGCTGATGGCCTCCAACGTCGTCGACACCTACGCGTGGCTGGCCAGCCGCCACCTCCCGGCGGGACGCCGGGCCAAGTTCGTGGCAGATCTGGTGCGCCAGGCGCCGGCGTTGCTGGCGCTCGATCGCCGTGACCGCGGCGACTTCTTGCGATCGTTCTATCGCCGCTTCGAAAATGCGCCCATCGCCCAGCTGCGGGCCGACTCCTGGGAGCTGTTCCACCGCCAGCTCCTGACCCGTTCCTTTCCCGAAGGCTTCGCCCGGGTGCGGGCCCACCGCGCCCTCGGCCACCGCACCCTGCTCATCACCGGCGCCCTTGATTTCATCATTGAGCCCGTGCGGCCGTTGTTCGACGACATCGTCTGTGCCCACATGGGCGTCCGGCAGGGCCTCCTCACGGGCCACCTGACCAACCTTCCCCCGATCGGCGAGGCACGCGCCCTCGTACTGACCGACTACGCCGAGGCGCACAACCTCTCCCTGGAGGAATCGGTGGCCTACGCCGATTCCTCGAGCGACCTGGCCATGCTCGAGGCAGTCGGCTTCCCGGTCGCTGTCAATCCCGAGGCTCGTCTGGCCACCATCGCACGCCGCCGCGGCTGGCACGTGGAGCACTGGGCCAAGGCGCAGGGAGGCTCGCACCGACCGTTGCCCTTGGGACCCTTCGACGTGAAGTCGCCCAAGGCGGTGATCGCCAAATGAGCACGCTCCTCTTCGAACGCTCGCTGCCGCGCTTCGCCGCCGCTCGCATCGCCTCGAGCTTCGGCTCGGGACGTGGCGCCGGCCTCGGACCGCTGCGGCTGGTCGAGCACGACCCGCCGTCGCTACCCGGTGCGGGGTGGGTACACGTGGACCCCCTGCTCGCAGGCATCTGCGGCTCGGACCTCTCCACGTTGGACGGGCGCAGCTCGCGCTACTTCGAAGACATCGTCTCGTTCCCGTTCGTCCCGGGACACGAGGTGGTGGGGTTGCTCTCGGCCGATGCCGTCGGGGCGGACGGGTCCGCCTTGGCCGCCGGGACACGCGTGGTCCTCCAGCCGGTCCTCGGTTGCGCCGCACGCGGCATCGACCCTCCGTGTACCGCGTGCCAGTCCGGGCACGTCGGCAATTGCGGCTACCTCGCCTTCGGGCACATCCGGCCCGGCCTGCAGACCGGCTTCTGTGCCGACACCGGCGGTGGATGGTCGACGACGGGGCTGGTGGCCCATTCCAGCCAGCTCTTCGCCGCGCCCGAGGGCTTCAGCGACGCGGATGCCGTGACCATCGAGCCGGTGGCCTGTGCGGTACACGCTGTCTTGGGCGCGGGCATCCGTGACGGCGACGTGGTCGCGGTGCTCGGGGCGGGCACCCTGGGCCTCACGGTGACGGCCGCACTGGCCCATCTCGCCGCCAGCGGTCGCTGCCCGGCGCCCCGGGCGTTGCTGGTGGGCGCGAAGTACACGCACCAGCAACGCCTGGCGCGAGAGTTCGGTGCCACCGAGGCATTGCCTGCCGACCAACTGGCGCGCGCCGTCCGCCGGCACACCCACTCACTCTCCTTCGGCGGCACCGCCGGCGAGACCGCCACGCTGTCGGGTGGAGCGGACGTGGTCATTGATTGCGTGGGCAGCGCGGCATCGATCAGCCAGTCGTTGTCCATGGTCCGCCCCCGCGGCACCATCGCCCTCGTCGGCATGCCGGGCAAGGTGACGATCGACCTGGCTCCACTGTGGCACCGCGAGGTTCGCTTGGCCGGGGCCTATGCCTACGGGACCGAATCGGTCCCGGGCGGGGCGACGGGTCCTGCCGCCGGGGGGGCGCGGAGGAAGACCGCAGCCAAACCAGCCGGGGTGTCGACGTTCACGCTGGCCTTCGAGGTGGTTGCGGCGGCGTCAACCGGTCGCCTGGTCTCCGCCACCTACCCGCTGGAGCGCTTCGAAGACGCTGTGGCCCACGCCGGAGCGGCGGGCCGGCGCGGGGCCGTGAAAATCGCCTTCGACATCAGGAAAGGACACACCCGATGAGCCGCCGTCCCGGTTTCGTCCTCGAGGTGGACACCTCCACGCCGCCGACTCTGTTCTGGAACGGTGAGGGATTCACGCTCGAGACCCTGCCCGAGGGCAGTCGAGTCATCTACGCACCCGAGCCCATGAAGGCGCTCGACGATCCGTACGGAGCCATTCGGCACGCCCTGCTCAACCCGGTCGGCGATCGCGATCCTCTGCCGGCGTTGCTCCACGCTGGGATGAAACTGACGATCTGCTTCGACGACATCTCGCTCCCGCTCCCCCCGATGGAGGCACCTGACATCCGCCAGATGGTGATCGAGACCGTCCTCGACATGGCGGCCGACGCCGGTGTCGACGACGTCATGCTGATCGCCGCCCTGGCCTTGCACCGGCGCATGACCGAAGACGAGTTGCGCCACGCGCTGGGCGATCGCGTGTACGACGCCTTCGCCCCCCACGGCCTCCTGACCCAGCACGATGCCGAGGATCCCGACAACCTCATCCATCTCGGGCAGACCGAATCGGGCGAGGATGTCGAGATCAACAAGCGGGCGGCCACCTCCGACCTCTTGGTCTACGTCAACATCAACCTGGTGGCCATGGACGGTGGGCACAAGAGCGTGGCCACCGGACTCGCCAGTTACAAGAGCCTGCGCCATCATCACAACCCGCACACGATGCAACATTCTCGATCCTTCATGGATGCCCCTGCGTCCGAGCTGCACAGCTCGAACTGGCGCATGGGGAGATTCATCGCCGAGGCGGGCGTGAAGATCTTCCAGATCGAGACCACGCTCAACACCGACACCTTCCCGTCGTCGTTCTCCTTCCTGCAAAAGCGCGAGTGGGAGTGGAACCTGCGTGACCGCGCCACCTTTGCAGCCACATCGAGGTCGCTCAAGGGAGTGCCCCCTCGCCTGGCCCGGCAGATCTTCCACTCGATTGAGTCCCCGCACGCCATGACATCCGTCCAGGCCGGTGAGGTCGAGGCGGTCCACGCCATCACGACCGAGAACGTGTGGAAGCAGCAGGGGGTCGACGTGCAAGGACAGACCGACATCCTCACCCTCGGACTGCCCTACATCTGCCCGTACAACGTCAATTCGATCATGAACCCGATCCTGGTGGCCTGCCTCGGCTTGGGCTACTTCTTCAACCTGTACCGGGGCAAGCCCCTGGTGCGCGAGGGCGGCGTGCTCATCCTGCGTCACCCGACGCGCCCCGAATTCCACCCCGGACATCACCCGAGCTACATCGACTTCTACGAGCAGGTCCTCACCCAGACGGTCGACCCGGTCGCCATCCACAAGCAATTCGAGGAGTCGTTCGCCACCGACCCGTGGTACATCCACCTCTATCGCACCGGGCACGCCTACCACGGTGTCCATCCCTTCTACATGTGGTACTGGTGCGCGCACGCGCTGGAGCACCTGGGGCGCGTCATCATCATCGGCGGCGATGCCAAGGCCGTGCGCCGACTCGGGTTCTCGCCGGCGTCCTCCCTGAACGACGCACTCGAGATCGCAAGCGACGTGGTGGGTCGCTCCCCCACCCTCACCCACCTGCACGCGCCGCCGCTCATGATGGCGGACGTCCACTGATGGCGGGCGCGGGCGACCACGCCCAGCAATTGCTCGGCCGGGCGCGGGCGATCCGCTTCCCCCTGGCACCGCCATCGTGGCCCGCCACGGTGGCGCGGCCGGATCCCGAGCGCAAGCTCGGGCTCGACTACGACCACGCCTGGTCCCGCCGGTACCCGGCTCGTCTGGCCCGGGCCATGGTCATGGACAACCTCGCCCGCCCGGTGGCCCGGCTCATCGCCCCCGCCACCGTGCGCGGCCTGGAACACCTCCGCCACGTGGAAGGTCCGGTCATCTTCGCCGCCAATCACGCCAGCCACATCGACACCCCGCTCCTCCTGACCAACTTGCCCGTCGAGTTCCGTCACCACACCATCGTCGCTGCGGCGTCTGACTACTTCTTCGATCGCACGTGGAAATCGATGCTCTGGTCGTTCTCGCTGGCGGCCATCCCCTTCGAGCGGAAGAAAGTGAGCCGCAAGTCGGTGGACACCCTGGCCGAGCTCCTCGATGAAGGCTGGAACCTCGTCATCTTCCCCGAAGGTGGCCGGTCACCCGACGGTTGGACCCAACCATTCGGTGGGGTGGCGGCCTATCTGGCCCGGCGCACCGCTCGCCCTGTGGTGCCGGTGTACCTCCACGGCACCCGCCACGTCCTGCCCAAGACCTCCGACGAGGGCACGCGTGCTCCCGGCGGTTCGGGCACCGAGGCGCGCCGGGGCGGCCAGCTGCGACGTTCTCCGATTTCCGTCCTCTTCGGTGCGCCGCTCACTCCCGACGAAGGCGAGAACGCCCATCGTTTCTCGGATCGTATCGAGGCCTCGGTCGCCAACCTTTCCCGTGAAGTCCATGCCGACTGGTGGCAGGCGCGGCGTGCGGTGAGTGCGACAGATCCCAGCGAGGGCGCTGCGCTCGCGCACCGCGGGCCGGACGCACCGGCCTGGCGGCGCGCCTGGGCCCTCGACACGCGCCCTTCGAGCGGGCGTGCCCGCTGGCCTGAATAATTGCGCGCGAGACAAGGCGAACGCCTTCAGCCGCTGAGAGGAGATGCCATGTCCGCTGCCGATCCCGGAGCGACCGCCGACCGAGGCCAGGACGAGGGTCAGGGTCAGGGCCGGGGTCACGGTGACGGCGACGGCGGCCAGGACGTGGTGACAAAGCTCAGTTCTCGATCGGTGGCCGAGACCGCGTCGTTGTTCACCCAATTGCTGATCGACATGGGACTGAAGATCTTCACGGTGATCGACCAGAGCGCCGAGGCCCGACTCGTCGGATTGCATCTGCGAGAGACCATTCTGGTTGTGTTCGGAAACCCGGCCGGGGGCACGCCGGTGATGGAGGCATCACCCCTTTCGGCCCTCGACCTTCCCCTCAAGGTGGTGGTGTGGTCGGACGGGGGCCGGACCAAGGTCTCCTACGTCTCACCCGATGCCCTGGCGGCGCGTTATCGCCTCACCGCAGAGCTGGTGGTCAACCTCCGCGGGATCGACGCGCTCACCGACGCGCTGGTGGCCGGCTGATCCTGTCTCAGCAAGGTTCGCCGAGCCGATCCAGATAGTCCTCGGCCAGGATCTTCTCCTCGCGGTAGCGCTCATACTCTGCATCCGAGACGCCGAGGACCTTCTTGTAGACGTACTCATTGTCCTCACCCAGTACGGGCGAGCCCCGTCGCCATTCCTGAGGAACACCGTGGTAGGGAAAGCCCGGGTGGAGGTGGGTGCCGACGTCCAGACTGTGCAGCGGGCGCTGCCATCGCCGCTCGATGAAATGCGGGTCGGCGGCGAACGGCTCGTCGTCGAGGATCGGGGCCGCGGCCACCCCGGCCCGCTGGAGGGCGTGGAAGGCGGCGTCCGGCGATTGGCCCGCGGCCCACTCGCCGATGACCGCGTCGAGCTCGTCGTGATGCGACTGGCGCCCCTCGGCATCCGCGAATCGAGGGTCGCGACCGAGATCCCCCCGACCGATCACCTCGGCCAGGGCGCGCCAGGCCTCATCGTCCCCGACCGAGATGGCGAGCCACTGCTCTTCGCCGCGGCATCGGTACAACCCCTGCGGCGCGCGCCAACGGTTGCGATTGCCCCACCGTTGGGCCTCGACGCCGAGTTGGCAGTCGACGAAGACATCCCCCAGATGATTGAGGATGTTCTCACTCTGGTCGACCTCGACCAGTTGTCCCCGACCGGTCTCCTCCCGATAGCGCAGTGCGGCGAGGGTGGCGAAGGCGGTGGCAGGCCCGGAGGCCGCATCCATATAGGTCGTGCCGGGGGTGGTCACGAGTTCGGAGTCCCGGTGACCGCACAGCCACAGCATCCCGGTGAGGCCGTCGAACTGGGCCCCGAAGCCGGTGTAATCCGCCCAATCGCCCGTGGTCCCGGTCGGTGGCATGCGCACGATGATCAGCCGTGGATTGCGGGCTTGCAGTTCGCTCGTGTGCAGGCCGATGCGGGCCAGACCACTGGCCCTGAAGTTCTCGATGAACACGTCGGAGCGATCCGCCAGGCGCATCAACAGCTCCCGACCCTCGGGGCGCCGGTTGTCGATGGTGCACGAGAGCTTGTTCCGTCCGAGCGCGTTGTTCATGGCGTGGCGGTTCCACGGGCGATCCGGTCGCTCGGGAACCGGGTCTCCGTACAGCGAGCCCAGAAACCCCGGGTCCGACAGGGTGGGTCGAGCCTGGTACCCCTTGGTCGTCGGGGGCAGTATCCATGGGTTCTCGACCCGGATGACCTCTGCCCCGAGGTCGGCCAGCAGCATGGTGGCGAACGGGCCCGACCACACCGTGGTGAGGTCCAAGACCCTGATCCCCGAGAGGGGCGGGGATGGCAACGCCGCGCTGCTGCGGGCCGTACGGGCCGCCTGCGCCACGGGCCTGCCGCCCTCCACGACGGGCGTCGCGAGCTCGGCCGCCACCTCGGCGTCATGCTGCCCGAGGCGTGGGGCGAGGCGGCGGAGCGACCATCCGCCTTCGGCGAACCGGTAGGGAGCCCCCGGGAGGTTGATGGCACCTGCGACCGGGTCGTCGGTGTGCGTCCAAAAGCCGCGCTGTGCCAGGTGCTCGGCCTCGAGGACCTCGTCGGGTGCGTTCACCCCGGCCAACGGCCAACCGATACGTTGCGCCTCGGCCGTCGCCTCGGCGCGCGTACGGGACAGGAGCCACGGATACAAGGCGGCGTCAATAGCCTCTTTGGTCTCCCCACGTTCGAAGGCGTCCGGCCTGGCAAACGCGGCGTAGAGATTCTCGTCGTCGAGGACCTCGAGCATCTGGTCGAGTTGCTGCGGCGTCGACATCATGGCCACGTAGCCATCACCACACGGATGCACCCCGCCCGGGATGAGCGACTCGCGTCCGGCTGCATAGATGTTCGGTGCGGGCGCGCCGTTTCGGTAGCGGTGTGACAGAAGGGTGGTCGCCCGGGCCGGAATCGTCGCCAGGGCCTCCGCGGCCGAGCAGTCGACGAAGCACCCGACACCCGTCGATTCGGCGCTCACCACGGCGCCGAGCGCGCCCAATGCGGCCAGGTTGGCCACGATGCACAAGCCCAGGTGACCCGGGAATCGGACCGGGCCCAGGACCGCGCTCTCATCCGTGCGACCGCGCACCATGTTGTTGGTGATGGCTTGCACAATCAGGTCGTCCCACTGATAGCCGGCATACGGTCCCGTGGTTCCGAACCCGCTGATGCGCACGACCGATACGCCGGGCGCTCGCTCGTGCACGGCACTCCACGTGTGCCCCCACGTGCCCAGGTGGCCGGATCCGGTTGATTCGATGACCAGCCCGCATCGGTCGACGAGCGCGCCCAGGCGCTCCCGACCCTCGCTCGTTGCCGGGTCGAGAACCGTGCTGCGTTTGTTAGTGTTGAGGTGCAAGAACGCGCCACCCCGGTAGGTACCGTCCACGTCGCGCGCGACACTCTGCCGGTGGCGCAACTCGTCACCTGACGGGCTCTCCACCTTCACTACGTCAGCACCGAGGTCGGCAAAGAGCTTTCCGCAATAGCTGCCTGCCACCCCCTCAGCCAGCTCCACCACCCTGATCCCACTCAGCAGCTGTCGCAATGGCCACCCCTCCCGCCAGGGAGGCTAATCGGCGCGGATCACGCGCTCAGGATGTCGGCCAGACGAGCTCGAGGTTCTCCACCGAGCGTAGGCCGGGCGGGTAGTGCAGCTCGATTCCAGGCTTCAGCTCGTACTCAGGAATGCGACGATGCCACTCGCGCAGCGCGATACGAAGCTCCCGGCGGGCCAGGTGGGAGCCGAGACACCGATGGACTCCGCCGCCGAAGGCCAGGTGCCGGTTCTCCTCACGATCGAAACGAACGTCGAATGGGTCGCCGAAGACCTCGGGGTCGACGTTGGCGGCGCCGATCGAGACGAACACGATGCTCCCTGTCGTGATCGGGCAGCCGGCCACCACGCTCTCGCCCGTGGCGGCGCGTGCGGTGCCGGCGACCGGCGTCTCCCACCGCAGGAGCTCTTCCACCGCTCTCGGGATGATGGACGGATCGGCCACGATCTGGCGCCGATGATCGGGGTGCTGGCCCAGGTGGGCAAACAACAAGGTCAGGGAATCAGTGACGGTATCGAGGCCGGCGATCAAGAAGAGGAAGCAGATGTCGAGGATCTCCTCGCGGCTCAGCTTCTCTCCATCGATCTCGGCCCGCAGGAATTCGGTCAGGATGTCGTGCTCCGGCTTGTGCTGGCGCTCGTCCAATATGGCGTCGAAGTAGGCGTAGATCTCCTGGCCGATCTGCTCTCGGATCCGCATCTGCTCCGCCGGATCCCCTCCAGGGCGCATGATCCCATCCTTGAGGCGGAGGAGGGTGTCGAGCTCTTCCCACGGCAGCCCCATCAGCCCCAGAAACACGGCGGAGGGAAACAGCACGGCCAGTTCCTCGGTGAAGTTGCAGCTGCCGCGGGTGACGAAGGCGTCAATGAAGTGGTTCATGCGGGCCGCCACATCGTCTTCGATGGCGTCCATCTTCTTGGGAGCAAAGAGGGGATCGAGGATCTTGCGGTACTTCAGGTGTTCGGGTGGGTCCACGCTGAGGGGAATCAGGGGACGCACGTTCCCCAGCTGCACCAGGTCGCGCGAGGTGTAGCGCTCCGGGTGGCGCAACACCTCGTCGACGACGGCCCGGCTGGCGGCCACCACAAAGCCCTCCGCCGGGCACAGGATCCCGCCCTTGTCGAGGAGCGCCCTGTATTTCGGCTGTGGCTCGGCGAGGTCGAAGAGGTCGTCGAGCCCTTCCTCGTCGCCCCGGAACACCGCCTTGGGCTCGTCCTGGCTCTCTGATCCCGTTGACAATTGCGCTCCCTCAGTTCGACCATTCCTGGCCCCGCCCGCCGCGGTGCCCGGATCCTCACGAGCGCGCAGACCCAAGCTTGGGCGACTGCCTTAGAGAGTACCGGACGGGGTCCGCCCGGGCGAATAACCTGGCCCACGGCCGCCAGACGTCGGCCGTTCCGTTCTCCAGGGAGGCATGACACACGATGAGCGAACTAGAAGGAAGGGTGGCCATCATCACCGGCGCCGGTCGGGGCATCGGCCGGGAGCACGCGCTCCTCTTTGCGGCCGAGGGCGCCAAGGTCGTGGTGAACGACCTGGGCGGGGAGACTGACGGCACCGGAGCGGACGCCTCGCCCGCCCAACAGGTGGTCGACGAGATCACCGCGGCCGGTGGGACCGCCGTCGCCAACTACGACGACGTGTCGGATTGGGACGGCGCGAAGCGCATGATCGATCAAGCGGTGGCCACCTTCGGAAACCTCCATGTCCTGGTCAACAACGCGGGCATCCTGCGCGACCGCATGCTGGTCAACATGTCCCCCGAGGAATGGGACGTGATCATGAAGGTCCACCTGCGGGGTCATTTCTGCACGACGCGGTGGGCCGCCACGTACTGGCGGGAAGCGTCGAAGGAGGGCAAGACGGAGAAGCGATCGGTGATCAACACCTCGTCGACCTCCGGGCTGTTCGGCAACGTGGGCCAGACCAACTACGGAGCGGCCAAGACGGGCATCGCCTCGTTCTCGATGATCGCCGATTCCGAGTTGGGCCGCTACGGCGTGCGCGTCAACGCCATCGCGCCTGCTGCAGCAACCCGACTGACCGCCGCGGTCGCTCCTGACCGACCACAGGTGGCACCAGGTGAGTGGTCGCCCATGGACCCCGCGAACATCGCTCCGTTCGTGGCCTACCTGGCCACGGAGGACTGCCCCATCCACGGAAGGATCTTCCTCGTCTCCGGAGGAAAGGTACATCTCTTCCAGCCTTTCGCCGTGATCGACCACGTCGAGAAGGAGGGCCTGTGGACCGTCGGCGAGCTCAAGAAGGAGGCGGCGCGCTTCGCCGATGTCCCGTTCCACCTCAACAACCCTTTCGAAGGCCAGATGGGCTGAGCATCGCCCGCAGCGTTGGTGGGGCGGGTCCCCCGGGTAGTCCGGGTCGTCCCGATCAGATCTCCGATGCTGCACGGGCAGGCCGGAACAGCGGCACCCATGCCTCTCCCGTCTGTTCGAAGGTGACCTCGACGGGCATCCCGATGTACACCTCGTCGACGTCGCACTCGACGAGATCGGTGGTGAAGCGGAGGCCGGCCTGCTCGTCCAGCTCGACGATGGCGATCACGTACGGCACGGGGACCACAGGATTGAAGGGATGGCGATTGACCGTGAAGGTGAAGACCGACCCGCGGCCGCTCACCGGCCGCGGAACGAGTTCGCCTCCGCAATGACTGCACGCCGCATCGGGTGGGTGCGTCCAGCGCTCACACGATCGACACTGCGAGATGAGCAGCTTCCCCTCGGCGCCTCCCGTCCAGAATGGCCGACTGAGGTCGGTGATGGGCGGCGGGATCCGCGGCGGGAGCGCATCGTGCACCTCGTCATCGTACGCGCGCGGCGCGCTAGCTTGTGAGGTCGTGAGCGGTCACGGGGGCGGCGCCATCATCTCGGGGATCGGGATATCGCAGATCGGTCGCAGAACCGGGATCTCGGGTAGTGATTTGACGGCACGGGCGGCAGGCGCAGCCATCGCCGATGCCGGTCTCGAGCTGGGGCAGATCGACGCGGTCACCTCTGTGGTGGGCGGCGAGATCCCGGGGATGTCGGCGCAGCTCGGTGTGACGCCCCGCTGGCACGACACGGGTGAAGCACGCGGCGGGTTGCTCGCCCCCGTCCTCGCGGCGTGCCGAGCCGTCGCCAACGGCGAGGCGCGGCACGTCCTCATCTATCGGACCGTCCTGATGATGGGCGGCACCATCCTCCCCGAAGGCGGAGCCGGGGGCGGCGCGGCGGCGCCAGGCTCTGAAGGTCCCGCCTCCCTGCGCGGAATGGAGTGGATGGGGCCCCTTCTCACGATGCACGCGTACTCGGCCGCCAACTGGCTGGCCATGCACTGCCGGCGTCACATGCACCTCTACGGGACCACGAAGGAACAGCTCGGTTGGCTCGCCGTCAACAGCCGCCGCAACGCCGCCCTCAACCCGGATGCGGCGTATCGGGAGCCGCTCACGCTCGAGGACTACTTCAGCGCGCGCTTGATCTCGGACCCGTTCGGTCTTTTCGACTGTGACGTGCCGATCGACGGCTCCATCGCACTGGTGGTGTCGGCCGCGGACTATGCCGCCGACTGCAAGAACACGGCGATCCGGGTCGAGGCACTCGGTGGGGCTCGAGAGGGCGGCAGCTGGGATCAACGGCCCGACTACCCCAAGATGGCCTCGGTCGAAGCCGCCGCAGAGATGTGGCGTTCCACGGACCTCAGGCCGAGCGACATCGACGTGGCCGAGCTGTACGACGGCTTCACCTTCCTCACCCTGGCCTGGCTCGAAGCGCTCGGCATCTGCGGCGAAGGTGAGTCGGGCCCGTACGTAGAGGGCGCAACCCGGATCTCATTGGAAGGAGAGCTGCCGCTGAACACCTACGGCGGCCAACTGTCCGCAGGCCGCATGCACGGCTACTGGATCCTCCATGAAGCGGTGCTCCAGCTCCGTCACCAAGCCGGTGCGCGGCAGATCGCAGGCGCCGAGGTGGCCGTGGCCGCCGTCGGCGGAGGCCCGATCGCCGGCTGCATGCTCCTCACTCGCTAGCCCGGCAGAGCTCCGTCCTCCTTGTGGCGGCGACCGAAGAGGCGGCGGCGCGCCGTGCCCGCAGTCGCGAAGCGCTCCTGGCGCAGTGCGTCCTCGGCGCGGTCATCGAGCGGCGCCAACGTTGCGCCATCGAGCGCCCACCCCAACAAGAGGTCGGCCAGCGCCGGGTTGCGCGCCAGGACCGGGCCGTGCAGGTACGTACCCACGACGTGTCCTGCGACCGCGCCCTCGGTGCCGGTGCCGTCACCGTTCCCGGTCCCCTTGACGACACGCGCCAGCGGGACGGCACCCGGCGCCAGGGTCGTCGATCCGCCGTGGTTCTCGAAACCGGTAAGGGCAGGTAGCGTCACTCCGGTCGCCTCCGCCACCACCTCGCCCACGGCGCGAGGCCCGGCGTCCTTGGACGTGGCGATGTCGAGCAATCCAACGCCTTCGTGCACGGCACCGTCAGCCCCCGGAAATTGCTTCCCGACGATCTGGTAACCGGCGCAGACCGCCAGGACCACTGCACCCTCTGCGACCCGGCGGGCCAGCACGCCATCCTCCATCAACGACCGGGCGGCGCGCACCTGGGGACCGTCCTCACCGCCGCCGAGGCAGTAGATGTCGGCGCCGGGTAGCGGGGCATCCGAGGGACCCTGCATCAGCTCGACCTCGACGCCGCGCCACTGGGCCCGCCGGGCCAGGATCAGCCCGTTGCCACCGTCGCCGTAGGTACCCAGGAGATCGGGGTAGACGACCACAATGCGCAGAGCCGCCGTCATGCCCGTGCGCCCAGCAGCTCACCGAACGCCGTGTAGTTCCCGATGACGTCGACGCAACGGCCTCGGTCCGCGCCCGAAGCCGCCACCCCCACCGCGGCGATCGGATCGGTCTCCATCACGTGGTCGACTCCGGCGTAGCGCAGACGCACCGACAGGTCGCGGCAACGGTCGCCGGTGGCCACGACGACCCGGGCGGCGAGGCGCTCGAAGGGCACGTCCCACAGCCAGCTCGGGTCGGCTCCGTCGGCCGTCCGCGCATTGATACTGATCACGACCGGCCCGTCGTCCTCCCCCACCAGGTCGAGGAGCTCGCTCCACCCCGCCGGGTTCTTCGCCAGCATCAGCCGGGTCGGCACGCCTGCCACCGAGCGGGTGGTGAAACGGCCCGCCACGGCGTCGACGGAGCCCATAGCGGCCAACGCCGAGCCGGCGTCGATGCCCTGTGCCTCGGCCGCCACGGCCGCCATCAGCGCATTGGCATAGTTGAAACGACCGGGGAGGGCCAGCGTGATCTGCTCGGCCCGGCCGTCCGCCCAGATCCCGTGGAACGTCGTCCCATGGTCGGTCGCCGTCAACGTCACCGCCGGAGCAGGCCGCGTGAGGCCACAGCCGGTCACGCAGGCCCAGGAACCGTCCGCGGCAAAGGCGATGCGCCCTTCGCACGAGGGGCATCCCACCGCATCGAGCTGCCAGCCCAAGCCGACGGCGACCCAGCGCACCCGCGCCGCCGCGCCGGCGGCCCAGGCCACGAGCGGGTCATCGGCGTTGGCGACGACCGTGACGTGGGGCGCCGCCGCCAATGCGGCCCGCCAGTTGCCCGCCACCATGCGCACCTCGTTGGTGCGGTCGAGCTGGTCGCGTGAGAGGTTGAGCAGGACGACACACGTGGCCTTGGTGGCGGCCAGCACCCGGGGTAGGTAGACCTCGTCGACCTCGAGCACGGCCCGGGTGGCCGCCCGGTTGCCCGCCAACGCCGCCACGTGACCCGGGGGCATGTTGGAGCCCGTCTCGTTGCTGACCACGCTGTCGCCACGCGTACCGAGGGCGACCGTCAGGAGCCGTGTGGTGGTCGTCTTGCCGTTGGTGCCCGTGACCAGCGACACCTCACGGCCCGAGGTGAGGTGCTCGAGCAGTCGCGGATCCACCTTGAGACCGGACCGCCCGCCCGCCACCGTGCCCTGCCCCCGACCCAGGCGGCGCGACGTGGCATTGACGGCGCGCGTGGTCAGGATGGCGAGATGAAACCTCACGAAGGTGGCTTCGTGCGCGCCAGCTCCTCGGCTGTGGGCTCGTGCGCAACGCGGGACTCCCCGGGCAACAGGTCCGTGATCGCCGCCATGATCGTGGAGGTGTCAGCCACGGCGTCGGTCAGGGAGAGCGACAGCGGACGGCCGACCCGGACCGTCACCTTGGGAGGGCGGCGCACGAGGGTGAAGTCCGGTGTCCGGGCCGAGCGGGGCCACACCTTCTCGGTCCCCCACAGCCCGATCGGGACCACCACCGCCCCCGTCGATGCGGCCAGCCGAGCCGTCCCGGTCCTCCCCTTGAGGACACGGTCGAAGAACCCGGCCCCGCGGGGGATGGTGCCCTGCGGCAGCACGACCACTATCTCGCCGGCGCGCAACGCCGCCTCGGCCTCTCGCAACGGTTGATCCGACCCGCTACCCCGATCCACCGAGATGCCCCCGAGGGCCCGGGCGATGGTGCCCACCACGGGTGCGTCGAAGATCTCCTTCTTGCCCAGGAAACGCACCGGGCGGCCGACGCGGGCGGCCACGAGGGCGAGTGCCGCCACGTCGAAGTAACTCCGGTGGTTGGCGGCCAACAGGACCGGCCCACTCGGCGGGATGTTGTCGATGCCGGTGATGTCGAAGCGCGCATAGGGAAAGGCCGACGGCCGGACGAACGGTCGCAGCAGATGATACGGCTCGAACCCGATCACGCTCGGCACCCCCGGCGGCCGGTCCCAATGTTCGATGGGCCAGCGCCGAGCGGTG
>ODAK010002975.1_pt1 | contig 17691 bp, 20 predicted proteins | sample 1539591 | NCBI WGS metagenome assembly ODAK01 (sample SAMEA3539303, study PRJEB22396) | soil metagenome | biome: tundra; feature: field; material: soil | place: USA | collected 2010-05 | depth 0.15 m
GACGTGAGCCACGAACGTCATCGATTGTGGCGGGCGGCGAAATCTGTATGATCCACGTGGTTGCGAGAGTGGCGGAACGGTAGACGCAGTCGACTCAAAATCGACCGCCGCGAGGCGTGGGGGTTCGAATCCCCCCTTTCGCACCAAATGTCGCACTGTTGAGCCAACAGGCCCGAATATGCCGCGGGTTCGCCGGAGTGCGGGAACGTTGGACGCAGTCGACAGAACATATGCCATGACCGCTGATGCATCAGTTTGATGTCGGTGATTTCAGCAAGTCATTGTGTGTCCGCGTCGGCTTCATCGGCTCACATTCCTCACCCGGAACAGGCGCGGCGGCCGATTCCAGCCACGGCCGACCATGCGCCCGTGCCCCCGCCGCCAGCTGGCGATTTCGCGCTGGACAGCGACCGCGAATATGGTAGCTTTCGGCATCATGCTGCGGTGCAGCGTAAAGCGCCGTGGCCGAAGATCCGCGTTCCAGGAGGCGCCCGCATGCCACCGACCATCACGCCCGAGGCCTTTGATGCCCTTATCGCGCGAACCGGCCTGCCGTTGTCCGATGCGCAGAAGGCGACACTGCTGGCGATTTATCCGACCTGGCAGGCGTTGATCGCCCGCGCCACCGCGCCGATGCCGCGCGAGGCCGAACCGGGATTGATCTTCGTTCCGGAGGTGCGATGATGTCCGAATTCCTGACGATCGCCGAGGCATCAAGGCAGCTCGCCGCGAAAACGCTGTCTCCCGTCGAACTCACCAAGGCCTGTCTGGACCGGGTAGCGAAGCTGAATGGCACGCTGCACGCGTTCCTGCTGCTGACCGAGGACCGCGCGCTGGCCGATGCGAGCAAGGCGGAGGCACGGATCATGGCCGGCAGGCCGCGCGGGCCGCTGGATGGCATCCCGATCGCGCACAAGGATATTTACAACACCGCCGGCATTCGAACGACCGGACATTCGAAGCTGTTGCGGGACAACGTTCCCGCGAAGGACGCGGTCACCGTCGCGAAGCTGGCGGATGCCGGCACGGTGATGATGGGCAAGCTGGCGACCCATGAATTCGCCATGGGCGGTCCGTCGTTCGACCTGCCGTGGCCGCCGGCGCGCAACCCGTGGAACCCCGAGCACTTCACCGCGGGCTCATCCTCCGGCACCGGCGCCGCCGTCGCCTCTGGGCTTATTCTGGGCGGCACCGGGTCGGATACCGGCGGCTCGATCCGCGGACCCGCGGCGTTGTGCGGCATCGCCGGAATTAAACCGACCTACGGCCTGTGCAGCCGCACCGGCGTGTTGCCGCTGTCGTTCACCATGGATCACACTGGGCCGATGGCCTGGACCGTGGAGGATTGCGCCCTGCTGTTGCAGGCGATGGCCGGTCACGATCCCACCGACCCGGCCAGCGCCAACCGGCCGGTCCCCAATTTCACCGCCGAACTGGGTCAGGGCGTCAAAGGGCTGCGGATCGGCGTCGTGCGTCACTTCTTTGAAACCGACCATCCGGTCAGTTCGGCGACGCGACAAGGGATCGCGCATGCGCTGGAGGTTTTCGAACACCTCGGCGCGGAAATCAGCGACGTCACGCTGTCGCCGATGGCCGATTACCACGCCGTGGGGTCGATCATTCTGACCGCGGAAGCTTACGCCGTGCACGAGCCCTGGTTGAAGGAACGGTTCAACGATTATGGCGAACTGTTTCGTGACCGCATCGCTCTTGGTGGGCTGATCAGTGGCTCGGATTACGTTCAGGCGGTCCGCCGAAGGCGATTGCTGTGTCTGGAGCTCACGAACGCGATGGCGGATCTGGATATCCTTGTCTCCGCCTCACAGACCGGCGAGGCGCCAAAAATCACCGAGGTCCCGAAATGGGGCAATCTGGAAAAGCCGTCATTGACGATGCCATTCAACGTCACCGGCTTTCCGGCGATGAGTGTGTGCGGCGGCTTTGGCGTGGGTGGCCTTCCGGTGTGCGTGCAGCTGATCGCCAAACCGTTCGCCGAGCCGACACTGTTCCGCGCCGGCCACGCCTACGAGGCCGCCACGAACTGGCGCGCGAGGCGGCCGGCGCTCGCGATGGGATGATGGCTGGGGCGCGATGTTCTCGCCCGTGGGGTACACCATTGGGGAAAGCCAATGACAACCGAACTCTGTTTCCTGACGGTCAGCGAGGTCTCGGCGCTGCTTCGTGCCGGAACGATTTCACCGGTGGACCTGACGCGGGCCTGCTTCGACCGCATCAGGAAGCTGGACGGGGAACTCAACGCCTTCATCCTTCCGCTGGAAGAACCGGCGATGGCGGATGCGAAACGAACGGAGGAAGAGATCGCGGGCGGTGACTGGAAAGGCCCGCTGCACGGCATCCCGATCGGGCTGAAGGATATCTACAATACCGCGGGCGTCGCCACGACGGGCCATTCCGCGTTGTTCAAGGACCATGTGCCGGCGGAAGACGCTTTCACGGTTGCGCTGTTGCGCCAGGCCGGCGCGGTCATTCTGGGTAAGCTTTCGACCTGGGAGTTCGCGATCGGCGGCGCCTCGTTCGATCTGCCCTGGCCGCCCGCGCGCAACCCCTGGAACACGGCGCATGAGCCCGGTGGATCGTCGTCCGGAGCCGGCGCCGCGGTGGCATCCGGACTGGCGCTGGCGGCGATGGGGACCGACACCGGCGGTTCGATCCGCGGTCCGGCGTCGTGGTGCGGCATAGCCGGACTGAAACCGACTTATGGCTACCTCGGCCGGCGCGGGATTCTGCCACTGTCGTTCTCGCTCGATCACGCCGGCCCGATGTGCTGGACGAGCGAGGACTGCGCCCTGATGATGAACGTTCTGGCGCGTCACGATCCGCTGGACATGGGCTGCGCGAACGTGATCGCGCCAGACTTCGCCGCTGGCCGCGATGTCGGCAGTTACATGCTCTACATGATCATCGCCGATGAAACCGACGCCGCCGCGATGCGCAAATGGGAGCTTTATAACGCGGGTGCCGACAAGGACGCGTTGGCGCATCTTCTGGGCAAAGTGGCCGAGGACACCGCGCCTTCCGAAACCTCGATGGCGGCGGCGATTCAGCGATCTCCATCGCCGATCAACTTCAACATGGGGACGCTTGTCGGTTCCTGTGCCGCGGTCGCGTCGATGCTGGACGAGGTGGCGACAATGCCGGGCGTAAAAAGGATCATGCTCACATTTGACGATTTTCTCATTGGCACGGACGCTTACGGTCAGCGCATCCAGCCGTTGATGCGATGCCGGACGGGCCGGCGCGTCGCGGCCTGACCGCTTTGGGCAAAGGAGATAAGCATGTCAGATCTCTCGGGTAAGGCGGCGCTGGTGACGGGCGCTCAACAGGGGATCGGTAAAGCGATCGCGTTGGCGCTCGCGCGTGAAGGCGCCGATGTCGCGATCAACTACCTGGATGGCGAGGCGATGGCCGCGGATGTGGCGGCGTCGGTGCGCGCGTTGGGACGGCGGGCGGTACTGGTACAGGGCGATGTCGCCTCATCCGGGACACCGGCGCGGCTTGTGGACACGACGGTGGTGGCGTTTGGCAAGATCGATATCATGGTGAACAACGCGGGCGTTTTTCCGCGCGTGCCATTTCTGGAGATGACGGAAAAGGACTGGGATTTCGTCCACTCCATCAACCTGAAGGCGGGCTTCTTCTGCGCTCAGTCGGCGGCGCGTTCGATGGTCGCGGCGGGGACGGGAGGGACAATCATCAATTTGGCGTCGTCGGCGATTTTTGGGGCGTCGCCGCGTGGCGTGCACTACGCGGCGAGCAAAGGCGGTGTTGTGTCCATGACCCGCGCGATGGCCCTTGAACTCGCCCCCTCCAGGATACGCGTGAACGCCATCGCCCCTGGGCTTACCGACACAGCGCAACCTCGGTACGGGAGCACCGAGGCGGAACTGGCGGAGCGCGCGGCCGCTATGCCTCTGGGGCGCATGGGACAGCCTGAGGATATTGCGAATGTCGCGGTATTTCTGGCGTCCGAAAAATCGGCGTTCATGACCGGTCAGACGGTGCATGCCAATGGCGGTATGTTCATGACGACATGAGGGATTTGTTGACATTCCGTTGTCGTGCGATGAAAGCTGGTCGTGCAAAATAAATCGAGGGGATCTGGCGTGGACCAAACACCTCACGGCATCGGCCGGCGCGATTTACTCCTGGCCACGACCGCCGCTGCCGCCTTGGGCGGGCCACCGGCCACTGCCCAAAATGCGCCCTGGGCTTTGCAACCCGCGAGCAAGGTTGAAAAGCTAAACTTTGTCGTCTGGACCTACGGCGATATCTATACGAAGATTTCCGCGAAGTTCAAGGCGGACTGGGGAGTACCGGTCGATTCGACGATCTCTTCGTTCAACGACCATCCCGCGAAGTTGATGACGATGTAGGTGGCGGCGAAGTGATTGATGTTTCGCAGTCATCGCCATTTTCATTTCCCAATTTCATCAGCCAAGGTCTTGTCGAGCCGCTCGACGAACTTCCGGGTGCCAAGGAGTATCTCGCCGATCTGACCGATAGTGCGAAGCAGGTCGCGGTTTACGACGGCAAGCTGATGGGTCTGCCGTACTTCTCCACGGTCTGGGTCTGGAATTATTTCACCGATCTGATGGACAAGGCGAAGTTCGAACCGTTCGGGACCTATGATGAGCTGATGGAGCAACTGCGCAAGGCCAAGCAGGACAAAGTCGCGGAGTATCCGATCTTTTGGGTCGCGGGCGTTGGCCTGGAACAGTTGCCGGGGACTTGGTATCAAATGACCTGGAACCGCGGCGGCGTTTTCTTCGACAAGCAAGGCGCGCACCAGCTTGGCACCGGCTCGATCGCGCGGGAGACGCTGAAATGGTGGGTGCGAACATTTAAGGAGGAACTCGCCGATCCAGAATCGCTCAAGGCGCAGTTCACCAGTTCCGCGAAAGCCTTTGGAGCCGGCAAGAACCTCTATCGAGGACCGAACCATCATTACGACCTCAACATCGCCAACGATCAGGCCCAGTCTCCAAATGCCGGAAAGATCAAGGTGCATGGGTCGTCGGGGGATGGGCGGACGATCGGGGACACCCATGTTTACTTCCTCTGCTCGGCCACGCGCGACAAGGCATGGGCATGGAAACTGCTGCAATATCTCGGCGGGAAGACGAAGGACGGTCAGTATACTCAGGCGAACAACCTGGCTCGCGATGCCATGCTGGGGTCGGGCTATAACTCGGTCATGAAAAGTACCGCCATCACGGAGGGCTGGAAGCCCTGGGGCGATCCGGTGAAGATCCTCGAAATCTGGGACAAGGCGACCTATGTCGCCGAGGTCGTGCCGTCGATTTATAAACCGTGGCACTTCCCGTGGTCGGACCGGATTAACATCGAGGTGTCGAAGGCCCTGACCGGGCAGATCACGGCCGATGCGTGCTGCGACAACATTATCGCCGCGATCAAGGAGGTCCAGAAGGGCTGACGAAGATGGCGCGATCGGAACCGTTCCGGTTCGGACGTGAACGGTCGCCGCGCGTGCTCGGCTTCGTGATGAACATCCCGACGCTGATCACGCTTTCGCTGGTACTGGCGTACCCCATATTTTACGCGGCATATCTTTCGTTTCACAAGGTCTCGCTCGCGGAACTGCGCCGGGGGGTGTATCCTTTCGTTGGCCTCGCCAATTACGAGCGCATTTTTAGCGATCCGCTGTTCCGGCTTTCACTGAAAAACACGCTGATCTTTACCGGGTTCTCGGTGACGGTGGAAATCGTGCTGGCGATCGCCATCGCTCTGTTGATCGATCAACAGCATATCTGGACCAGCCGGGTGACAAAATTCCTGATCCTCGTCCCCTATGCGGTACCGCCCATCGCCAACGGGCTGATCTGGTCCTTTATGTACAGTTTCGAATACGGCTTTCTCAATCGTATTCTGTACACTACCGGCATTTCACACACGGCCGTCAATTGGTCCGGCGATCCATCAACCGCGCTGATCGCCGTTTCCATTCCGTACATCTGGCGAACCTTGCCGTTCGCCATTCTGCTGTCGCACGCGGCCCTTCAAGGTATCAGTCAGGACTTCTATGAGGCCGCGTCGGTTGACGGGGCAGGGGCTCTGCAACGCTTTTGGCACATCACCTTGCCTTTGTTACGGCCCATCATCGTCGTCATTCTCGTGTTGCGTACGTCGTTCGCGTTCGCCGTTTTCGATGAGGTGTTGGCAATCACCCAGGGCGGTCCGGGCGATGCGACGTGGGTGGCATCGTGGTACAGCTATAAAAAGGGCTTCGCGCCGCCGTTCGATATCGGCGCCGGTGCTGCCTCTGCCTATGTGCTGGCGATGATCATTGGGCTGCTCGCGATCAGCTATGGCCGCCTGATCTACCGGCGAATTCAGTAGGGGACGAACGATGCGCCCGCGAGGATGGATCAGAGTGGGACTGCATGCGGCGAATTTGGCGGTGATCGCGTTTTTCTTGTTGCCGTTGATCGCGGCTTTGTTCGGCGCGTTGCAATCCGAAAAGAGCCTGCATGCCGACACCCGCGGATTGTGGGCCCGGGAATGGACTCTGGATAACTTCCGCGTGATCCTGTCCGGCGGCGCGCAACGCGGCGCGATTTTCGAGCAGGCGACGTATCTTCCCGACAATATCAAGAAGATCCATTTCGCGTTGATCAACAGCACGGTCATCTCGGTCAGCGTGACGCTGCTGACGCTCGTGTTCGCTTCGCTGACCGCCTACACGGTGGCGCGGTTGCGTTCGCGATGGATCATGTGGCTGATGGGTATCAATGTCTTCGCGCGGTTCGTGCCCGTTATCGTGCTGATGATCCCGCTCTATGTCACATTCCGGCGGTTCGGTATGCTCAATTCGATCTGGGGCGTGATCATCGCGCTGACCGGCTTCCTGTTGCCCTATGGCATCATCATCCTGGCGCCGTATTTCGCCTCCATCCCACAAGAACTCGACGACGCGGCGCGCATCGACGGGTGCTCGCGCTTCACGGTTCTGATGCGCATCATTCTGCCGCTTTCGACCCCCGCGCTCGCATCGTACGGCGCCATCGTTTTCGTCATCGCCTGGAACGATCTGTTGATCCCACTGATCCTCAACAACCGCGCGGAGTTCATGACGCTGCCCGTCATGATCGCCAGCCTTGTCGGCGACGTGTTCACGTTCTTCAATTTGCTGATGGCGATTTGCCTCATCGCGTTGGCTCCGACGGTGATACTGGTCCTGGTGCTGCGCAAGTTCGTGGTACGGGGCCTGTCCGCCGGGGCCGTGAAGGGCTGATGGCGGGAACGGCATGGCTCTTGCCTGGCATGGCGGGTCGCCGGACGCCTACGGGGCCGAGCGGCGTGCCGCCGGAACACGCGCGACGACGTCGTGCGAGCGGGAGAGTGAACAATGGATGATATCGGGACGTTCGCCGCCGGCCTCGACACGAGCGACTCGCCCGCGACCTCGATCGTTCTTCCGGCGCGCCCCGAGGCACTTCGGCTGGACACGCGCAAAACCGCGCTGATCGTTGTCGATATGCAAAACGCCTGTGCCTCGTCCGGCGGTTATCTGGATATCGCCGGGTTCGACATCTCGGGCGCCGCACCCGCCATCGAGAAGATCGCGGTAGCGGCCGCCGCGGCGCGCCGGGCTGGCATTCCGGTGATCTTTTTGCAAAACGGCTGGGATAAGGACTATGCGGAAGCGGGCGGTCCGGGATCGCCGAACTGGCATAAGTCGAACGCCATGAAAACGATGCGTTATCATCCCGAACTCCTGGGCAGGTTGCTGGCCAAAGGCGGCTGGGATTACGCGATCGTCGATGCCCTCACGCCAAAGCCTGGTGACATCGTCATTCTGAAAACCCGTTATGGCGTCTTCTTCAACACCAATATCGACAGTTTTCCGCGGGCGCGCGGGATCCGCAATCTGGTGAACGAATGTCTGCGTGGAATCATCTCTGCGCGACGCGTTTCATCTGGAGTATTTCAGTGTCGTTCTGGAGGACGCGACGCATGCCGCTGGTCCGGATATCGCGCAAAAAGCGGCACTTTATAACATCGAAGCGTTTTTTGGCTGGGTGTCCACCGTCGCCGATTTCAGCGGAGCAATCTCCCAGACGCGATCGATGATCACCTGACAACGAGACCGGCCTCAACAGGAGCATGCATGAAACCAAACGTTCCCCCGGCGCGGGCAAGCCGCTCGCACCTTACTCGCCCGGCGTGATCGCCGACGGCGTTGTCTATGTGTCCGGCACGTTACCGTTGGATGCCGAGGCCAATCTCGTGCATCCCGGCGACCCTCAGGCACAGACAAGGCATGTGCTCAACACGATAAGATCAGTGATCGAAACGGCCGGCGGCACCATGGCGGATGTCACCTTCAACCATATCTTCCTCACCGACTGGGCTCATTACACCGCTATCAACACGGTTTATGCCGAGTTCTTTCCGGGCGATAAACCGGCGCGATATTGCATCCGGTGCGGCCTTGTGAAACCTGGGGCATTGGTTGTAATCGACCCCTGACGCGAGATTATCAGGGCAGCAACAGGAGGAAGCGGCGCCATGCCCGCGAACCGAAGCCACGGAATGGACCAGGATCTTTATCCATGGTCCCCCATTGTCACACGCCCCATCCTCAGATGGCCGGATAATGCCCGCGTCGCCCTCGCGGTCATCGTCAACCTTGAGCACTGGGACTGGGAGGTGCCGGCCAACACGCCGCTCCCGGTTGCTCCCATGGGTGGTCCCGAGGGCCTGTGGACCGGAAACCAATCCGCTTTTCCCGACATCGGTGGATACGGCAACCACGAGTATGGCAATCGTGTCGGCATCTTTCGTATCCTCGCGGTGTTGGACAAGTACGGCATCACGCCGACGCTGGCGCTCGATAAGGCGATCGCCGACCATTATCCGTTGCTGATCAAGGAAGGCCAGAAGCGTGACGCTGAGTTCATCGCGCATGGTCTGACGCGCCGGCAAATCATCCATATCGGCATGTCCGAACAGCAGGAGCGGGAGTACATCCGCGCCTCGATCGAGGCTGTCGAGCAGGCCACCGGCAAGCGTCCCACCGGTTGGTCCGGTCCAGACTTTCAGGAGACGCCAAACACCCCCAATCTCCTCGCCGCCGCGGGCATTCGTTACGTTTGCGACTGGGGCAACGACGAGCAGCCCTACAAGATGACGCCAAAAACCGGGGAGCTTTATTCGCTCGGCGTGCACTCGTACCTCGACGACAATTACATTCACCTGCACGGAAGGCGGACCATCAACGAGGTCAACCTGCTGTGGCGCGAGTGGTTCGATGGTCTTTACGCCGACGGCGCGACCACCGGGCGTCTGATGGTGCTGCATCTGCATCCCTGGATCATGGGCCAGCCGTGGCGCATCCGGCACCTGGACGAAGTGCTCGGCCACATCACCGCGCACCAAGGCGTCTGGAAGGCGACCGGCGGCGAGATCATCGACTGGTTCAAAGCGCGGCCGGGTCAGTAATCCATGGACGCATTCATCCCGCATCGCGGGCGAACGGAGAACCCAACATGACACTCGCTCCCGGCCGGTTCGACTACGCACCAATCACCGAACGGCCCATCATCAAATGGCCCGGCAATGCGCGTGTCGCATTCTGGGTGGCGCCGAACATGGAGTTCTTCGAGTATATGCCGGAGAACCGGCCGACACAGCCGGACATTCCGCACTACGCGCGCATGGACTACGGCAATCGCGTGGGATTCTGGCGCATGCTCGACGTGCTGAACAAGCACGAGGTTCGCGCGTGTTGCTGTCTCAACCTGGAGCTTCTCGATCACTTCCCGGAAATAAAAGACGCCATGATCGCCAGCGACTGGGACTACATGGCGCACGGCCTGTATAACAGCCGGCCGATCTACGACTACAGTGAGGCGCGGGAACGGGCGTATTGGCAAGACTTCATCGCGCATGTGCGGCAGATGACCGGCAAGCGGGTGAAAGGACGGCTTGGCGGCGGCGCGGGCTATACCGTCAGAACCGATGACCTGATGGCGGAGGCCGGCTGCCTCTATCACACGTCATGGATCATCGATGATCAGCCGTGGCCGATCAACGTGCGGGGCGGTCAGAAATTCATTTTCGTTCCCTATACCGGTCAGACCAACGACGCCGGCATGTTGAGCTGGAACAGGGATGCGGACTACTTTTTTCAAATGATCAAGGATCAGTTCGACACTCTCTGGCGCGAAGGCGCGGAAAGCGGGCGCGTGATGTGCCTCGCGCTGCATCCGCATAATATCGGGCGGCCGAACGCGGCGAAATATCTCGACCAGGCGCTGCGGTATATCCTCGGCCATGACGGGGTCTGGAACACCACCGCGGACGACATCGCGGAATACTACATGGCCAACTGTTACGATCACGTGGCGTCCTGGATCGCCGCGCGAAAAGCCGCGGCGTAGTTTGACACACCGGTTGGCGCGCGTTTTGCCTTGCCTGTCAGCGTTGGAGCATGGCTTCGCACCCTGAACCGGAGGCACCGGAACATGACCTCTCAGAGCGAAAACGACTTGCTGACCAAATTATCTGTCATGACCTCAATCCGCGGGCGATGAGCAAGCGGGTGTTGAACTTTCATCCGGCGCGAAGCTGGTCGCGGGACTTCACGCAAATCACCATGACCTGAGGCGAATTCTCGGACTGGCCGGCGGCATCCGTATTCACGCCCGCCATCGTCTCACTTCCATTCATCGATGCACGTCGATCTGACTATCGTGGCAGGGTAAGGCTATCATCCACCGCGACCGGCACTTCGACCGCCATGTCGGCGAAGCGGACGGCAACGCGCGGTCGGGCTGATTGGATTGGAACCTGGAATAATGGCATCCTGGATTATCTTGTTTCTCGCGGGGCTCGCGGAAATCGTCTGGGTCGTGGGACTTAAGCGCGCCGATGGGTTCACCGTCCTCCTCCCGTCGGTCGTCACTTTGTTCGCCATGGGTTGCAGCATCACCTTGCTTGGCATCGCCATCCGGTCGCTGCCGATCGGGGTCGCGTACGCCGTCTGGACCGGCATCGGCGTGGTGGGCGCGGCGGTGGCCGGCATGTTGCTGGAGGCTGAACCTGTCAGCCTGGCACGGCTGTTTTTTATCTTCCTTGTCGTGATCGGTGTCGGCGGACTGAAACTCGCGACCCCGGATTGATCATGTCACGGAAGTGTACGGTTTTGACCCTTGCGGTATCTCACGACCCATGAGGTACCTATGAAACATGGACTGGTCGCGAGGTATGAGGCGTGTCTCGGCCACGGAGAGCAATTTTTCGCCGTCCCGGAGGCATCGTTCGATATCATCGAACGATGTGCCCGACGGTGCGCAATGCACGAACCGCGCCGTTGAGGTCGATGTCACTGATCAGCAAACAGTCCGCGCTCCAGGTTGAGAAAGCGAACAGACTGATCCCCGCTTCGGCGATTGGTCGCGTCGCCGCGGCGACGATGCCGACCGAGTTCAGCGCGAAGCTCCCCTCGATTTCGATGCAGCGCAGGCCGCGTTGCTGCCTGACGTCCGGGGGAACACGTGCCTCGTCCGATACGATGGTCAACTCGGCCGCCGTCCGCACGATGGCCATGAAGTCCCCGCCTGGCCAACCCGGTACAGGCTCGTCCGCGCGCAGAACGGCGATCGCGTAATGCCCCGGATGCAGACGAAACGTCAGGACCATTGATACGACCCCGCCGTCCCGGGTCCGGCCCCAGGGTCCGGCCATTTCCGTCCTTCATCTTCACTTTCGGGTCCCTGCCGCATGACGTTCCTTTTCGATCAGGTCTCGCCCGAGAAGCTGCTGGCCGCCGGCCAACTGGCCGACTGGATCGAGCGCGCCACTGCAATGACACCGAACCGGGGCCTGCTTCAACATCGGCTTGACTCGATCGCCACCACCGATCTACTCGCCCGCTTTCTGCACCGCTTCCTGCTGTTCAATGATGCCCTCGCGGCGCGCGTGCCGCTGCTCGCCGGCCGCTTGCACCTGACGCAGAACTTGTTCGTGGCGGCGGGCGATGGACCGGCATTCTCACGTCAGCGAAACGGCACGATCGCGCGGCCTACGTCGCGGAAGCCGCCAGCGACGAGTACCGTTTGGCGCCGGGCCGAAACCTTGTGCATCAGCATCTGTCGCAGCGTTTTTTCGATGCCGCCCTGAGCTTCCTGCGGGAGGATTACCGCAGCTTCGATCAGACCCATCTGGTTCCCGCCGCGACCCAGGCAATGCTGGCCGAGGCCCGTGGCATCCTTCTCGACAGCGCCGACCCCGCCGACCTGCTCGCGGCCCTGGGCTTTCATCTCGGCCTGGAATTTTTCGCCCATGAGGAATTCAACCTCGTTGACGTCCATTTGCGGACGCACTTCCCGGCGCTGGTCGCGGCGCTTGAACGGGGCGATGGCGAAGACAACGACTACCTTTGGCTGGCGATCCACACGGTCGTGGAAATCCATCATTACCGTGCCGGTCTGGAGGCGGTTAAGGCGGCGACGCGGTTCTGCTGTTTGCCGGAGGCGCACACGCTGGTCCCGGCGCGCGTCAAAGCTGGCTTCAACGCGTTCGTCGACCTGCAGCAGCGCTACTACGAGGCAATTCTTGCCGATTGATCCGCCCGTGCCCGAACGTGCCGCCATCCGGGTCGGACTGGACAACCTGACCGCCGAGAGCGTCGCCGAGGTGGCCCGCCATGACCACAAGGTCGCACCGCTGGATCCCGCGATCGCCGCCCGCATGCGGCCATCGGCGGATTGGGTCGAGCAGAATTCCGGACTGATCGCCCGCGCCCGCCGTGACGGAACCACGCCGCCCGCGTGGTACGGGATCAACACGGGCTTCGGCGCGCAGGCCGGCCGCGGCGCGCTCGACAGCCGGTTCCTGACCGAACTACTGGGGCGCAACCTGATGGCCAGCCATTCGGTCGGCGCCGGCCCGTGGTTCGACCTCCCGGAAATCCGCGCCGCGATGCTGATCCGTGCGCAGTCGCTCTCCAGCGGCCATTCAGGGGTGCGTCCGGACATCGTGGAAGCCCTGATCCGCATGCTGAACGCCGGAGTTTATCCCGCCGTGCCGCGGCAAGGGTCTCTGGGCGCCAGCGGCGATCTCGCCCCGCTCGCGCACTTGTTGCTGGTCATGACCGTCCCGCCGGAACCGGACCCGGGCGAGAGCGATGACGGCCTCGACCGGACGGATGGCGAGGCATTCGTTCCGGCGGACGCGAAGACCGCCGATCATCTGACCCGGGACCGCGTCTCGGGCGATGCCAGGACCTGGCGGATCGTTGCGGGCGAGCAAGCGATGCGGCCGGCGGGCGGCAAGATCGCGCTGCGAGCGAAAGAAGCCCTCGCGTTGATGAACGGATCGACCGTGTCCGCCGCGATCGGTGCGCTGGCGGTCGCCGACGCGAGCGCGCTGCTCGAGCACGCGGACCTCATGCTGGCCATGACCCTGGAGGGGATCAGAGGGTTCCGCGATCCATTCTTCCCGCACGTCCATCGCGCCCGGGGCCACGCCGGCGCGGAACGCTCCGCCGCCCGCGTGCTGGCCTATACCGCGGGCAGCACGATGCTCGATCCTGGCGGCCTCGACGTCGATCCCGCGCGGATCCCGCCGCAGGACCCCTATTCCGTGCGCTGCGCGCCATAGGTGCATGGCGCGATCGCGGACACAATCGATCTCGCGCGGCGCTGGGTCGAGATGGATCTGAATGCCGCGACCGACAATCCGCTGATCTTCCTGGACCTGCCGCGTGGCTACAAAACGATTTCCGGCGGCAATTTTCACGGCGAGCCAATTGCCTTCGCGATGGACTTCATGGCGATCGCGCTCACCGAACTGGGCAGTATCTCCGAACGCCGGATGTTCATGCTGACCTCGTATCATCCGGACAAGACCTATGCCGATCCGGAGCGGCGAACCGGACCGTTGCATGGCCTGCCGCCGTTCCTCATCGATGAGCCAGCCGGCCGTCTGGGCCTGAACAGCGGCCTGATGATGCTGCAGGCCACCGCCGCGGCGCTGGTGTCCGAGTGCAAGGTGTTGGCGCATCCGGACAGCGTCGACTCGATCCCGAGCTCCGGCAATCAGGAAGATCATGTCAGCATGAGCATGAATGCCGCGCGGCACGCCCAGGAGATCGTGAGTAATATTGAGCAGGTGCTGGCGCTGGAATTGCTGTGCGCCGCGCAGGCGATCGCCCTGCAGAAGAGCAAGCGGGGGTTGGATTGGGTCAGAACCGGCGCGGGCACCGCGGCCGCCTGTCAGATGTTGCTCGACGCAGGGATCGCGCCGTTGACGCGGGACCGGGTGCTGTATCCGGAAATCCGGACCGCGCTGCGGCTGCTGCGATCCGGGGAACTATTGCGGGTGGCGAACGGCGCCGCCGGACTGGCGCCGGACCGGAGCGCGCGGCCATGCTGAGCGCGCTGCTGCGCGACGCCGTGCGTGCGGATCCTGCCAAGATCGCCATCGTTTGTGGCGAGGAGCGGATTCGTTACGATGAATTGGCCGACCGTGTGCGGCGTTGTGCTTTTGGCCTGCGTTCGCTGGGAGTCGGGCCGGGCGACTGCGTGGCGGCCGTGCTGCACAATTGTTCCGAGTTCGTGATCGCGTTCCTGGCTTCCGCCGCGCTGCGGGCGATCTTCCTGCCGCTCAATCCGCAATACACCAAAGCCGAACTGCGCCGGTTCATCACGGATGGCCAGCCGAGGGTCATCGTCGCGGGCGGCGCGAGCCTGGCGATTTGCCAGACTTTGGATATGGAGCCGGCCGTTCCGATCGTCGCGGTGGGCGGTGACCCGCCGGGGACAGTCCCATTCCGCGAGCTGTCCGGACCAGCGGACGATACGATCGGCGCGGCGAGCTTCATGGGGCGGGCGCTGTACCTGTACACCTCGGGATCGACCGACACCTATAAACGCGTGTGCTGCACACAGGAAAACCTGTATTTCGAGGCGCGGAACTTCATCGAGACGATGCAGCTTGGCGCGGACGACACGATCCTCTGCACCATCCCCCTGTTCCATTCCTACGGGATCGGCAATTGCCTGCTGGACGCGCTGTACCTTGGCGCCACGCTGGTGATCCTTGACCAGGCTTCGGCGGAGGACGCTCCGTTCGTCAACCAATGCGGCAAGGTGGCTGAACTCATCCGGCGGGAATCGGTTCGCTGCTATCCAGGTGTCCCGTATCAATTCGGCGTATTGGCGGGCTTGCCCGAGAGCTTCCCGATCGATTTCAGCACGATCAGGCTCTGCATATCGTCAGCCGACGTGTTGCCCAGGCGGACGTATGAGCGGTTCCTGGGGCGTTTCGGTCAGCCGATCCGTTCCCTGTATGGATCGACTGAGGCTGGATCGATCGCGATCGATACAACGCCCAAGGAAACGATCCAGTTCGGCTCGCTGGGATTTCCATTGCGCAATGTGGCGATCGAAATTCGCGACGTGGACGGGTGGGTGCTCGGCCCCGGACAGGAAGGCGAGATCCGCGTCAAGAGTCCGACGCTGCCGCCGGCCGGCTACGACAATCGTCCCGCGCTGACCGCTGAGGTGTTCAGCGGTGGGTCTTACCGCACCGGCGATGTCGGAATGCTGGATCGCGAGGGCCGCCTGATCCTCACCGGCCGCAAGCAAAGTTTCGTGGATATCGCCGGATACAAGGTCGATATCGCCGAGGTCGAAGAAGTGCTGCACGAATGCCCAGGGGTGCGGGAAGCAGTGGCATTGGGCGTCACGATCGCGAACATCGGCACACTCATCAAGGCCGTCGTCGTCGCGCGAGCGGGCTGGCGCGAAGCGGAAATTCGCGCCTTTTGCCGCGAGCGGCTCGCGTTCGTCAAAGTGCCGCGGCTGATTGAGTTGCGCGACACGCTGCCGCGCGGTCCGACCGGTAAAGTGCTGAAGCACGAATTGAGCGACGTCGAGCGTTATCTGGATGGTATTCGCGACAGCGACAGCCTGAAGCTGGTCAGTCAGTTGACGCGGGCGCTCCCCGACCGACGGCGCCGTTTGCTGCACAGCCTCGTCCAGGCGCAGGCCGCGGCGGTATTGGGGCTCCAGCCGAACGAAATACCCGGCGATCAGGGCTTCACCGAACTTGGCATGGATTCGTTCGCCTCGATCGAGCTCCGCGCGAGGCTCGAGTATTTGCTCGAATGCGAATTTCCGGAAACCATGACATTCGATTACCCGACGGTCGCCGCGATGGTTGAATTTCTGCTTCGGCGGTCTGTCGCGTCAGACAGCGAACTCTCGATGGCCCGGAGGTCATGAACCGATGAACGCGAAATCGCGCAATGAACCGATCGCCGTCATCGGTATGGCGTGCCGGTTTCCCGGCGGCGCCAATCCGGAGGAATTCTGGCAATTCCTCGCCCGCGGCGGCGATGCGGTGAGCGAAATACCGCCGGATCGCTGGGATGCCGCCGCGATGTACGATCCGGATCCCAACGCGCCGGGCAAGATGTACACCAAATCCGGCGCGTTCCTGCCGGACTTCGATCAGTTCAGCCCGCAGTTCTTCGGCATCTCGCCGCGCGAGGCGCAGTTCATGGATCCACAGCAGCGGCTGCTGCTCGAAGTGAGTTGGGAGGCGCTGGAAAACGCCTCGGTGGTGCCGGAAAAACTGACCGAGCAGCAGGTTGGCGTGTTTGTCGGCATCGGTACGAGCGATTACGGCGACCAACAGGTGCCGCTCGGATCGAAGGCGGTCGATGCCTATAACGGGACTGGCGGATCGCACGCGGCCGCCGCGGGCCGGCTGTCGTATTTCCTCGGTGTGCGCGGCCCGTCGCTGGCGATCGACACCGCGTGTTCGTCATCGTTGGTCACCGCGCACCTCGCGATGATGAGCCTGCGCAGCGGCGAGAGCGATCTGGCGCTGGCGTCCGGCGTCAATCTGAATTTCGCGGCGGATGTATTCATCAGTCTGTGCAAGGCGCGCATGCTGTCGCCCGATGGCCACTGCAAGGCCTTCGATGCGAGCGCGAACGGATACGTGCGTGGCGAGGGCTGTGGTGTTGTCGTTCTGAAACGTTTGTCGGATGCGATCGCCGACGGCGACCACATTCACGCGGTGTTGCGCGGCAGCGCGGTCAACCACAACGGCCGCTCGAGCGGGCTTACGGTGCCGAGTGGCCCGGCGCAGCAAGAGGTCATCCGGACGGCGCTCAAGAACGCGGGGATTGAACCTTCGGCGGTCAGCTATATCGAGGCGCACGGGACCGGCACCGCGGTGGGCGATCCGATCGAAGCGGCCGCGCTCGCGGCGGTGTTCGCGGGACGGGAGACGCCGCTTCTGCTCGGCTCGGTCAAGACCAATTGCGGCCATCTGGAATGGGCGGCGGGTGTGTGCGGCCTGATCAAGGTGATCCTGTCGATGCGGCATGGCGTGATCCCCGCGAGCCTGCATTTCAGGGAGCCCAATCCGCTCATCAAATGGGACAAGGCGCCATTCCGGGTGCTGACCGAGCCGACGCCATGGCCGAGCGATCACCGGATCGCCGGCGTGAGTTCGTTCGGGTTCGGCGGCACCAACGCCCATGTCGTGGTCGAGCAGGCACCGAGCCTCGATGTCGTTCCGCCGGCGGTCGATCGCCCGCTGCATTTGCTCAATCTCTCGGCCAAATCGGACAAGAGCCTGCGAGAGCTGGCGTCGCGCCTCGCCGATCACATCGAGGAACTGCCCGCC